>Ga0318502_10000732_pt1 | contig 11063 bp, 10 predicted proteins | sample GRESIP174b1f22_FD_203291 | JGI IMG/M metagenome (GOLD analysis project Ga0318502, IMG submission 203291) | Tropical soil microbial communities from Luquillo Experimental Forest, Puerto Rico - GRE.SIPMG.174b1f22 | ecosystem: Environmental > Terrestrial > Soil > Tropical forest > Bulk soil...
CCTTTATTGTCCGCTGTGTGAAGGTTGATGTACGCTCTCCCGGCCTCGAGATCGGATATCTGAGCGTCGGTCAGCGTCGCTGAGCCCTTGATCGGGTCCGCAAATGGGGGATTGCCCAGCGGCACGAGGACACCGGCATTTGCTCCCGGAGCGGCCGGACCGTGGATATGGCCGGCTGTTGGGGTCAACCCGGAATAGGTTACCGTCCAGGTCAGCGTCTTGGTGGCAGTATCTAGCGCCGCGGTCGCGGTGCCTTTGCCCGCTGTGGTGACCGGCGGGACCTCGCTGGCGCCGCTGAGATCGGCCTTGAAGTTGATCTGGTCGGCCCGCGCTGCTCCCCACAGCAGGAACACTCCGACGATACTCACGACCAGCAACGGTGCTTGGCGCATCCTCTCCCCTCCAATGACACGTTATCCGAGTAGCAAGACTATTGAAGGAGAGATCAAACGAGAAGCCGAAAAATGAAGGCCGGGTTTCCCGACACCCGTTCACATGTGCGCGAGTTGGGGCTTACCGCTTATACACGTGTCGGGATCCCTTCCCGCATTGTTCGGGAGCGGGTGGCCTGCGCGATCGCCAGCATCGCCTCGCGGCAGACCGTCTCGGCGCGCAGGCCGGTCATCTTCATGCGCAATTCGGCTCGCGCTACGCGATCCAGCTGCACGCGCAACCCCGCCTCGCTCCACAGCGCGAGCTGGCGTTTGAAGTCTTCCTCCTGCCGGTAGAAAATCGGCGGGCGGGCGGTGCGCACGACCTCCGCGATGGTCGCGCCTAGCGCCAGCCGGGCGGCAAGCACATGCAGGCGATGCAGGTGTCGCAGCATCGCCCGGACAAGCGAGACCGGCGACTCGCCCTCTTGGAACACCCGATCGAGCACCCGATCGACTCTGGCTGCGTCGCCTTCCGCCGCGGCCATGACAGCGTCATCCGTTGCGAGCGGCGCGCTGTCACCGGTCGAGAGGCGCACATCGTCGAGTTCGAGGCGGCCCCCCTCCCCGGCATACAGCGCGAGCTTTTCGAGCTCGGCGCGGGTCAACAGGCGATCGCCACCGAGGTGCTCGACGAGATATTGCGCCGCCTCGCCACTCGCTGTTATCCGGTGCGTCCGCAATGTGTCGCGGATTACGGCGGCGCGGTCACGCGCCGTATCGGGGTAGCAGCCGATCGCCGCTGCGCGCGGCGAGGTGTCGAACACTCGGCGCAGAGCTGACGATCCGGGCAGCTCGCCCGCCTCGACGATCACGATGAAACCGTCACCGGGGGCGGTGTCGAGGAATCCCGCAAACAACCCAGCCAGGCGATCAGTAGCGTCGTGCACGCGAATTACCCGTCGCCCACCGATCAGGCTCATTTGGGCGGCTTCGTCGGCCAGGCGTGCGGGGTCGGCGGTCAGGGCGGAGCCGCTCAGATCGGCGACCTGGAACGGATCTTTCAGATCCGGACAGACGGTGCGCGCGAGAGTCTCCGCGCGCTCGCATATGAGACCCGCGTCGGGACCGTACAGCAGCACGGCCCGCACCGCTCGATCGGGGTCCTCTAGAAACGTGGCAATCCGCGACGCGCGGAGCTTCACGGTACCTCAGGCCGGCTTGGTGGTCTTCTCGGCCATGCCGCGTTGCATGAAGAGCGTGAGCCGGGTCACGATCTCTTGGTCGAGCTCCACGACGGATCGAACTCCGGCGTCGTCCTCGCCGACGATGGTCGAGTATTGATTTGGATTGAGATCGAAGGAATTGGCGACGTGTATTGTGTTGGTCAGCAGAATACCGCCGGTCTGGAGATCGACCAGCTTAAAGGTCGCAGTAGTGTCGATCTGCCCAAGGGTTGCCAAGCCTTGCGATTGGATGCCGAAATTGCTCAGTGTAACAGCGAGCGTGGTGCCCAATCGGTAGCGCGGAAGTGTCGGCTCACCCGTCGGGTTAAGGGAATTACGCAGAGCGATTTCGAGCCGCTGGCCGATCCGTTCGGGAATTGGATCGACCTTGATCGCCCGCAGCTCCTCGCTCGCCGCTTCCGTGTCGGTGTCAGCATAGAGCGGGGCCCACCCGCAGCTCGATAGCATCTGCGCTGCAGCAGCGGCGAGCGCGATCAGCCTGCGGGAGCTCATCGCGAGTCAGGCGACGATGTTGACGATCCGGTTCGGCACGACGATGACTTTGCGCGGCGCGTGGCCGTCGAGCCAGCGCGATACCTGCGGCAATGCAAGAGCCGCGTCTTCGACAGCTTCCGTCGCCGTGTCGCGCAAGACTTCGAGGGTCGCCCGCAACTTGCCGTTAACCTGGACGGCAAGGGTCACGCGCTCGTCGCGAGTGAGGTCAGGATCGAATGTTGGCCAGGGCTGTTCGGCGAGCAGACCGCTGCCGCCGAGCTCCTGCCACATCTCCTCGGCGAGATGCGGCATCATCGGTCCGATCAGGCGCGCCAGGGTTTCGAGTGCTTCGCGAAACACCTCGGGTGCGCCGGATTCGGCCGTCGGGAGACCGTCGAGCACGTTGGTCAATTCGCGAATCCGCGCCACGGAGCGGTTGAAGCGAAATTTGTCCAGATCGTCGGTGACCGCAGCGATCGTCTTATGGGTGGCGCGCCGAACCGCGGCGGCCGAGGCCGACAGGGAGGTCGGCACCGGCGAGCCCGGTGTCGGCAATGCGACCGGCGGCTCGCTGACCATCCGCCACAGCCGGTTGACGTAGCGCCAGATACCCTCGATCCCGGTTTCGGTCCATTCGAGGTCGCGCTCTGGCGGGCTGTCCGACAACAGATAAAAACGCGCGGTATCCGCGCCATAGGTGTCGACGATCCCGTCGAGGCCGATGACGTTTTTCTTCGACTTGCTCATCTTTTCATGCCGCCCGGCGGTCACCGGCCGCCCGTCTGTTGCGACGAAATTGCCTGCGCCGTCGGTCTCGACCTCCTCAGGAAACAGCCACTCGCCGGTGGCACTTTGGTAGGTCTCGTGGCAGACCATACCTTGCGTGAACAACCCGGCAAACGGCTCATCGAGATCGAGGTAGCCGCAGCGCATCAGCGCCCGGGTAAAGAACCGTGAGTAGAGGAGGTGCAGGACGGCATGCTCGACGCCGCCAATATACTGGTCGACCGGCATCCAGTAATCAACCGCCTCCCGCTCGAAGGCGACGGGGGCGCGCGTCGAGCAGAAGCGCAGAAAATACCACGACGAGTCAAAGAAGGTGTCCAGCGTGTCGGTCTCACGTTGCCCGGGTCCGCCGCAACGCGGGCACCGCACGTGCTTCCACGTCGGATGGTGATCGAGCGGATTGCCTGGGACCTCGAAGCTGACATCCTCCGGTAATGTTACCGGCAGATCTTGCTCCGGAACCGGGACGATTCCGCAGGCGCTACAATGGATCACAGGGATCGGACAGCCCCAGTAGCGCTGGCGCGACACCCCCCAGTCGCGCAGACGATATACGGTGGTGTGCCGCCCGCGGCCCAGCGCTTCAAGCCGCTCAACAGCGGCACGTTTAGCTGCGGCAATCGGCAAGCCATCGAGGAAGTCGGAGTTGAACACCGTGCCGTCTTCGACGAAGGCGGTCTCGGCGATAGAGAAGATTGCAGGGTCGGCGTCGGGCGGCAGCACGACCGGGATCACTGGGAGCCCGTATTTTCGGGCGAATTCGAGGTCGCGTTGGTCGTGCGCCGGGCAGCCAAAGATAGCGCCGGTGCCGTACTCCATCAGCACGAAATTTGCGATGTAGATCGGGACATGACGTCTCTCATCGAACGGATGCACCGCCTCGAGGCCGGTCGCATAGCCGCGCTTCTCGGCGGTCTCTATCACCGCTTCGCTGGTGCCCATCTGATTGCACTCGGCGATAAAGGCGGCAAGGGCAGGGTCCGCTTCCGCAAGTCGCAGCGCCAACGGATGGTTCGGCGACAGCGCCAGGAACGATGCGCCGAAGAGGGTGTCCTGCCGGGTCGTAAAGACCTCGATGGGCTCATCCTGTCCGGCGACCGCAAACAAGACGCGCGCTCCCTCCGACTGGCCGATCCATTTCTGCTGCATCAGCCGCACGCGCTCCGGCCACCGGTCGAGGCCGCCGATCGCGTCGAGCAGCTCCTCGGTAAAGGCGGTGATGCGCAGGGACCACTGCGCCAGAAGCCGCTTTTCGACGACCGCGTCTGAGCGCCAGCCGCGCCCGTCGATCACCTGCTCGTTGGCGAGCACGGTATTCTCGACCGGGTCCCAATTGACCCAGGACTCCTTGCGATAGGCGAGCCCGGCCGCGAGGAAGTCGAGGAACATCTTCTGCTGGTGGCGGTAAAAGTCCGGGTGGCAGGTCGCGATCTCGCGCGACCAGTCGTAACCGAACCCCATGCGTTCGAGCTGCGCCCGCATCGTCCTGATGTTCTCGTGGGTCCAAATCGCCGGATGGATGCTTTCGGCCATCGCCGCGTTCTCGGCAGGCAGCCCGAAAGCGTCCCATCCCATCGGATGGAGCACGTTGAACCCTTGCGCCCTCCGGTAGCGGGCGACGAGATCCCCGATCGTGTAGTTGCGCACATGGCCGACATGGAGCTTGCCGGACGGGTAGGGATACATTTCAAGGACATAGTATTTTGGCCGCCCGGGCTCGGCAGCGACCTCGAAGAGCCGCCGCTCGCGCCAGCGGCGTTGCCATTTCGCTTCGCTCTCTCGGAAATTGTAGCGTGACATGATGGCTTTCGGGATTTCCTTGGGTGCTGCCTTGCCGTGAGGTGGACGCCGGCAGATTATTTTTCGCTCTGGATCGTCGCCATCCATTCGCGCTTAAGCTGGCGTGCCCGCTGCAGGATTGCATTTTCAAGATCGGTCTCGACCTGTCGGGCGATCGTGGTCTCGATCCAGTTTCCGTCTCCGAGGCGAGCCTGGCGTGTGACCGTCACCGCTAGCGCATCCGACCGCAATGTCCGAGCAAGAATGAAAACGTTGACTTTGTAGCGCTCGTTCGGTTTGTCGCTCGGCGAATACCAATCGGTGACCAAAGATCCAGCGAGCGGGTCTTCCGAGGTGAACGTAACGAAATTCAGCGTGTCGAGGGCCGCTTGCCACAGGATCGGGCTCACAGTGCTCCCGGTCTGTGGACCTGGATTCCGTTGCGATTCCTTCTTGGCGAAACCGAGCACCGTCCAGATCGTTGCCTCGGTGTCGATTTCGTCGGGTTCGCTCGTCGAGGCCTGTTGGGCGTTCGCGGTGTCCGGCCGCCCGCTCGAAGGGCTCTCGGCGCACGCCGCGAGGGCCAACGAAAGACTTGCGGCAAAGGAGACCGACAGGAGGTAATGAACAACCGGCATCCCGCGATCCTCGGCGAAACGGCGTCCTCGCGGCCGGAGCCAGGGAACGAGTCTTGTGCCAGGAATGGAGCCGCCATGGAAGGGGTTATCGCCGCCAATCTCGCCGCCGTCCACAGCCGAATCGAGGCGGCCGCGCGGGCAGCGGGGCGGGCGCCGGATAGCGTCATTCTCGTCGCCGTCAGCAAGAACCACCCGGCACAGAGAGTGCGCGACGCCCTCGTCGCCGGCCACCGCGTCTTCGGCGAGAACCGGGTGCAGGAGGCGCAGGCCAAATATCCAGCGCTGCGCGAGGCGTTTCCCGACCTTGTCTTGCACTTGATCGGGCCGTTGCAGACCAACAAGGTGCGCGACGCTGTGGCGTTGTGCGACATGATCGAAACTGTCGACCGGCTGCGGCTCGCCCAGGCGCTGGCAAGAGAGATGGAGCGCAGCGGTCGGCGGCCACCCTGCCTGATCGAGGTGAATACCGGTAAGGAGCCGCAGAAGTCGGGGGTGCTTCCTACCGAGGCCGATGACTTCATCGTCGAGTGCCGCGACCGGCTCGGCTTGCCGATCGAGGGCCTGATGTGCGTTCCGCCGCTCGACGAAGAGCCGGCACTGCATTTCGCGCTGTTGCGCGAAATCGCTCGGCGCACGGGGCTCGGCCTCCTCAGCATGGGGATGAGCGCCGATTTCGAAAAGGCGATCCGCTTTGGCGCCACCCATGTGCGCGTTGGCACCGCGATCTTCGGCGTCCGCGGCGCCGGTGATTAGCATCCAGGTCGCCCAGTTCAGTCAGAGCAAATGGCCGCCGCGGGTCGCCTTGGTGCGCAGGTAGCGCTCATTGTGGCCGTTCGACGGGAAGACATGCGGCACCCGTTCGGCAACGCGGATGCCGTAGCGCTCGAGGGCCGCGACTTTCTCGGGATTATTGGTCAACAGGCGCACAGTACCAAAGCCGAGCTGCCGCAGCATTTCCGCCGCCGGCAGATAGACGCGCTCGTCGGCGTCAAAGCCCAGCTGCTCGTTGGCGTCGAGCGTGTCGAAACCGGCGTCCTGCAGCCGGTAGGCTCTGAGCTTGTTAACGAGCCCGATGCCGCGCCCTTCCTGCGCCAGGTAAAGCAGCACCCCGTCGCCGGCGTGCGCGATCGCGGCGATCGCGCCGCGCAGCTGATCGCCGCAATCGCAGCGCAGGCTCGCGAGCAGATCCCCGGTGAAGCATTCCGAATGCAGCCGCACCAGCACCGGTGCCGCAGGGTTGGGCACACCGATCACGATCGCGAGATGCTCGGTGCCGCCGTCGCGCGGCCGGAACGCAATCAGACGGGCGTTTTCGGCCTCGGCGAGCGGGACCCGCGCCTCGGTGACCCACTCGAGCCCGGTTTCCGCCGCATGGCGGCTGAACACCGCCGCAGCTTCGATGGAGGCGAGGTCGCCGCGCCGCGCCAGGAGCGCCGCTTCGGCCGTGCCGACGCGCAGCATGAGCGCTGCCGGCAGCAGGGCGGCCAGCTTCGCCAAGGCCACTGCGGCGAGCGCGCCGCCCTTGGCGGGAACCGGTGCCGGACCGAAACCGGGCGGCTCGGCACCGAGCGAGGCTGCCGGGTCGGCGAGATTACGGATCACCGCGGCTGGCATTTCCCGCGAAACCGAGATCGTCAAGGCGCCTGACAATTCCTCGCGCGGCGCCAAGCCCAGCGCCACGGCCCGCCGGCGCGTCAGCGCGACCCGCGCGGGCGCCTGGGAAATCTGTTGTAGTCGCCGTAGGTTCTCCTCGTTCACGAGCTCGGCGGCAACGGCGAGCACGCTGATCTGATCGTCGCGGATCAGCACCGGCTCTCCCCGGCGCAGCGCGCTGATGACCTGCCCAAGCCTTGCCGGCGCTGTCACGGCATCGCCGCTCGCCGCCGCAGAAATCCTGGATTGAGGCACCCTTTTCTCCTTGCTGCCCCCCATCATAAGGGCTGACGACTGTTGCGACAGCCACTTAATTCGCGGATCACCCGCAAGGGGCCCGCTGCTGCATGACAATGTCGGCGGCAAAGGAATAGACGAGCAGGCCGAGCGCAGCCGCGCAGGTCGCCGCGGCCCAGCCCGGGGGTGTCGCTGGGGCGAGCGCGTAGAGCAAAGCCAAGCTCTGCACGACCGCGATCGTCTTGCGCCGTCGATCGGCGAACGGGCGTGCCGGTAGCGGGCGGCGCAGGACCGGGAACAGGCGTCCGGCACCGAGAGAGAAATAGCGCATCGCGCCGATCGCCAGCACCCAGCAGGGGACGGCACCCACTTTGACGGAGGTGATCGCCAGCACCGCGATCGCGAACGCGTCGGTCTCCATGTCAAAGCGCGCGCCAAAGGCCGACGCCAGCCCCTGGCGGCGGGCGGCCCAGCCGTCGGTGCCGTCGAGCAGCAGCGCCGCACCGGCAAGGGCGACCAGCACCCAGCGTTCCGGCATGCCGAGTGGCGCCGGATCGAGCGCGCGGCCGGCGATCAGGCAGGCCACCCCTGCCCGCGCCAAGGTGATGCGGTTCGCCGCGCCGAGGCGAGGATGCGGGTGATTGCCGGCGAGCCGGCGCGCGGAAGCGACAACGAGCCCGGTGAACAATATTAGGCCAGCCATCGCGGCCAGGGTCTGCACCGCGCCGCCGAGCACCAGCAGAAAGGTCGCCGCGACGGCGAACCCGAGGGAGCGGGCGAATACCACGTGCGCCTCGCGCATCAATGCAAGCGACGAGGACGGCAGCGGAGCGGCGTGGATCGACATCGGCGCAGGTTCGGTGTATCTGGCGATCGTGCCCAATCGGGAGCTAGTCAACAAGCGCCCACGCGTCAGACTCCACGGCGGGTGGGATTATTCCGCCGATGGTTGAGGCGCGCGCGTTTTGGGTCGCGGCCCCGGGCCGGGGCGAGATCAAGGCCGAGCGATTGCGCGCGCCGACATCGGACGAGCTGTTGATACATGCCCGTGCCAGCGGCATCAGCAGGGGCACCGAAATGCTCGTATTTCGCGGCGAGGTGCCGCAGAGCGAATGGCAACGAATGCGCTGCCCGTTCCAGGAGGGCGAGTTCCCGGCACCCGTCAAATATGGCTATGCCGTGGCCGGCGTTGTCGAGGATGGTCCGACCGAATTCCGCGGCCGCCGTGTCTTCTGTCTCCATCCCCATCAGGACCAGTTCATCGTCCCAGAGGAGGCCGTGGTCGTCATCCCCGACGACGTGCCCTATCGGCGCGCAGCGCTAGCTGCCAACATGGAAACGGCGATAAACGGCCTATGGGACGGTGCGCCAGGGCCAGGAGACCGGATAGCGGTCGTCGGCGCCGGCGTCGTCGGCACCCTCGTCGGCGCCCTCGCCGCGCGGCTGCCCGGTGCAGTGGTCGAGTTGATCGATATCGATCCGAGCCGCGCCGCGTTGGCGGCAGCACTCGGCTGCCGGTTCGCGACGCCGCAGAAAGCAAGCAGCGAGGCCGACCTCGTGATCCATGCCAGCGGAGTTCCTGATGGGCTGGCGACGGCGCTCACCATCGCCGGTTTCGAGGCGACGGTGATCGAGATGAGCTGGTATGGGACGCGGGTCGTCCCGCTGGCGCTCGGCGGCGCGTTTCACTCTCGGCGACTATCCTTGCGTTCGTCTCAGGTAGGCTCCGTGCCGCCAGACCGTCGAGCGCGCTGGTCGCGTCGGCGGCGGTTGGCGCTTGCCCTCTCGCTGCTGCGCGATCCAGTCTTCGACATGCTGCTGTCCGGTGACAGCGATTTCTCGGCTCTGCCCGAGTTGATGCCGCGCCTCGCGGCTTCGTCAGGCGGGGTGCTCTGCCACACCGTGCGTTACGATTGAAGGAGAGGAGCCGGGCCATGTACAGCGTCACGGTGAGCCATCACATCATGATCGCGCACAGCCTCGTCGGCGCCGTCTTTGGGCCGGCGCAGCAGCTGCACGGTGCGACCTTTGTGGTCGAAGCCGAGCTGCGCCGGGAAGCGCTCGACGCTAACGGGATCGTTTGCGACATCGGCCGCGCGCTCGATCTGCTGAAGGCTGTGCTCGGGGAGCTCGATTACCATAACCTCGACGAGGTGCCGGAATTCCGCGGCCGCAACACGACCACCGAGTTTCTCGCCGGCGAGATCCATCGGCGGATGACACGCCAGATCTACGAGGGCGCCCTCGCGCCGACCGACGCCGCAGCGATCCACAGTCTGCGCGTGGTGCTGCGCGAGAATCCGGTCGCCTGGGCCGCCTTTGATGCGCCGTTGGGATGACGGAAATCGCCTTTGTCGTTCCCGGCCGGCTCGATCAACTGACCGGCGGATATCTGTTTGACCGACGCATCGTAGAGGGCTTGCGGGCGCGCGGTCGAGCAGTGCGGGTCATCGAGCTGTCTCCGCACGCGGACGGTGCCCAACTTGCCGCACTTGCCGGGGAGACCAAGACCGTCGTTGACGGCCTCGCGCTACCCGACCACGCGGAAGCGATGGTCGCACAGGCCCGCCGTCTGCGGCTCGTTGCTTTCGTCCACGGCCCGCTGGCGCAAGAGACCGGGCTGTCTCCGGCCGCGGCGAAGCGGGCCGCCGAGCTCGAAGCGGCGTTGCTCTCGCGGGTTCGCGGCGTCCTTTGTCCGAGCCGTAGAACCGCCGCCGCGATCGAAAACTATGGCATCTCCCCGGAACGGATCGCGGTCGTCGCGCCCGGCACCGCAAAGCCGACCCGTCGACCCGGCCCGCGGCGTTCCCCGGTGCGAGCACTTCTCTGCGTTGCGAACCTGGTCCCGCGCAAAGGCCATGAGCTTCTTGTCGAGGCGTTGGCGCGAATTCGCGACCTGGATTGGAGCCTCACCTGCGTTGGATCACTCGAGCGCGATCCCGCAACCGTGCGGGCCGTCCGTCGTCGGATTAGGACCGCCGGTCTTGGCCGGCGCACCACCCTCGCCGGTGAGCTTCCTCCGCACAGCGTCGCGCGAGCGTATCGGGCGGCCGATGCTTTCGTCTTGCCGTCTTTCCACGAAGGCTATGGCATGGTCTATGCCGAAGCGATGGTGCATGGCCTGCCCGTGATCGCAACGACCGCGGGCGCGATCCCGGAAACCGTGACGCCTCAGGCTGGGCTTCTCGTGCCGCCGGGCGATCCGGCGGCTCTGGCGCGAGCGGTGAGGCGGGTGATTGCCCAGCCCACGCTCGCCGCACAGCTGGCTATGGGGTCGCGCGCCACCGGTGCTCGGCTGCCGGATTGGCCCCACGCCACGGAAACTTGGGAAAGGGCATTCGATCGCTTGGCAGCTCTCGATCCGCCGCGGTGACTCCACCTTCTAGAAGCCGTCGCGCGGATCCTATAGGGTAGCTCGGCTGGTTGGGGATGAGCTGGTCTCGCTTTGCGGATAACCGTCGCGCCATAGCGCCTCTCCGCAGGAATTGTCATGATGGCTGCGCGTAGGATTCTGATCGTCGACGATGATGGCACGCTACGCCGGTCTCTGGCGGAACAGCTCGAGCTGAACGAAGAGTTCGTCTGTATCGAATGCGGCACCGCAGCGCGAGCGCTGGAGATGGTCGGCAGCAATCGCTTCGACACGATCGTCCTCGATGTCGGCCTGCCTGACATGGATGGTCGAGAACTGTGCCGGCTGCTGCGCCGCGCGGGCGTGCAGGTGCCGATCGTAATGCTGACCGGGGCAGACGGCGAGTTCGACACCGTCCTGGGGCTCGAAGCCGGCGCCGACGATTATGTAACAAAGCCATTTCGACTGAGTATCCTGCTGGCTCGCTTGCGCGCGCATCTGCGCCAGAACGATCGCAGCGACGCCG
>Ga0318502_10000734_pt1 | contig 11054 bp, 7 predicted proteins | sample GRESIP174b1f22_FD_203291 | JGI IMG/M metagenome (GOLD analysis project Ga0318502, IMG submission 203291) | Tropical soil microbial communities from Luquillo Experimental Forest, Puerto Rico - GRE.SIPMG.174b1f22 | ecosystem: Environmental > Terrestrial > Soil > Tropical forest > Bulk soil...
GCCGCGGTGTCGCCTCGGGCGGCGGCGAGGCGGGCCTCGGCCAGCGGGCCGAGGAATTCCACCAGCCGGACCGCGCCGCTTCGCCCCGCGGCCCAGCACAACCCCACCTCCGTTTCGGCCGCATCGAGCTGGCCCAAGGTGGCGAACAGCCACGCCCGCCAGTTGCGCATGGTCGTCTCGGTAAAGCGGTCCGGGTGCGCCGCGGTCAGCTCGGCGGCCTCATCGAGCGCGGCCACGGTGGCGGCCTGGAGGCCCGCTCCGGCGATCGCGGATACCGCCGAGACGGTCAGGGCGAGGGCGAGCCCTTCCTGGCCGGCCGCTGTCCGGGCGAGCTCGACCGCGAGCGCGCCGTGCCGTGCCTGCTCGGCCAGGTCGCCGGACAGCCAGGCCGCGTTGGCCAGCAGGACCTGGGCCCGCGCCGCAAGTGCCGGATCTGGCTGGCCGGACAGGGCCCGGCTGGCTTCGAGTTCGGCGACGATCCGGTCCGCATCGCCCGCGTGCCAGGCCAGGCCGGCCAGCAGGTTGCGGCCCCAGACTTCCAGCTGCGGTTCACCGGACTGCCGGGCGCAGGCTACGCCGTCGGCGGCGAGCGAGGCGGCCCGCCGGTTATTCCCTAGGTGGTACGCCGACCAGGCGGCGCCGAGCAGCACCCGGGCCTGGATGCCGGGAGCCGCCGCGGCCGGGAGGCCGGCCGCCGTGGTCAGGAACTGGCCCGCTTCGCTGTACCGGCCGGTGGCGATCCACCAGCGGGCCAGCCGCGCAGCCAGTTCCCGTCCCGCCTCGGGTTCCTGCCCGCCCAGTGCCCAGGACAGCGCGGCGCGGATGCTGTCTTGCCCGGCCGACAGGCGGCCGGCCCACGCCGCCCATCCGGTGCTGCCCACGGCCGCCTCCGCGGACCGCGCCTCGCCCAGCGCCCAGTCCAGCAGCCGCAGCTGCACCTCGGTTTCCTCGCCGGAGGCGGCCAGCTGGCCGGCGGCGAACTGGCGGACCGTCTCCAGCAGCGAATAACCGATCACCCCGCCAGGCTGGACCTGGACGAGCGACTTGCCGGCCAGGCTTGCCAGCAGCCCGGCGATCGCCTCCGGCGGCAGCGGCCCGCCGGCCGCGACGTGTTCGGCCGTGCCGAGGCCGAACCCGCCGCGCAGCACCGACAGGCGGGCCAGCAGGCGCCGTTCGGCGTCGCCGAGCAGCTCATAACTCCACGCCACCAGCGCCTCCAGCGACCGGTGCCGCCCCGGGCGGGCCGGACCGCCGGACAGCAGCCCGGGATGGCCGTCCAGCCGGGCGGCCAGCTCAGCCGGGCCCAGCGCCGGGCACCGGGCCGCAGCCAGCTCGATGGCCAGCGGCATGCCGTCCAGCCGCGAGCACACCCGCGCGACCGCGGCCGAGTTGCCTTCGGTCAGCTCGAAGGCGGGGCTGGCCGCGCCGGCCCGGGCCGCGAACAGCAGCCCGGCCTCGGACCCGGCGACCGCCGCGGCCGAGCCATCGGCCGGCAACCCCAGCGGCGGCACCGGGAAGACCAGCTCACCCGGCACGTCCAGGCGTTCCCTGCTGGTCGCCAGGACACGCACCCGTGGGCACTGGGCCAGCAGCACGGCCGCCAGGCCCGCTGCCGCCGCCAGCACGTGCTCGCAGTTATCCAGCACCACCAGCAGCTCACGGCCGGCCAGTTCGCGCACCAGGCCGGCGGTAGGCGTGGGCGCATCCCGTTCGGACACCCCCAGGGCCTGCGCGACGCTGGCCGGGACCAGGGCCGGATCGGTGAGCGGGGCCAGCTCGACCAGCCGGGCACCATCGTGAAAACCCGGCTCGGCCAGCGCCGCGACCCGCAGCGCCAGCCGGGTCTTGCCGCACCCGCCCGGGCCGGTCAGCGTGACCACCCGGCCGACGCGGAGCCGCTCCCGCACGGCAGCGATCTCGGGGCCGCGGCCCACCAGCGAGCTCACCTCGGCCGGCAACCCCGACTGCCGCCGCACCAGACCCGCCGTCTGCGCACCCCCTTAACCGTCCTGGCAGGTACCACGTTCCTATGACCTGGCAAACCGGCTCATATGACCTGGCCGGGCAACAGATACCTCCTTCGGCAGATGCTGGCCCGAACCCGAACCGCGAGCCTGGTCCTCACCGGTACAACACCGATCCGGGAAGACCCGATGAACTGCACCTCACGCGAGCCGGCACTGCTCACTATGACCCGCGGCTGGCCCAGCTGTCCATGCCGCCCGCATCGCACGGCTGCAGCATCGGTCCGCCGCCCGGCCACGCGACTAACGGAGGCCACGATGATGTTCCTTGACTGCCCCGCCTACCTGGACCAGGACGGCGCCGCGCGATGCGGGCTGCCTGCCGAGGTCAGGTGCCGGTTCACCATGCGCTCCACCGACGGGCCCGCCGAAAGCGCCACGATCAGGTGCCCGGCCGGCCACTACTTCTGCGGGGACATCGAATCCCTCACCTGGGACAGCACGGACACGCACGACCCGGGCCCGGCCGCAATGACATCCGGCGCCGGGCGCGACAGCGTTCAGGGCAGCCATGACGGCCGTGACAGCACGGACGGGTCCGCCGTCCGGCATTCCCCCGCCGAGGCGGAGCGGAGACATCACCGCCCGAACACCGCTCCCGCCTACTACCTGGGCCACCCGGCCGCCCTGTGGATCACCATCACGCGCCCGCGCCGCAGGCCCACCGGCGCCCGTTACCCGATAGAAACCACCGCCAGCGGCGACAACCCAACCCGGGACTCCCGCATACTCCAGCACAGCTGACTCCCCGTCATCGGCACGGGTCAATAGATCACCGCCAGACCAAGATGAGGCCATGGCCACCAACCCGGCCCTCACCCAGCAGGCCAGCCGCCGGCGCGATGACCCGGCAGTCACCGGCCTGGTGACCCAGGGCCAGCAACGGCGATCGGCAGGCCTGGGACGCGCTGGCAGACCGGTACGGCCCCGCTGCTTTGGCCATCTGCCGCAGCCACCGGCTGGACGCCGCCGACGCCCAGGGCGCCGACCCAGAACATCCGGCTCAAGCTCGTGGATCAGCTGGATAATATTCGCGACCCGGCCGCGCTTCCCGGCTGGCCGACCACCACCACCCGGCGCGAATGCCGCCGCATCCGGCACACGGCCCAGACCGCCACGCCAGCTGAGTGGCCACAGTGAACGGAAAGGGTCATCCGAGCCCTGCTACGCATTCCTGGCAGACCCCGCGATCCAGGGCGGTGGCCTCGCCATCACCGTCCGTACGCGCAGAATTCCCTGATCTGCATCCCCATGGCGGTCATCGTCATCGACTACCGCCGCAGCACCGAACGAATGCCTCTTTGTGTCAAGGAGCGCCGTCGGCCTTTCTCGCGGCTTGTGAGGTGCTCTTCGGGCGCTGTTCCTTGATCAGGGATCTTTAGCCCTGTCCTTCCTCGCGGCCGAGTGTGGCCGCCGTCTTGCCGCACCTCCAGGTCGTTCGTCCTCGCTGCGCTGCGGGCGCTCCACCTGGACCTGCGGCGGCGCCGGCGGCAGGGTGGCAACGACCGGGGAATGGCCAGCCCTGCCCCGGGCATGGGCAGGTCCGGGCGCCGGTCCGCCTGCCGCGGTCGTAGGGTGGTGGCCAGGCCCGGGAGTGGCTTGTCCGAAGAGCCGGTGCCTGGGGTGCAAGCCGGCCGCGCTGGCGACAGAGTCGTTCCCCTGCTGCCCTCCCGGGCCCTGGGCGCGGGCCGCGGCGCGCCGGGCGTCGGCCTGCAGGCAGGCGAAGATGGCGTTGCTGATCTGCCGTTTCAGCGCGCGCAGGGCCTCTTTGGGGGTCTTGCCTTCGGCCAGTTTCTTGTCGTAGTAGGCGCGGCCCCGGCGGTGCCGGTGGTGGATCTGGGTGATCGCGGCCATGTGGATGGCGTGGTTGAGCCGCCGGTTGCCGCGCCTGCTCAGCCGGTAGATCTTGTGCGGGCCGGAGGATACCTCGATCGGCGCGGTGCCGTTGTAGGCGGCGAAGTGGTCCCGGCCGGGAAACCGGGACACGTCGCGGACGTCGCCGATGACGGCGGCGGCGATGACGGGGCCGACCCCGAACAGCCCGGTCAGGCAGGTGCCTGCCGCCTGGACCGCGGTGGCCAGCTTCTTCCTGGTTTCGCGCAGCTGGGCGTCGATGCGGCGCAGGTCCTCGAGGAAGTCTGCGGCTAGCTCGCAGCGCGCGGCCGCCACCGCGTCCGGCGGCGTGATCTGCTCGAGGATCCGGGCCGCGTGCGACGCGTAGATCGGCCTGCCGAGGCCGCCGGGGACCAGGTCGCACAGCACGGCGTGCAGCCGGCATACCACCTGGGTCCGGGTCCGGCCCAGGTCACGGTAGCGCTTGGACCAGGTCTTCAGCACCACCGCGTGATCATCGGGCCGGACCTCCCGCACGCCAGCCGACCGCAGCGCAGCCACGGCCGCCGACCGGGCATCGTTCGGGTCGTTCTTATTGGTGTCCCCGGCATCCAGCAGCCGGACCCGCGCGCCCAGCTTGGGCTGGACATCCAGCACCCGCTCACCCGCCGCCAGCAGCTGCTGGGCCAGCAGATGGCCCGTGCCGCCGGCGCCCTCGACCGCCCAGGTCCGCTCCGGCCAGGCCGCGGCCCAGGCCAGCAGCCGCTCCGCCTGGGCGGCGCAGGCGCGGACCCGCAGCTCACCCAGCGGCTCCTCCGCCGCGCCGATCACCACCGCCGTATGCGATGCCTTGTGCGGGTCAACCCCGATCATCACTGCCGCCATGACAGCCCTCCTCCTGGTACCGGTGAAGACCGTGGCGGGCACGCCTGATTCCAAAGACCTCCATGGCGCTCGCGCCTCTTTTGAGCCACGCCACGGCGAGGCCCCGGCCAGCAGGCACGTCGTTCGGAAGCCAGCCCACCATCGGGCGGCAGGCGGTTAGAGAGCCAGGCCAGCCGGGACCTCTTAACGCTACGACCTGACTCACTGCCATCCCGGCCAGGCCCGCACCGTCTAACAGAAGTCTCAATCAGGCGGATATTTCTCGACAGGCCGGGAGCTCAGCCGAATACGCAACGTGACATAGGCAACGACGTCGCTCGCGTACGGATCGTCGGCCCGGTGCAGCCGAGACATGCACCGCTGGCATAGGTGCCCGGGTCGCGGTTATCCAGTTCCAGGCGTTCTGGCACTGGCCGCCGTGAGGCCGGTTAAGCACTGCACCGGCAACACCATAGCTCGCCGCGGGCCGAAGCATGGGTCTGCGGCCGTGGACGGCGGTGACGTCGGCTAGGCCCGGGTAGCCGGGCATCTGGCAGGCGTGAAGTTGGGACTCCGGACCGTTAGCTCAGTGCTTCCACTTGCTCGCCGTAGATCGACATTTGGGACATGAGCCGCTCGCCCAGGGCTGCGCCTACAATCCCGAGGTTCTCGACGACGAGTAGGGCTTGCGTGGTCAGCCGCTCGAACTCCTCGCCGCTGCGAATGCGCGCGAGTTTGTCTTGGTCACCGCGTAGCAGGGCAAAGCCGCCGAGGTCCCCGCCGTGCGGCTCGAGGAGAACCAGCTCGAAGCTCTCGATCTCACCCTCCTGCTGCAGCCGAGAATAATATTCGAAAGCTTCGTTGAACGCTTTGATGGCCTGCTGCTCGCGGCCTCGCACGGGACCCCCGAAGCCGATGAACAGCCCGGAATCTGCCATGACCCACCCCTCTGCTTGTCTCCTGGTCACTTTCCGGCATGCAACCTGCCTGCCACCCGGATGATTCTCGCCATGATCGCGGCAGCGCAGATTCGGTAAGGCAAGCGTAACGTCATGCCAGCTAAGGCGTCACTACCGCCGCCCGCATCCGTGCGCATGTCGGCTGCAGAGCCCGCGGAGACCCTGGACTCGGCAGGCTGGGCTAACTGCGGTCCCAGCGATTGAGCGGAAGCTCAACGTAAGCTGTCCGGCCGGGTCACGCTATGCCACCAAACGCTAAGTACCCGCGCTTGGCAGGCCACCGAGAAGTGCTCCATAACGCCGATTCCGGGCGGGTGGCGACGGTGCCGAAATCAAAACGGGTGGGACGCAGATTGTCCTGTTCGGCGCGCCGCCTGCGGTGATCGCGCCGGCGCGAGGGTTGCTGTGGAATGCGGGCGGCAACCTTGCTATGACGCGGCTGCCTCCAACTGGGGTAAGACGGATCGAAGATGTCGATGCAGTCGCGCATGCCCCACGGATCGCCGTGGCAATAGGTGCGTTCTTAGCCGGGATGGATATCGGCGGCGGGTCGAAGCGGCCTGGCAGCAGATGCCGGGAGGGTGACAGCGGCTCAGCCCGGTCGGCGCAGGTAGGCGAGGACGGCGAGGACGCGCCGGTGGGAGCCGGTGTCGGCGGTGAGGCCGAGCTTTTGGAAGATCTGTGTGACGTGGGCTTCGACGGTGCGCCCGGTGACGAACAGGCGGGCGGCGATGGCCTGGTTGGACAGTCCCTCGGCGACCAGGGCGAGCACCTCACGCTCGCGTCCGCTGAGTTCATCGAGGGGATCGGCGCGGCGTTTACGGGCGAAGAGGCGGGCGACGATCGTCGGGTCGACGACGGTTTCCCCGTCGGCGAGGCGGCGGAGCGCGTCGATCAGGTTGGCGACGTCGAAGACGCGCTCTTTGAGCAGGTAGCCGACCCGCTCGGGATGGTCTTCGAGCAGTCGCATGGCGTAGTGCGGCTCGACGTACTGGGACAGGATCAGCACGGCCACGCCGGGGTGCCCGTCGCGGATCTGCTGGGCGGCGGTCAGGCCCTCGTCGGTGTGGGTCGGCGGCATCCGGATGTCGATGATGGCCGCGTCCGGTCGCGTCACCTGGACCGCGCCCAGCAGCGCGGCCGCATCGCCGACCTGTCCGACGACGTCGATGCCGGCGTCGGTGAGCAGCCGGGCGATGCCCTCGCGGGTGAGCATCACGTCCTCAGCGATCACGACGCGCATGGGATCTCCGCCCGGCACCCGGCCGTCCCGGGAGCCAGGCTGCCGCCCAGCGCCCCGACCCGGTCGGCGGCCGCCAGCATGGGCGCGGCGTCGCCGGATCCGTTGTCCTGGACCGTGACCACCAGCCGGCCGCCCTCGTCGGTGAGGCTCACCGCCGCGTGGCCGATGGCCTCGGCCACGGCAAAGTAGGCGGCGGCCTCGACCGGGGCCGGGTACCGCCGGTGCTCGGCCCGGAGGATCTGGACCGGCAGCGGCGCGGTGTCGGCGAGGGTGGCCAGCGCGGGGCCTATCCCGGCCTCGGCCAGCACCGCGGGATAGATCCCGTGGGCGAGGTCCCGCAATTCCTCCAGAATGTCTCGCGTCTGGCTGGCCGCCCTGGCCAGGGCCGTCTCGGCCGGGGTGTCACCGTCCGCCTGCGCGGCGGCGCGGGCGAGCCGGATGTCGTAGGACAGGGCCAGCAGCCGCTGCTGGGCGCCGTCGTGCAGGTTCCGCTCCAGCCCGCGGCGTTCGGAATCGGCGGTCTGCACGATGCGGGCCCGGGAGGCGCGAAGCTCCTCGAGCTGGGCGAGCAGCTCGGCTTGCAGCCGTTCGTTCTCCAGGCCGAGCCGGATGGCAGGCCCGATCTGGCTCTCGATCCCGGGCACCGCCCCGGAGTGCGAGACGGCGGCGATGGTGCGCTCGTTCCTGGTCAGGCGGGTCACTGCGCGGCCGCCGGTTGTGGAGGGTTCGGGGACCAGCCGGCCGCTGGCGTCGACGTAGCGCTGCCGGCCGGGGAGCCAGTAGGCGATCTGCAGCCCCGGATCGTGCAGCGCCGCCGCGAGCGCGGACTGCAGGGAACCCGGCGCGGGCGCCTGGTCCAGGCGGGCCGCGATCCGGGCGACCGCGCGGCGCTCGGCCCGGGCCCGGGCCACCCCGGATATCAGGCCGATGGCCAGCAGCGCGACCGCGGCGCTCCCGATGGCGAAGATAGCGAACAGGGCCGCGTTGAACGGGTCCTCGACCGTGATCCGCTGTAGCGCCACCGAATGTGCCGCCACCGCCGCGGCGAACCCGATCGCGGGGACGGTGACCGGCAGCAGCCGCTGCCGCGCGGGCCAGGAGGCCCGGGCCAGCCGCGCGGCGCAGACCACGATCATGGCGGCAGCGGCAGCGGCGGTGAACCAGCGGTCGCCGATCTCAACGGCGCGGGCAAGCGTGGGCAGCGAGCGGACCAGGAAGGCGTTGACGGTGCAGTTCGCCAGGCAGCCCGGGTCGAAGTAGGGCTCGCGGAACAGCGCGAGCGCGGCCGCGGCCAGCAGCGCCTCGGCGTAGACCGCGGCCGCCAGCGCGCGGGCAGGCGCCGAGCCGGCCCGGCCGGTGGGGTGGGTGAGCACCAGGTGGACGATGAGCGGGAACGTGAACCCTGCGGCCACCATCGCGATACTGGGGATCAGCGGCGGCCCGTCCTGCCAGGCGGACCACACCGGTGCGAACCAGCACACCCCCGCCAGCAGCGCCAGGTCTCCGGTCCGGCCTGGCCGCCGGGCCAGGCAGATCACCAGGCCCGCCGCGATCAGGCCCAGCCCCGCGCACACGGTCAAGACGGCCCCGGCCGCTGAGCTTCCCGCATACGTGGTGGACCGGCCGGGTCCCGCCGCGAGGGCCAGCGCGCCGGCGGCCGCGGCGAGCCCCGCCAACCCGGCGGCGACGCGTGCGGAACTGGCCAGCCGGCCAGGCGCGGCCAGGCGTACCGGGACGGCCCGGCGTGCCGGTACGGCCAGTGGGGGCTCGGCGCGTGCCATGACCTGATTGTGGCACCGCTGCCACCAGAAAGATCCGTGCTGGCCACAGTCCCGGCATGGGGGCAGCCCCGATGCTAGCAGCGTCGCGGCACCTTACCGTCCATGGTGAGTTTCGGCACACTGGAGGAACCATGGAAGCAATCACTACCCGCCTGGCGGTGGCCGCCGCCGCGGCCGGCCTGGCCCTGCTGGCCGCCGGCTGCGCCGGGAACGCCGCCACCGCGGCGGGCACGAATCCCAGCCCGGCGAGCACTGCTTCGCGGGCGTTGCCGAGCCCGTTCACCGTCACCGCCCGCTATGCCGCGAAGTCGCTCGGGCTGAGCCACCCCGCCGCCCTGGCGGTCGGCCCGGACGGCAACCTGTATGTCACCGATATGAGCCAGCGGGTGACCGTGATCTCGCCCGCCGGGACGGTGCTGCGGCGGTGGGGCAAGCCCGGGACCGGGCCCGGCGAGTTCAAGTTCGTCTCTGTGGACCCCACCACCCCGACAGATATCCACGGGCAGATCGCGGTCGGCCCACACGGCGATGTGTACGTGTCGGACAGCGGGAACGCCCGGGTCCAGGTGTTCACCCCGCAGGGGCGGTTCGTCCGCCAGTTCGGCAGCTTCGGCAGCGGGAAAGGCCAGTTCCTGTCCCCCTTCCACCTTGTGGTCGACAACGCCGGAAACGTCTACGTCGCGGACGACCAGAGCGAGACCTTGTCGAAGTTCTCTCCCGCCGGCAAGGTCCTCTGGACGATCGGCGGTGGCGCCTCCAGCGACCCGGACCTGTCCGGCCTTTTCAAGTTCACCGGCTTCGACGCGCACGGCAGGCTCGTCGTGGTGAACGACGACGTGAACAGGGTCCTGTACATCGATCCCAGCGGCCACAAGGTTGACGCGTTCTCACCCAGCACGGCCGGGTCACCGACCGGGCACGTGTGCAGTGCGACGGTGGACGCCGCGGGCGACACATACGTGTCGGGCTGCGGTCCGCAGCCCACCGGGCCCACGCTGGTCTATGACCGGGCGCACCGGCTGATCGCGCAATGGCTGGGCACAACGTATTCCCTGCGCAGCTCGCCGGTGTTCGGCCCGCGCGGCGAGGTGTTTGCGCTTGCCACGGACGGGTCCATCCTCAAGCTGCACATCACCGTGCCGGGAGCATGACATGAAGCTTACGAAGGCAGGCGCCCTGCTCGCGCTCGCCCTGGTAGCCATGGCCGCCGGCTGCAGCGCTTCGGCGGGCGCCGATAAGGCGGGCGGTCAGGCCGGCGGCCCGGTGGTGCTGCGGATGGCCAACGCCACGTACGCACCACCCCCGCCGGTGGCGGGCTTCATTCGGCGGGTCCGGGCGCTGTCCGGCGGATCGGTCCAGATCCAGGTCATCAACCAGTGGGGCGACTACGCGCCCGGCAACGAGGCCCAGGTGGTCCACGCGGTCGCCGCCGGGAGGGTGGACCTGGGATGGGCGGGCAGCGAGGCGTTCGACACCGTCGGCGTGCCGGGTTTCCGGGCGCTGTCGGCGCCGATGCTGATCGATAGCTACCCGCTGGAGAACGCCGTCCTCAACAGCTCCGTGCCCGCGCGGATGCTCGCCGGGCTGAGCCGGGTGCACCTGACCGGCCTGGCGGTCCTGGGCGACGCGCTGCGCCATCCCATCGCGGTGCGCCGGCCGCTGCTGGCCCCCGCGGACTGGCATGGCCTGTCCATCGGCACCTACCGCTCGGGCGTGCAGGAGCAGGCGATCCGGGCGCTGGGCGCTACCCCGGTGGTGGCCTTCGGTCCCTACCGCACCCATGATCTGGCCAGCGGGGCGATCCAAGGGTTCGAGCTCGGCATGGGGTACGTGCGTATTGTGCCGGTGGCTAGCGCGCGGTATGTCGCCGCGAACGTGGCGCTGTGGCCTTTGTTCGATGTGCTGTTCGCCAACCCGGCGCGGCTCGCCGCCCTCACCGCCCAGCAGCGCGGCTGGCTCCAGCAGGCCGCCGACGGCGCCGCCAGGACCTCGGTCTCGCTGGTCGCTGGCCAGGACAGCTCTTACATCAGGCAGGCATGTGCGCTGGGTGCCCGGTTCGCCACCGCCACCCGCGCGGACCTGGCCGCCCTTCGCCGGTCACTGGCTGTTGTCTATCAGAGCCTGGAAACCGACCCACAGGCCAGCGGGTTCCTCCGGCAGATCCAGCAACTGAAGAAGTCAACGCCACCCGGCCCCGGCCTGGCCATCCCGGCCCGCTGCGCCGCCGGGCATTGACTCCCATCCCGGCGGCGCCGGGCCTGCCGCGGTCAGGGCGGCCCGGCGCCGCCGGGGATCACGGCGGTCAGGCGCGTCCCGCGGCCGGGGGCGCTGGTCACGGTGAGCGTCCCGC
>Ga0318502_10000739_pt1 | contig 11008 bp, 9 predicted proteins | sample GRESIP174b1f22_FD_203291 | JGI IMG/M metagenome (GOLD analysis project Ga0318502, IMG submission 203291) | Tropical soil microbial communities from Luquillo Experimental Forest, Puerto Rico - GRE.SIPMG.174b1f22 | ecosystem: Environmental > Terrestrial > Soil > Tropical forest > Bulk soil...
CCACCACGTAGATCTCCCTGGGCACCTTGAAGTCGGCCAGCACCGCCTGGCAGGCCGCGCGCAGCGAGGCCGCGGTCGCGTCCCCGCGCAGGGTCACCGCCGCCGCCACTACCTGGCCGTACTTCACGTCGTCGATACCGAAACAGACCGCTTCCGCGACCGCCGGATGGGACTTCAGCACGGCCTCCACCTCCGCAGGTGAGATGTTCTCACCGCCACGGATGATCAGCTCCTTGATCCGGCCTTCCAGCCGCAGGTAGCCAGCTGTGAACAGGCCCCGGTCGCCGGTGCGGAACCAGCCGTCGAAGAACGAGTCGGCGTTCGCCTGCGGGTCGTTCAGGTACCCGGAGGTCACGCCCGGGCCGCGGATCGCCACTTCGCCGATCTGGCCGCCCGGGACATCCCGGCCCGCCTTGTCCACGATCCGGACCTCCGCCCCGGCCGGGATACCGACCGTACCTGGCCTGGCGGGCCGCGGCGGCAGCGGGTTCGCGGTCATCTGGTGACTGGCCTCGGTCATTCCGTACGCCTCCAGCACGGGCGCCTGGTAGAGCCTGGCCAGCTCAGCCTGCTGCGCGCTCGACAGCGCTGAACTGCACGACCGGACGAACCGGATGGCTGGGGCGGGCCTGCTGCCATGCTGGCTGAGTTCGGCGTGGATGGTGGGGCTGGCGGAGACCCAGGTCACGCCCAGCTCGGTCAGCTGCTGCCAGTACCGCCGCGGGCTCAGCCGCCGCGGGATGACCACCGAGCCGCCCGCGCCGAGCTGGGCGAGGGCGGAGGCAATCAGCCCGTGCACGTGGAACAGCGGCATCACACAGTAGGAGATGTCGTGCCCGGTGAGGGCGTAATGGGCGGCGATGGCGCGGGCCGATGCCATCACGTTGCGCTGCCGCAGCGGCACCTGCTTGGGCCGCCGGGTGGTGCCGCTGGTGTGCAGCAGCAGCGCCACGTCCTCCGCCGAACCCGGCGTGAACGGTGCTTTCCGGGTAGCTGCCCGCCCGGCCACCGACAGCAGCGGCGGCCCGGGCGGCTGGCTGGCCACATCCACGATGGTCCGCTGACCGGCCGCCGCCCGGGCGTCGGCCCCACCCCCGGCCGGGATCAGCACCAGGCCGGGGTCCAGGTCGTCCAGGTAGAACCGGTACTCGGCACTGGTGTAGCCGGGGTTCAGCGGAGCCGCGGTGGCCCCCACGGCCGCGACGGCCAGCAGCAGCTCCACCACCTCCGGGCCGTTGGGCAGCACCATGGCGACCCGCTGTCCAGGGCCCGCCCCCAGCCCGGCGAGCTGGCCTGCCAGCCGGAGGACGGCGCTGGCCAGCTCGCCGTGGGAGATAGCCGCCGTGTCGCCGGGGCTGATCAGCGCCGGAGCGCTGCTGCCTTCCCGCAGGACCGCCAGCAGCGGCTCGGTTGAGGGTGGCGGTGCTGGGGTCACGGTGCCTCCCATTCCCCGCCTCCGGCCACCGAACCAGCCGGGGCGGCTAGGTGCTCCTCCGCACGAGGCCCGCTCAGCGCGTCCGGCCAGCCGCACAGATCGCCGCCGCCGGTCACCCGTGGCACCGGCAGGTGACAGGATAAGACGGGTGGAGGCAATGGGCTCGCTGGCGGTGGTGCCCGCGCTGGACCGGGACGACCTGCTGGCCCCGCCGGTGGCCGCGGCACTCGCGGCCTGGAATGGGGCGCTGGACGCTGGCTCGGTCGGGGTGGCCGAGATTGACCCGGCGCTGGCCGACACCGCCGCGTTCTGCGAGCGGTACGCTGTCAGCCCGGCCGAATCCGCGAACTGCGTGGTGATCAGCGGGCGGCGGGACGGGGAGCCGCGCTACGCCGCATGCGTGGTGCTCGCCACCACCCGGGCGGATGTGAATGGGGTGGCCCGGCGCGAGCTCGACGTCCGGAAGGCCTCATTCGCCGCGACCGGCGAGGCGGTCCGCGCCACCGGGATGGAATATGGCGGGATCACCCCGATCGGCCTGCCGGCCAGCTGGCGCATCATGGTCGATGGCCGGGTCGCGGCGACGGCGCGGGTGGTGGTCGGCAGTGGCGTCCGGCGGTCCAAGCTCGCGCTGCCGGGCAGCCTGCTGGGGCGGCTGCCTGGTGCCATCGTGATCGACGGCCTCGCCCGCTGACGGCACCGCCGCCCGGCGGTCACCGCCCGGCGGGCGCCTGCCCGGCCGGGCTGTCGCGCAGCATGCTGCGGTACACCGCGATCAGGGCAGCCCGCTGGTCCGGGGTGAGCCGCTCGTCGGCGGCGATCACCGCTTCGGTTTCCGGGCTGGCCGGGGCCGGCTCGGGCTCGGCTGGCTGGCTGGTGTCCATCAGCCCGGCATGGGCCATCACGGTCTCCGCCGACAGATCCAGGGCATCGGAGATGAGTTTCAGCACCCGCACCGACGGCTGGTGCAGGCCGCGCTCGATCTGGCTGAGGTACGGGTTGGACAGGCTGGTCATCTCGGCCAGCTGGCGGAGCGAAAGGTTGGCCAGCTGGCGCTGGCTGCGGATGAAGGCACCGAGTGCTTGCCGCTGCGCATCCCATGGATCGCTCATGGCGTCGGCTCCCTGTGCTGGTCACCCGTGGTCTGCCGGTCAGCATAGTTCGCGCGGCGGGCCAGCGATGCTGGCCCGCCGCGCAACCGGCTGATCACCGAAGTGGTCAGTTCTTGGACGCCGCAGCCTTGCTCTTGGCGGGCATCAGCGGGGCGGTTGCCGCCAGCACGTCCTCGGCGAACTTGCGCTGGCTGGCCAGCAGCTGCTCGGCGAAGTCGTAGGCGCTGGCAACGACCTCCGACGGGGTGGGCAGCCTGTCGGCCAGCGGGACGTCCACGGCCGGCAGCTTCGGGGTGATGGACTTGACGGCTTCGGCCCAGGTCTTGATGGCGTCGATGACGGCCTCCTGGCTCTTGCCGACGGTCTTCAGGATTTCGCCCTGGAACTCCTGGGTGGTGGTACGGGTGTCGGTCATCTCGGGCTCCTCTGGTTGCTCTGTTGTGCTAACTATATCAAGCGCATTGCTTGATTCGCCAACCGAGAGGATGTGATCTGCGTCATGCCGGGTTACAGCCGCTCGAAGATCGCCGCGATGCCCTGCCCGCCGCCGATGCACATGGTGGTGAGCGCGTACGTGCCGCCGGTGCGACGCAGTTCGTAGAGCGCCTTCACGGCCAGGATCGCGCCGGTGGCCCCGATCGGGTGCCCCAGCGAGACACCGCTGCCGTTCGGGTTGGTCAGGTCGGGCGGCAGGCCAAGTTCCCTGACCACCGCCAGCGCCTGGGCGGCGAACGCCTCGTTGACCTCGAACACGTCGATGTCGCCGAGCTGCAGGCCGGACCGGTCGAGCACTGCCCGCACGGCCGGCACCGGGCCCATGCCCATGATCCGCGGCTCCACGCCGGCATGGCTGTAGGCAACCAGCCGCCCGAGCGGGCTCAGCCCGCGGGACTCGGCGAACGACCTGGTGGCGAGCACCACCGCCGCCGCGGCGTCGTTGATGCCGGACGCGTTGCCAGCGGTGACCGTGCCGTCCTTGGCGAACGAGGGCCGGAGCCTGGCCAGATCATCTGTGCTGATTCCGGGCCGCACGTGCTCGTCGGTGTCCACCGTCACCGTGCCCTTGCGGCCCGGGACCTCCACCGGCACGATCTGCTCCTTGAAGTACCCGGCGGCAGCCGCGGCCGCGGCCCGCCGGTGACTCTCCACCGCCAGCGCATCCTGGTCGGCCCGGGACACGCTGAAGTCGGCGGCCACGTTCTCCGCCGTCACCCCCATGTGACAGCCATCGAACGGGTCGGTGAGCGCGCCGACCATGGCGTCCACCACGGTCGAGTCCTGCATCCGCTGGCCCCAGCGCATCGCCGGCAGCCAGTACTGGCCCCGGCTCATCGACTCGGCGCCGCCGGCCACGGCCACGTCACAGTCGCCAAGCCGGATCGCCTGCGAGGCAGACACGATCGCCTGCAGGCCACTGCCGCACAGCCGGTTCAGGGTGAACGCCGGCGTCTGCACCGGCAGCCCGCCGTTGATGGCGGCGACCCGGGCCAGGTACATGTCCCGGGTCTCGGTGTGGATGACGTTGCCGAACACGGCGTGGCCGACGTCGGCCGGCGCGACACCAGCCCGGTCAACCGCCTCGGTGACCACGGTCGCCGCCAGATCGCAGGGCGGCACCGCGGCCAGGCCGCCACCGTACTTGCCGATCGCGGTCCGGACTCCGGAAAGCACCAGCACGTCTCTGCCGTCTGTCATGACTCCGCCCTCACATGTCCAGGCCGCCGTTGACGGCCCAGATCTGGCCGGTGATGTAAGCGGACTCATCCGCTGCCAGGAAGCAGACCACCCGTGCGATCTCGCCCGGATTGCCGAGCCGCCCCACCGGAATCTGGCTGCGGATGCGGTCCAGCACCTTGTCCGGGATGGTGCCGAGCATGTCCGTCGCGATGTAGCCGGGCGTCACCGCGTTCACGGTGAGCCCGATACCGTCACTGACCGGGTGCCCGGCCCGGCCCAGCTGGAACAGCGCTTCCCTGGCCAGTGACTTGGTCAGCCCGAACAGGCCGGACTTGGATGCAGCGTAGTTGACCTGGCCGATGTTGCCGGTCTCGCCGATGACGGAGGACACGTTGATGATCCGCCCCGAGCCCCGCTCCAGCATGTGTTCGAGCGCGGCCTGCGCCATGAAGAAGGCGCCAGAGAGGTTGACCGCGATGACCCGCTGCCAGTCCTCGTCGGTCATCTTCGCGACAGTCCGGTCGATGGTGATGCCGGCGTTGTTGACCAGGATGTCCAGGCGCCCGTGCCGGTCGATGACCTCGCTGAGGACCCGCCGGCAGTCGTCGGCCGAGCCGATGTTGCCCTCATGCACGGTGAACTCCGACCCGGGATAGGCCGCCAGCATCTCGTCATGGAACTGCTGGGCCCGCTCATGCTGATGCCAGTAGCCCGCGGCGACCGCGGCACCGGCCCCGGCCAGGGCACGGCAGATGGCCGCACCGATCCCACGGGTCCCGCCGGTGACAAATGTCACACGGTCGCGCACCGTACCCAGTTGCTCCGGCTGCGTCTGCTCGGTGGTTGTCATCGCCTGCGTCCTCCCATCTCGCGCCTGCTTCGCAAAGCCATCCCGGGCAAAGGCCTGCCAAGGCGATGAAGGCGGCCCAGGGACCGAGCCGGCCGGCCGGCCGGAGGCGCAGTCGCCGTCGACGCTAATCCCGGCCGGCACGTTCCGTCACCAGGCCGTTAGTCCCTGGTGACGGGGACCGAAGCCCCCGGCCGGGGCCGCACCGAGCCGCCGCGCCGTCGCCGGGCACGCTGCGGCGGGGACGTTGGGCCTGCCACCGGGGGCCGGATGGCCGGGCCGGCGGCCGCCCCGGCCGGGCTAGCGTGGCGGCCCGGAAGGGATGATCCGGGCAGCCCGCTGCGGTCCGGAAGCGACGATCCGGCAGCCCGCTGCTGTCCGGCGGAAGCGTGCCCCGGGCGGCCACCCTTGACCCTGTCCCGGGCGGCTGGTCACAGTGAGTGGGGACAAAGTGATGCCAGGAGGGCAGATGGAAGAGTTCGTGCCGGAGGCCGAGGCAGCCGGCGGTTTCGACCCGCTCGGGATAATCCGGGCCGCCAGTGACCTGGCCTCCACCGCGATGACCGGGCAGGAGCTGACCTGGCTGGCCACCGAGCTGACCGCACTCGGCCAGGGCCGGTCCACGCTCTGGTTCGACGGCGGGGACCATCGGTTCGACGACGTGACCTGGCAGTTGAACCCGTTCTTCCACACCCTGGGCCAGGGCTACTGCCTGCTCGAGCAATGGCTCCGTCGGCTGGTCGATGACATGGACGTCCCGTGGGTCCGGCGGGCCCGGGCCCGTTACCTGGCCAGCATCCTGTCCGCCGGCCTGGCGCCCACCAACTTCTTCTGGACCAACCCGGCCGCCATCAAGCGGGCTTTCGAGACCGGCGGCCAGTCGGTCCTGCGCGGTGGCCAGAACATGCTGCGCGACCTGGCCAGCGGTGGCATGCCCAAGATGGTGGACCGGGCGCCGTTCCCGGTGGGCGAGAAGCTCGCCTGCACACCTGGCGCGGTTGTCTACCGGGAAGACATGTTCGAGCTGTTGCAGTACACGCCGGTGACGCCCGCCGTGCGGAGCCGGCCGCTGCTGATGGTGCCACCCGAGCTCAACCGCTACTACGTGCTCGACCTCAGCCCGGGGCGGAGCGTCGTCGAGTACGCGGTCGCCAACGGCATCCAGACCTTCATGCTGGTCTGGCGCAATCCGCAGGCCGAACTGGGCCACGGCCGCTGGGGGATGGACGACTACATCGCCGGGCAGCTGCGCGCGGCTGATGTGGTGCGGAAGATCACCCGCACCGAGAGCATCAACTGGCTCGGGCTGTGCGCCGGCGGCATCACCACCGCGCTGCTGGCGGGTTACTGCGCCGCCCGCGGCGAGCCGTACGTGAACTCGGCGACCTTCGTCGTCACGATGCTGACCAACAGCTGCCCCAACATCGTCGGGCAGCTGAGCAGCGGTGCGTCCCGCGAGATGCTGCGGCTGGCCGCCGAGGCCGGCCAGATCATCCCCGGTGACATGCTGCGGGCCACCTTCGCCTGGCTGCGCCCGAACGACCTGGTCTTCAACTACCTGGTGAGCGGGTGGCTGCTGGGCCAGGATGCGCCGGCCTTCGATGTGCTGGCGTGGAACGACGACGCAACCGCGATGACCGCGAAGTTCTCGCTGGACAGCGCCGAGGCGCTGATCGGCGACCGGGCGGCCGTGCCGGGCGGGCTCACGGTCCTGGGCACTCCGATCGACCTGGCCAAGGCCGACTGTGACACCTTCTACGTCGCGGGCTACACCGATCACATCTCACCCTGGCGGGCCTGTTATGCCGCCAGCCAGGTCATGGGCGGCGACAAGGAACACATGGAAATGGTCGTCGTCAAATCCGGGCATATCCAGTCATTCGTCAACCCGGTGGAGAAGTCCCGGTACGACTACTGGACAGCTCCCCCGGTGAGCGCCGACCCCGACCAGTGGCTGGCGCAGGCGCCGCTGGTACATGGTTCCTGGTGGCCGCGCTGGTCCGCCTGGCTGCTGGAGCACTCCGGCCAGGAGAAGAAGGCCCCCGCCTCCCTGGGCAGCCGTACCTACCCGCCGCTCGGGCCTGCGCCGGGCACGTACGTCTACGGCTGACCTCACCTTCTGTGCCCGGAACCCCCTGGCCATTCCGGATGGACGAAGGTCCCGGCGGTTACCGTCGTCCGCCCCTGATCCGGGATCCCGGCGGCCGGACAGGATGGCGCTTATTCATCTGCGCCGAAAGGAAAAGATCATGAAAGCCGCCGTCGTCAACGCGTTCCATCAGCCGCTGGCCATCGAGGACCGGCCGATCCCCGAGCCCGGGACGGGCCAGGTGGTGGTCAAGATCGAGGCTTCCGGCCTGTGCCACACCGACATCCATGCCGCTAACGGGGACTGGCCGGTCAAGCCCAGCCCGCCGTTTGTCCCCGGCCACGAAGGCGTCGGCACCGTGACCCGGGTCGGCGCCGGGGTCACCCGCCTGCAGGAGGGCGACCGGGTGGCCATCCCGTGGCTCGGCTGGGCCTGTGGCGAGTGCGAATACTGCACCTCCGGCTGGGAGACCCTGTGCGAGAAACAGCTGAATTCCGGTTACGGCATCGACGGCGGGTGGGCCGAGTACGCAGTCGCGTCCGCCGCCTACGTCGGCAAGGTGCCGGCCGCCATCGACGCGTTCGAGGCTGCCCCGCTGACCTGCGCCGGGGTGACCACGTACAAGGCCGTGAAGGTCTCCGGTGCCCGGTCCTCCGACCTGGTGGCGATCTTCGGGGTCGGCGGGCTCGGCCATCTGGCCCTCCAGTACGCGCTGATCGCCGGCGCGCAGGTGGTGGCCGTCGACCTGTTCGACGAGAAGCTGGCGCTGGCCCGGGAACTCGGCGCCGCCTACACCGTGAACGCCCGCAACGAGGACCCGGCGGCCGCCATCAAGGCTCTCGGCGGCGCGGATGCGGCCATCTCGCTGGCCGTCTCCCCCAAAGCGTTCGAGCAGGCCTATGGCTCGCTGCGGCGTGGCGGGACGCTGGTGTTCGTCGGGCTGCCGGCGGACAATTTCATCCAGCTGCCGATCTTCGAGACGGTGCTGAACGGTACCCAGGTACGCGGGTCGATCGTCGGCACCAGGGTGGACCTGCAGGAGGTCTTCGACCTGCACGCGGCCGGCAAGACCGAGGTCGTCTACGAGAAGCGCCAGCTGGAGCAGGTCAACGAAGCCATTAAGGAAGTGGAGAGCGGCCAGGTCAAGGCCCGGCTGGTGTTCGACCTGCAGTGAGCACCACAGCGCGCTCTGCAGAAGGCAAAGCCGGCGCCGGGCTGGCACCCGACCCAGCACCAGCCCGGCGCCATGATCTGGTGGCTGCCCAGCGGTCAATGTCGGATGCCTCGTGCACACTGTCATGGCACCGACCGCACCGCGAGGGAGCACTCGATGGCTGTCCGGTTCCAGATCGTCATTGACTGCCGGGCCCCGGAACCGCTTGCGCGTTTCTGGGCCTCAGCCCTGGGATACGACTTCGAGCCACCACCAGCGGGTTTCCCGACCTGGGACGACTACTGGCGTGATGTCGGCGTGAGCGAGGATGAGCTGGGGATCGGCCAGGACTGCATCATCGATCCCGACCGCAGCGGCCCGCGCATCTGGTTCCAGGTAGTCCCCGAGCCAAAGGAAGTCAAGAACCGGTTGCACCTGGATATCTCCGTCAGCGGCGGCCGTGCGTTCCCGATCGAAACGCGGCGCCAGCGAGTCGACGCCGAGGCCGAGCGCCTCGCCGGGCTCGGCGCTTCAGTGGTCCGCGTGCTCAGCCAACAAGGGCTCGACCACTACGGGGTCGCCATGCAAGATCCCGAGGGCAACGAGTTCGACATCAACTGAGAGCCGCCACTTCGCTGCCTGCGGTTATCGCTCGATAACGGCTCTGACCTGCAACTTTGACTCCCGCTGTGAGGTAGGAAGCGCGGGTGGACCCCGGCGGGCCGGCCGGACCGGGAACTGGTGAACTGCGCTGGTCTCCCATCCGTGGCAAGGGCGATAGCTATGTGCGCGCCGCCGCTCCGCGGCCCCGCCGGTCACGCGCCAGGCCCCGCCGCGCGGTGGCCGCGCGCCGCCAGGGTTCAGGTGATGGCGATGCACAGATGGACGCTCGCAGGCCTGGGTGCGGTCCCGGTCGCCGGGATGGCATTGATCTTGTCCGTCGCCTCCGGGGGGGTTCCGCATCAGACTGACTCCTCGGTCACGGCGGAGGCCGGCGGGTTGCGCGGGGTGAGCGCAGTGGCGGCGTCCGACGCCTGGGCGGTGGGCTTCCATCCCACCACCACCGACGGCGATGAGACCCTGGTGCTGCACTGGGACGGCACGAGCTGGCAGCAGGTACCCAGCCCAAGTTCCGGAACCCGGGGCAGCATCCTGAATGGCGTAAGCGCACAGTCGCCGAGCCAGGCCTGGGCGGTGGGTGACTTCCTCACCAGCACCGGGGCGCAGGGCCTGGTGCTGCGGTGGGATGGCAGCGCCTGGACCATAATGGTCAGCCCGCACCCGGGCGTCGCCGATGCCCTTACCGGGGTGAGCGTGCTGTCATCCTCCGACGCCTGGGCGGTGGGAGATGACGCCCCCCGTGCCGCGGGCACCACCCAGACGCTGGTACTGCACTGGGATGGCACGAGCTGGACGCAGGTGGCCAGCCCGAACCCGGTCGCCGCCAGCTCCAGCGTGCTAGCCGCAGTGAGTGTGGTGTCGGCGTCCGATGCCTGGGCCGTGGGCTCCTACCAGACGGCTGCCGGCGGCACGAAGACCCTGGTGCTGCACTGGGACGGCACCAGCTGGCAGCTGGTCCCCAGCCCGGCTCCAGGTCTCCGTAGCGGCCTGGCCGGAGTGTCGGCGGTGAGCGGGTCCGATGCCTGGGCCGTCGGCACCTACGTCAGCCGCACGGACGTGGCCAAGACGCTGGTGCTGCACTGGAACGGCACCAGCTGGCAGCGGGTGGCCAGCCCGAACCCGCTCACCGCGATCAGCAGTTCGCTGGGCGGGGTGAGCGCGCGGTCGGCCACGGACGCCTGGGCTGTCGGCCAGTCTGCGACCAGCAGCGGCGACCCCAGGAGCCTGGTGCTGCACTGGACTGGCACCTCCTGGCGACAGGTTGCCAGCCCCAGCCCCGGCTTCCGCGCCGCCCTGACCGCGGTGAGCGCGCGCTCCGCCGCCGACGCCTGGGCCGCGGGGAATTTCTCCGTGAATGGCGGCCCGTCGCCCGGTGACAAGACCCTGCTGCTGCACTGGAACGGCACCAGCTGGAGGCAATCGTGAACCGGGCGGCGCTGGCTGCGACGACCCGGATTGGATTGATCTGCTGCCCCGCCTCTAGGGTGCTGCCATCAGGCGGGGCCAGGAGGCCCGGGGGCACGCGCCCAGCACAGATCTGGGGGTGTCACAAATGAGGCGACGCCTGGCAATCGTGGCCGCGACTGTCTGCTCGGTCTTGCTCTTCAGCATCTGCACCGCGGCCGGAACATCCGCGGCGGGTTCTGCCCCGCCCGCCGGCTTGATGGGCATCTGGGGCACGGCGGAGGTAGTGCCCGGCACCGCGGCCCTCAACTCAGGTGGTGCCGCCGCGGTCACCGCGATGTCATGCGCCTCGCCAGGCGACTGCAGCGCCGGCGGGTCCTACCGGGACGGCTTGTTCCACATTCAGGTGTTCGTCGTGGGCCAATCCAACGGCACTTGGGGTATGGCCGAAGAGGTGCCCGGCACCGCGGCCCTCAACAAAGGCGGATCAGCCCAGGTCACCTCGGTGTCGTGCGCCTCGGTCGGCAACTGCAGCGCCGGCGGGGACTACACCGACGGCTCGTTCCGCAATCAGGCGTTCGTCGTCGGCCAATCCAACGGCACCTGGGGTATGGCCGAAGAGGTGCCCGGCACCGCGGCCCTCAACAAAGGCGGATCAGCCCAGGTCACC
>Ga0318502_10000763_pt1 | contig 10906 bp, 9 predicted proteins | sample GRESIP174b1f22_FD_203291 | JGI IMG/M metagenome (GOLD analysis project Ga0318502, IMG submission 203291) | Tropical soil microbial communities from Luquillo Experimental Forest, Puerto Rico - GRE.SIPMG.174b1f22 | ecosystem: Environmental > Terrestrial > Soil > Tropical forest > Bulk soil...
CCCCCACCATGCATTGCGGCGTGAAGCAGAACCCCACCCTGCCGATCAGGCGGTCGAGGAGCGGGTCGGGATCGAAGGCCTTGAAGCGGAGCGATAGAAGGTTGCCCTGAACGCCGGGGCGGCGGGAACCCCGACCGGGAGCAGCGCCGGATCCCACCAGCAGGCCGCCGCGACGCAGCTGCTCGATGAATGCGGCGACGACCTCCGGGGCCGGCGCCATGTCCAGCTCGGAGGCGAGCCCGGCGGCGACGGACTCTGGAGGCGTGGCGCCGTCCAGCCGGCGAGCGACCGAGTACTCCGCCTCACCGAGCCGGAAGAAACGACGGCTCCGCGGATCCTTGAGGACGTAGCACGTCCCCTCGCGCGAGTCCTGACGACTGACGACGAGATCCGGGCGCAGCTTCGGGCACGTGCCCGTCAACCCGATTCACCTCCCTGCTAAGAATATAAGAGAGGGGCCACCATAGATGAGGTGACCCCTCTCCACTTCAAAGCTTCAGCGCCGGTGGCCCTCGCCGTGGCCTTCGCCCTCGCCGTGACCTTCGCCGTGGCCTTCGCCCTCGCCGTGGCCTTCGCCCTCACCGTGGCCTTCGCCCTCGCCGTGGCCTTCGCCCTCGCCGTGGCCTTCACCCTCGCCGTGGCCTTCGCCCTCGCCGTGGCCTTCACCCTCGCCGTGGCCGTGGTCGCCCTCGCCGTTCCCGTGATCACCCTCGCCGTGGTCGCCCTGTCCGCGGCTCTCGCCGCCAAAGCCGTGGATCGTGCCCGGAGCGATCCTCTGCTCCAGCTCCTCGAGGTTCAGCTTGCTCGAATCCATGCCATCCTCCACGTGAACTACAGACTCTGGACTCGCAGCGCACGCGCGCTGCATGGTTGCTTGCACGTCGCGGCCGGGCGCCACGGCATCGCGCTGTGCGGCTCGGCACGCTACATGAGTGCACGAGTAAGGATCAATACATGGCGTGTGTATTATTGATGCCGCTCGCACTATTGGATACCGCGCATCACGCCAGTGCTGACACGCGGATCCCGATTACGAGCCTCAAACCTGATTGTCATTAGAGGCGTTGCCAAGGGATCCGAGTTGTCGGATGACACTATGGGTCCTCGCTTACTCGATGAGCCCTACGGATTCACCTGCAGGGTGCTTGCCCTAGACGGCCGTGGGCTCAACGCGAGACGCAAGCCTCGCGGTGCGCGCGTTCTTCGATCAGAGTTGGTCATCGATGACTCAGCGCTCATCTCCGGACCCGTGATGCGGTGGGGCCCGGGGGGGGCCCGGTGAGCTGCGGTCATGACCGGGTAGCAGGAATAGTTGCGACCCAGGTTCGACAGGTCCTCGTTCTCGACCGGGATGCCACTGAACGACAGGGGCGTGATCAGGAGCGTATCGAGCATCGAGACCAGCGTGGTGCTGTCGGGATTGGGGTTGACGTTCTCGAGGATGGCGTTCTGGAGCAGCCCGGGATTCCCGGGAGTCATGAACTCGAGGTTGAAGTACTGGACCGCGTTGATGAACGACGAGCGCGAGCGCCACGGCGGCGTCGCATCGGTGAGATCCTTGGCGTTGAGGCGCGTCGGCAGCAGCGAGTAGTCCGGCGACTGAACGATCCCGTAGCGCGGATCGATCCGCTCCGGATAGCCGCCCACCGCCCGCACCGACTTGTGAGGGAACGCGGAGTTGCTGCTGGTGAGCCAGATGTCGCTGCGCCAATGCCCCTGATCGTAGGGCATGCGGCCGGGCCCGAGCTCGGCAGGCTTGCCGAAGATCCCGGTCGCGGAGTACTTGGTCACGCCCGCCGGCGGGTCGAAGTTGTTCGTCGGCACGTCCCACGGCAGCATCGTGGCCTCGATCGAGGTGCCGCCGGCCAGCCACACCCGGCCGCCCAGGGCGATGTAGGCCGCCAGGGTGTTGGCGTGGCCGCGCTGGGACATCGAGTACAGCACGCCCGGGCCGAGGATCGAGTTGCTGCCGGTTGCCGAATTGCCCTCGGTGAACCACACGACGTGCTTGTAGCCACCGAGCAGGGCGAGGCTCACCACGCCGTTCGTCTGGCCCGCCCTGGTGTAGACGGAGTCGTAGCGGTAGCCCGCGAACAGGCCCGGCGGACTCAGCGTGCCGTTGGGGGTCATCTTCCACCGCACCCCGCCGCGCGCGAACAGGAACGTGTCGAGCTCCGCCCGGCTCGGCCACGAGCCCTGCGGGGCCGCGAGGCTGTCGGGGAACCGCGGATCGGGAGGATCGACCTTCTCGTCGGCGAACATGCGGGTGTCGTTGACCACCAGCAGATCGCCGTTGAACGTCGGCACGATCACGTGGAAGGCCACGATGCCGAGGCTCTTGAGCCCGTTGATGTCCTCGGCCTCGATGAAGAACGTGTGGGTGGTGTCGCTGGTGAACGGCCCCACGGTGGCCGAGACGTTGCCGATCCCGGCCTGGCTCCAGTGCTTGAGGTCGGTCTGCTCGTTGCTGCGCGGGGTCTGGTCCGCGAGGTTGGCGATGTCCATGGCCCAGCGGTACTGCTTCATCTGCGAGCCCCGCGACGCCACGGCCCCCCAGTTGAAGTGCACCGGTTGTCGGGCCGGGACCTCGACGTGGATGTAGCGCGAGGGGTCGGTGTTGTAACCGCCGCTCGCGTAGGTGTAGTTGAAGAACTCGTTGAAGATCGTGATGATCGGCCCGTTGATGTTGGCGTACGTCACGTACATCTGCAGCATGTTCTCGGAGCGCGAGAAGATCGGCGAGTAGGCGCCGGCCTCGTCGAAACCCACCACCACGAACAGATAGCGGCTGTCGGGGACGAGGTTCGTGTACGTCGCGGAGGTGGTGTCGGCGCTCGAGGAGTCCCAGCCGAAGAAGTTGGGGGCGTAGTAGCGCCGCAACGAGTCGGGTGGGAAATCAAAAGGCGGGTCGCCTTCCTTGAACATCTTGAACTTGTACTTGATGGGCTTCTGGGTGAATACCCCGTCGGGGTCGCTGCCCTGCCAGTGGATGAGGACGAACGGCGTCACGAGCGCCGAGAGCAGCCCGCTCGGCGCCGGTGCGTCGATCTGGACGGTGGGTGCCTGGGTGAACGAGAAGAACGAGCGGTACACCGGAGGCGATTCTTCGCCGCTGTTGTCGACCGCCTTGATGACGAAAGTATGGATCTGCGAGGCGGTCGGGTTGGTGGGATCGATGGAGTCCGGAATCGAGGCGGCGAAGAAGATCTCCTTTTCGTTGAGGGTGGTGCGGCACCACGCGGTGTCGCCGTTTACCGGCTTGCCGCACTCCGACGTCGCCCCGGCGTCCCCGCCACCCGGCGAGCCCGGTGGATCGATGGTGTACAGGAAGTGGTCGACCTTGCCATCGGGATCGTAGCCCACCCAGCTGAGCTTGTAGTGATAGATGTACTTCGCCGGCTTGCCACTCGGCCCGGTCTCCGCGATCGGCGCCGCGGTCAGCCGGACGGTGGGCCGCTGATCGACGACGACCGGAAGGTGGATCTTCTTGCTGCACCCGCACGGCAGCATCCCGACCAGGGCCGACGCCGCGAGCGTCGTCGCCAGGAGCAAGCGATTCCTCATGACCCGTACTCCTACTCTGACATCGGAGCCCGGTCGGGTTTTGTCGGACCACGTTTGAACGGCCCACGTCGCGCGACAGGCGCGTGACGGGGACGCGCGCCCGGCGAGTGGTTCGAGCTGCCGGCCTGGGGTACGGGGACGCTGCCGGTCGGGGAGAGCTCCGCCTCAACGCTCGCGAGCAGGCGGGGGCCGGGGAGCCTGGCGCGCGTGATCCAGGGTGCACGGGACCGGCGGGGTGTGCAGGCGCTTCATCCGCATGACGGGCCTCCAGGAAGCCCCGGTCGTGTTCAGCGGACGAATCGAGCCTAGCCCTCGGGGCTCCCGTGTCAAGGCCAAAGCATGATCAGGCGCCCGAACCGGAGGCGGCTGTGACCTCATCCAGGGCGAGTTTGCGAGACTTGCAGCACGCCAGCCGCGGCTCAGCTGGGCGCGAGCAGCGTGGTGAGCGTCCTCTCGAGGCCGCGGTAGTCGGCGTCGCAGCGCGCGTGTGCGGGGTCGGTGCTGGCATGGTACTCGCCGCCGGCATGGACCCAGCGGATGAAGCCGTCGCGGTCGATCAGGAACGACACCGACGTGAACTCGCGCTCGCGCCCGGTCAGCCAGTAGCGATCGAGCGTGCTCCAGCGCTCATCGAGCGCGAGCGGGCCCTTGAAGCCGAGGCGGTCGGCGGCGGCCAGCACCTGGGCGTCGCTGACGTGGCGTGGCGGCTTGGGGTGATAGACGCCGATCACGACCAGGCCCCTGGCCCCGTATCGGCGGCGCAGGGTCTCGAGCCCGGGGAGCGTGGCGGCGCAGTAGTCGCAGCCCTCGGTCCACCAGCGCAGCAGCACCACCTTGCCGTGCAGATCCTGGGGCGTGAGCACGGGGCTCCGGAGCCAGCGCTCGAAGCTGAACGCCGGCGCGCGGCGGCCGATCAGGTCCGAGCCATCGCGCGGCTCCTCGGCGAGCAGCACGTAGTCGCGCGGCTCCTGACGCCGATCCTGCGGTGAGGCCGGGCTCGGAGCGCCCGCCGTCAGGGCGGCGAGCGCCAGCGCGGCGATCAGAATCTCGACGACCTTGCGCATGACGAGGCAAGCTTAGCGCAATCACAGCCCGGCGCGAACCATGGCGGTGTGCCGGCCCGGTTCCTCCTTGTATCGGTCCCGTCACGGGCCTACGTTTCTCACGCGGGCTCGAGCCTGTGACTGGCACCACCGTTCCGCCGACCTCCTGGTGTGCGCATGCGGTCCCTTCGGGCCATTGAGCTTTGGGTCGCGACGCGCTCCGTGCGCGCCCTGTGCGTGGGATTGTTCGCAGCCGCGGCGCTGGCCACGGCGCCACCGGCGCAGGCGATTTCGTGGCGTCCGCCCATCCGGCCGCTCAGCGAAGACGACCAGATCGACATGGCGACCAGCGCCTCACGCGCGATCGGCGTCGGCGCGGTGTCGGCCGTCCGCGAGAGCATCGACGACCAGGGCACAGCCTGGCGCTGGATGACATTTGAGCCCCGGCGCTGGCTCAAGGGCGACGCCTTGAACGCCCCGCTCCGCATCTACTTCCCGACCATCAGCGACTTGGCCTACCGCCGGGTGCTGGCCTGGACGCGCAACTCCCCGCCGCAGTGCATCGTGTTCGCGCGGCAGCGCGACGACCGGCTGTGGGTGCTCGCCGAGCATCCCGATCACTTCGGCGGCGGCATCGCGAGGGTCGCGCCGGGCAGCGTTTCACCGGTGGAGCGCGCAGTGTTGCGCGGCATCGAGCGCCAGACACCCGAAGGGGTCGCGCGGCGCAGCGCGCTCATTGTCGTGGGGTCGACCCAACCCAGCGCGACGCTGTGTCGCACGCAGGGCACCTGGGTCCACTGCGCCGACGTCAGGATCGATAGCGTTGTCGCCGGGAATCCGCAGGCGGGACCGGTGCGTGTCTACAGCCGCTTCGGCGGCTTCGATCGATACGAACACGTGCTGCTCATGCTCACCCCTGGCGACGCCAGCGACTACGAACTGGTCGGATTCGACGGGGGCGCGCTCCCGATCGCCGGAGACCGCGTCGGCGGGCAGCGGATCAAACTCGCCGAGCTGGTGACGAGGATCCGGCGGGTGAGCACCGGAGATCATCCCCCTGCGGGCTCCGGCAGTCGCGCATCGCCGAGTCCCGAGCGCGCGAGCACCGTCTCGGCCACCAGCAGGAGCAGCGCCAGCACCACGAACCACGACCACAGCTCGCGCCCGTAGCGCGCCTCGCGCACGCGCCGCGCTAGCCCCTCGCCGGGATGGACGATCTGCGCGCGGCCGCGCGGGAACGCCGCGAGCAACGTCGCCTCGGGGACGGCGCCGAGGTCGGATTCGCGCGGATCGGGATTGACCGCGAACGCGCTGCGCACCTGACCGCCCTGATAGACCAGATAGAGACCCGGGCGCTCGAGCGGCTCGGACACCAGGCGCGTGGCGCCGCCGGCGGCGGCGAGCGCGCTCGGCACCTCGTGGCCATCCTCGTCGACGATGCGCCAGGCTCCGGTCCCGGCCGGCGCCTGGTAGCGCTCGCCCGGCAGCAGCGAGGCCGAGGCGGTGCCGCGCCCCAGCACCTTGACCGACTGGTGGAGCAGCGGCAGGTAGGCGCCGCTCACCGGGAAGTCCGACGTCGAAGGATCGAGCCCGGCGGCGAAGATCAGCGCGTGCGGCGCCTCGACCAGGGCCGGATGCGCGCGATCGAACTCCAGTAGCACCCGCGTGCCGGCGGCGGCGCTCATCTCGCGGATCGAGCCGAAGCGCGCGCTCGAGAGCGGCTCACCGGGGCGCGCGGGGAAGCCCGCCAGCACCGCGTGCCCGGCGGCGGCGCGCATCAGGCGCCACGCCGCGCCGGGTGCCGCGCGCTGGGCGCCGCCGAGCCGGCCGGCCTTGAGCTCGCCGAGCAGCGAGCCATTCCAGAACGACGCGTCGGCGTGATCGCCCAGGACCACGAACAGGGCGCCGCCGCCGCGATAGAAGTCGAGCACCGCCTGGAGCTCGACGGGGCCGAGGCGCTCGAGGTCGTTGAGCACCACCACGTCGGCCTCGGCGAGGCGCGCTGGCAGCGTGGCGCCGTCGACCGCCTCGACCGCCAGCCCGGAGGCCGGGCTGCCGGCCTCGAGCGCGAGGCGCAGCGCGGAGGGTCCGGCGTCCTCGCGCACCACCACGCGCACCGTGCCGGAACGCCCGGCGGCGAACACGCGGCGGTTGTCGAGCGGCAGCGGGTCGTCGGGAATCGTGACCACGCCGCCCTGATCGGGGAGCCGCGACAGCGGCAGCAGGGTGGCGCTCTCGCCGCGCTCGGGCAGGTTGACGAAGCCGCGCCCCAGCGGCTCCGCGCCGCGCGCATCGCGCGCCTCGACCGCGAGATCGCCGGCGTGGGCACCGAACGAGGCCGCCGCGACCGACAGCGCGACCCCGCTCTCGGTGGGGGCGAGCGAGGCGTCGGTGAGGCCAACGTTGGCGCGGCTGCGCGGAACCAGCGGCACCAGGTAGGCGCGGGTCGCGTCCCACGGCCCATCGGGCAGCCGCACCGCCGCCGGGGCCGAGCCGCGCGAGAACCCGGTGGCCTGGAAGTCCGAGATCCAGAACAGCTCGCGGTTGAGCGCGTGCGAGCCGGCCAGCACGCGCGCCGCGTAGTCGAGCGCCGCGAGGTGGTCGGTGGCGCGCGCCCCGGGGCGCAGCGCCTGGATCGCGCTGCGCAGCCGCCCCACGTCGCTGCTCGGCCGGCTGGTGGCGGGGCTCACCGCCTGGTCGTAGGGGACGAGCAGCAGCTCGTCCTCGGGGCCGAGGGTCGACAGCAGGTCCTCGAGCACCCGCTGCGCCTCACCGACCATGGTGCCGCCGCCGCCGCCCAGCGCCCCCATGCTGCCGCTGCGATCGACCAGCGCCACCACGCTGGTGGCCGCGGCACCGCTCGATCCGGCGCTGCCGCGCACCGCCGGGCGCGCCATCGCCACCGCGATTGCCGCGATCGCCAGGGCACGCAGCAGCAGCAGCAGCCACTGCTTGAGCCGCAGGCGGCGGATCTCGCTCTGGCTCACCTCGGTGAGGAACTCGAGCGAGGGGAAGCGCACCTCGCGCGGGCGGCGGCGGGTGAAGAGATGAATGAGGATGGGAATGGCCGCCGCAGCCAGGCCGATCAGGAACAGCGGGTTCAGAAAGCTCACGGCGCGCAGTCCACGTAGCGCCCCAGCGCTTCGTCCCACAGCTCGATGCGCGTCACGGGGTGGATCTCCCAGCCGCTCACCCGCGGCGCCTCGAGCCGCCGCGCCCAGGCACTGGGCGGCGCGTCGTACTGGTAGTCGTAGCAGAGCCAGCCGCTGACCCGCACCCGGCGCGGGCCGCCGTCCCACTCCGTCGCGCCCCCGTGGTTGGGGCGCAGCGCCTCGATCAGCCGTTCGTACCGCCAGCGCGGCGCCTCGCCCCGCACCCCGGGGGTGATCTCGGCGGTGGCGTAGAGAGTGTCGGGGCCGCCGGCGCGCCGCGGCGTGGGCGTGATCTCGAGATGGTAGTCGTCGTCGATCGCGCGCAGGATGCGCTGAACGTAGCCCTCCATCGCCACGCCGCGGCCCTCGTGCAGCGAGTAGTCGGCCACCGCGACGCGGTGGGGCAGTCGGTCGAAGTCGGCGAGCGTGAAGGGCTCGACGGTCGCCGGCGCCGTGCGCCGGTCCTTCATCGCGCGCAGGTGGTTCCCCGCCGCGCCGGCCAGGGGGCCGTGGCCCATGACGTCGAGGTAGACGGCGAGCCCCAGGGCGCCGAACAGCAGCGTCAGCGCCGCCGCGAAGCGCATCGTCACAGCAGCCTCGCCCGTTTCTCGAGGTAGGCGAGCAGCGCCTGATCGAACGGAGTGCGGGTGTCGAGGCGCACGTAGTCGATCAGGTTCTCGCGGCACGCGCGACGGTACTGGTCGGTCCAGGCCGCCAGCCGCTCGCGGTAGCGGCGCGCGATCTCCCATGGCTCGGTGGTCAGACGGGCCTCGGTCTCCATGTCGACGAAGGTCGAGGTGTCGGTGAACGGGAAATCGACCTCATCGGGATCGAGGATGTGAAACACGACCACTTCGTGATGGCGGTGGCGGAAGTGCTGGAGCCCGCGCAGCACCTCGGCGGGCTGGTCCATCAGGTCGGAGCACAGGACGACCAGCCCGCGGCGCTTGATGCGCTCGGCCAGCTCGTGGAGCGCGGGCCCCAGCCGGGTGCGCCCCTCGGGCGCGGCGCCCGCCAGGGTGCGGATCAGCACGTCGAAGTGCGAGCGCACCGCCCGCGCCGGCACGAAGGCGCGCGGCCGGTCGCCGAACAGCAGCACCCCGACCGCGTCCTGCTGCTGGAGCATCAGGTAGGCGAGCGCCGCGCACAGAGACTGGGCGTACTCGAACTTGCTCATCGCCGCGCGTGCCGAGCGGAACCCCATCGAGCCCGAGAGGTCGAGCAGCAGATGGCAGCGCAGGTTGGTCTCTTCGGTGTACTGCTTGACCAGATAGCGGTCGCTGCGCGCCCACACCTTCCAGTCCAGGTTCTTGAGCGGGTCGCCCGGCATGTAGGGGCGGTGCTCGGCGAACTCGACGCTGAAGCCGTGGAACGGCGAGCGGTGCATGCCGGCGATGAAGCCCTCGACCACCAGCCGCGCCCGCACGTCGAGGTGAGCGAGCCGCGCCACCACCTCGGGGTCGAGCAGCCGCCGGCCCGGAGCGTCGGACCCGGCGGCGCGCGCGATGCCGCGGTCGGGCTGGGCGCCCGATGCGGAGCGCGGTCCCGAGGGGCTCATGCGCCGTCCCGCCACGCCGTGACCACCAGCAGGCCGGAGTCGGCGCTCGGCGGCTCGCCGCCGAAGCTGCCGGCGATGGTCCAGCGCGCGAAGCCCGAGGCGGCGAGCAGCAGCTCCATCTCGGGCGGATGGGTCCAGCGCATGTCGGTCGCCGAGCAGCGCGACGCCACGATCTGGCCCGAGGGATCGAGGTCCTGGATCTCCATCTCCGAGTGCTGGACCTGCGCCACCCAGTCGTGGCTGCGGGTGTCGTAGATCCGCACCGTTCCGCCGCTCGCCGGATCGGGCGCCTCGTGCTCGAGGATCGGGACGCCGTCGCGCGGGCGCTCGCCGGTCATGCGCGGGAAGAAGGTGTTGAAGACCAGCTTCCCGCCCGGCTCGAGGTGCGCGCGGCAGGCGGCGAGGCAGGCGCGCTGATCGGCGGTGGTCAGGCAGTGGACGAAGCCGTTGAAGGGGATGAACGCCAGCGCGAAGCGGCGCGCGAGCGAGAAGCTGCGCATGTCGGCGAGGTGGACCCGTGGCCGCAGGCCCCGGGCCGCCGCCTTGGCGCGCAGGCGCTCGAGCATCGCCGGCTCGTTGTCGAGGCCCTCGACGTCGGCGCCGGCCTCGAGGCACGGAATCAGCACCCGCCCCGTGCCGCAGGCCACCTCGAGCGCCGGTCCGCCGGCGGCGCGCGCCTGCGCGACGTAGAAGCTGCGGTCGAAGTCGAGATCCTCGAACAGGGCGTCGTAACGCGCCGGGTCCTCGAACGGCGTGGGGAGCCGGTCTCCCGCCGGCCCGGCGCTCAGGTGGCCCATGCGGTCCATACCAGGTGATCGCCGGCGCGCGGGGCGCGCGGCGCCTCGAAGCCGCCCTGGACCTCGATGGCCCCGAATCCGGCCGCCGCGAGCAGCAGCTCCATCTCGGGCTTCCACACGTAGCGCATCTCGAAGCTCAGATCGAGGGTCTCGGTGATACAGCCCGCGGCATCGAGGCGCTCGACCTGGCGCGCCATCGTGACCCGCTGCGCGACCGGATCGAGGCGGCCGGTGTCGGTGACGCGCAGCCGGCCGCCATCGGGGGTGGGGTTCTCCTTGCGGAAGCGCGGCGTGCCGTCGTGCTCGAGCAGCTTCTCGAGGTCGGGATGGAAGATGTGGAGCATGAGCCGCCCGCCCGGCTCGAGGTGGGCTCGGCAGCGCGTGAGCGTGGCGATCTGATCGGCCTGGGTCAGGTTGTGGAGGAACGCGTTGAACGGGATCGTGATCAGCGCGAAGCGGCGCGGCCGCGCGAAGTCGCGCATGTCCCCAGCCGTGAGCGGCGCCTCGAGCCCCTGCGCGGCAAGCTTCCGGCGCGCGTCCTCGAGCATCGCCGGGGCGAGGTCGAGCCCCTCGATGTCGGCGCCGGCGGCGCGGCTCGGCACCAGCACGCGCCCGTTGCCGCAGCACAGCTCGAGCACCGGTCCCGGCGCCGCCTTCGCCGCCGCCACCCACAGCGGCAGGTCGGCGGTGAAGTCGGAGTAGAGGAGGTCGTAGAGCGCCGGCGGGCAGTAGTACTCGTGAACCGATGTCATGCAGGAGTCAGCTCCGGCGACCCTTCCACAGCCAGTAGAC
>Ga0318502_10000769_pt1 | contig 10894 bp, 14 predicted proteins | sample GRESIP174b1f22_FD_203291 | JGI IMG/M metagenome (GOLD analysis project Ga0318502, IMG submission 203291) | Tropical soil microbial communities from Luquillo Experimental Forest, Puerto Rico - GRE.SIPMG.174b1f22 | ecosystem: Environmental > Terrestrial > Soil > Tropical forest > Bulk soil...
AGGTACTCCTGCACGACGTGGCGGCCTGGAACGCACAGCCGGTGGAGGAGCAGGAGAAGATCATCGGGCGGACGAAGCTGTCCGACATCGAACTATCCGACGACGTGAAGCCCAGCTACGCGCACAACGCGCTGAACGTCATCACCGGGCCGGACGGCGAGGAAGTGCAGATCGTCCGGGACAACATGCCGTACGGCTCGGTCGGCGACGGGCGGTACGGCACCTACTTCATCGGCTACGCCCGCTCGCCGGCCACGATCGAGCAGATGCTACTGAACATGTTCGTCGGCTCCCCGGAGGGGAACTACGACCGGCTGCTGGACTTCAGCACGGCGGTGACCGGGAACCTGTTCTTCGTCCCCCCGGTGCCGCTGCTGGAAAACCTCGGCGCCGGTGCAGCGCCCGGCGAAACCGAGGCCCGCGCGGCCGGGGCACCGGCCCCCGAGGACGGGTCACCGGACCGGCCCGGAGCGCCGGGATCCCTCAACATCGGCAGCCTGAAAGGAGCACCTGGCGATGGATAACCTGCACCGCGAGCTGGCACCGGTCTCCGGGGCAGCCTGGGCCCGGATCGAGGAGGAGGCCACCCGGACGCTCAAGCGTCATCTCGCCGGTCGCCGGGTCGTGGACGTGCAGGGCCCGGCCGGCTACGCGCTGTCCGCGGTGGGCACCGGCCGGGTGCGCGACATCGCCGCGCCGGCCGACGGGGTGCTCGCCCGCCAGCGGCTGGCCGCGGCGCTGGTGGAACTGCGCGCCGCGTTCACCCTGGACCGCGGCGAGATTGACAACGTGGAGCGCGGGGCGGAGGACGCCGACTGGGAGCCGGTCAAGGACGCCGCCCGCCAGATCGCCTTCGCCGAGGACCGCGCGATCTTCGACGGGTACCCGGCGGCCGGCATCCAGGGCATCCGGCCGGGATCCAGCAATCCTCCGGTGACCCTGCCCGCGGACGTGCGCGAGTACCCGGCGGCGATCGCCCAGGCGCTCGGCCGGCTGCGCGAGCGCGGGGTCGACGGCCCGTACTCGGTGCTGCTCAGCGCCGACGCCTACATCGCCGTCTCCGAGACCAGCGACCACGGCTACCCGGTGCTGGAACACATCCAGCGGCTCGTCAGCGGTGACATCATCTGGGCCCCGGCGATCTCCGGTGCCGTGGCACTGACCACACGTGGCGGCGACTTCACCCTCCAGCTTGGGCAGGAAGCCTCGATCGGCTACCTGTCGCACACCGCCACCCAGGTCGAGCTGTACCTGCAGGAGTCGCTGACCTTCCTGCTGTTCACCGCCGAGGCGGCCGTCAGCCTGCCCGCAAGCGGCTGAGCCGCGCGGCCGCGGGGCGGTCACGGCCGGTGAGGGGCAGGCGGCCGGGCGGCCGAGCGCCACGCCCACGGTGAGCTGCAGGCCTGACGTTAACCGCCCCGGCACCGGGCGCCGGCCCGGCCCGGGCAAACTCGATGTTCCCGAGCACGTCGAGAACGGGGCAACAGCTTCGTCCTCGGAGACGACAGCGCCACCAGGGCGCGGCAACCGAAGGGACTCTGGCCATGGACTGGAAGCTGGAAGTCGTGGTGATCCCGGTCACCGACATCGACCGGGCGAAGAGCTTCTACACCGGCACGCTGGGTTTCCACCTGGACGCGGACACCCAGCCCACCGAGACCATGCGGGTGGTGCACATGACCCCGCCGGGCTCCGGGTGCTCGGTGGTGATCGGGCCGAAGCAGGTGCCCCCCGGCACCGACCTGGGCGCCTCGGCCAGCCTGCAACTGGTTGTCTCCGACATCGAGGCAGCGCATGCCCAGCTGGCCGGCCGGGGCGTCGAGGTCTCCCCGGTCCAGACGCTGGACCCCAGGGACGGGGGCAAGTTCATCTTCTTCGCCGACCCCGACGGCAACAGCTGGGCCGTCCAGGAGATCCGGGAGCGCATCGGTGCGGAACCCGCTTCCTGACCGGGGGCCGATCCGGCTAGGGACGCCGGGCGACCCCGCAGTACAGCCAGCGTGAGCCGTCGCTGTCGGCCATCGCGGGGTCCTCGGCCTCCCAGTCGCCCACGTAGCACAGCCGCCCCGGGGCCTGCGGGTCGTGCGCCGAGATCATGTCAAGGCCGTCGAAAAGCCGTTGCACCTCGGGCCGGGAGCGGAAGTGCATCTGCTCGGTGGCGCGATCGAAGACCTGCCGGAACTCCCGTACCGCGCGGGGCGGCTTGTGGTCGCTGGTCAGATGGGACAGCGCCAGGTAGCTGCCCGGTGCCAGCGCCGCCAGGTAGCGGCGCACCAGGCCCCACGGGTCGCTCTCATCGGCAACGAAGTGCACCACCGCGGTCATCAGCAGCCCGGCTGGCCGGGTGAAGTCGATCAGTTCCCGCAGCTCCGGGTCGGCGAGCAGGCGGTCCGGATCCCGCAGGTCGCCCAGGATGACCCTGATCCCGGAGGTGCCGGCCAGCAGCCGCTCCGACTGGGCGCGCACCATCGGGTCGTTGTCCACGTACACGACGCGGGCGCCCGCGTGGACCGTCCGGACCACGTCGTGGGTGTTGCCGACGGTCGGCAGGCCGGAACCGATGTCGATGAATTGCTCGATCCCGCGGTCCGCGATCCACCTGGCCGCCCGCTGATGGAAGCCGCGGTTGGCCCAGGCGCAATCCCGGATTTCCGGTACCAGCGCCATGATGCGCTGGGCCGCATCGCGGTCGGACTGGAAGTTGGTATCCCCGCTTAACAAGTAGTCGTAGATTCGCGCCGGGGCGGGGCGGGCCGGATCCACTCCAGCGGGAATGCCGGCAGCCTCATTCATTGCGCCCCCAGGGCAGGACATGCCGGCTTGATGTGCTTTCGCACGCTCAGCAGGCGTGGCAACCGGCCCCGTGGCGGGCCGTTCAGTGCAGCCGGGACTGCCAGTCGCTGGGCACGCGCCCTGCCGGGCCGGGCACCGGTTGGCCGACGGGATGGTGCTCCGGCGGGGCCAGTTCCGGGCCGCTTGAGTACATGCGCTTCTCGGCGTAGCTCCAGAACCATGCCTCGCCCGGCTCGAAGCTCCGGATGAGCGGGTGCCCGGAGGCTGCCGCGTGCGCGCTGGCGTGCTGGGCCGGCGAGGAGTCGCAACAGCCGATGTGCCCGCACTGCGCACAGCGCCGCAGATGGAACCACCAGCCCTTGGCCTCTTCGCACTCGGCACAGCCGGTGCCGCTCGGCGGGACCGTCGTGTCGATCGTTTCCGCGGTCACCCGCATACCCCTCTTCTGGATTCGTGGTTGCCGTAAGCGGACTGCCGCCTCTGGTATAGCCAGCCGAACCCATACCCGCAAACCGCAGGCGCGCAGCGAACCGTTACCACAAGAACCGCCGGCGAAACGGCTAGGCGCGGGCGGCACCGGGACCGGCGCTCCGGCCGGATTCCACGATTTCGGCAGCACCCCGGACCACGCAGCGCAGCGGGTCGTCCACCACGAAGGCGGGGATGCCGGCCACGGTCTCGATCCGGCCGGCCAGGCCGAGCAGCAGCGCCCCGCCGCCGGCCAGGCAGATCTTGCCCAGGACGACGTCCTCGGCGAGGTCCGGCGGCAGGTCCAGGAGTATCTCCCGGACCGCTTCGATGATCGTGAGGATGCAGGGCTCGAGCGCCGTGGCGACAAGCGCCCCCGGGATGCGCTCGGCACGCGGCGTTCCGCGGGCCACGTCGACCCCGACGGCCTCTGCCCATTCGGCGGTGCCACCGGTGAGCCCGAGGGCCATCTTCAGCCGCCGCGCCGCGTTCCGGCCGATGAGCAGGCCGAGTTCGGCCTTCACCGCGGCCACGATCGCCTCGTCCATGGCGTTGCCGGCCAGCCGCAGGGACTCGGCTCGGACCAGATGCCCGCCGGCCACCACCGCGATCTCGGTGGTCCCGCCGCCCACGTCCACGATGAAGGCGCCGGTCCCGCCGGTGAGGCCGAAGCCCGCGCCCGCGGCGGCGGCCACCGGCTCATCGACAAGCCGCACCGCGCAGCTGGGGCGGCCGGCCTCGACAGCGGCCGCCAGCGCGCGGCGCTCCACGAAGGTGGCCCCGCTCGGCACGCAGACAACGGCCGCCGGGCGTAGCAGGCCGCGGCGCAGCCGCGCCTGGCGCAGGAAGCCCTGCAGCATGGCCGTGGCCGCGTCCAGGTCCGCGATCACACCGCTGCGCAGCGGGTGGATGACGTCCACGCCCTGGGGGGCCTTACCGGCAAGGGCGTCCGCGGCATGGCCGACGGCCACGGCCTGGCCGGTCGCCCGGTCCACGGCGATTGCGGAAGGCTCCTCCACGACGAGCCCCCGCCCGCGGACGTTCACCAGGGTGTTGACGGTGCCAAGATCGATCGCCACGCCTGCCCGCAGCCGCATCATGCCTACCTGTTTATCGAAGTAGCCGCTGCCTGGCTACCGGGACCCCCGGTCACCTGCGGTCACCTCCCTACCCGCAGCCACCGGAATCAATGATCACGGCCCGGCTTCTCCGGGCGGAACAGCCGGGCCGTGATCAGAAAGGTGCCTCAACTCTCGTGCGGCACCACCACGACCGGGCAGTGCGCGTGGTGCACGACCTGGCCGCTGACCGAGCCGATCCGCAACGCGGCGAAGCCGCCCGCGCCCCGGGACCCGACGACCACCAGGTCTGCGGTGCGGGACGCCTCGATCAGCTCCTGCGCCGGGAACCCGGACGTCGCCCGCACCGTCACAGACGCCGGCTGGGCCTCGCCAAGCTGGCTGGCCACCTTGAGCGTCATTTGCTCCGCCGCCTGGCGTGCCTTCTCCGCATCCGCCGCGTCCGGCGGGAGGGTGATCGGGTGACCGGTCCAGCCGCTGGCCGGGACCAGGTGGACGGTCAGCACGGTGATCGGAGCGTGCCGGACCGCCGCCTCTTTCATGGCCCATTCCAGCGCGCAGGTGGAGTGGGCAGATCCGTCGATGCCGACGGTGATACCAGGCATCCTCTGCCTCCTTCCGCTGGGACCGCCGCTCCGGGCAGCCCGAACTCTGATTCAAATGCTCGACCGCGCCCGGGCCCTGGCACCAGGGACCTTCGGGCCCGCCGCCGGGCCATTAGGCCCGGTCAGAGGCCGGAACCGGAACGGCACGCTGGAGGTGGCGGCCGGACAGGCCGCCAGGCCCAATCGGGAGGTGCCGAGATGCGCGCAGTAGTCATCTACGAGTCGATGTACGGAAACACCCACGAGATCGCCAACGCCATCGCCAGAGGGCTGGGGCCGGGAACCGAGGTTGCCGTGGTGTGTGTTGCCGAGGCGGTACCGGAACTGCTGGCCGGGGCCGGCCTGGTGGTGGCCGGTGGGCCCACGCACCTGCACGGCATGAGTGGCGCACGGTCCCGCCGGGCAGCGGCGGACGAGGCGCGCAAGGACGGCAGCAAGCTCACCCTGGACGCCCACGCCGAAGGACCCGGCCTGCGTGACTGGTTCGGCACCATAGGCCGGATCCGCGGCTGGGGGGCGGCGTTCGACACCCGCCTCGCCGGACCGGCGGCGCTGACCGGGCGCGCGTCGAAGGCCATCGCAAGGCTGCTCAAGCGGCACGGGCTCGCCGAGATCGCCCCGCCACAGAGCTTCCTCGTCACCAAGGACAACCGGTTGCGGCCCGGCGAGGAAGACCGCGCCGAACAATGGGGCAGGGAACTAGCGGCCAGGCTGCCGGCGGTCGCTGCTTCCCCGTGATGCTTTCGTCCTGAGGCTAGGCCGGTATCACCACCACCGGGCAGGCCGCGTGGTGCATGACCTGGCTGCTGACCGAGCCGATCCGCAACCGGGCGAAGCCGCCGCCGCCGCGCGAGCCCACCACCACCAGGTCCGAGTCCGATGAGGCCTTCACCAGCTCCTCAGCGGGCAGGCCGCTGACGGCACGCACCGTGACCGACGCCGGAGCCGGACCACCCGCCTGGCTCAGGGCCTTCTGCACCGCGTCTTCCGCGGCCCGGCGCACCGCCTCGGTGGCGGGCTGGTCCGCCGGATACTTCTCCGCGCTGCCGGTCCAATAGTTCGACGCGACCTGATGTACGGCCAGCACGGTCAGCGCCGCACCGCGCACCCCGGCCTCCCGGATCGCCCAGTCCAGCACCTTGCTCGAATGCTCAGAACCGTCCACTCCCACAGTGATCCCAGGCATAACAGCTCCTTCAGCCATGGCCACCTGTGCCGGTGGCGCACACCCCCCGGGTTAAGTTTCGCTCCCAGGGCTCCCTGGCACCAGGGGTCAAATTGGTACCAATCAGGACCACCGGACCCGCTGACACCGGGAAATAGTACAGAAGATCCTGGGCCATTGAGCCGATCTGGCTCCTGAACGCGCAGACACTTCGCGGTCAGGTCCAGCCCGTTGCAGCCGCCGAGGCTCCCGGGCGGTCACCGAGTGCTTGTGACAGCCATTTCCTGGCAGCTCATTATGTCATTATGCTCCCGCGCTGGGCGGGCGGCACGGGGACGTCAGTCTCTGGCTCGCGGGCCATCAGCGCCCGGGCGCCGGGGCCGTTCACCCGTGGCGCGCCCCTCGGTAACCGCCAGACAATGGGCATGGCGAGGAGGTGATTCGCGTTGAAGAGCAGCGTCAGGGACGTGATGACGACGCGGGCCGTGGCGGTGAAGAAGACCGCGTCGTTCAAGGAAATGATCGTCCGGATGCGGAAGGCCAGGGTCAGCGCGCTCCCGGTTGTCGATGACGCAGGACGGGTGGTCGGCGTTGTGTCCGAGGCCGACCTGCTGAACAAGGAGGCCGACCTGGCCGCCGGCCCGGGACCGCTCGCGAGCGTACTGCGCTTCCGGGATCACGAGAAGGCGGCGGGGGTGACCGCGGCCCAGCTGATGACCAGCCCGCCGGTGACGGTCGGCCCGGACACGCCGCTCGCGGAAGCCGCCCGCCTCATGCGTGACCGCCGGGTCAAGCGGTTGCCGGTGATAAGCGCCAGCGGGCACCTGATCGGGATCCTCAGCCGGGCCGACGTGCTGCGCGTCTTCACCCGCCCGGATGCGGACATCCGCCGGGAGGCCGCCGAGGAGGCGATCGCGGAGAGCTTCCTCGCGGACTCGCGCCCGCTCAACGTGACGGTGCACGATGGCATCGTGACACTTACTGGAAGCCCGGCGACCGACCAGGCCGGCCGCGAACTGGCGGCGGCAGTGCGGCACATCGACGGAGTGATCGCGGTCCGGGACCAGCTGGACTATCCGGGCAAGCCGCAATGACCCACCAGCGGGACCGTACGCTCTTCACCAGCGGGCTCGCCCGGGTCGAGGGCGAAGGTGCCATGTATGTCCGGGTCAGCGGCGGCCTCGTGGACGAGGTGCAGCTCAACATCTACGAACCGCCGCGCTTCTTCGAGGCATTCCTGCCGGCCCTGGCGCGGCACGGCCGGCGAGCTCACACGGTCTTGGGCTCGACGAGGCCATCGGCCTGGCGCTGGCGCTTGGCCGCATGCCGGCCGCGCTGATCCTGCATGCCGTCGAGGCAGCGGACCTCAGCCAGGGCACCGGGCTTTCCCCGGCGGTGGCCGCTGTCATTGACGCAGCGGCCGCCGCCGTCTTGCGTGACCTCCAGGGCCCGGCCCCCGGGCCCTGACACCAGCCCGGCCGCGGGCCCCGCACCGCCGACCCGGAACGGCCACCTCGGGCAGGGGCCGAACGTCCCGCCACCCGGGCACCTTCGCCCCTGCCGGGTTCCTCTGCCCGCTGGTGCAATGAGATTGGGCACCGGCAACTGCGTGCCCCGAGGCGAGGATGAGGAGGCGGACGATGAACCACAAGGACGCCCACCTTGACGCCATGCTGCGGCACCTGGGTGCCGCGTACTACGACTCCCTGCACGGCAGGGCCGCCCAGGCCGACGTCGAGCGGGCCGTGGACTCCGTGGCCGGGCAGTTCGGCGAGGAGCTTCCCAGGCACCCAGCGGCCGCCAGTCCCGCGGCCGACGGGCGCCACGGTTCCGGTACCAAGCACCACCACCACCATGGGCGGTCACACAGCCGGGTGCGGGACGTCATGACGACGACGGTGGTGACCGTTGACCGGATAACCCCCTACAAGGAGATCGCCCGCTTGCTGGCCGGGCACCGGATCAGCGGCATGCCCGTGCTGACAATGGGGCGCCATGTCGCCGGGGTGGTCTCCGAGGCCGACTTGCTGGCCGCGCGGGATAGGAATCCCGAGGCCGACCGCGGGTGGCACCGCTGGCTGAGCGGCCGCAAGCAGCACCAGGGCCTGATCGCCGGCCAGCTGATGACATCCCCGGCCATCACGATCCAGCCGGATGGGACGCTGGCCAGGGCCGCCAGGCTGATGAATACCCACCACCTGCGCCGGCTGCCGGTCGTCGACTCCGACGGCACGCTGGTTGGCATCGTCAGCCGCCGCGACCTGCTGAGTGTCTTCCTCCGCCCGGACGCGGAGATCGCCCACCAGGTCCGCGAGATACTCACCGAGCTGCTGCCGGGAGGCCCCACTGGCGTCGACGTCGCGGTGCGTAATGGCGTCGTGAAGCTGACCGGCGCACCCGAGCTGACCGGCGACAACGACATGATCCAGGTCGCGGTACGGCTGACCTGGGACGTGGACGGCGTTGTGGACGTGGTCGACGAAATCGGCCCGGCCGCCGCAACCGCGGCAGCCGCCGGCTGACGGCCTGAGCCCCCGGCGACGGGTCCACGGCCCGCCGTGCCCGCATCATTCACCGCGCCGTCTCCGGCGCGCTCGCCGTGCCGCCGCCGGCGGCCGCGTCCGTACCGCCGCCGGCGGCTTGGTCGCGGGCGGCCCGGAAGCCGGGCGCGGCCACGTTGAAGGTGGCGAACACCCGGTGCACGCCGGCCTGGTCCATGCCCAGCTGGCGCAACCGCGGGATGAGGGCCGCCGTGTTCGGCTCGGCCACCGGGCCGAAGCAGCCGTAGCAGCCCCGGCCGTATGCCGGGCAGATGGCGCCGCACCCGGCCTGGGTGACCGGCCCGAGGCAGGGCGTGCCGTGGGCGACCATGACGCAGGCGGTGCCCCGCCGCTTGCATTCCTCGCACACGCTGTGCGCGGGGATCTGCGGTCTGCGGCCCGCGGGGCGTACAGATCCAGCATCCGCAATCGCGTGGCGTGCAGCCGCGACGACGCGGCGGACATGACTCGCCGCAGCAGCGCATACCCGAGGCCGGGATCTTCCTCGCACGCCGCCCGCACGGCAATGGCGTTCAGCTCAAAGGTCACAGTGTCCTGAACGGCTGTCGCGCCGAACTGCCATTGGTAGGGCGGGACCAGCCAGGACAGGCCCACGAGATCACCCGCGCCCAGCGTCTCGACGATGAGCCCGCGGCGGTCGGGCGCATGCAGGTCAAGAGCGACCCCGCCGCTGCGCAGCAGCCAGAACCGGTGGGCCGTGCCGCCTTCCTCGAAGAGCCGGTGCCCGGCCCGGACCGGGCCTCCCAGCAGGCCCGGGAGAGGACGGCGAGGTGATGGTCAGTCATATCGCGCAGGAAGGCGTTCTCGCCCAGTTCCTCCGCCGTCACGCCGCTCATCGGGCACCGTCCTGGGCATCGGCATCCGATGCTTCCGCCCGCAGCGCAGCGACCTCCTCGGTGATGTCGATGCCCACCGGGCACCACACGATGCACCGGCCGCACCCGACACAGCCGGAGCTGCCGAACTGGTCGTGCCAGGTGCCCAGCTTGTGGGTGAGCCACTGGCGATAGCGGCTGCTGGCGGAGGCGCGGACGTTGCCGCCGTGGATATAGGAGAAGTCGGGATCGAAGCAGGAGGCCCAGTGCTGCCACCGCTCCGCAGCCGGTAGCCGCCGGGCGCCAGCTCGACACCCCACCCGAAGGGCAGGTCGGCGGCGGAGGCGAGCTCGGCGAGAACGATCGCGCTGTCCCGCACCGTGGGCCCGATGACGGAAAAGCCCGCGTCACGCAGCGACGTGAACAACGGGTCCAGTCCCGTGGCATCCATCAGCCGCACGCTGCCGGGCTGGATCACCTCGTCCATGGCTTCTCCTCCGCTACGCACCCGCGGGCGATGTCAGCGGCCGGTCCGCGGTCCATTATCCTCCGGCACCGGGGACCGGCCGCGCTGCCTCATCGCCAGCCGCTGCGCCCGGCGAAGGGTTCAGCCGTGACGGCTCCATTTCGGCCCGGTGGCCCGCCATTCGTCGTCCCAGGCCGCCAGGCGGCGCCGGTCGGCAGCAAGGCGCACGGCCTGCCCGGCGCCCCACAGCACCACCGCCACGCACATGACCGCCAGCACGCCGGCAAGCACCGCCTGGCCCTGCACCTGGCTGGGCTTCAGCGGCTCATCGGTCAGCCGCCCGGACCCATCCACCCAGACCTGGACCTCCGCGCCGGCCGGGGTGCCCGCGGCGGGGAACACCGTACCGGTGCGCCGCGTGCCATCCGGGGCGGTCCACCGCGCCTGTGCCGACGCAAAGTAACCGCCCGGGTCCCAGGCGGCGCTGGTCAGCAGGACCGCCTGAACGCGGTGGCCGGTCGTCAACTGTGTGTGCCGTGCGTCCGTGGCGCTGTGATAGACCGAGTGGCCGACGACAATCGCGGCCAGCGGGGCGGCGACGGCCAGCACGACCAGCAGTGCCCCGAGGATCGCCGCCTCGACGCGATCACATCGGCGCCGCAGCGGATTGCGGCTGGGCCGGTAGCCGTGTGGCCACCTGATCGGCCGCATCGCGGGTGAGCGCGCTTGCCATCCCATGACCGGTGTCCTTCCGCTAGCGCCGTACACAAGGCTCATCGGCACTGTGCTGCGCCGCGATCCGCCGGCCCAGGGCCGATCTTCCCGCTCGTACGGGACCTTCGTCCGGGATCGCGTCCCGCCGCAGTCCGCTGGACCATTCGCGCGACTGCCCGGGTGGGCACCCGAGCACGGCACAGCCCCGGCCGGGACCCTTGAACCCTG
>Ga0318502_10000779_pt1 | contig 10806 bp, 10 predicted proteins | sample GRESIP174b1f22_FD_203291 | JGI IMG/M metagenome (GOLD analysis project Ga0318502, IMG submission 203291) | Tropical soil microbial communities from Luquillo Experimental Forest, Puerto Rico - GRE.SIPMG.174b1f22 | ecosystem: Environmental > Terrestrial > Soil > Tropical forest > Bulk soil...
GGGGAGAAGCCCCAGTTGTTGACCCACGCGGCGTTGTACACGTCGAAGAGGCGGTCCACCTCGGCATCGAAGTCGCTCATGCGCGCGCTGCGGATGGTGACCCCGGCCCGCTCCCGCAGCCGTTCGAGGACGCGCGTCTGACGCGCGGACAGCTCCGTGGTCGGTCGCATGAACCGCCACGCCCACAGGTCCATGGCCGGCTCCCAGCCATTTCTCGTCCACAACGGCTCGTAGTACGGGGGGTTGTACGGGGTCAGGAACAGCGGAGGGTCGTCGAAGTTGTCGACGAGCAGGCCACACTCGTCGTTGAGCGTGAACGACGCCGGGCCGACAGCCGACGTGGCGCCCTCGCCCCGGGCCCACGCCCGCGCCGCGTCGAAGAGGCTGGCGGCCACGACCTCACTGTCGACGGCGTCGAAGAACCCGACCCAGCACCACCGCTCGCCGTGGAGGCGGTCGAACGTCGTGTCGATGCACGCACCGATGCGTCCGACGGGACGACCACCGCTCGTGGCGATCCACAGCTGCGTGCGCTGCGTCGCGTTCGCCGGGTGACGCGGCGAGATCCGGTCGTGCACCGAGAGGCGCAGGGGCGGCACCCAGCGGGGGTCGCCCCCGAGGATGCGGAACGGCACGTCGACGAAGCGTTGCCGCCCGAACCAGCCGCGGATGGGACGGACGTCGACCTGCACCAGCGGTTCACCCCTCGGCGTGACGGATGGGGCACGCTAGCAATAGCCTGCAGCGTCGCGTGCCTGGTCCCCCCGGGCTGTAGGTGCGCGACCGGAAAGCGACGGGTAGGAGCCGGAGCAGTGAACGTCCTCATCATCTCCGCGAGCATGGGCGCCGGCCACGACGGCGCGGCCCGGGAGCTGCAGCGACGCCTCCGGCGTGACGGTCACGACGCCACCGTCGTGGACTATCTCACCGCCTTCCCCCTCGGCCTGGGTCGGGTCGTCCGCACCGGCTACCGGTGGGAGCTGCGCCTGGCGCCGTGGACCTACGAGTGGACCTACCGCCTGTGGTACCTGCTGCCGGTGATGGCCGCTCCGCTCATGGCCGTGCTCTCGCTGTTCACGGAGCGCAAGGTCCAGCGGTGGGTGGTGGAGACCGGTGCGGACACGGTCGTCTCGACCTACCCGCTCGCCTCGCTCACCATCGGCCGCGCCCGACGTCGGGGCCGGCTGGCCGTCCCAACGTCGACGTTCATCACCGACTTCGCCGTCCATCCCCTGTGGGCAGCGCGGGGCGTCGACCTGAACCTCACCGTCCACCCCCAGGCGGCGGGGTCGGTACACGACCAGACGGGGGCCCCGGCGGCGGCCCCCGGGCCGATGGTCGATGACCGGTTCCTCGCCCTCGTCCCGTCGCGCACCGAGGCCCGGGCCCGCCTGGGAATCCCGGCCGACGCCAGGGTCGCGCTCATCGTGGCCGGGTCGTGGGGGGTCGGCGCCGTGCGCCGCACCTTCGACGACATCGTGGCCAGCCCGGGGTGGCAGCCGCTGGCCGTGTGCGGGCACAACACGCGGCTCCGCCGGGCCCTGGAGTCGCGCCGGGCGGGTTGGGTGCTCGGCTGGACCGACCAGATGCCGGCGCTGATGGCGGCCGCCGACGTGCTGGTGGAGAACGCCGGCGGGCTCACCTGCATGGAGGCGTTCGCCGTCGGCCTGCCGGTCGTGAGCTACCGCCCCATCGCCGGGCACGGCCGGGGCAACGCCCGTGACATGGCCACGGCGGGGGTCGCCGACTTCGCCGCGCCGGGCGAGCTGGGCGCGGCGCTCGACCGGTCGCTCGGACCGGACGGGGCGCGCCGGCGGGCGGCCGGCCGGGCCATGTTCGCCGGCGAGGCCGCCGAGGAGGTGGCGCGCCTGGCCGGGGCGCCCCGGCCCGTCGAGGCGGCCGCGCCGGTGCGGTCCCGGCACCGCCCGGTGCGGGTCGCGCTGGCCGGCGTGGCGTCCGTCGCCATCGGGCTGGTCCTGACCAGCGTGGGCGCCGGGATCGCCGCCGCCCACGGGCTCGCCGTCGCCCATCCTCCGGCCCACTCCTCGACCGCCTACGTGGCCGTCCGTCTCGGCGCGGAGGCCGCCGCCGACGCCCGGGTGCCTCCGGCGCTGGCCTCGGCCCACGTCACCGCGATCGTCTCCGGCCAGATGGCCGCCCTCCACCCGGTGGCCGTGGGCGCCCTGGCGGCGGCCGGCGTCGACGTGGCCAACGGTGGGTGGGGCCCCCACCGGGGACTCGTGTGGACGTGGCACGCCGACGTGCAACGGTCGGCGGACGCCATCCGGGACGCCACCGGTGGGAAGGTCCGCACCTTCGCCCCGGGGCGGTCGATCAACGGCTTCGCCCTCATGTCGGCCTCGTGGGAGGACCAACGGGTGGTCCTGGCCCCGAGCGTGGCGGTCACGCCGAGCGAACTGCCCCCGGTGCGGCCGGGGGGCGTGTGCGTGCTCGACCTCCGCACCCTCACCGCCGACCAGGTGCTGGCGGTCGTCAACCAGCTCGACGGCCTCGAAGCCGCCGGGCAGCTGGTTTCGCCGCTGTCCGCCCTCCGGGGCTGAGGTTCGAGCCGGGCCGATCAGCGACGGCCGACCGCCGAGGCCCTGGTGGGGGCCGAGCCGGGGGGCCGACCGGCGCGGCGCCCGGTCAGAGACGGTCGAGCAGCTGCTGCTTCTTGGCGTCGAACTCGGCCCAGGTGATGATCCCGCGCTGGCGAAGCTCGTCGAGCTTCTCCAGTTGCTCGGGCACGGTGAGGTCGCGGGGGCCCGCCGCCCGGTCGGTGCGGCGTATGGCGCAGGCCTCCATCTGGCGGTAGATCTCGTTCTGGACCACGGCCGGGCGCGGGATGTCGCCGAACGTCTCCCGGCTCCGCGCCCCCGCTGACTCGATCGACAGGTCTCCGGTCCCGATCAGCCGCTCGAACACCGACTGGTGGTAGGCGATGTCGTTGATCCGCTCGAGCGGGATCTCCTTGCCCCGCTTGGCCACGACGCCGACGCGGTGGATCAGCCGGTCGGTGGTGAGCACCAGGTTGGTCGTCTGGCGCCGCACCACCCGCAGGGCCACCCAGGCGATGACGGCCAGGAGGACCACGGCGAGGCCCAGCCCGAGGTCCCGGTTGAACGTCTCACCGGCGATGGTGGCGGCGAGGACGGCGAGGAGGACGGCGACGGGGAAGGCCAGCGTCGACCAGTGCGGGATGAGGTCGAGGATCACCTGCTCGCCCTCGTTGAGCAGCTTGCGGGGAAACGCCACGAAACGACGGTACCGGGGGGATCAGATCCTGACTTACCCGATCAACTTGATCGATATAGTGGACCAGTGCACCATCGTCTCGTCCTCACCGCGGCCGTGGCCTCCCTGGCCCTGCTGGCGGCCGCCTGCTCGTCATCGTCTGCGACTTCGTCGTCCCCGACGACGTCGTCCTCGACGCTCAAGGCCGCCACCGCCGCCGCCAGCTCGGGGTCGGTGACCCTCCATTTCGGGTATTTCCCCAACCTCACCCACGCCACCGCCCTCGTGGGCGTCCACGAGGGCATCTTCGCCAAGGCGCTCGGTCCCGGCGTGAAGCTGCAGACGGCCACGTTCAACGCCGGGCCGGCGGAGGTCAGCGCCCTGTTCGCCGGCGCCCTCGACGCCGCCTATCTGGGACCGAACTCCGCCATCAACGCCTTCACCCAGTCGGGCGGGGCGGCCATCGTCGTGGTCTCGGGCGCCACGTCGGGCGGCGCCGAGCTCGTGGTCAAGCCGTCGATCACCAGCGCGGCCCAGCTCAAGGGGACGAAGCTGGCCACCCCGCAGCTCGGCAACACCCAGGACGTGGCGCTGCGGTACTGGTTGCAGCAGCACGGGCTCAAGACCGACACGTCCGGCGGCGGCGACGTTTCGGTCCTGCCTCAGGCGAATGCGACGGCCGTCACCGCCTTCGAGACGGGTTCGGTCGACGGGGGCTGGCTCCCCGAACCGTACGCGGCGCAGATGGTCAAGGCGGGCGGTCACGTCCTCGTCGACGAGCGGACGCTGTGGCCGAACGGACAGTTCGCGACGACCCTGCTCGCCGTGCGCAAGTCCTTCCTGTCGGCCCACCCCGACGTCGTGAAGGCGCTCCTGCAGGGTCAGGTGCAGGCCAACGACTTCGTCAACCAGCACGCCCAGCAGGCCCAGGCCGACGCAGCCAGCGAGATCGCCGCCATCAGCGGGAAGGCCCCATCGAGCGCGACCGTGACGGCGGCCTGGTCGGAGATGACGTTCACCGACGATCCGGTGGCCTCGTCGATCCAGGCGGCCGCCGATCACGCGCTGGCGGTGGGCACGATCACCAAGAAGGTCAGCCTCAGCGGGCTGGTCGACGTCTCGGTGCTCAACCAGGTCCTGGCCGCCGCCGGGGAGCCGGCGGTTCCGACATCATGACCGTCGTCGACGCCCCCGCCCGGACCGCGACGGCGGTGACGCTCACGGCCGTCTCCAAGCGATTCGGCACGGGTACAGGTGCGGTGGTCGCCCTCGACGGTGTCAACCTCTCGGTCGGGCGGGGCGAGTTCGCGTGTCTGGTCGGGGCGTCGGGCTGCGGCAAGACGACGCTGCTCAACCTCGTCGCCGGACTGGACGAGCCGACCGCCGGCACGATCGGGACGTCCGGCCTGCGCACGGCGCTGATGTTCCAGGAGGCGGCCCTGTTCCCGTGGCTGACGGTGGCGGGCAACATCGAGCTGCCGTTGCGGCTGCGGGGTATCGGGCGCGCGCAGCGGCGGCGCCGCGCCGCCGAGCTGCTCGAGCGCGTGCGCCTGGGTGGCTTCGGCGACCGCCGTCCTCACGAGCTGTCGGGAGGGATGCGGCAGCGGGCGGCGCTGGCCCGCTCGCTGGCGCAGGAGGCGGAGCTCCTCCTCATGGACGAACCGTTCGGCGCACTCGACGCCATGACGCGGGACATCCTCCACGACGAGCTGGAGCGGGTCTGGCGCGAGGCCGGCCTCACGGTGCTGTTCGTGACCCACAACGTCCGCGAGGCGGCCCGACTGGGTGACCGGGTGGTGCTGCTGACCAGCCGGCCGGGACGCATCGCCGCCGAGTTCCCGGTGGAGCTGGCGAGACCCAGGCGGATCGAATCACCCGACGTGTCCGGGCTGGCCGCGCGGATCACGGAGCGGCTCCGGGCGGAGGTGTCCCGTCATGGCCGTTGACGCCGAACGGCTCTCCGAGGAGCTCGCCGGTCTCGACGCTCTCGAGCTGGGCGAAGACCGGCGCAGCACCAGGCACCGACGGCTGTGGCGGGCGACGTGGCCAAAGCTCACCGCCGTGGCGATCGCCCTGGTCGCATGGCAGGCGGTGGTGTGGTCGCACTGGCGACCGTCCTACGTGCTCCCCGGCCCCCGGCCGGTCTTCGACGCGCTGTGGCACGACTGGCGCACGGCGGTGTTCTGGCGATCGATCGGGACGACCATGCGCCGGGCCCTGACCGGCTTCGCCGTGGCCGTGATCCTCGGCCTCCTCCTCGGGGGCCTCGTCGCCCGGTCACGCGTGCTGCGCGCCGGGCTCGGCTCGTTCATCACCGGGCTGCAGACGATGCCGTCGGTGACGTGGGTGCCGCTGGCCCTGATCCTGTTCAAGCTGGGCGACGGTGCCATCGTCTTCGTGGTCGTCGTCGGGGCGGCGCCGTCGATCGCCAACGGGTTCATCCTCGGCATCGACCACGTCCCGCCGTTGCTGCTTCGCAGCGGCCGAATGCTCGGCGCCAGCGGCTTCGGCCTGTGGCGCCACGTGATCGTCCCCGCCGCCCTGCCCTCGCTGGTGGGCGGGCTCAAGCAGGGATGGGCGTTCGCCTGGCGGAGCCTGATGGCCGGCGAGATCATCGCGCTCGTCGGTCACCGGGTCTCGATCGGCCAGCAGCTCGAGCAGGCGCAGAACCTGAACAACAGCGTGGGCCTGATCGAGTGGATGGTCGTCGTGCTCATCATCGGCATCGCCGTCGACGCCGTCTTCAGCGTCGCGGACCGATCACTCCGGGTGAAATGGGGGCTCACGGCCGCGTCGGACTGAACCGGCGACAATGGCGGCGTGAACATCTCGGCCAAGTCGGACTATGCCGTCCGCGCCATGCTGGAGCTCTCGGCCGAGGGCGGGGCGGGACCGGTCACGGGCGAGTCACTGGCGAACGCGCAGCAGATCCCCGTCAAGTTCCTCGAGAACATCCTCGTCGACCTCCGCCGGGCCGGTCTCGTGACCAGCCAGCGCGGGGCCGAGGGTGGCTACCGGCTGGCGCGGCCGGCCAACCGCATCACCGTCGCCGACGTCATCCGGGCGGTCGACGGTCCGCTCGCGAACGTACGGGGGATGCGGCCGGAGGACGCGGAGTACGAGGGGGCGGCAGAGGCACTGCGCGACGTGTGGGTCGCCATGCGCGCCGCCCTCCGGTCGGTCCTGGAGCGGGTCACGCTCGCCGACCTCACCGCCGGCTCGTTGCCGGCGTCGGTGCGCAAGCTGACCGCCGATCCAGACGCCTGGTCGCCGCACTGAAACGCGCCCGGTCACGCGTTTTGAGCCGCGCCCGGATCTTCGGCACCACCCAACGTGGTGAGGAGGGCTCGTCGTGGCGTTGACCGCGAGGTCGGTGGCGATGGCGGGGAACATGGCCCCACCAGCGTCACCAACGTCGGTGATGCGCGGTAGTCATGCCCACCGACCACCACTCCGAGCGTCGACGCCCCTGCGCCGGGGCCCATTACCGGTAGACCTTGCGGCGGAAGACGGCATCGTGGCCGACCACGCGGTCGAGGAACAGCTTGCCGTCGAGGTGGTCCAGCTCGTGCAGCACGGCGCGGGCTTCGAACCCCTCCACGGCGAGGATGCGTTCTTCGCCGTCGGTGGACAGCCCGCGGAGCACGACACCCGTCGCTCGCGCGACGTCGCCTGTCAGATCGGGCACGCTCATGCACCCCTCGCGGCCGATCGTCGGGCTGTCGGCGACGATGATCTCGGGGTTGATGAGCACGAACTCCCCATGGCCACGGCCCGCCTTGTTGTGCCCCCGAACGTCGACCACGAAGGCCCGGACGCTCACACCGATCTGGGGCGCGGCCAGCCCGACACACGCCGGCGACGCCCGCATCGTGTCGCACAGGTCCTCACCGAGCGCCCGGATGGCGTCGTCGATGCGGTCCACCGGACGGGCGACCTGGGTGAGCACCGCCTCCGGGAGGCGGAGCACGGGACGGACCGCCATCGCCGCTACAGGACGTCGACGTCGGCGCGGTGGGCCGTGCAGGACACACCGAGCTCGTCGGCCAGGGCGCCGAGGGCCTCGTCCAACGCCGTGCCCACCGGCGCCACCGCGTCGATGAACATGGCGTAGACCGGCCGGTCGTCGGGCCCGATCACACGGGTGGTGAGGTCGGTGATGTTGACGCCGAGCTCCGCCAGCACCGAGCTGACCCGATGGACGATGCCGGGATGATCGGCCCCGTACACCGACACGGTCCACTCCTCACCGGACGGCGACCGGTGGACCTCCTTGTCGAGTGGGCGGACGACCACGACGAGCTCGATCGCCGCTGTCGCCGCTGCCACCGCGTTCTCGAGGTCCTGCGCCACGGTGCCGTCGGGCGCCGAGATCACGAGCGTCATGGCGAAGTGCCCGCGCAGGATCGACATGCTCGTGTCCTCGAGGTTGCAACCCCGGTCGACGAGGACGCCGGTCACCGCCGCCACGATCCCCGGCCGATCGACGCCGATCGCCGAGAGGGCCAGGTGCTTCATCCGAGCTTGCCGTCGATGGTCCCCGCCGACCGCAGGGCGGTGCCATCGGCTCCGTCGGTGGTCCAGTGCGTCGTCGGGCGGCGGACCGCCTCCTCGAGCAGGGCATCGAGCAGATCGCCGAACGCCACCACGGGATCCACCCACAGATAGGCCGACAACGAGCCCGGGACGGTGTTGACCTCGTTGACGTGCACCACCTCGCCGTCCATGAGGAAGTCCACCCGGGCGACGCCGCGCAGGCGGGCGACCCGGGTGATCGTCTGGACCGCGCGGTGGACGGTCACCGCGGTCCGTGCGGGCAACTCGGGGTTGAGCCGCCGGGGCGCCCCTGCCATGCCCTCACCGCCGACGTACTTCTGCTGGTAGGAGTAGATCCCGGATCGCCGGTCGGGCAGCGCGATCGCCGACAGCGCCACCTCGGGGTACGTCCGCACGGCGATCTCGAGGTCGACGGCGCTCTCGCGGTAGGGCTCGACGACGGCCCCCTCGCGCAGGTGCACGCTCTGGCGGGCCACAGCCCGCACGGCGGCGGCGTCGGCCGCCACCGCGATACCGATCGAGGACCCGCCGAAGCGGGGCTTGACGATGTACGGGCCGGCGAACGACGGCGACCAGCCGTCGGCCGCCTCGACCATCTCGCGTGGCAGGACGGGCAGGCCGGCACCACGGCACACCTCGCCGAAGGCCAGCTTGTCCATGCCGAGCGCGGCACCCGCGGCATCCGGGCCGGTGTAGGGCAACCCGGCCAGATCCAGGGCGGCCTGCAGCGTGCCGTCCTCACCCGGGGCGCCGTGGCAGCACACGACAGCTGCGGAGATGTCGAGCGGGCGTTCCTTGCGGAGCGTTCCGCTCTCGCCCACGAAGCCACCGCCGGACCCCACGACGAGGCGCAGCGGGCGCGAGCCGCGCGGCACGCCGTCGGCGAAATCCGCCCCTTCCAGGCGTTCGTCGACCTCGAACCAGGCGTTGGTCTTGGACCAGTACAGGCACGCCGGCGACCGCCCCGCCTTGGCCAGCGTGCGCGCCGCCTGCAGCCCGGTGAGGATGCTGATGTCGTGCTCCGGCGACGGGCCCCCGAAGATCACGGCCGGCCTGCCGGCCCCGTTGCTCACCGGCCTCAGCCTAGGGGTAGTGGTCGGGCAGCTGGTTCTCGTACAGCACGATGTCGGCGGGACCGGTGTGGGCCCGCACCCACCTCACGGCCTGGTCGTGGCGGTCGACGACGACGACCACGGCCCGTTCCGCGTCGGCCACCTCGGCGGCGCCGGCGAGCAGGGCGGCACGGTTCGTCGCGCCGACGAGGAGCACGTGGGTGGCCTGTCGCGCCGCGAGCGCCGCCCACCGCCGGTTCTCCTCCACCTGGACCGGCCCGAGCTCGACCATCCCGGGGGTGACCACGACGCGCCGACCGCCGGCCGTCGCGTGGCGGGCCATCGTCGCCAGGGCGGCGCGGCAGCCGGCCGGGTTTGAGTTGAAGGTGTCGTCGACCGCCACCGCGCCGGTGGACAGCGGCGTGAGCGTGCGCCGGTTGGGGACCTCGGGCAGGGAACCGAGGGCGGCCGCCACCGTCTCGGTGGGCACGCCCACGGCGAGGGCCAGAGCGGCGGCGACGGCGACGTCCTCCAACGGGGCGTCGGGAAGGGACGCGGCTCCCAGCGTGACCCCGGAGCGGAGAAGCACGAGGCGGTCCCCGTCGGCGGTGGCGACCACCTCGGCGGAGCGGTCCACGGAGGCGGACCGGACCACCGTGCGGCCGGCGCGCTCGAGGTCGCCGGCCAGCGCGGCGAGCCGTGGATCGTCGACGTTGAGGACCGCCACATCGGCGCCCTCGAGGATCTCTGCCTTGGCCCGCAGGATGGCGTCCTCGGTGCCGAAGCGCTCGAGGTGGACGGGGCCGATGGCAGTGATCGCCGCCACCCGCGGCCGGCACCACTCGACGAGCGCGGCGATCTCGCCGGGCCCGTAGGTCCCCATCTCGGCGATGAACACCTCGGTACCGGGGGCCAGCTGCTCATTGACCGCCCTCGAGAGTCCGGCCCGGTTGTTGAAGCTGGCCGGGCTGGGGACGACCCGCTTGGCCCCGGCCATCAGGTGGGCGGCGTAGCGCTTGGTCGTCGTCTTCCCGTAGGAGCCGGTGATGGCCACGACGTCGGGGCCGACCGCTTCGAGCCGCCGGCGGGCCTGCTCCACGAAACGCCCGGCGCGCCGGTCCTCGAGCGGGCGCAGGCCGGCCAGCACCCCGTCCACGGTCAGCGGGGAGACGAGGGCGACGATGCCGGCCACGGGCACGCCGGCCCCGATGAGCGCGGCGCCGGCGACCACGACGATCTGAATCCCACCGGTCACGGCCGCCACGGTGCGGAGGCGGGTGGTCCACACCAGCGGTCCCGGCGACCGGGGACGGACGGGGAAGCCGAAGGGGCCGGCGGCCACGGCGAGGGCTCCGACGATCCCGGCGGCGGGCGTGATCGGCGACAGCACCACGCCCAGCACGGCCGCACCGGCCAGCACGAGGTTCGGGCCGCGACGCCACCACCGCAGCGCGAACCGCGTCGCCGACCCGGCCAGGTAGTGCTCGCGTTGGGCCACGAGGAGCCACCGCCAGTCAGCCAGCGCGGCCGCCACCAGCCCGGCCACGATGGCGGCGGCCGTCACCGGGACCTCATCACCGGGGCTCGCGGGGGCCGCTCATCGCAGGCGGTCGAGCGCGCTCCGGAGCTCGGCGGACGCCTCCGTCGGGGTCAGGTGGCCGACGCCGGGCAGGACCGTCAGCCGGGCACCGGCCGGCGCCCGGGCGAGGTCGGCGGCCCCCGGCAGCGGGGCGGCGGTGTCGCGCTCGCCCCACACGAGCTCGACCGGGCACCGGACCTCGCCCAGGGCGCGGAGGTACGTGCCGTCGCGGGTCTCGCCCAGGGAACGGACCAGCACGTCCCGCATCACCCCGCTGGCGGCGCGGTAGTCGTCGGAGCCCGTGCGGCGGCGGCGCGCCTCGAGCCGCTCGTCGCCGAGCAGACCGAGCCGGTTGAGACGACGGGCCACGCCGTACCTCCACGA
>Ga0318502_10000784_pt1 | contig 10776 bp, 8 predicted proteins | sample GRESIP174b1f22_FD_203291 | JGI IMG/M metagenome (GOLD analysis project Ga0318502, IMG submission 203291) | Tropical soil microbial communities from Luquillo Experimental Forest, Puerto Rico - GRE.SIPMG.174b1f22 | ecosystem: Environmental > Terrestrial > Soil > Tropical forest > Bulk soil...
CACCTCCCGCTTGGCCGCGGAGGTCACCACGACCCGCGCCTGGCTGTCGTTGACGATGTAGGCGACCTCGTCGGGGGAGAGGTAGGAGTTGATGCACGTGTAGAAGAGGCCGGTGCGCTCGGCACCCGCCTCGCATTCGAGCATCCGCGGGTTGTTCTCCATGAAGAAGGCGACGTGGTCGAGCCGAGCCAGCCCCTCGTCGCGGTAGAGGTGCGCCATCCGGTTGGCCGCCGCCTCGTACTCGGCGAACGTGATCACAACTCCCGACGTCGCCATGATCAGCGCCGGCTGATCGGGGTGCTCCTCCGCATGGCGTGCCGCGTACATGGTCGGAACGTACTCGCCTGCTCAGACCGGTGCCCGCAGGCGGATCCGGGCCGGGCGCAGATGCCCGTACACGAGCACCCCGTGGCCCGGGCCGATCCGCCGCAGCTCGGCGCCCGGGGCGAGGCGGCGTTCGCGTCGCGATCGCGTCGTCGATCGCCGACCGGCTGCGTCGATGGTGTCGCTCTGCTCGCCCACCTCGGCGTCACCGATCAAGCGGCTGGCGTAGTCGAGCGTTCCGGGATCCGAGATGGCCGACAGCACGATCTTTGCCCGGTGATTGTTAATCACTGTCGCCGCCCGGTCACCGTAACGGGCGCGGAGCTGAGCCAGATCCTGCCACACGGTGACGAGTTGGATGCCGTGGCCGGCGGCCGTCGACGCGATGGCGTCGAGGTCGCGGAGGGGGGCGATGTTGGCGGCTTCGTCGAGCACGATCAGAAGAGGCGGGTCGAGCTCCCCTTTCTCGTAGGCAGCGGTGATCACGGTGTGCAGCAGCGTGGCGAACACCGGCCGCAGCCGCTCCTGTTCGTGGCCCGGCGCGCACACGTAGAGCGTGGCCGGCTCGCCGCCGAGCAACCGCGCCGGATCGATTTCGGACGTGACCGCCGAGCGGATCACCGCGGGGTCGGCGAACGCCTCGAGCACCATCTCCGCGGTGGTGAACACCGACGATCGCGTCCGGTCGTCGCGGTTCCACGACGCCCACGCGGCGGCCCGCGCCTCGGGATGGGCCTCGAGGATGGTGGCGACCTCGTCCTCCTCCTGCGCGTCGATCCATCGGACCAGATGCGCGGCGTCGTGTCCTGCCACCGCGGCGGCCAGCAGATACGGCGCGAGCAGCTTGGCCGCGGCCGCGTACCAGAAGTCCTCGTCGGCCACTCCGCCCCCGAGTGAGGTCCGCGCCCCGTTGCACAACCAGGCGGCCGTCCGCCGCGCACCCTGCCACGCGCGGCACGCGGCCAGTGGTGACCAGGTCGTGGTGGGCAGCCCGGTGACGCCGATCGGGTCGTACACCCACGTCGGTCCTCTCAACGCCCGGCCGGCGATCGTGTCGCGGACGAGATCGGTCTTGACCGAGGTGGCCAGCACCGGGCCGGCCCATTCCAGAACGGCGGGGATGGCGAGGCCGCGCGTCTTGCCTGACTGGGACGGGCCGAGGACGACGAGCGAGGCCCGCCGCTCGGCCGCAACCAACCGGCGACCGGCGTACCCGAGCGTCAGCCGTCCGGCGGTCGGCCGGCGGACGGCCAACGGCCGGAGGTCGGCCGGTCGTGCCCATCCGGCCGCCGTCGGCCGCCGCCACCGCCGTCCGCGACGGAGCGCCGGCGCCTGCGTGAGGAGCACGCCGACGGCGGCCCCGACGACGGTGGCGCCCCGCGCCAGCCAGCCGGGCACCGGCTGCGACCAGGCGGCGGCGACGGGCCGTCCCGCCCACAGGCTGGCGACGGCGGCCGCGGCCAGCCACCCGCCCGCGAGAGCGGCGACGCAGGCCCCGGGCAGGACGGGGCCGAAGGGATCGGTGCGGTGCGGATCGGAGGGGTGCGGATCGGTCACGGCTGGACAGTGATGACATGACATGCTATGAAATGCAAGCCCCTTCCCCCGACCGGCGGACGTCGACGGAGGGAGGCGCGGTGCTCGTCATGCGACGGCTGTGGGCCGGGGCCCCGCGCTACTTCCTCTCCGCCGTCGGGCCCGACGGCGACGACGCGCCCCGCCTCGGCGAGTCCCCGGGCCGATGGGCCGGGGCCGGCGCCGGGGCGCGCGGCCTGGTGGGCCTCGTCGAGGGCACTGCCCTCCGCCAGGTCCTGCCGGAAGGGGCCGGCCGCGTGACGGGGTTCGACTTCACCTTCGCCGCCCCCAAGTCGCTGTCGGTACTGCATGCCCTCGGGTCGGTTCCCGTGGCCGATGCCGTGCAACGCGCGCACGACGCGGCGGTCACCGCCGGTCTCGCCTATCTCGAGCGCCATGCCTGCGCCGTGCGGATCGCCGGAGAAGTGGTGACCGCGCCCGGTCTGGTCGCGGCGACCTTCCGGCACCGCACCTCACGGGCGTCCGACCCGCACCTCCACACGCACGCGCTCGTCGTCAACGTCGCCCGGGGGCCGGATGCCCGCGAGCGGGCGCTGCACACGGCTTTGCTCTACGCCGAACGTCGCGGTGCGGCCGCGACCTATCACGTCGTGCTGCGCGGACAACTGACCACGGAGATCGGGCTCCGATGGGAGCCGCCCCGCGGGGGACGCTCCGATGCGCGGGAGGTGCCTGCTGCCGTACGCGCCGCGTTCAGCCGGCGGCGGGCGGCCGTGCTCAACGAGGCCTGGGGCGAGGTGGGTGCCCGGCGGTGGGCGGAACGGGTCACGCGGCCCGATCGGTCGGGACTCGTCGACATCGAGCGTCTGACGGCCGGCTGGCACCGCCGGGCCGGGGTGCTGTCGTGGAGTCCGCCCGGACCGGGACCGGGCCGGGTTCCCCGAATCGGCGGGCTCGCCGACGTGCCGCCGGCTGCCGACCGTTGGGGCCGCGCCGACGTGCTCGTGGCCCTCGCCGATCGCTGGGTCGACGGGGGCCGGGCCGCCGACCTCGAGGACGCGGCCCACCGTGTTCTCGGCGCGCCTGAGGTGGTCGCCGTCGGCCGGCGGTTCACGACGAGGGCCGCCATCGCCCGGAGTGAAGCCGTCGCCGTGGCGTTGCGGGGGCGGTGGATCGACGGCGATGCCGAAAGCCTCGATCGCCTCCGGCGTGAGGTCGCACGCGACGGCCGCCGGCTCGTGGTCGTCGTCGGCGACGCCGCCGCCGCCGACCATGCCCACGCCCGCACCGGCGCGCCCTCGGTCACGAGCGCGATGGCGGGGGCGACGATCGAGCGGCTGCGGCCCGGCGACGTCGTCGTGGTCCGCTCGCCCGAGCGCCTCCCGTCGCAACACGTCGCCGCCGTACTGGATGCGGCGTCGCGGTCGGGCGTCGCCGTGCTGGCCGGGTCGCCGGCCCGCCATCGGGACGCGCCCGGCATGGCCGTAGCCGGGTCGCCGGCCCGCCATCGGGACGCGCCCGGCATGGCCGTGGCCGATGCGCCGGCCCGCCATCGGGGCGCGCCCGGGATGGCCGTAGCCGATGCGCCGGCCCGCCATCGGGACGCGCCCGGCATGGCCGTCGCCGATGCGCCGGCCGTCACCGTCCCCGGCCCTCCGGGCGACGTCATCACCTCACCGTGTGCCGTGACCGCGGCCGACACGGCCATCGGCGACTGGCTCGCCTGCAGGCGGACGGGCGCCGCCGCCGTCCTCGTCGCCGCCCCCGAGGAGGTCATCGCCCTCAACGACCGCGCCCGGGCGGCGCTGCGCGCCGCAGGTCTGCTCGGCGCGCCCGAGGTCGGCGGGTTCGCCACCGGGGACGTGCTGCGGTTCACGCGGGGCCGGCCGGCGAGCGGGATCGCCCGGCATGCGGTCGCAGAAGTGGTCGCCGTCGACGTGGCGAGCGGCGTGGTCGACGCCCGGCTCGGGCACGGGCGGCGGCTCACACTGAGCGGCCCCGAGCTGCGCGGCGTCGTGCACGCGCACGTCGTCCCTCCGTCGCCGTCGCTCGTCGCCGGCCGGGGCGATGTGTTCGTCGTCGGTGGGCCCTCGATCGCAGCACGGCACGTCGGCACCGGCCACCTCCACCGCTACGTGACCGCGGCGGTTCCCGAGCACTCGCACCACCTCGCCGCCCGCCAGCTCGACCTGGGCGCCGGCCTCTCGCGGTAGGCGTCTCCACGGAGGACACGCATGTCTGATCCATTCCTCATCCCGTCCACGACCGTCCCGACGTCGGGCCCGTCGAGTCTCCCCGGAACCCCGCAGTTCCAGCATCTGATCGACGGCTTCGGCACGTGGGCGTTGATGGCCGCGCTGGCCGGCATGCTGGTGGGTGCGGCCGTGTGGGCGCTGGGCCACCACTCCAGCAACTACCAGCAGGCGTCCAACGGACGCCGAGGGGTGGTGGTGTCGGGCGTTGCCGCGGTGGTGATCGGGGCCGCGCCCGCGTTGGTCAGCTTCCTCTTCGGTCTCGGCGGGCAGTTCAAGTGAGGGCGGTGGTCGCCTTCATGATCGTGGCCGTCGTCGTGTGCGGCACCGGGGCCCGCCCCGCGTCGGCCACGCCGCTCAACACCGTCCCCATCCCCGATCCGCTCCCGTCCATCGGCGGGGCCGTCGGCGATCTGGCGGGAGGGCTCGCGCAGGACTCGGCGACCACCGCGCTCGACGCCATCGCCGCCTGGGTGTCGTCGGGCGCGGCATCGCTGCTCGGGTCGCTGTCGGCGGAGATCGATCGTTCGACGACCGCCGACCTCGGGCATCAGTGGCTGACGAGCCACTTCAAGACCATGGCGCGCATCGCCGCCATGTTCGCCCTGCCACTCCTGTTCGCGGCGGCGATCACCGCCATCGCCGCCCGGGACGTCGCGCTCCTTCTCCGCGCCGCCTTCGTGCATCTGCCGCTGGCCCTGCTGTTCACCGGCATCGCCATCGTGGTCGTCGACGTGGCGCTGGCTGCGACCGACGAGTTGTGCGCAGTGGTCACCCAGCAGACGCGGCCCGATACGGCGTCGTTGCTCACATCGCTGGCCAAGGACCTCAACCAGGGGGGTTCCGGGATCACCGGGTTCGGCCTCGTCCTCGTGGCCGGGCTCATCGCCTTCGGCGGGTTCTTCCTCACGCTCGAGCTCGTCGTGCGGACGGCGGCCATCTGGGTGGCGATGCTGTTTCTCCCGCTCGGCCTGGTGGGGTTGGTGTGGCCGGCCACGGCGCGATGGGGACGCCGGCTGGCCGAGCTGCTCGTGGTGCTGATCCTCTCCAAGTTCGTGATCGTGGCCATCGTGAGCATGGCCGTCAGCGCGGCATCGACGGGCGCCGGCTCGCCCGACGGACCCTCCCTGCTCGGCGGGGCGGCGTTGCTGCTCCTCGCGGCCGCGGCGCCCTTCACCCTCCTGCGCATGGTCCCGGTGGTCGAGGCTGGGGTTGTCGCCCATCTCGAGGGGTTGAGCCACCGCGCCGCGTCAGCCCCGCCGGCCGTCGCCCACGCCGTGCAGCAGGCGGCGTTGCAGCGCGTGCTGCATCCTCGTGAGGGCCACGCCGACGAGGGTCCACCCCCCGGTCCGACGGGACCGCCGCCGGGGGCGTCGACGCCGGTGGCCGCGCCGACCCGGGGACGCGACCCCGACGGGACGCAATCGGCGCCGGACAAGCCGGTCCCCCTGTCCGCGGGTGGGTCGGACCCGGCGCCGGATGGCGCGTGGGTCCGACCTGCGGAGGACGGCGCGCCGCTCGACGCCGAACGGTGGCGGCGTGGCTGAGCCCCGTCAGTACGCGTTCTCCCCGCTCGAGCGCCGGGGGGTCATCGCCGGGCTGCGGGTGGGGCAGCTGCTCGTGCTCGGCGGCGCGCTGGTGCTCGGCATCGGCGCCATGCGGTCATTCCCCGATGCCCGGGGTGTGGGGCTGTTCATCGGGCTGGCGTCGGCGGCCGGGTTCGCCTCGTTCGTGCCGGTACGGGGCTGGACGGTCGACCAGTGGGTCCCGGTCGCGGCGCGCCACGGTGCCCGGGTGCTCACACGGGCACATCACCGGACACCGGCGATGTCGCCGCACCCGGAACGCGGTCGGGCGGTGTGCGGGCCGCCGCCGGTGCTGGCCGGGCTGCGCTTCGAGGCGGCGCCGCGGCCGGGGTCGACGTCCGTCGCCATCGTCCGCGACCGCGGCGCCGGCACGCTGACCGGGGTGCTCGCGGTCAGCGGCCGCTCGTTCGTCCTGCTCGACGCCGCCGACAAGGAGCGCCGTCTCGCCGGCTGGGCTGCGGTGCTGGCCGCCCTGGCGCGCGAGGGCGGGCCCGTGCGCCGCATCCAGTGGCTGGAGCGCACGGTGCCGGGTGACGCCGAAGCGCTCACCCGCCACCTCCGACGGGCCGGGACCGTCTCGACCGGCCATCCGGCGTACGCCTCCTATGCGCAGCTCATCGCCGAGGCGGGCCCGTTGGGACAGGACCACGAGTGCTTCGTCGCCCTGACGGTGCGACCGCCGCGTCACGGGCGGTCGTCGCCCGGCGAAGCCGTGCTGCTCCGCGAGCTGCGCCTGCTCGAGGGTCAGCTCCACTCGGCCGAGATCGACGTCGACCACCTCCTCGGTGAGCGTGAGCTCGGCGCGCTGATCCGGACGGCCTTCGATCCGTGGGCGCGGGGCGAGATCGGCCGGCGGGCCGGCATCCACCCCGACCTCCGCGGGCCCCGGCCGCAGTCGGTGTGGCCGTCGGCCACGGTCGAATCGTGGGCCACGTGGCAGACGGACGGGACCTGGCACGCCACCTTCTGGGTCGCCGAGTGGCCGCGTCTCGACGTGGGCGCCGACTTCCACGGGCCGTTGCTCCTGCACCAGGCCGCCCAGCGGACCGTCGCCCTCACCATGGCCCCGCTCCCGCCGTCGGCCGGCATCCGCGAGGCCGAGTCGGCGCGGACGGCGCAGGTGGCCGACGAGCAGTTGCGCCAGCGGGCCGGGTTCTTGACCACCGCCCGCCGGCGGCGCGAGGCGGAGGGTGTTGTCCGGCGCGAGGCCGAGCTGTCGGACGGCCACGCCGCCTACCGCTACACGGGGTACGTGGCCGTCACGGCCCGCTCGGTGGAGGAGCTCGACACGGCCTGCGGTGAGGTCGTCCAGGCGGCCCACCAGTGCCGGATCGAGCTCCGCCGTCTGTACGGCGCGCAGCAGGCGGCGTTCGCGTGCACGCTGCCGTTCGGCCGCGGCCTGGCCGGCCGGTGAACACCAGCCGGGCGGTGAACGGCGCCGGCCCTTGAGCGGGGTCCTCCCGCCGCCGCACCGCGGCACGACGGCGGCGTTGCAGGCCGCCTACCCCTTCATCGCCGAGCCGGGTCTCGGGGCCGGCGGCGCGTACATCGGGCAGGACCTGCTGGGCGGCGCCTTCGCCTACGACCCGTGGGAGCTCTACCGCGCCGGACGGGTCACCAGCCCCAACGCCATGGTCATCGGTCAGATCGGGCGCGGGAAGTCTGCGCTGGTGAAGTCGTACCTCTGGCGGGAGCTCGTGTTCGGCCGCCAGGCCTGGGTGGTCGACCCGAAGGGTGAATACGCGGTCCTCGCCGAGCACTGCGGCGTTCCCGCCATCCGCCTCGAGCCCGGCGGCCGCGTCCGCCTCAACCCGATCGATCCGCCCACGGGTGATCCCGCCGACGCGCAACGCCGCCAGGGCGAGCTGCTGGCGTCCTTGGCCGCAGCCTCGCTCGGCCGTCCCCTCCTGCCGGGTGAACGGGCCGCCGCCGACGTTGCGCTCCTGGCCGCCGGCCGCACAGGACCCGCCACCATCCCCACCGTCGTGCACGCACTGCTCGAGCCCGACGCGCCATCGGCGGCGTCGTTGCACACCACCGTCGCCCGTCTCGCCGACGAGGGGCGCGACGTCGCGCTCGAGCTGCGGCGCCTGGCCGACGGGGATCTGCGCGGGATGTTCGACGGCCAGACGACCGGCGGCATCGACCTCACGGCCCCGGTAGTCGTCCTGGACCTCTCCGCCGTGTACTCGTCGTCGGCGCTCGGCATCCTCATGACGTGCGCGACCGCCTGGCTGCACGCGGCCCTCCGCAGCGGCGACGCCGTCCGGCGCATCGTCGTCGTCGACGAGGCCTGGGCGGTGCTGTCCGATCTGGCCATGGCGCGGTGGCTGCGGGCCAGCGCCAAGCTCAGCCGCGCCTTCGGCGTGGCGACGATGGTCGTGGTCCACCGCCTCTCCGATCTGACCGCCGCCGGCGACCAGGGCTCGGAGCAGGTCCGCCTGGCCCGCGGGCTGCTGGCCGACGTGGAGACCCGCGTCGTCTACGGGCAGCCCCCGAGCGAGGTGGAAGGCGCGCGCGACCTGCTGGGCCTCTCCGAAGCGGAGGCCGACCTGCTCCCGCGCCTGCCCCGCGGGGTGGCGTTGTGGAAGGTGGGCCTGCGCACGTTCCTGGTCGAGCACCGGCTCGGCCGGGCTGAGCGCGCCTTCGTCGACACCGACGCGAGGATGAGGACTGACGCGGGGGGAACGTGACAGCACGCCGCCCCGTTTGGAACCGCGGCCCTCCCGGCGGCGACCATGGGAGCGTGTGCCGCCGCATCACCGTCCTCCTCGTCACCGCCCTCGCCGTGGCCGGCCTGCTCGCCGGCTGCGGAGGATCGTCGTCAGCCGCTCCCAAGCTGGGACCCGACGACGTGCTCGTGGCCGACTTCTCGTTCACGCCGGCCACGCTGACGGTCAAGGCCGGGACCACGGTGACGTGGAAGTTCGATCAGCCGTCCGCGCCGCACAACGTGGTCAGCCTCGCCAACCCGCCGGTCTTCAACAGCGGCACGCCCAAGGGGACCGGCACGTTCGCGTTCACGTTCTCCACGCCGGGCACCTACCAGTACGTGTGCCAGGTCCACCCGTCCATGCGCGGCACGGTGATCGTGACCCCCTGAGAGCCGTCAACCGGCGGGCACGGCGGCGTGCTGCGTCTCGTGCAGCTCCGAGTACAACCCGCCTGCGCTCACCAGCTCGTCGTGCCGGCCGCGCTCGACGATGCGCCCGCCCTCGACAACCAGGATCTGGTCGGCGGCCCGGATGGTGGAGAGCCGGTGGGCGATGACGATCGCCGTGCGACCGGCCAGCGCGGCGGCGAGGGCGCGCTGGATCTGCACTTCGTTCTCCGAATCGAGGTGGCTGGTCGCCTCGTCGAGGATCACGATGGCCGGGTTCTTCAACAGCACACGGGCGATGGCCACGCGTTGCTTCTCGCCCCCCGACAGGCGGTAGCCGCGCTCGCCGACGACCGTGTCGTACCCCTCGGGCAGGGCGGTGATCACGTCGTGGATGCGTGCGGCGCGACAGGCTTCGATGATCTCTTCGTCGGTGGCCGAGGGCTTGGCGTACCGGAGGTTCTCGGCGATGGATGTGTGGAACAGGTGGGGATCCTGGGTCACGATCCCGATCGCGTCACTGAGCGACTGGAGCGTGAGCGACCGGACGTCGTGCCCGTCGATGCGCACGGACCCCTCGGTCACGTCGTACAGGCGCGGAACGAGTGACGTCAGTGTCGTCTTCCCCGCCCCCGACGGTCCCACCAGCGCGACGGTCGAGCCCGGCTCGGCCGTGAACGACACGCCCTTCAGGATCCACGAGGACGGCTCCGTCGGGAGGGCGGCCGCCGCGTCCGCCTCGAGGGATGCGATCGACACCTCGGACGCCGGCGGGTAGCGGAACCACACGTCGTCGACCTCCACCAGGCCCCGCGGCTGCGTGAGGGCGACCGCATCGGGTGCGTCGACGATGGTGGGCGGCCGGTCGAGCACCTCGAACACGCGGTCGAACGAGACCAGGGCGGTGAGCAGGTCAACCCGGGTCGAGGCCAGGTCGGTGAGTGGCGAGTACAGCCGCTGGACGTAGGCGGCGAGGGCGGTGAGCGTGCCGATGCTCATCGACCCGAGGATCACGGCCCGGCCACCCAGCCAGTACACGGCGGCGACACCGATCGAACCGACGAGTGCCAACGCGCCGTAGTAGATGCGTCCGGTCATGGCGATGTCGATGCCGGCGTCGCGTACCGCGCCCGCGCGCTCGCGGAACTCGGCCGCCTCCCGCCGGGGCCGACCGAACAACTTCACGATCTGGGCGCCGGCCACGTTGAACCGCTCCGTCATGGTCGTCGACATCGACGCGTTGGCCACCATCTGCTTGCGGCTCAGCGCCGCCAGGCGCTTCCCCAGCTTCCGGTCGAGGTAGATGAACACGGGCACGACGATCAGCGTCCCGATGGTGACCTGCCAGGAGAGGAGGATCATCACGCCGATCACGGTCACCAGTGAGAACAGGTCGGACACCACGCTCGACAGCGTCGCCACCGTCTGCTGGGCGCCGAGCACGTCGTTGGAGAGCCGGCTGAGGAGCGATCCCGTCTGGACCCGGGTGAAGAACCCCATCGGCATGCGCTGGACGTGCTCGTACAGCCGGGTCCGCATGTCGTAGATCAGGCCCTCGCCGATGTAGGCGCTGTACCACCGGCCCCAGAGGTTGAGGCCGGTCTGGACGAGGGCGAGCATCACCGCGATCGCGCACAGGAACGTCACGTTGGCCAGGTTGTGGCTGGCCGCGCCATGGGTGTGGGCCGGGATGAGGTCGTGGTCGATCAGCCGCTTGAACACCAGCGGCGGAAGGACGGCGACCACCGACGTCAGCACGATCACGCCGAGGTAGGCGAGCAGCTTGGCCCGGTACGGCCGGGCGAACCCCCAGGCCCGGCGCAGGCTCGTCCGGTCGAGGTGGGCGTCCCGCAGCTGGTCGGGGTCGTAACGGTGGAATCGGTGCATGCCAGCCCGCGGAACAACGGTGCCGCCCCTTTTCATTCCTCCTCGTGGCGCCGCGACACCCTCGACACCACGAAGCGTGACTGGTCCACTG
>Ga0318502_10000787_pt1 | contig 10766 bp, 9 predicted proteins | sample GRESIP174b1f22_FD_203291 | JGI IMG/M metagenome (GOLD analysis project Ga0318502, IMG submission 203291) | Tropical soil microbial communities from Luquillo Experimental Forest, Puerto Rico - GRE.SIPMG.174b1f22 | ecosystem: Environmental > Terrestrial > Soil > Tropical forest > Bulk soil...
CCCCAGGCCCGGGTGCTTGCCCAGGACCGGGGGATCCGGTGCGTGACCCTGGACTATGACACCATGCGCGGCGCCGTGGACGACTCGCTGCGACTGTTCTGACGGCGAGGTCGCCGCACCAAGGCCGGCCCGGGGCGGCCGCTGGCCCTGGCGCCCGCGATCCGGCGGCGCTCGCGGGTCGGGCAACTGTCCGGTGGCGGGCCGATTAACGGCTGTGATCCGAATTGTCCGCACTGAGGCGGCCTGCTTGGTTACGATGCGCTGATATGAGTGCTGACCCAGGCTCGGCCCTTCCGGTCCGGACCTCCCGATACCGTCGGCGGGGCCGGCATTCCAGCCCCCACCAGCTGTCGCTGCCGTCCGACAGCCCCGCGCTGGTCATCGCCGTACCCGGGTCGGCCAGGCAGGACACCGAGGAGACCGTAGCCCGGATCGCCGATCAGGCGGCCGCCTCCTGCCACGGCGCGGAGGTGCTGGTCGGGTACCTGCGGGGCGGCATAGACCACTTGGAGGACGTGCTCGCCAGCCTGGTCAGCCACGACGGGAGCCTGGCCGGCGTGGTGGTGCCGCTGCTGCCGTTCCCGAACCTGGAGGCGGACCAGGTCATCGCCGACGTCGTCGCGGCGGCCGAGGCTCCCCTGCTCATCGGCGACCACCTGGGCCCGCATCCCCTGCTCGCCGAGGCGCTGCACGCGCGGCTGGCCGACGCCGGCCTGGCCCGTGCCGCCCGGGTGGGCCGGATCAGCATCGTGACCGCCGCCGACGGGGTCATCGTGGGCGCCGTCGGCGGCGAGGACGCGGTCCAGGCCGCCGAGGTGGTGGCGGTGCTGCTGGCCTCCCGGCTGACAACGCCGGTGGCCGCCGCATCGCTCAACGATCCCGGCAGCATCAAGGACGCGGCCGCCCGGCTGCGCCGGGCGGTCCCGCGCGTCGCCCTGGCTCCCTGCCTGGTCGGGCCCGAGCTGACCTCGGGGACGCTGGAGGCGATCGCCGCGCTGACCAGCACCGAGTGCGCCCCGCCGCTGGGCAGCCATCCGGCCGTGGGGCAGCTCGTGGCGATCCGCTACGGCGCCGCCCTGGCGGACCCGGCCGTGGCGACCATGGTGGCGCAGGCCAAGGGCGAGCCACTGACGGCGCCCGCACCGCGGGCGGCCAGCCGCGGGGCGCCGGCCGGCAACGGCAAGGAGGCCCCGGCGCCCGCGGCCCCCCGTGCGGGAGCCCCGGCAACTGCCGGGCCCGCCGCCGGTGAGGCAGCCCCGGCGCCTGCTGCGCCCGCCGTCGCCGGTGCGGCGGACCCGGCTCCCGACGGCCACGAGGAACCCCAGCCGGTTCCGCCCGCAGGCACCAGCGCCGGTTAGCACCAACCAGCGGACCGGCCACGCGATGGCCGGCCTCCACGTCCGCTATTTCATGATCACGGTCACGTTCCCGCGCTCCATCTACGCAAAAGGTGACCGCGATCAATGAAACCGGCTCGGGAACGGGCATCAGCGCGCCGGGGCGGCGGGCACGAGGCCGAACGCGGCCGCCACCCGGCGCCAGGCAGCCACGGCGGTGTCGACGTCACCCGCGCTCACGTCCAGGTGCGTCAGCATCCGGATCTTGCCCGCGACGATCGTCACCAGCACCCCCTCGCCGGCCAGGCCGGCCGCCCAGGCATCCAGCGGCCGGGCGGTGCCCGCCACGTCCACGAACACGATGTTGGTCTGCACCGCGTCCAGGTCGATGTGCCCGGGCAGGATCTCGGCGATGCCCTCGGCCAGCCTGCGGGCGTTCGCGTGGTCCTCGGCCAGCCGCCCCGGCCCGTCGGCCAGGGCGATCAGCCCCGCCGCCGCCATGATCCCGGCCTGCCGCCATCCCGCGCCGAACAGGATCTTCAGCCGCCTGGCCTCCTCGATGAACGCGGTGTCCCCGGCCAGGACCGAGCCGATCGGCGCGCCAAGTCCCTTGGAGAGGCAGAACATCATGCCGCTGGCCTGCGCCGCGTACTGCGACACCGCCGTGCCGGCCACCGCGCAGGCGTTGAAGATGCGCGCGCCGTCCAGGTAGAGCGGCACGCCGCGGCCAGCGCAGACTGCCGCGATCTCCGCCAGCGCGCCGACGGGCAGCACCGTGCCGCCGCCGACCTGGTGCGTGTTCTCCACGGAGACCAGGCCCACCACGGCGGGGTCACAGGGCACCGGCTCCACCGCGGCCGCCACCTGCGCGGCGGTCATCAGGCCGGAGCGGCCCGCGATGGTACGGAACGTGACGGAAGACAGCATCGCCGAGGAGATCAGTTCGTGCGTGCCGACGTGCGCCGTCTCCTCGCACACCACGACGCGGCCGGGCCCGGCGAGCACGTGCAGCGCGATCTGGTTGCACAGCGTGCCGGTGGGCAGGTACAGCGCGGCCTGCTTGCCGGTCAGCGCGGCGGCCTGCTCCTGCAGGCGGATGACCGTCGGATCGTCGCCGAACAGGTCATCGCCCACCTCGGCGCCGGCCATGGCCCGCCGCATCGCCGCCGACGGCCTGCTCACCGTATCCGAGCGCAGGTCCACCTGCCCGCTGTCACCCATGCCATGCCCCTTCCACGGAACGCGCGGCGGATCCCCGGCGATCACGAGGCGGGGCCCTGCTGGCTGAGGACGGCGGCGTTGACGGCGCGGGCCTCGGCGGCCAGGCCGGGGATCTCCACCACGGTAATCCCCGCCTCGCGGAGCAGGGCGGCCCCTCCCCCGGGCGCGAACACCGGCGGCTCCAGCCAGGCGATCACGACCCGGCGCAGGCCCGCCGCGATCACGAGTTCCGCGCACGGCGCGGGCCGGGACGCCCGCACCCGGCACGGTTCCAGCGAGCTGTACAGGGTGGCTTCGCCGAGCCGGGGGTCGCCCGGGCCGAGCTTGGCCAGCGCTTCCTCCTCCGCGTGGTTGCGCGGCCCGGTTTCCCGGGAGTATCCGGTGGCCAGGACCGTGCCGTCGGCCGCCACGACGACGGCGCCGACCGCGAACGCCGACGTGGACGGCGGGCAGCGGCGCGACAGGTCGATCGCCAGCGCGAGCCACGCCCGGTCGGCGCGGGTAGCCTCCGTCCCGGCGCCCGGCGGGCCCGTTCCCGGCGCGCCCGCGGCGGGCGAGCCCGCGCCGGGTGCCGCCGGACCGTCCCCGCTCCCGCTGGCCGCCGCGTCCCGATCGGCCCGCTCGGGCGCCCCGCGCTGTCCGCGCGCCGCCGGACCGTCCCCGCCGAGTAGGTACCGCAGCAGAACGATGTCGTCGAGCCGGCGTGCCTCCGCCAGGTGCATGGGCCGTCCGGGGCCATGTGGGTACACGGCGGGCCCGGCGAACCGTGGTGCCGCCGCCGCGCCGACGAAGAACGGGGCCACCGTCAGGGCAAGCTCGTCCACGAGCCCGTTCGCGAGGAACTCGCGTCCCAGCTGCGCCCCGCCCTCGACCAGCAGCCGGTGCACGCCGCGGCGGACCAGGTCGGCGAGGATCCCCCCGAGTTCCATCGGCGGCGGGACGGCGATCACCTGGGCCGAATCGTTAAGCCGCTGTTGCAGCCCGGGCGCCTGCGCGGCTGCGCAGTAGACCACGGGGCCGGCGCCGCCGGTGCTGTCGAAGAACCGGGCCGCCGGGTCCAGGCCGCCGCTGGCGGTCAGGGTCACCCGGGCCGGGTCTTCGGGGAGGCCGCGGCTGACCCGGCTGGCCCGGCGCTCCGCGGAGCGGATCACCAGGCGCGGGTTGTCGCGGCGGATGGTGCCCGCGCCGACCATGATCGCGTCCGCCTCGGACCGCTCGGCGTCGACCCGGTCCAGGTCGGCGTGACCGGACAGGACCAGCCGCTCCGGGCCGGGCGCGTCCAGGCAGCCATCCACGGACATTGCGCAGCTCAGCAGCACATAAGGCCGCTGCGGCGGCGGGGGCGGGTCGGTGTGCACGGTAGCCAAGTCAACCAGGTCCCGGCCGCCGTGCTGGCGAGGTTCGCCGGCGGTATCGGCGCGGTGATTTACTAACTCCTGCGGGCGGGCGCACGGCGGACTGGCGATAGTGAGGACCGATGGACACGCTGCAGGCAGGACAGGCCCAGGCACCGGAGACCTTCGATTCGGTCAACCCGGCGACCGCCGAGGTGATCGCCACCTTCCCGGTGTTCGGCCAGGCCGAGGTGAACGCCGCCGTGGAGCGCGCGCAGGAGGCGGCGGCCTGGTGGGCGGACCTCGGCTGGAAGGAGCGGCAGACCCGCCTGCTCGCCTGGAAGTCGCACCTGATCCGGTACATCGGGCGGCTCGCCGCGCTCGTGCACACCGAGACCGGCAAGCCGCTGGACGACGCCAAGCTGGAGATCGTCCTGGCGATCGTGCACCTCGACTGGGCGGCCAAGCACGCGCGCAAGGTGCTGAGCCCGCGCCGCGTGCCCAGCGGGCTCACCGCGCTCAACCAGGCCTCCTACGTCGAGTACCTGCCGCTCGGCGTGATCGGCGTGATCGGCCCCTGGAACTACCCGGTGTTCACGCCGATGGGCTCGCTCGCCTACGCGCTGGCCGCGGGCAACGCCGTGGTGTTCAAGCCGAGCGAGTTCACCCCGGCCGTCGGCGGCTGGCTGGTCAGCTCGTTCGCCGAGGTCGTGCCGGAAAAGCCGGTGCTGCAACTGATCACTGGCGCGGGCACGACCGGCGAGGCGCTCGCGCTCAGCCCGGTCAACAAGATCGCGTTCACCGGGTCCAGCCCGACGGCCCGCAAGGTGATGGCCGCGTGCGCGCAGAACCTGACGCCCCTGGTCGCCGAGTGCGGCGGCAAGGACGCCCTTCTGGTGGGCCCGGACGCGGACCTGGACGCCGCCGCCGACGCCGCCGCGTGGGGCGCGGTGTCCAACGCCGGGCAGACCTGCACCGGCGTGGAGCGCGTCTACGTGGTGGACGAGGTCTACCACACGTTCCTGGACAAGCTGTCGGAACGGATGGCCGCGGCGCGGGCCGGTGACGACCGGGAAGCCAGCTACGGGCCGATGACCATGCCGGCCCAGCTTGACGTGGTAGAGGATCACATCGCCGACGCCCTGGCCCGGGGCGGGCAGGCGGTGGTCGGCGGGATGCAGAGCATCCGCCGGCCGTTCGTGGACCCGGTGCTGCTGGCCGATGTGCCGGAGCAGAGCATCGCGGTCCGGGATGAGACGTTCGGGCCCACCGTCACCGTGACCAGGGTGGCGGACATGTCCGAGGCGGTGGAACGGGCGAACGCGAGCAGGTTCGCGCTCGGCTCCGCGGTATTCGCCGGGAACGCGAAGAAGGCCATGGCTGCCGCGCGGGCCCTGCGCAGCGGCATGACCTCCATCAATTCCGTGATCGCGTACGCGACGGTGCCCGCGCTCCCGTTCGGCGGGGTCGGCGACTCCGGTTTTGGCCGGATCCATGGTGCGGACGGCCTGCGCGAGTTCACCCGGGCCAAGTCGATCACCCGGCTGCGAATGAAGCCGCCGCTGAAGCTGACCACGCTGGCACGCACCGACAAGGACATGACCCGGCTGCTGTCGCTGACCACGCTGCTGCACGGCAAGCGCTACCACTGAGCGGGGCCCCGCTCCCCCTCGGGGCCCCGGGTCTGAGCGGCCCGGCCCCCGCTGGCGCGCCGCTCAGGCATCTGCTCGAAGCATGCCAGCGAGGGATGTAGCGATCATTGAGCCTGGATTGAGCCGGCTCCGTCCTGCCGGGCGCGCCGTGGCGGTGGTCGGGGTAGCCGGCGGGTCAGGCCAGCTCGGCGGACAGGGGCTGGCTCTCCAGCGCCGGGTCGGCGGGCTCCAGCGGGGCCCGGCCGATGATCAGGTCGGCGGCACGCTCGGCAATGGCGATCGTCGGGGCATTGGTGTTGCCCCGGGGCACCGCCGGCATGACCGACGCGTCCACGACCCGCAGGCCCTGGACGCCGCGCACCCGCAGCTCCGGATCCACCACGCTGGTGATCTTGGCGACGGCCAGCCTGGAGTCGCCGCCCATCGCGCAGGTCCCGACCGGATGGTAGAGCGTGCTCAGGTTACGCCGGATCCACTCACGCACCTCGGCGTCGGTGTGCACGCCGGGGCCCGGGGCCAGTTCCTCGGTGCAGACCTTGGCCATCGGGCTCGCCACCGCGAACTCGCGCGCCATCCGGACCCCTTCCACCAGGGGGATGATGTCCGCGCCGTCCGATAGGTAGGCCGGGTCGATCGCGGGCTTGTGCCGCGGGTCGGCACTGCGCAGCCAGACCCGCCCCCGGCTGCCAACCTCGACCAGCGTGATGAGCAGCGTGAACCCCCGGATTTGCGGGTCGGCCAGGCCCTGGTCCAGGAACGGGGTGGGCAGGGCATGCCACTGCAGGTCGGGCGCGGGCAGCGAGGGCCGGCTCCGGCTGAACCCGCCGGACTCGGCGATGTTCGAGGTAAACGGGCCGGAATGGCGCAGCCGCCAGCGCATCAGGTTCCGCGGGCCAGCCTGCTCCCACAGCGCGGTCACCTTTGGGGTCCGCCAGATGGCGGGCACGACGGGATGATCGGACAGGTTCGCGCCCACGCCGGGGCTGTCCACGGTCACGCCGATGCCGACGTCGCGCAGGTGATCGGCCGGGCCGATGCCGGACAGCATGAGCAGCTGCGGGCTCCCGACGGCACCGGCGCTCAGGACGACCTCGCCCTGGACGTAGGCGGTCTCCTCGGTGCCGCGCGCCAGGTACCGCACCCCGGCGGCCCGGCCGCCCTCCACGACGACCTTGGTTACCCGGACGTCGGTCTTCACCTCCAGGTTGGGGCGCGCCATGGCCGGCCGCAGGTAGGCGTCCGCGGTGGACCAGCGCCGGCCGTCCTTCTGGGTGACCTGGTAGAAGCCGCTCCCGTCCTGCTGCGCCCCGTTGAAGTCGTCGTTGGCGGGCAGCCCGCAGTCCCGGGCGGCGGCGACCCAGGCCTTCGTCGTCGCGGACTGATAGGCCAGGTCGGAGACCGACAGCGGCCCGGTCCCGCCGTGGTAGGCGTCGGCGCCACGGGTGTTGCCCTCGGCCCGGCGGAAGTACGGGATCAGGTCGGTGTACCCCCAGCCGCTGCAGCCGTAGTCGTCCCGCCAGGTGTCGTAGTCGTTCCGGTTGCCCCGGATGTAGATCATGGCGTTCATCGACGACGACCCGCCGAGCATGCGCCCGCGGGGCCAGTAGATGGCCCGCCCGGCCGCCCGCTCCTGGGGGACGGTGCGGAAGTCCCAGTCGTAGGTGCTCTGGAACAGCAGGTTCAGCGCCGCCGGAATGTGGATCTCGTCGGCATCGTCCGGGGGTCCCGCCTCGAGCAGCAGGACACTCGTCGCGGGGTTCTCGGTGAGGCGCAGCGCCAGGACACATCCCGCACTACCGGCACCAACGATGACATAGTCGTACACAGCCACCTCATGACCGCAGAACGCGTGTGTAAGGGACAACCCTAACCCGCGCGCCGGGCGCACCGCCGGGCCCTTCCCCAGCCCGCTACGGTGAGTCCATGGCAGCAGACGGTGAGGACGGCCGCGACAAGCCCGTGGTGCTGTCCCGCATCTACACCAGGACCGGTGACGCCGGGACCACCGCGCTCGGTGACGGCAGCCGCGTGGCCAAGGGCGACCCCCGGCTGGCCGCCTACGCCGACGTGGACGAGGCCAACTGCGCGATCGGCACGGCGCTCGCGCTCGGCGGGCTGGGCCCGGGCGCCGCGGCGCTGCTCACCCGCATCCAGAACGAGCTGTTCGACGTCGGCGCCGACCTGTGCAACCCGGTTGTCCGCGACCCGGAGTACCCGCCGCTGCGGGTGGATGACAGCTACGTGGCCGACCTGGAGCGGGCCTGCGACGAGCACAACGAGGGCCTGCCCACGCTGCGCAGCTTCGTCCTGCCCGGCGGCACGCCGGGAGCGGCGCTGCTGCACACCGCCCGGACGGTGGTGCGCCGGGCGGAGCGCAGCGCGTGGGCGGCCCTGGAGGCCTACCCGGACTCGGTGAACCCGGTCGCCGCCCGCTACCTCAACCGGCTCTCTGACCTGATGTTCATCCTGGCCCGGGCCGCGAACGCCGAACACGGCGACGTGCTGTGGAAGCCGGGCGGCGAGCGCTGAGCACCGGACCAGGGCGCCGGGCGGAGCGCGCGCAGCGGGCGGGAGCGCTGAGCGGGCCCGCGGTCACGGGTTGAGCGGGTAGGAGCCCGGCGGGGCGGATTCCAGCCAGGCCAGGAAGCCGGTCAGCGCGTCCTCGGTCATGGCGAGTTCCACGGTCTCCGGCATCTCGCCGACGGTACAGGACACCACGACCATCCCCTGTCCCAGCAGCGCGGCCTCGGCCGGGTAGACCTCGCGCCGGGACGCGACCGAGAGCGTCCGCCGGGCCAGTACCTCCTCGGGGCTGAGCAGCACGCCGACCGCGTCGTACCAGCGCAGCTCATCCTCTTCATAGGCGGCGACGCCCAGCCGCCAGGTGCCCCCTGGCCGGCGCAGGGCGCACTCCACCGTCCCGCCGCCGCGATCCAGCAGCATGCGGCGGATGGCCAGGCCGATCGCGCAGAGCACGACGATGACCAGGAAGGCGGCGAAGACCCAGGCCGCGTCGAGCGCAATGGCTGTGCTCATCCCCGGCCCGGCCGCTGGCGCCCGTCAGGACTGATCGCCGGCGGCCCGCAATACGGCGCGGGAGTATCTCACCTCAAGCGGCTCGGCCTCGCCCGGCGGCAGCTGCCCGGCTTCGGAAAGGGCGGCGTCGAGCCGGGCCCGGGCCGCGGCCACCTCTACCCGCGAGCCGAGCTCGGCCTGGCGCACCAGGATCGAGACCCGGTCGTCCGCGACGGAGAGGAAGCCGCTGCTCACCGCCGCGCGTACCTCCCCCTGGTCCTCGGCCGGGCCATCCTCGACGTCCAGGATCCGGACCAGGCTGGCGTCGGCCAAGATCCCGACCACGGGCGGGTGCCCGGTGAGAATGCCCAGGTCGCCGTCGAGGGTCTTGGCGATCACCATCCGGGCCATCCCGGACCAGATCTCGCCGTCGGGGGCCACCAGGGCCACTCGTACCGTCACGTCGCCGGCCCGCCCGCCGTCTCGAGCACGCTGCTCACTGCCGCTCCAGCTCCGCGGCCTTGCGCTCGACGTCCTCGATCCCGCCGCACATGAAGAACGCCTGCTCCGGGATGTTGTCGTACTTGCCCTCGCACAGCGCCTTGAAGGAGGACACCGTCTCCGACAGCGGCACGAACACGCCCGGCTGGCCGGTGAACTGCTCGGCGACGAACATCGGGTGCGACAGGAACCGTTCGATCCGCCGGGCCCGCTTGACCGTGACCTGGTCCTCTTCGGAAAGCTCGTCGATGCCGAGGATGGCGATGATGTCCTGCAGCTCCTTGTAGCGCTGGAGGATCCGCTGCACCTCGCGGGCCACCTCGTAGTGCTCGTCCCCGATGTACTTGGCGTCCAGGATGCGGGAGGTGGAGTCGAGCGGGTCCACGGCCGGGAAGATGCCCTTCTCGGTGATCGCCCGGGATAGCACGGTGGTCGCGTCCAGGTGCGCGAAGGTGGTGTGCGGGGCCGGGTCGGTGATGTCGTCGGCGGGCACGTAGATCGCCTGCATCGAGGTGATCGCGTGCCCGCGGGTGGAGGTGATCCGCTCCTGGAGCTGGCCCATCTCGTCGGCGAGCGTGGGCTGGTATCCCACCGCCGACGGCATCCGGCCGAGCAGAGTGGACACCTCCGATCCGGCCTGGGTGAACCGGAAGATGTTGTCGATGAACAGCAGCACGTCCTGGCCCTGCACATCGCGGAAGTACTCGGCCATGGTCAGCGCGGCCAGCCCGACCCGGAGCCGGGTGCCCGGGGGCTCGTCCATCTGGCCGAACACCAGGGCCGTGTCCTTGATCACGTTCGACTCGGTCATCTCGATGAACAGGTCGTTGCCCTCACGGGTGCGCTCGCCGACCCCGGCGAACACCGAGACACCGCCAAAGTTCTTGGCAACCCGGGTGATCATCTCCTGGATGAGCACGGTCTTGCCGACGCCGGCCCCGCCGAACAGGCCGACCTTGCCGCCCTTGACGTACGGGGTGAGCAGGTCGAGCACCTTGATCCCGGTCTCCAGGATCTCCGTCCGCGGCTCGAGCTGGTCGAAGGGCGGGGCGTCACGGTGGATCGGCCAGCGGTCCTTGACCTTCAGGCTCGCCGTGGGCACGTCCAGCGTCTCGCCGAGCACGTTGAACACGTGCCCCTTGGTCACGTCGCCCACCGGCACCGAGATCGGGCCGCCGGTGTCGGTGACCGTGGCCCCGCGGACCAGGCCGTCGGTGGGCTGCATGGAGATCGCCCGGACCATGTTGTCCCCGATGTGCTGGGCGACCTCCAGGGTCAGCGTCCTGGACGCCTCGCCCAGGTTCACGTCGACATGCAGGGCGTTGTAGATGTCGGGCATCTGCTCGGTGCCGAACTCCACGTCCACGACTGGGCCGATGACCCGCGCGACCTGTCCGACCAGGCCGGTGCCGTCACGGCCGCCGGTGGCTGAGTTCTCTGTGGTTGCGGTCATCTGACGCTCACTCGCTCCCTGCGATTGTCTCGGCCAGCGCGTTGGCGCCCCCGACGATCTCGCTGATTTCCTGGGTGATCTCGGCCTGGCGGGCCTTGTTGGCCTCCCGCGTGAACTGCTCCAGCAGGTCGTTGGCGTTGTCGGTGGCCGACTTCATGGCGCGCCGCCGGGCCGCGATCTCGGCGGCCGCGCTCTCCAGCAGCGCATGGTAGATCCGGTTCTCCACGTACCACGGCAGCAGGGCGTCCAGGAC
>Ga0318502_10000792_pt1 | contig 10731 bp, 9 predicted proteins | sample GRESIP174b1f22_FD_203291 | JGI IMG/M metagenome (GOLD analysis project Ga0318502, IMG submission 203291) | Tropical soil microbial communities from Luquillo Experimental Forest, Puerto Rico - GRE.SIPMG.174b1f22 | ecosystem: Environmental > Terrestrial > Soil > Tropical forest > Bulk soil...
GTGAAGGAGGACGTGCAATGGGCCAAGGAACGACTCGCGTAGTCGACGACAACGGCACGAGCGGCCGGGTGCGCGCGCTCGGCGACGAGATCATCGACGTGCGTCGGCGGCTGGACGCGCTCGTGATGGAGCTGGACCGCCGGCGGCACAACGTGACGGACTGGCGGCGCCACCTGCGGCTGCACACGCGCACCATCGCGCTCGGCGCGCTCGTCGTGGTGGTGGCGGTGACGGCGCCGGTGGCGCTCGCGAAGGCCCGGGCTCGCCGCCGGAGGTCTTTGCTGGCGCGCGGCGTCGCGCTCACGCGCAAGGCCCACCGGCTGGGGCCGGTCTTCGAGCGCATCGCGGACAATCCGGATCGGGCGGCGCCGGCGGCGGGGGCCGGTCTGGGATCGCGCACTGCCGCCGCGCTTGCGGCGATGCTGGTACAGGCCATTGCGGCGGGCATCTTCCGCGCCGCGGTCAGACAGCGCGAGCGCTGACCCCACGGTGAAACGACCGCGCACGATCGTCGGCTTCGCCCTGCTGGCCGCGTCGATCCTCGGCGCGCTCGTGCTGGCCTGGGGATGGTGGGACCTGACCCTGCCGCGGGTCGGGATGCCGCCGGTTGTCTACCTCGACATCGACGGCCGCGAGATCACGTCGTTCGAGACCGCGTCGGGGCGCGTTCAGGTGTCGGTGCCGCTCGAGCGCATCCCGCCCGCCGTCGCCGCCGCCGTCATCGCGGCCGAGGACCGGCGGTTCATGCGCCACCACGGTGTGGACCTGCTGGCGGTCGCGCGGGCCGCCTTCACGAACGCCCGCGAGGCCAGCGTCGTCCGCGGGGCCAGCACGATCACCCAGCAGCTCGCACGCGGACTCTTCCTGAGCCGCGAGCGCACCTGGTGGCGCAAGGCGCGCGAGATCGCGATCGCGCTCGTGCTCGAGCTCCGCTACTCGAAGGTGCAGATCCTCGAGGCGTATCTCAACACGGTGTACCTCGGCCAGGAGCGCGGCGCCGCCGTCCAGGGCGTCGGCGCTGGCGCGCGCCACCTGTTCGGCAAGAGCCTCGAGGCGCTCCGGCTCGACGAGGTCGCGTTGCTGGCGGCAGCGATCCGTGCGCCCAACCGCATCTTCGTCGAGTCGCCGGAGCTCCTGCGGAGCCGGCGCGATCGCGTGCTCGAGGCGATGGTCAAGGACGGCGCGGCCAGCGAGAGCGAGGCCCGCGCGGCCATGGCGCGGCCGACGCGGCCGTCGCAGAAGGCCATCGCGCCCGCGCCGTGGTTCATGGAGCTCGTGCGCGGCGAGGTCGTGCGGCGCGGCGGCGCGGCGCTCGGCGGCGCGCATCTGGTAACGAGCCTCGACCGCCGCCTCCAGGAAGCCGCGGAGGCGGCCGTGCGCGACCGCCTGGCACAGGTCGAGCACGCGCGGCGGCTGCCGGCCAACACGCTGCAGGCCGCGGTGGTCGCGATCGAGCCCGTGTCGGGGCAGATCCGCGCGCTCGTGGGCGGCCGGCGCTTCGCCCATAGCGAGTTCAACCGGGCGGCGCGGGCGCGGCGCCAGCCGGGCTCGCTCTTCAAGCCGCTCGTCTACCTGGCGGCGTTCGAAGGGCGCGCCCGCGAGATCACGCCGGCGACCCTGATCGACGACGAGCCGATCGCGATCCAGGCGCAGGGGGGCGCGTGGGCCCCGCACAACATCGACGGGCAGTTCCACGGGCCGGTGACGATCCGCCGCGCCCTCGAGGACTCGCTGAACGTACCGGCCGCGGTGGTGGCGCAGGGCGTCGGGCTCGGCTACGTGAGCCGCGTGGCGCACGCCGCCGGCATCACCAGCTCGCTCGCCGCGGTGCCCTCGCTCGCGCTCGGCACCTCGGAGGTCACGCTCCTCGAGATGACCACGGCCTTCGCGACGCTCGCCAACGGCGGCACGCGAGTGTGGCCGACCACGCTCAGCTCCGCCGGCGCCGTCGCGCTCAAGCCGCTGCCGGAGCCCGCGCGCGTCGTCTCGCCCGAGTCGGCGTTCATCGTCACGCATCTCCTGCGAGGCGTCATGCGCCGCGGCACCGGCGGCTCGAGCGCCCGCTGGGGACTGCAAGAAAACACCGCCGGCAAGACCGGCACGACCGACGGTCTGCGCGACGCGTGGTTCATCGGCTACACGCCGAATCTCGTCGTCGGCGTCTGGGTCGGCGCCGACGACGCCCGCTCGATCGGGATGGCGGGGGCGGACATCGCGCTGCCGATCTGGGCCGACGTCATGGTGAAGGCGATCCGCTGGACGCCGCCACCGCCGTTCACGCCGCCGGTCGGCATCGTCATGGCGTCAGTCGATTCGGCCACGGGCCGCCGGATCTGCGGCGGCGAAGAGGGCATCAACGAGGCCTTCCGCCAGGGCAGCGAGCCCGCGGGGTGCGACTCGTTCGCCGACTCGCCCATCATCCGCGACGTCGCGAACTGGTTTCGCGGCATCTTTCGCTGACGCGCTCGCGGCTCTCCTTCGGGGACCCGCCGCAGGTCGCTCAAAAAGGTCCGGATGCGAGGCGGCGCCCGAAGGCAGCGCGCGAGGCGCACTCGCTGTACGTCGAGCGCGCTGACGAGGGCGCCAACGAAGCAGCTGGGCCTTTTTCAGCGACCTGCGCGTTGACAGAGCGCCGGCTCGGCGGTATGTCTCGGCCGTGCAAGCCGGCTCCTGGGCGGCGCTGCGCCGGCCGCCTCACGTCTTCTCCGCGGTCGTCGTCGTCCTGAGCATTCTCGCGCCCGCGTTCAGCACGTTCATCACCGCCACGGTCTTGCCTTCCGCGATCGCTGAGATCGGCGGGCTCGCGATCTACGCGTGGGCCTCGACTGCGTATGCCGTCGGCTCCATCCTCGGCAGCGCCGGCAGCTCGGTCGCCGTGGCGCGCACGGGCATGCGGCACGCGGTCGTGCTCGCCGTCGCCGTGTTCGTGGCGGGCGCCGGCGTGTGCGCGTCGGCGCCCAGCATGCCGGTCGTGGTCGTGGGCCGCGCGGCACAAGGACTCGGCGGCGGCATGCTGATCGCGTCGGCGCACAGCATGGTGCGCGAGCTCTTCCCCGAAGATCTGTGGCAGCGGATGCTCACGACGATCTCGTGTGCCTGGGCGATTCCGGCCCTCGGCGGCCCCGTCGTGGGCGGTGTGCTGGCCGGGCTCGGCCACTGGCGTGCCGCGTTCTGGGCGATGACGCCGATCGCCCTGATCGCCGCCGCGCTCACGTGGCGCATCCTGCCTCGGTCCGAGCGTCCCCCGACCAGGCCGCCGCGCGTGCCGTTCGGACGGCTGGCGCTCGTCTGTGCGAGCGTGCTCTGCATCGGCTCGATCGCCAACGTGCGCTCGGGCGCCGCACGCGCCGCGCTCCTCGTCGCCGCGGCGGCGGCCATCGCGCTGATGCTGCGACTCGACGGCAAGGCCCGGGAGCGTCTGTTCCCGACCGGCATGCTGGCGCTCGGCAGTCGGATCGGGCCGGGATTCTGGATGGTCTTCTTGCTCGGGATGTCGACCACGCCCGGCGGCGTCTACGTCCCGCTGCTCGTGCAGGTCCTGCACGACGTCACGCCCGCCGCCGCCGGCTATCTCTACGCCGTCCAGTCGCTCTCGTGGACTCTCGGCTCGATCCTGAGCGCCCAGGTGTCGGCCGTTCGCGCGCGCACGGTGATCGCGCTCGGCCCGCTCGTGATGGCGACCGGATTCGCTACCCTCTTCTTCACGATCGCCCCGGGCCCGGTCGCGGCGATCGCGGCGGGGCTGATGCTGATCGGCATCGGGATCGGCACGTGCTGGGCGCACATCGGCGCGGCCATCCTGTCCTCGGCGCGCCCCGACGAGGGCGGATTGACCGCGGCCACGATCCCGAGCACGCAGCTCTTCGCGATCGCGCTCGGCTCCGCGCTGTCCGGCGTCGTCGCCAACGCCGCCGGCCTCGGCGCCGGCGCATCGGTGGGCGCGGCCGCCTTCGCCGGCACCTGGCTCTTCGGCAGCTTCGTCGCGGCGCCGCTCGCCGCGCTCGTCATGGGCTCGCGGCTGCGTCCGGGCCGCTGAGCCGCACGAGCGTGCCCACGATGGGCCCCTCCTCGGCGTGCCCGGGCATCGGCTCGGATTAAAGCAGCAGGGAGAACAGCCTCTTGAGGATCTCGTCGGCCGGCACGATCGAGAGCGCCAGCGGCAGGAGCGGAATGGCGACGGCGCCGACGACCTGCACGAGCGTGTCCTTGCTGACGGGCACCGGCCTCATCTCACCGATGACGCTGTAGCTGTTGGCGAGGTCCGCGAGCGATTGAATGTCGGAGCTGCCCAGCAGCGGCTCGCCCGGCGGTGCGCCGCCCTTGATCCACTTGTCGTGGAACTCCGAGGTGTACTGTGCCGCCAGCACGCCGTACTCCCGCCGGCCCTGCCGCTTGAGCTCGAGCAAGGTCTTCGCGAACACGCACGGCGGCCCGAGCACGACCAGGAGCTGGATGACGAAGAACGCGGCGATCTCGTACTGGAACGAGACCAGCGGCCGCCCGTGAAAGACGATGCGGCTGCCGATGACGGCGGAGAGCACGATGCTTTGCGCCAGGATGACCGGCACGAAGGCGTGCGCGCCCGCGCCGACGAACGCGAGGCCGCCCGCGCGGTCGGGGTGGGTCGGCGTCAGGTGCAGCGGCAGGCGCGCCACGCGCCTGAGGAACAGGAACCAGACGAAGAACCGGAAGAGCCACCGGTAGAGCAGGAACTGGAACATCGGGATGCTGATGTGGAGGTACCACCAGCCCGCGGTGGTCGTGATCTGTCGGGTGCCGTCCACCGCGCTCCCGAACCAGCTCGAGGCGGCGAGCCCGCTATCGCCTCGCCAGAGGGCCCACCCGAAGCCGAAGGCGAGCACCGCCAGGGAGACCTCGACGAACAGGGAATTTCGCAGGCGCATCGCGCGGCTGATCGCGGCCTGGAAGCCGGGCAGCGTCTTGGACGTGACGATGCCGGTGCTCACGAACTGCTGGACCACGCGCTGGATCCGCTCGTGCACCACGATCTCGGCCAGGAGCAGGATCGGCACCGCGACGAGAAAGCGGGCGTGCACGGCGAAGTCGTAGAGAAACGGCACCGCCACGCCGCGGAAGAGGTGGCCCTCCCAGGTGCTCAGCACCAGCAAGGGCAGCCAGGCGATTGTCGGAATGCCGATCATTCGCCGCGCCAGGAGCTCGAGGGCCGGCCCGGACAGGAACAGGCGGCGCCAGAGCTGATAAAGCGGGCCGCCGAGCACGAGCGAGAAGTCGTACGTGTCGGTGACCCGCGTCGGTGAACTCATCGTCCTCCTCCGCGCCAGTGCTAGCGTCCGGGCGGCGGCGTGCGGCCGAGCACGCGCTCGATCGCGATGCCGATCGCGAGCAAACGCTGCTCGCTGCCGCGCGGTCCGTCGAGCGAGACGCCGACCGGCAGCCCCGTCGACGACCCGAGCCCCGCCGGGATGGTCAGCCCGGGGATCCCGGCGTTGCTCCCCGGGTCGGTGTTGCGGATGAACAGCAGGAACGTCGGCAGGCTGCTCGCCTCCGGCCCCTGTATCCCGGCCACGGCCGGCGTGGTCGGCCCGATCAGCGCGTCGATGCCGTAGCGCTGGAACGTGTCGGTGAAGACCTTCAGCAGCGCCGGCCGCGCGTCGCTGATCGCTTTCGCGTACATCGGCGCCGCATCGACCATGCCGTTGGGCGACGGCAGCTTGCGAGGCACGACCAGGCCGTCGTACGTTGCCTTCACGTCCTTGCTCGCGATCTGTGCGACCACCTGCTCGACGCTGACACCGGTCTGGTACTTCGCGAGATAGCCCTTGAGGTCGTCGTACGCCTCGTAGAGCGCAACCGGAAAGCTGGCCGCGTCGTTCGCTTTCTGTAGATTGGGCATGTCCACGTCGACGATCGTGACGCCGACCCGCCGGAGCTTCTCGAGCGCGGCTTCGGTCACCGCGCGCGTGTCCGTATCGAGATCCTTGAAGAAGTACCCGCGATAGACGCCGAGCTTCACCGCGCTCAAGGGCGCCGGCTCCGGCGGGCGCCCGCCGGTGATGACCGCGTCCAGCAGGGCCACGTCCGCGACGGTCTGCGCCATGGGCCCGACCGTATCGCGCGAGTGCGAGATCGGCGTGACGCCCTCCTGGCTGTAGCGGCCGATCGTCGGCCGCAGTCCAGCGGCGCCGCTCAGCGACGCAGGGATCCGCACCGAGCCGCCGGTATCGCTGCCGAGCCCGCCCGGCGCCAGCCGCGCGCCGATCGCGGCGCCGGTGCCGCTCGAGCTGCCGCCGGCGAAGCGCGTGCGATCGTAGGGGTTGCGCGTCCCGATCGGCTGCGCCGTGAAGAATCCCTCGTTGTAGCCCGAGATGCCGAACGCGAGCTCGTGCATGTTCGTCTTGCCGAGGATGACCGCGCCCGCCTCCACCAGCTTCTGGACGGTCGGCGCACTCTCCTTCGGGACGAAGCCCCGCAGCGCCGGCGTCGCCGCCGTGTTCGGCAGGCCGGCGACGTGCGTGTTGTCCTTCACGACCAGCGGCACGCCGTGGAGCGGGCCCAGCCGCTTGATGGTGGCCAGATCCGCATCGGCCCGCTGCGCGGCGGCCACGGCCCCGGCGCGGTCCAGGGTGACGTAGACGTTGAGGCCGGGGTTCGCGTCCGCGCGGGCGATGTAGGCCTGGGTCAGCTCGACGCTCGTCAGCTTTCTGGCGTGAATGAGCGCGGCCGCGTCGGTGACGCTGAGCTGCGTGAGATCGGCCGGGCGCGGCGGCAGGGTCGCGCAGCCCGCGACGACGATCCCGAGCGTCAGCACGGCAGCGGAGCGTCGGAGCATGGTCGTCTCCCTGGTGGTGAGCATCGCCTGGCTACCCGGTCTCGCCCGTTCTCGGCCACCCGAGAGTACGGCGTCCGGCTGCCGATGTCGAGACAGGTCGGGGCTATCGCTCATGGACAGAGGATCGTATAGTCTTACGCAACCAAGGAGGCTCCCATGGCGCGCACCTACAACGTCATCGACGCCGACGGTCACATCCTCGAGCCGGTCGACATCTGGGAGAAGTACATCGATCCCGCCTACCGCGAGCGCGCGCCGCGGATGATCGTCGACACCGACGGCAAGGAGCGCCTCCTGGTCGAGGGCAAGATCCTCGGCAGCCCGAAAGGGCTCGGCCTCATCGGCGGCATCGGCGCCCGCCAGGGCACCGTCGACGACGTCACCATGAAGTACGTCGAAGGGCGCCCGGGCGGCTTCGATCCGCACGCGCGGATTCCGGACATGGACCTCGACGGGATCGACGCCGCATTCCTCTACCCGAGCATCGGGCTCTTCAGCGGCGCTGTCCAGGATCCGGGGCTCGCGGCGGCGATGTGCCGGGCCTACAACCGCTGGCTGGCCGACTACTGCAAGCCGTACCCCGACCGACTCTTCGGCGTCGCGATGCTGCCGATGCAGTCGATCCCGATGGCGATCGAGGAGATGCGCTTCGCCCGCAAGGAGCTCGGCATGCGCGGCGGCTTCCTGCGGCCGAACCCGTACAACAACCGGATGCTCCACCATCCGGACTACACGCCGTTCTGGAACGAGGTCGAGGAGCTCGACTTCTCGATCGGCCTGCACGAGGGCGCCAGCGGCGGCATGCCGCAGGTCGGCGTCGATCGCTTCGAGAAGCGCGGGGCGCGTCACATCATCTCGCACACGATGGAGATGATGCTGGCGGCCATGAGCGTCATCTGGGAGGGTGTGTGTGATCGCCATCCCAGGGCACGCATCGGCTTCCTGGAATCGGGCGGCGGCTGGATCGCGCCGTGGCTCGACCGGATGGACCGCCACTTCGACGATCAGGGCTTCAACGATTCCGGGCTTTCGATGCGGCCGAGCGAGCTGTTCCAGCGCAACTGCTGGATCTCGTTCGAGCCCGTCGAGGGCAGCCTTTCCGTGCTCGCCGACTACATCGGCCCGCACAAGATCCTCTGGGCCACCGACTACCCGCATCCCGACGGCTTTTTCCCCGGCGCGTCGAAGCTGATCGCCGACCGACCCGAGCTGTCGGCGGAGACCAAGCGTCAGATCCTGGCCGGCGGCGCCAAGGGGTTCTACGGCCTGAAGTAGGCACTGCGGCACGCAGCACATCTTCGTCGCCCGGCCCGCGCGACACCGACCCGCGGCCGCGCGTACGGCCATCCCCGTGCCCGCGGCCATCCAAGGAGGCAGACATGCAGTTCCACGGCGTGGACGTGAGGACGCAGTTCAAGAAGATGCGCGAGCTGGTGCCGGAAACGTACCGGGCGTTCCTCGAGTTCGATCAGAAGGCGTTCAAGGACGGCGCGATCCCGGCCAGGACCAAGGAGCTGATGGCGCTCGCAATCGCCCAGATCACGCAGTGCCCGTGGTGCATCGACGTGCACACGAAAAAGGCGGCGACCGCGGGCGCATCGGACGCGGAGATCGCCGAGACCACGTTCGTCGCCATGGCCATGGCCGCCGGCGCCGCGTGGAGTCACGGCGGGTTGGCCCTCCAGTGTCTTCAAGAGCACAAGGGTTGATCGGGCGAGCGGCGCCTGCACGACCACAACGCAAATGATCGCGCGAGCGGAGCCACCAGTATCTATCACTCGCCACCCTCGGTGGTCGCGGCCTCGAGTACCCGATAAATGAAATTCGGGTTGCGCTACGCGAGCCTGGGCCGCTACGCGAGCGGTCCGGCGGCCGTCGAGCTCGCGCAGGCCGCCGAGGCGGCCGGGTTCGACTCGATCTGGTCCGTCGAGCACGTCGTGGTGCCTCACGGCTATCAGTCACGCTATCCGTACTCGGAAACGGGCCGCATGGGCACCGGGCTCGAGGACTTCCCGATCCCCGACCCGCTGATCTGGCTCGCGTACATCGCCTCGGCGACCCGCTCGCTCAAGCTCGGGACCGCGATCCTGATCCTGCCCCAGCGCAATCCGGTCGTCACGGCCAAGGCCGTCGCGACGCTCGATCACCTGGCCGGCGGCGGCCGCGTCCTGCTCGGGATCGGCGTGGGCTGGCTGGCCGAGGAGTTCGCGACCGTCGGCGTGCCGTTCGCGGACCGCGGACCGCGCACCGACGAGTACGTCGCGGCGATGCGCGCCCTGTGGAGTCAGGAGCGCGCGAGCTTCGCGGGCCGCTTCGTCTCGTTCCATGACGTCTTCTGCCGGCCCCTGCCGACCGGCGGCCGCATTCCCATCATCGTCGGCGGCGACACGCGCGCCGCCGCGCGGCGAGCCGGTCGCCTCGGGGACGGCTATTTCCCCGCGCGCGGCGCCTCCGACGAGCTCCTCGGCGAGATGCGCCGGGCGGCCGTCGAGGCGGGGCGAGATCCCGCGTCGATCGAGATCACGGTCTCGGCGCCGGCCGAGCCCGCGGAGATCGAAGCGCTGGCCCGCCGAGGCGTGCGGCGCGTGGCCGTGCCGGTGAGCTCGGCCGCCGGGCTCCCGGCTCAGGTGAGGACTCCCGACGACGTGCTCCGTTACGGCAAGACGATGATCGAGCGTTTCCGCGAATGACGACGACGATCGACCTGGACGACCTTCGCTCGCACATCGGCCGTACGCAGACCGCGACCGACGTGGTCCTCCCGGGTCCCGCGAATCTCCTGCGCCTGGCGCTCGGGCGCCCCGAGCCGGAATACCGCGAGGGCGACGTGCTGCCGCCGGCGTGGCTGGCGCTCTACTTCCTGCCCCGCGTCGCCGCCGACGGGCTGCGGCCCGACGGCAGCCCGCGGGACACGGGTGTGGTCCCGCCCCTCGCGCTGCCACGGCGGATGTTCGCCGGCGAGCGTGTCAGCCTCCGCGGGGCCGTCCGCGTCGGCGAGCCCCTGCAGCGCGAGACGCGGCTCGCCGACATCTCGGTCAAGCACGGCAACACCGGCACGCTCGTGTTCGCCACCGTGACCAGCCGCGTGCACGGGCCCGGCGGACTCGCGATCGAAGAGGAGCGGCGCACGGTTTTTCGCGAGGAGGTCAAGGCGGGCGACCGCAACCAGGCGCCGCGCCGCGAGCCGCCGCCGACCGACGCGCCCTGGCGGCGCACCGTCACCCCCGACCCCGTCCTGCTCTTCCGGTACTCGGCGTTGACCTTCAACAGCCACCGAATCCACTACGATCGCGCATGGGCGATGAAGGTCGAAGGCTATCCCGGCCTCGTCGTCCACGGGCCGCTGACGACCACCTTGCTGATCGACTTCGCGCGCGATCAGAATCCGGATCGGCGCATCGTGGCCTACTCGACGCAGGCGCGCGCGCCCCTGTTCGACACGGCGCCGTTCGAGCTGCGCGGAAGGTCGGCGACAACCGGCCGTGGCGCCGAGCTGTGGGCCGTCACGCCCGAGGGCACCATCGCGATGAGCGCCGAGGTCGAGCTCGCCTGAGGTACCGCCCCTGTCTACACCGAGCTCGGGTGGCATGAGGTTCACCGACGAGCAGGCGCCGCACTCGCCCAGGCCGTCGCCGTGTGGCTGAAGGACGCCGTCGCTGCCGCGGACCCTCGCGAGCGCTGGGATCCTGCCGGGAGCGTCCGGGTTGCCTGCTATGCCTTCGCCGGGCCGACGCCCGGCAACACCGGCTTTGCCCGGCGCATCGAGCGTCTGCTCGGCGAGGACCACCACCATCTGCGCAACACGAGCGATCTCGTGACCCACGCCTGGCAGGCGGACGAGGTGCGAGAGATCCCGGCTCTCTACGGTCGTCGCAGCGCGATATTCGAGCGGCTGATCGCCTCGATCGCGATCGACATAG
>Ga0318502_10000796_pt1 | contig 10678 bp, 12 predicted proteins | sample GRESIP174b1f22_FD_203291 | JGI IMG/M metagenome (GOLD analysis project Ga0318502, IMG submission 203291) | Tropical soil microbial communities from Luquillo Experimental Forest, Puerto Rico - GRE.SIPMG.174b1f22 | ecosystem: Environmental > Terrestrial > Soil > Tropical forest > Bulk soil...
ATTGAGCGCATTGCCGAGGGACTGGCCCTCGGCGGCAACGATGTCGGCGCCCATCTCGCCGGGCGCGCGAATCGCGCCGAGCGAGAGGATTTCGGTTACCACGATCACGAGCAGGGTGCCGGCCTCGTGGCAACGCTGCGCAAGCTCGGAATAGTCCCGCACTTCGCCGAAGAAATCAGGGTTCTGCACAACGACGCAGGAGGTGTCACGGTCGACGAGCGCGGCGAGGTCCTCGCCGCCCGGAATTGGGTGCTGCGCATCAACCGCGAACCCGACGAACCGTGCATAAGTCTCGCAGACCTCGCGGTAATGCGGATGGAGTTGGCCAGACAGCACAGCCTTCCGGCGGCCGGTGATGCGGCCCGCCATCATCACCGCCTCGACGCACGCTGTGGCTCCGTCGTAGAGCGAGGCGTTGGCGACCTCCATTCCGGTCAGCAACGCCACCTGCGTCTGAAACTCGAACAGATACTGCAGCGTCCCTTGCGCTATTTCCGGCTGATAGGGGGTGTAGGAGGTCAGGAACTCGCCGCGCTGGATCAGGTGGTCGACGGCAGCGGGAATGTGGTGGCGGTAGACCCCGGCGCCGATGAAGAACGGCACCGAGCCGGCAGCGACGTTGCGCGCCGCCATGCTCGAGATCGCCCGCTCGACCTCGATCTCGCCCATTGCTCGCGGCAAATCGAGCGGGCCCTGGAGGCGAGCCGGTTCCGGGACGTCGGCAAACAGTGCATCGATCGAGGGGGCCCCGATCGCCGCGAGCATTTCCGCGCGGTCGCTCGACGTCAACGGCAGGTAGCGCATCAATGCTGCTCCTCGACGAACTTCCGGTAGGCTTCCTCGTCCAGTAACCCGTCCAATTCCTTGGCATCGGCAAGGCGCAGCTTTAGAAACCAGCCTTCTCCCATCGCGTCGGCATTGACCTTGGCCGGATCGGCGGCGAGAGCGTCGTTAACCTCGACGACTTCGCCCGACGCCGGCGCATAGACCTCGCTCGCCGCCTTTACCGATTCGACGACTGCGGCCTCTTTGCCCTGGTCGACGCGCCGGCCGATTTCGGGCAGCTCGACATAAACGACATCTCCGAGCTGCGACTGCGCGTAATCGGTAATACCGACGACGGCGAAATCACCGTCGAGCCGGATCCATTCATGGTCCCTGGTGAAGCGAAGCAAGCTCATCGGGATTTTCCTTCTGCGGTGTCAGCCGCGGTAATAGCGTGCCGGAATGAATGGGAGCCGAACGACGCGCGCAGGGCGGGGCACGCCGCGCACGATCAGCTCGACGGCGGTGCCCTCGGCGGCATGGTCGCGATCGACATAGCCCATCGCGACCGGCCCGCCGACCGAGGGGCCAAAGCCCCCGCTGGTCACACGGCCGATCGGGTTTCCCTGCGGGTCGGCGATCTCGGTGTCCTCGCGCGCCGGCGCCCGTCCTTCCGGACGGATGCCCACTCGCTTTCGAGCGGGTCCCTCGCGGAGTTGCCGCAGTACCGTTGCGGCGCCGGGAAACCCTCCCTCGACGCGCCGCCGCTTTCCGATCGTCCAGGCGAGATCGGCCTCGATCGGGGTCGTTGTTTCATCGATATCATGCCCGTATAGGCAGAGCCCAGCTTCGAGCCGCAGCGAATCGCGGGCCCCGAGGCCAATCGGCAGTACCTCCGGCTCGGCGAGCAGCCTTCGCGCGAACCCCTCGGCCGCGTTCGCCGGCAGCGAGATCTCAAACCCGTCCTCTCCGGTATACCCGGAGCGCGTCACCAGACATTTCCGGCCATCGAGCTCGACTTCGGCCGCGGTCATGAAACCGAGCCGGCCAACCCCGGCGATGTAGCGGGAGAGCACGGTGGCGGCGGCCGGTCCCTGCAGCGCCAGCAATGCCCGGTCGAGGAGCGGTTCGACGGTCGCCGCCTGCGGGAGACGCCCGCGAAGATGGGCGAGATCGGCCTCTTTGCGCGCCGCGTTTACGACGAGAAGAAGCCCATCCCCGATCCGCGTCGCCATCAGATCGTCCAGGATTCCGCCGGCTTCGTTGAGAAACAGCGTGTAGCGCATCCGCAGCGGTGCCAGTGCTTCGAGATCGCCCGGGACGAGCGCCTCGAATGTCGTAACGACACCGGCCCCACCGAGCCGTATCTGGCCCATATGCGAGACGTCGAAAAGCCCGGCTTGCGAACGCGTATGGAGGTGCTCGGCGAGGATACCGGCAGCATAGTGAACCGGCATCTCGTAACCAGCAAACGCCACCATCTTGGCGCCGAGCTCGCAATGGAGCGGGTATAGCGCGGTTCGCTCGAACGGCGCCGCCGTTGCGGCGATGGTCGCCGGGTTAGTCACCAGGGCACCTCCGACAGATCGGACGCGGAGCGTCCGGGCGGTGCCCCCTCTGTCGCGGACCCTGAGAGATTCGCCTCAGGCCGCGGGCGAGCCGCGGCCGGGGTTTACTCCTTCGGTGAGCGGGCGGGATCTCGACCCTGCCCGCTGCTTTCCAGAGCGCCCTTGCGCCTGCGGTCCTTTTGCCTGAGAGTTTCCGGGGCGGTTGCTCCTTCGGCGCCGCGCTCGTGGCGCGACCTCTCCCGCGGGCGTGCATACAGCGCCCTTGCTTTAGCACCGTCCTCCCCGAACGCCAAGCCCGTTCCGATCAACGCTGACGGCGTAACGGGACGAGATCGCCCTCAAATGGCGGCGATCGGCACGCCAAGCGCGCGCGCGGCCGCGAGGAGCCGCGCGGCGTAGCTTGCCAGCTCTAGCGAACCGTCCTGCGGAATGAGCCCGGAGCCTCTCCGGCGCGGTGCTTGTCGCATCGGAGTATGCGATAATCGAACCGGCATATTTGGCTCCGCCGCGAGCCTCCAACGAGACGTGACAGGGGGAGAAATGCGACGCCGTGAGTTTGTCGTGGCTTTCGCCGGCGCGGCGGTGGGCTGGAGTCCGGCCTCGGCCGAGGTCAAGACCCCGCGCGTGGGCTTTGTCCAGCCCGGGTCACGAGAGGAGAATCAGGGTCTACTCGACGCCTTCAGAGACGATCTTTCGACGCTCGGCTGGAGCGACAGCAGCAACATCGCGATCCTCGACCGCTGGGCCGAGGATCGCACCGAGACTTTGCCCGGCATCGTCAAGGAACTAATAGGCTCCGGCGCCGCTGTCCTGGTCACTGGCGGGAGCCCGGCGACACTCGCCGCGACGCGGGCGAGCGCGACGATTCCGATCGTCTTTGTCGGCGTCGATGATCCCGTCTCCGCTGGTGTCGCCGACACCCTGGGTCAGCCCGGCGGCAACGCCACGGGCCTGTCTCTAACCTCATCCGAGGTCATTACCGAACGGTTGCAGCTGCTGCGCGAGTTCGTCCCTAGCCTGCATCGGCTCGCGGTCATCGTCAGGGATGATCCCGGTCTCGATCAAAAGTTATTGGACATCCGCAGCGAGGCCGGCCGCATGGGGATCGCGCCGTTGATGCTCGAGGCAACCACGGGGAAGGCTCTCGAGCTTGCCTTCGCGCGGATGCGCGGCGCGCGCTGCGAGGCGGTCTATGTGGCTTCCGGCCCGCTGGGCCCCGCCAAGCGCGCCCGGATCATCGCGCTGGCTGCTGAATCCCGTCTCCCCGCGATCTACTGCTTCCGCGTCTTTCCCGCGGAGGGCGGATTGATGTCGTTCGGGGCCGATTACCGCGACCTCTTCCGCCGCGCCGCCGGTTTCGTCGACAAGATCCTCAAGGGCGCCAAACCCGCCGCTATGCCGGTCGAACCGCCCCACAAATTTGACCTGACCGTCAATCGCAAGACGGCAAAGGCGCTCGGCCTGACGATCCCGCCGGCGGTCCTCGCCGGCGCCGATGACGTGATCGGATGAAGCGGCGCACCCTATTGCTCGGCGCGGCAGCTACGGCCGCCGCTTGGCGAGCCGGTGCGCAGGAGGCGCCGAAGACCGCCCATATCGGTTTCATCGTCACCGGGGAGGGGTTCCCGCGCCGTTCGTTCGACGAGGCGATGAGGCGGCTCGGCTGGGTCGAGGGGCGCAATCTCGTCGTCGACCGCCGTGTAACCGGCGAGGACCCGAAGCAACGCCAGACTGCCGAGCTGATTGCGGCAAATCCCGATGTTATCGTAGCCGCCGGCATGATCGACGCTCTGCCGGTGCACGCCCAGACGCATACGATCCCGATGGTCGTGATCTCCGGAGGGGATCTGGTCGAGGTCGGGCTCGCCGATAGCCTGGCGCGCCCGGGTGGCAATGTCACAGGCATGACGCTTCTGTCTAGCGATCTCGACGGCAAGCGCCTCGAGCTTTTGCGCGAACTGGTTCCGGTGGCGACGCGGATCTCGGTGTTCGCCTACGCACGAAGCCCCGAGGACCATCCCTCGCATCAATGCCATCGAGGCTCTGGCGCGCCCCCGCGGCTTGCGGGTTGCCTCCAGACTGGTCAGTGAGGTGGGGGAATTCGACGGCGCGTTTTGCAGCCAGCGCCGCCGACAACGACCAGGCAATGCTGGTGCTGGGGAGTCCGGTGGCAGACGAGAACGCGGAGCGAATTATCGCTCTCGCGGCTCAATACCGCCTACCTGCGGTTTACGACAGTCGTCGGACATATGCGGAGCGCGGCGGTCTCCTATTCTATGGCCAAGTGTGGCGAGAGAATTTTGAACGCGCCGCCGTACTCGTCGACAAAATCCTGAAGGGCGCCAAACCCGCGGACCTGCCGATCGAGCAGCCAACCCGGTTCGAATTGGTGGTCAATCTCAAGACGGCCGCAGCGCTCGGCCTGACGATCCCGCCGTCGATCCTCGCCCGCGCCGACGAGGTCATCGAATGAGGCGTCGCGACTTCACCGCTAGTCTATTGCTCGCTGCCGCGACGCGATCCGCGTGGGCACAAGCGCCAGCGAAGCAGCACCGGATTGCGATCGTCGTCCCGGCCGGTCCCGTCGCGTACATCGACGACTCGGGAAGTCGCTTCTGGCGGGCGTTTTTCGGAGAGCTGCGCCGGCTGGGCGATGACCTCGCGCGCGAGATTGGCGTAGCTCTCGGGTCGTCCCTCGCCGGAATACCGCTCTACGGTGAGGTTTTGCCCCTCGAGCGGAACCCGGATCTGATCGTTGCCAGCACCGATGCCATCGCGCAGGCAGCCCGCGCAGCGGATGGCGTAGTCCCCATCGTTTGGATAGGCGGCGACCCCGTCCAAGCCGGACTCGCGGCGAGCCTGGCGCGTCCGGGCGGCAACGTTACAGGCGTCACCGTTGATGCGGGGATGGAGCTCTGGGGAAAGCGCCTTCAGATCCTCAAGGAGGTCATCCCTTCGGCATCCAAGGTCGCATTCCTTGCGATGCGCGGGCAGTGGGAGGGTCCCTATGGGCAACAGCTTCGTGAGGCAGGCGAGAGATTGAAGATATCCTTGATCGGTATGCCGTTGCAGGAGTCGACACCATCCGAATATCAGCGCGCGTTCGCAGAAATCGCTCATGAGCAGCCGGGTGCGATCATCGTGAGTTCCAGAGGTTCCCTTTCGCCCTACCGTCAGTTGATCGTCGAGCTAGTCGAGAAAAGCCGTCTGCCGGCGATGTATCCCTACCGTGATTATGTCAACGTGGGCGGGCTGATGGCCTACGAGGGCGACCTCGGCGAACTCGGGCGGCGCACGGCCGATGACGTGCACGAGATCCTCAAGGGCGCCAAACCGGGCGACATCCCGATTTATCAGCCCATCAAATTCGAACTTATCGTCAATTTAAAGACCGCCGCAGCGCTCGGCCTGACGGTCCCACCATCGATCCTCGCCCGCGCCGACGAGGTGATCGAGTGAACCGCCGCACCCTCGTGTTCCTTCTGGCCGCGACGGCGGCGCGGCCGTTCGCCGTATCGGCGCAGCAATCTGGCAAAGTATTCAGAGTGGGCGTGTTGAACGCGGGCACCGGCACTTCCAAACCGCTGGCGGATGTCAGCAGGGAGGCTTTCGAGAAGCTCGGCTGGTTTGAGGGCAAGAACATAAGTTTCGTGCGCCGATACGCAGAGAACCATCCCGATCGGCTGCCCGAGCTGGCGGCCGAATTGGTCGGCCTCAAGGTCGACCTGATCATGGCAGGCGGCACCCTGGCGCCGCTTGCGGCCAAACGAGCCACCACGACGATCCCGATCGTCATGACGACCGCCGGCGACCCTGTCGGGAGCGGCCTGGTCTCGAACCTGGCGCGACCCGAAGCGAACGTCACCGGGCTGAGCTTTATGTCGCCCGATTTGGACGGGAAACGGTTGCAGCTGCTCAAGGAAGTCGTCCCGCAGGTCGCGCGTGTGGCGGTCATCTGGGATGCGGCCAATCCCTATCCCGCGCGGGCTTTCAAGGAGACTGAGCGAGCGGCCCAGATCTTGGGGATCGAGGTTCATTCGCTGGAGGTGCGTGGGCCGGATGATTTCGCCGGCGCGTTCGACGCGATGAAACGACTACAGCCTGACGCGTTGTTTGCGATCGGCGATCCGCTGATTTCGGATTCTCGCAGGCAGATTGTCGATTTCGCCTCGAACCAGAGATTGCCGGCAATGTATCCGCTCAGGGAGTATGTCGAAGTCGGTGGTCTGATGTCCTACGGGAGCAGTATTTCCGATATGGTTCGGCGTGCGGCCGGGTACGTCGATAAGATCCTTAAAGGCGCCAAGCCCGAGGATTTGCCGGTCGAGCAGCCGACCAAGTTCGAGCTCGTCATCAATCTGAAAGCCGCCAAGGCGCTCGGCCTGACTATCCCGCCTCTTCTGCTCGCGCGCGCCGACGAGGTGATCGAATGAAACGGCGCGATTTCACGATCGGTCTGTTGATTGCGGCCGCTGCACCATCGGCATCGGCGCTGGAAGGGGCGAAGCAGCACCGAATTGCAATCGTCATGGCCGGTGGCACGATCGCCCGCATCAGCGAAATGGCCAGCGACCCCGTGGCTCGCCGCTTCTACCAAGCGTTCTTTCAGGAGCTGCGCCGGCTGGGCGATGTCGAGGGACAAAACCTGACAATCGAGCGATATTCTGGCGAAGGCCGTCCTGCGGGCCATGCCGATCTCGCGCGCGAGGTCGTCAGGCGCAATCCCGAGGTCATCGTTGCCTCCACCGGCCCGGTCGCCCTGGCGGTGCGCGCGGCGACCGCCACGATCCCGATCGTTTTCGAGGCGGTCGATGCGGTCGGGATTGGATTGGTGACGAACCTCGCGCACCCCGGCGGCAACATGACCGGGGTCAGCCTTTTCGACGCCGAGTTCATTGCCAAACGCCTGCAGATCCTCAGGGAAGTCGTCCCTTTGGCTTCCAGGATCGCCGTCTTGAACATGCGCCGGCAGTGGGAAGGCGCCTATGGCCAGGCGTTTCAGCCGGCCTATCAGGAGGCAAGCGAGCGATTGCATATCGAGCTGGTCCCGATGTCGCTCGAGGAGTCGACGCCGTCTGAGTATCAGCGCGTCTTCGCCGCGATCGCGAAGGACCTGCCGGACGCGATCCTGGTCACCGACATAGGTGACCTGATCCCGTACCGCCAGCTGATCGTCGAACTGGTCGAGAAGAGTCGCCTGCCGGCGATGTACGGCTTGCGCGACTATGTCGAGGCCGGTGGGCTGATGGCTTATGAGGCCGAGTTCGGCGAAACCGGGCGGCGCATGGCCGATGACGTGCACGAGATCCTCAACGGCGCCAACCCGGGCGACATTCCGATTTATCAAGCGACCAAATTCGAGTTCGTCATCAATCTGAAAGCCGCGAAGGCGCTCGACCTCACCCTCCCGCCGACGCTGCTGGCCCGCGCCGACGAGGTCATCGAATGAGGCGGCGCGATTTCTCGCTCGGTCTATTGCTCGCTGGCGCAGTCCCGCCAGCGCCGCCGCAAGAGCCGACCAAGCAGCAGCACCGGATTGCGATCGTCATCGCTTCGGGTCCCGTCGCCCGCCTCAACGACCCGACAAGTCACGCTTGGCAGGCGTTTTGGCAGGAGCTGCGCCGGCTGGGGGATATCGAGGGAAAAAACCTCACCGTCGAGCGGTATTCGGGCGAGGGGCGGCCAGAGGGCTATGCCGATCTCGCTCGCGAGATCGTGAGCCGCAACCCGGATGTGATCGTTCCCATCAGCCCTCCCATTATGCAGGCTGTCAGCGCCACCACCGGCACGATACCGATCGTGGGCTCGGGGGCTTACACCGAATTAGGGCAGGTGCCCAGTCTGGCGCGCCCAGCCGGCAACATTACCGGCATCACGGTGACCGCTGGGTACGAAATTTATGGGAAGTACTTGCAGATCCTCAAGGAAGCCGTCCCTTCGGCAATCAAGGTCGCATTCCTCGACATGGACACCGGGCCGACCGGCAACACCGCCGGGAAGCGCTTGAAAAGGCGAGCCGAGTACTGGAGATCTCGCTTATCGGTGTGCTGCTTCAGCAGTCGACACCCTCCGATTATCACCGCGCCTTCGGTGAAATCGCGCAGGCCCGGCCGGACGCGATCATCGTCAGCGGCGGGTCTGAGGTTTATGCGTACCGTCAGTTGATTACTGAGCTGGTCGAGAAGATCCGATTGCCGGCGATGTATCCGGCGCCAGCGCGTGATTGGGTTGAGGCAGGCGGGCTGATGGCCTACGGAACCGACTATGCCGAGCTCTGGCGGCGCCTCGCCGACGACGTGCATCAGGTCCTGAACGGGGCCAAACCGGCTGACATCCCAATCTATCAACCGACCAAATACGAGTTCCTGATCAACCTCAAGCCGCCAAGGCAATTGGTTTTAACATCCCGCCCGCACTGCTCGCCCGCGCCGACGAGGTGATCGAGTGAAATGCCATTGTAGCAATGTATTGCAGAAATAGATGATCATAGAATAGCCTTATTCACATCGCATAATGGGCGTTGCGGGAGACGCCGAATGGGCCCGGTGGTTGGAATAAGGAGAGCGAGTTGGATGAGATACCGATCTGGCCAGGCGGTTACAACTATTCCAAGAATCTGCTGCTGATTCGCTGCAGATTGCACAGACGGTAATGATTAGCTCAATTTGTGATTGTAGACGCGCAGCCCCTCAGCGGCCGCGGAAGCGCTTGTAGAAGTCGACGGCCTCGGGGCTTTGCTGAAAGCCGAGCACGACGTTGAGATCGGCCCCGGTACGGCCACCCAGCGGGATCGTTTCTTCGATATGGTCGGTCACGCCGGAGCGTTTCTGATTGGCCACGAAGGCGATGCTCACCGCGAACGGCTTTTTGCTGAGGATCGTTTGATCGGGCGCGGTTACGGCGACGAAATAAGGGAGGTCCACGGTGTCGCCTCTTGCCGCCGGGCCGCGTTCGCCGACAATGACCGTGTCGAGATCGATGTGCATTGCATCGCCGGTATACGTGCATTTGAGCTCGGCCTCACTCAACAGGCCGTAGAACGCGACGTTCTCGGGGCGACGCTCGGGGCCGGGTGCGAAGACGACGGTGGCGGCGAGCGGCCGCAGCACAACGGCGCCCGGGCAAGCCTCGGCCGATGCCGATTTCGATGACGAGAACCAGCTGCAGCCCGAAAGCGCAAGAAGACCGGCGAGCGCTGCGCCCGCCGCAGCCCGCGCGAGGCTCACAGGGTGTCGTGCGTACCGTCGCAGAAGGGCTTGCCGCCGCTCGATTTGCACCCGCACAGCCACACTTCTTCGGTCGCTTCGGCGGTGAACGGGATGGGGGTCAGCCCGGTGCCCTGATGCGAGCCGTCGCAAAAGGGCTGCGAGCCGCTGCGCCCGCACGCGCACCAGAAATACCTTTTGCCCGCCTCGACGGTGACGCCATAGGGCTCCTTCTGCGCGGGGATCGGTGTGTTCATGCTTTCTTCCCTGCCTCTGCCCTTGATAGTGTCGCAGTCCTGCGGCGGCGCGTTTCCGCCGCCGGACTCTATGCGAGCCGCACCGGGCAAACAAGCCGGTCGGAGGCGGAGAACCAGATGGCCGTCTATACCGATGTGGCCGATGACGAGCTGAGATTCTTCATCGCCCTTTACGACATCGGCGAGGTGCTGTCGTGCAAGGGGATTGCCGAAGGGGTCGAGAACTCGAACTTTCTCGTCACCACCGAGCGCGGCAATTTTATCCTGACGCTCTATGAGAGGCGGGTCGCGCCGGAGGATCTGCCGTTTTTTATCGCGCTGATGGAGCACCTCGCGCGGCATGGTGTCGCGTGCCCGACACCGGTCCGGGGCCGCGACGGGATCGCGTTGCGCGAGCTGTGCGGACGCCCTGCTGCCTTGGTGACGTTTCTCGCCGGAATGTGGCCGCGCCGCATTCAGCCCTTTCACTGCGCCTCGGTCGGTGGGGCACTCGCCGAGCTGCACCGGGCCGGCGCTTCGTTTGGGATGTCCCGGACGAACGATCTCTCGGTCGCGGGGTGGCGGCGATTATACGAGGCGTCGCGCTGCCGCGCGGCCGAGGTCCAGCGGGGGCTGGTCGAAGAGCTCGACGCAGAACTCGCTGCGCTCGAGCGCGAATGGCCGCGCGATCTGCCGACCGGGGTGATCCATGCCGATCTCTTTCCCGACAATGTGTTCTTTCGCGACCGCGAGGTTTCCGGCCTGATCGATTTCTATTTCGCCTCCACCGATTTTCTCGCCTACGATTTGGCGATCTGCCTCAATGCCTGGTGCTTCGAAGCCGATGGCAGCCTCAACGTGACCAAGGCCCGACTGTTGCTCAATGGCTATCGGCGAGTGCGGC
>Ga0318502_10000818_pt1 | contig 10562 bp, 7 predicted proteins | sample GRESIP174b1f22_FD_203291 | JGI IMG/M metagenome (GOLD analysis project Ga0318502, IMG submission 203291) | Tropical soil microbial communities from Luquillo Experimental Forest, Puerto Rico - GRE.SIPMG.174b1f22 | ecosystem: Environmental > Terrestrial > Soil > Tropical forest > Bulk soil...
CTCTCGTGCTTCGGATGTTCATGGCGTCACTCCTCCTCTTCACTTCACGCCGATGCGGTGGGTGCCGACCGAGGCAGGAGGCGGGTTCGTCGTCCGCGTCGGTGTGCGACGAGAAATCGGCGTGTGCGCGCCGCCGCATGTCGGGCCCTCATCCGTGTCCCACATTCTGCAGTTCTCGACCCAGCTCCCCTGGACCGCCCGGCGCACGAGGGAGAGAAGGTCGTCGGCATTGACAGAGCCCATCGTGGTCGCGAGGATCCGGTTGTCGTTGTCGGTCGCGAGGTCGTCGGCGAGGCTGACGCTCTGGAAGACCCCGTCGTTTCCCAGGTCGTTGAGCGCGCTTCCGGGGCCGAGGACGAATCGCCCGTTACCCAGCCCGGCCGTCGAGCGCAGCCCCGTCATCGAGGCCGCCGGCGAGAGGAACAGGAGGAGCTGTTCCCCGGGGGTGTACTTCGGAATCCCTTCCGGCGCGGGCAGCATCATCTTGGTGCCGTCCGCCGTCAGACGCGGGTTCATCAAGCCGATCTGCCGGAAGGCGAACGTCCCGGATTCCGCGCCTCGCAGCGTCTCCCCGACGCTGAGGGTGATCTCTGTGTAGGGAAGACCTGAATCGTCGATCCCATCCGTGACGGTCGACACGGTCGCGATCAGGATCGAGTTGGAATCGCGAATCAGGCTCACGAGGTTCGTTTTTCCAATCGTCAGGGCCCGCGCATTCGTGCCGGCGAGGAACATCAGCGCGAATGCCAAGCCTCCGCGGAGACACCACCTCTTCATATCCGTCTCTCCTTGTTCGGTTGTGTCGTCGAGTCTTCAGGTGCCTGCGCCCCGCAGGAAACACTCCGGCAACAGACTCTCACGCAGTGGAGTCGCTCACCTCCTTTCGAGCCAAGGCGGATCCCCCCCCTCGATGAAGGCACGGCGGAATGTCGCGCAGTCGAACGAGTCGCGGTCGGGATGTGCAGCCTGTGCCCGGCGGGACTGCACTCACGAAGAGTACGACATCGTCACGACCGCGGTATTCGTTTCTTCCCCACATTCATGACGGGAGCGGTACCCAAGCTCGAATGACGCAATCCGGTCGCTCGACGTGCGCCGATACTCCCGGACTTTGATCGGGTCGATGTCCGAGATGCGACGAATCCGACCGACTTGCTTGCATGAAGGAATTTGCGTTGCAGCGACGCGAGTAGGATTCCCGAATGCGGGTCGCCGTAACAGGAGCATCCGGGCACCTCGGCGCGAACCTTGTTCGCGCTCTTCTCGAGGAGGGACACGAAGTAGTGGCACTCGTGCGTGAGGACGTGCGGGCGCTCGAAGGGCTACGCGTGCGACGGATCCGCGGCGACCTGTTCGAGCCGGCCGCACTTCGCAGAGCGTTCGAAGGCTCTGAGGTGTGCTTCCACGCGGCCGGGAAGATCGCGATCACGCGCGATCCGACGGGGGAGGTCCGGCGCACCAACCAGCTCGGCCCTCGCGCGGTCGTCGCGGCGTGTCTCGAGACGGGCGTGCGGCGCCTCGTGCACGTCAGCTCGATTCACGCCTTCTCGGCGAGCCCCACGGATGCCCCGACCGACGAGTCGCGCGGGTCGATCGACGGCGACCGTCACGCATCGGACTACGGCCGCAGCAAGGTCCTCGGCGAGAAGGAGATCCTCGAGGGCGTCGCGCACGGTCTCGACGCGGTGATCGTGAATCCCACGGGCATCATCGGGCCCCACGACTGGAAGCCGTCGCGGATGGGGCGCTTCGTCCTCTCGGTCGCGCGGGGTCGCCTGCCGGCGCTCGTCGAGGGTGGGTTCAACTTCGTCGGCGCCGGCGACGTCGCGAGAGGCGCGATCGCCGCCGCCACGCGCGGAAGGACGGGCGAGCGTTATCTCCTGCCGGGGTCCTGGCGGTCGATGACGCGCCTGGCGCAGGACATCGCGCGCCTGTCCGGGACGAGGCCCCCACGGATCGTCGTCCCCGCGGCTCTCGCTCGCCTCGGCGCGCCGATCGTCGAGACGGTCTCGCGGTGGGCCGGCACGAGCCCCCTCTACACGAGCGAGTCGATTCAGATTCTCCGCGAGCATCGCGAGATCCGACGCGACAAGGCGGAGCGCGAGCTCGGCTACGCGCCGCGGCCCCTCGACGAGACGATCGAGGAGACGCTCGCGTGGTTCCGCGGACAGGGGCTCCTGCGGGCATGACCGAACCACGGTTCTACGATCTGCTCCTCCTGTCCTGGTTCGCGCTCGCGGCGATCACCGCCTTCTCGCTGTTGTTCATCGCGGCGCCGTACGGGCGGCACGTGCGGAGCGGGTGGGGGCCCACGATTCCGAGCACCGTGGGCTGGATCGTGATGGAGGCCCCCTCGGCCGTCGTGATGGCTCTGCTCTGGGCCGCCGGACCGCGGCGAGCCGACACGGTGGCCGTCGTGCTCGCCTCGGCGTGGATCGGTCACTATGTCTACCGGTCGCTCGTTTTCCCTTTGTTGCGCCGCGGCGGCAGCCGGCCGATGCCCGTCGCCATCGCGCTGATGGCGGGCGTCTTCAACGTGGGAAACGCGTACCTGAACGGCCGCTGGATCTTTGCGCTCGGTCCCGCGCGAAACGTGGAATGGCTGACCGACCCACGCTTCTGCATCGGGGCCCTGCTCTTCGCCGCCGGATTCGCGACCCACGTTCGCGCGGATCGGCTCCTCGCGCGCCTGAGGGGAACGGTCGACGCGGACTACAAGATTCCGCGCGGGTTCCTCTTCGAGCTCGTCTCGTGCCCCAACTACCTCGGGGAGATCGTCGAGTGGACGGGTTGGGCCCTTGCAACCTGGTCGCTCGCCGGTTTGTCGTTCGCGGTCTGGACGCTCGCGAACTTGCTGCCCCGCGCTCTCGCGAATCACCGCTGGTACCGCGATCGGTTTCCCGACTATCCGCCAGTCCGTAGAGCGATCGTCCCGTGGATCCTCTGACCGTTCGCTGCAATCGATCCGCACTTTCGGCCGGACGAGGGTCAGGTCAAGTAGGCGATTGACATTTCCGCGGCAACGGCGTAGTTCAGCCCCAGCGTCATTTGGGGGAGAGGGGGCATGAACGGCAGCCGCTGGTCGGCTCCGCTGGTCGTTGTGCTGCTGGCGATGGTTCCGTACCTCAACGGGCTGCGGAACGGGTTCACCTTCGACGACGTGACGATCGCCGCTCAGAATCCGCGCATTCGTTCGATGTCGGGCATCGGTCGCGCGTTCACGACCGACTGGTGGGACGGGAAGCATCCGCAGAGCCTCCTCTATCGGCCGTTGACGATGGCAACCTTCGCGATCGACTGCGCGGTGGCCACGCGAGGCGTCGCCGGTCCGATTCCGGTGCGACTGCCGCCCGATGCGGCGCGGGCGTTCCACGTTCAAAACCTCTTGTGGCACGGGGCGGCGAGCGTGGCGCTCTTCCTGCTCGTCCTCGAGCTTTCCGCGAGCCCTGTCCTCGCATTCGCGGCCGCCGCCCTTTTTGCGGTGCACCCCGTTCATACCGAGGCGGTCGACGGGATCGTGGGTCGAGCCGAGCTGATGTCGGCGTGCTTCTCGTTTCTATCCCTCCTCTTTGCCTGGCGCGCGGTCCGCGACGATTCGCAGGGGGCGCCGCGCTCCATGCTGGCCGGAGCGTTCCTGCTGCTGGCGCTCCTCTCGAAGGAACAGGCGATCGTCATCCCGGCCGTGCCGCTTCTCTGGATCCTCGCCCTCGAGCGCGACGAGCGGCGCGAGCTCATTCGTCGCCCGAGCTTCCGGTGGATGGTGGGCGCCCTCGGCGCCGCGACGCTGCTCTATCTCTGCGCGCGTGCCGCGGTCTTGGGCTCTCCCGTGGCGATCAGGGCGAGCGATCGAGTGCCGATCCTCGTCGACAACCCCGTGTCGAACGCCGAAGGCATCGCTCGCGTGCTGACTCCCGTGCGCGTGTTCGGCGAGGCCCTGCGCGTCCTCGTCTTCCCGCGGACGCTTTCGGCGGACTATTCGTACGACCAGATCCCGCTCGTCACGTCCGTCGACGCGGCCACGATCGGCTGCGCCTTCGTCCTCCTCGCATCGGTCGCCGGGGTGTTACTTCTTCGCCGGAGGGTGCCGGTCGCGAGCTTCGGCCTCGGCTTCTTCCTGCTCTCCTGGGCGCTGACGTCGAACCTCTTCGTCGTCATCGGGACGATCTTCGGCGAGCGCCTGTTGTACCTTCCGTCGGCGGGATTCTGTCTTGCGGCCGCCTGCGGGCTCATGGCCGCGGGGAGATGGCTCGGTGGGCCGCGATTGGCGGCCCTCGTCATCGCCGTCCTCGTCGTCCTCTGCGGGGTGCGCACCGGGTCGAGGAACTCTGACTGGAAGGACGACGGGTCTCTGTTTGCCGCCGCGGCGGAGGCCAGCCCTCGCTCGTGCAAGGCGCTCAACGGACACGCGTCGCAGCTGCTCGCGGCGAAACGACCGGAAGCCGCGGTGCCTCTGGCCCGTCGCGCGCTGGCGGTGTTCCCGTCCTACCCGAGCGCGCACTACACGCTGGCCCGGGGCCTGCGCGAGATCGCCAAGCAAGAGAAGGACCCCGCGCGCAAGTCGGAGCTGCGCGGCGAGGCATCCGAGCGCGCCCGCTGGCTGATCGACTTCTACGCACAATCCCCGGGTGGCGGCCGCGACCTCGCCGACGCGTGGAACATGCTCGGCTGCCTGGCGCTCGATGAAAAGAGGGCGGACGAGGCGTTGCGGACGTTCCGGAAGGGGATCGAGACCTCACCCGACTACGAGCCCGCGATCACGGGCTACGGCGCCGCGCTGGCGATGCAGGCCGACGACGCGAGCGATCCCGAGAGCAAGGAGGCATTGCGACGAGCGGCTCTGGCGCAATTCGAGCGCGCCCTGGTTCTCGATCCGACCAGTGCCGCCGCGCGAGAGGACGCGATGCTCATGCGTACCGCCCTCGCCTCCGCGGCGCCCATGGAGACGCGTGGTCCCGGAGCGCTCGCCGACCGGCACGCCACGAACGGCGACCGCTTGCTTGCCGAGAAGAGATTGGACGAGTCGCTCGCGGAGTTCCGGGAGGCCGCTCGGCTGCAGCCGCGCGCGGGCCGCGGGTTCCTGGGTATCGGAACGGTCCTCGTCGCTCAGTCCGACCGAGAGATCGACACGCGGCGGCAAGCGGCGCTGATCGACGAGGCCATCGAATCGTTCGAGCACGCGCTCGCGCTCGAGCCCGGCAATCCGTCCGCCCACATGGACCTCGGTATCATCTACCTGAGCCGGCGCCGCGACCCGGCCAAGGTCGTTCAGCATTTCCGGGCCTATCTCGCGCTCGTCCCCGACACGCCGCGCCGGGCTCAGATGGAAGAGACGATCCGGAAGATGGACACCGCCCCGATACAGGCATCGCGGTAACCGCCGGACCGTGCGCCGGCTCGCTTCAGGCGTCCGGCACCAGCCCGGCGCGGATCGCCAGGCGGACGAGCCCCGCGACGTCGCGAATGCCGAGCCGGTCCATCAGCTGCGCGCGGTGCGCCTCGACCGTCTTGACCGAGAGTTTGAGGTCCGCGGCGATCTCCTTGTTGGCCTTCCCCTCGGCGATGAGCTGCAAGATCTCGCGCTGGCGCGGGGTCAACGCGGCGAGCGGGTCGGCCTCGCCCTGGGCCCCGTGGAGGAAGCCGTCGACGACGTGCTTCGAGATGCCGGGACTGAGGTAGATCTCGCCGCGCGCGACCGAGCGGAGCGCCTGCGCCAGCTCCGCCGCGGCGGAGTCCTTCAACAGATAGGCCGCGACCCCGGCCCGAACCGCCTGTGCGACGTACGCCTCCCCGGCGTGCATCGAGAGCATGACGATCCGGGTCGAAGGAGAGGCACGCTGGGCGCGCGCCGCGACCTCGAGCCCGGAAAGGCTCGGCATGCTGATGTCGAGGATCGCCACGTCGGGGCGCAGCCGGTCGATCAGCTCGAGCGCCTCGCGGCCGTCCCCCGTCTCACCCGCGATCGTGACGGCGGGGTCCCGCTCGAGGAGGGAGCGCAGCCCTTCCCGGAACAGCGTGTGGTCGTCCGCCAGCAGCACCTTCATCACCGCCTTGCCTCAGGACTCCGCGGGAAGCCGGGCATGAATCTCCGTCCCGCCTCCCGCGGCCGCCCGGATCGCGAGATCGCCTCCCATCGAGGTCACGCGCTCCTTCATGCCGGCAAGCCCCGCGTGCCCGCCCGCGGCGGAACGCTCGAGCGCCGCATCGACGTCGAACCCGTTTCCGTCATCCCTGACTCGGATGTCGAGCCACCCGGAATCGTACCGTACGTTCACGTCCGCGCGTTTCGCCTCGGCGTGACGGACGACGTTGTTGAGCGATTCCTGGACGACCCGGAACCCGGCGATCGCCGTGTCCTCCGGCAGCTTTCGCGGAAGATCTTCGGTATCGAGGCCGATGTCGAGGCGCGCCCGGCGGGACAGCGACTCGACGTATCCCTGGAGTGCCGCGGCGAGTCCGAGCTCGTCGAGGAGCGGCGGGCGGAGGTCGACCGAGAGCGCGCGCGAGTGCCCGATCATCCGGTCGAGCAATCCGATCGCTTCGCCCATTCGCTTCTCGCGCTCGGCGGGGGTCGATGACTCGGAGAGGAGCTGCAGGACGAGCTTGGTCGTCGTCAGGCCCGTTCCCAGCTCATCGTGGAGCTCCCGGGCGAGCCACTTGCGCTCCTCCTCCTTGGCCTTGTCGAGCCGGGTCCCGAGAGTGCGAAGCCTCCGGTACGACTCGGAGAGTGCGCGCTGGCTCGCATCGGCCTCGGCGAGCGCCACCTCGCGCTGCTCCTTCAGGCGGGTCAGCTCGCGATTCCGGCGCGTGAGCCTCGCGGTCCGCCAGAGGTGAATGCCGACCGTCGCGGTGGCGAGGGCGAACACCGAGAGAGCCCGGAACCATCCGGTCATCCAGAACGGCGGTACGACGGCGATCGCCAGCGGATGCTCCGCCTCGCTCCAGACCCCCTGATCGTTGCGCCCGCGAATGCGCAGCGTGTGGCTTCCCGGCTCGAGCCCGGTGAAGGTCACCTCGCGGCGGGCTCCCAGGTCTATCCAATCGTCGTCCGAGGGCTCGAGCTTGTAGGCGTAGCGATGGCGGCGCCTGTCGCCGTAGTCGAGCGTCGCGAACTCGAAAGAGACGATCCGGCCGTACGGAACCGCCATGTGCGTCGCTTCCCACGGCGGGCGATCCAGCTCCAGGGCGCCCGCCGGCGTCCGGATCGAGGTGATCGCGATCGGCGACGCGGACTGCGCGGGGAACGGCGTCCCGCGCGCGACGACGACCACGCCGCGATGCGTCCCGAAGTAGAGGCTGTCCCGCCCGGTAGCGGCCGCCCCGATGTGCAGATCGCCGCTCGGGAGCCCGTCCTCGGTCCCGATGCTCTCGAACGTCCGCAGCGCCGGATCGAGCCGGCTCAGCCCTCGACGAGTCCCGATCCAGATCGAGCCGTCGGAATCCTCGACGAGGCTGACGACGTTGTTGTCGATCAGCCCGTCGCTCTCGGAAATCCGGGTGAAGGCGACGCGTCCCGTGCCCTGGTCCCGCTCCAGCCGGTTCAGACCCGCCCCGCCGGTTCCGACCCAGAGCGTTCCGTCGCGTGCTTCGAGGAGCGCGGTCACGTTGACGTGCGAGAGCGATCGTGGGTCGTCGGGATCGGGAAGGTAGCGGCTCCAGCGGCCGGCCGCCTCGTCGAATGCGTCGAGTCCCCCCGATCGCGTCCCGACCCAGACGGTACCCGCGCGATCCGGCAGCACTGCGGTCACGTAGCCGTCGCTCGGGCCGTTCGGATTGCCGGCGTCATAGGGAAAGCGATCGATCGCGCCGTCCGGGTGAAGGCGCAGCAACCCGGCCTCTCCGGCCGCGACCCACAGACGCCCTCGACCGTCGCCGCGCGTGCTCCAGATCCAGGCGCGCGCGGGCTCACCCGAAGGTGTCCGCCCGAGCGGCACGTCGGTCAACTTGTTCTTCGCGACGTCGAGGTGCGTGAGCCCAGCGGTCGTCCCGATCCACAAGCCTCCCCGCGAATCCTCGGCGAGCGAGATCGGCGTTCCGGGAACAGGCACGGTCGGGGTCGGCTCCCCGCCTATCGCGCGGAGCGTCGAGTCGATGTCGCCGATCCAGAGGCGGCCGCGGCTGTCCTCGAGCACCGCCGTCACATCCGGAGCGTTCGATCCCGTGATCGGAGCGTCGAGGGCGACGATGCTCCGCGATTCGCGCGTCGCCTGGCCGAGGCCGTTTCCCCAGGTGCCGACCCACACGTTTCCTTGACGGTCCCCCGAAAGCGCGACGATGCGGGTTCGCGCTCCGCCCGGAATCCCGGGACGAAACGGCCGGCGTACGAACCGCTTCGACGTCCCATCGAAAACGAAGAGGCCGTGGTCGAGGGAGGACGCCCACACCCCTTGCTCGGCAGTGACGATCACGCCGCTCGTGAACGCCGCACCGGATTCCGCACCGACGGGAAAGGGGAACGCCTCGAACGTGCGCGTGCCCCGGTCGAGGCGGCACGGTCCCGACGCCGTCCCGAGCCAGAGATTCCCGCTTCCGTCCTCCGCAACGGCGAACACGCGGTCGTCGGGGAGGGAGCGTGGATCCGCCCGGTCGTGACGGAACGTCGCGAAGGATCCGGAGGCGGGGTCGCGCCGCGAGAGCCCGCCGCCGAGTGTCGCGACCCACAGCTCGCCGCTCTTTCCGACGAGGAGCGCAGTGACATAGTCGCCTTCCGGCCCAGAGGGTCCGGCGGGGAATCGCTCGAAGTGCCCGGTTGCCGGGTCGAAACGGTTCAACCCGCCCTGCGTGCCGACCCAGAGCTTCCCGTCCCGATCCTCGGCGACGGCGTAGACGCTGTCGTTGACCAGGGAGCCGGGATCGCTCGCGGCGTGGCGATAGCTCTTGAATTTCCACGTGACGGGATCGAGACGGTCGATGCCTCCGGCGTTGGTCCCGATCCAGAGGACGCCTTCATGATCCTCTTCGATGGTACGGATCGAGTTGTCGGAAAGGGATTCCGGATTAGAGGCGTCGTGCTGGAACTCGACGGACGTGTAGCCGTCGTAGCGGATCAGCCCCTCCCGCGATCCGATCCAGAGAAACCCGGCGCGATCCGGGTGGATCGCGGTCACCGTCTCGACCTCGAGACCGGCGTCGGGCGTGGGCAGGCGAGAGGATGCGGAGGTTCGCGCGCGAGGGGAGCCGCTCACGGCGCACGCGACCACGAGCGTCAGCGCGATACGGGCGCGGTTGCGGATCTTGACGGGTCCCATTCGGCAAGCGGAATTCGCGAGCCGGATTCTAACAGGGTGGCGCTCAGCGGGACTCTGTCCCGGATAGCAGCGCGCGCAGGAGGGCGGGAAGGCGGAATGCGAGATCCGATTTCGGGAGAAACGCGTCGGCCCCCGAGGCTTTCGCGGTGAGCTCCATCGTGGCGCCGTCGTGAACGCTGAGAATGACGACGAGGGGGGCGGAGGCCGAGCGCTTGATCCGCGCCGCCGCCTCGAAGCCGTCCATCACGGGCATGAACGCATCGAGGAGGACGATGTCGGGCGAGAGCTGGGCTACGGCCTCGACGGCCTCGTGTCCATCGCGCGCGGTCCCGGCCAGGCGGAGCTCGGGGCGGGTGTCGATCCAAGCCAAGGCCGCCGCGAGGAAGTGCGGGGAGTCATCCGCGACTAGGATCGTGCTCGGTGTGCTTTGCATGGCGGATCGTCCTCATCAGGCGGTGGAAGAATGCAGAAGCCCGGGCTTGCGCCCGGGCTTCTGCTTCATGCTGAGGCGCGACTGCTATCAGTTACTACCGTCCTGGCAGAGACCGATCGTGTCGCCGTGTGCGAGGTGATCGGCGAGCCCGTCGGGGAAAGAGACGTCGAGGTTCTTGGCCTTCGCGTTCGGGCTCCCCGGAGACTTGTGGCAAACGATCGCCTTCGGGATATCGACCCGGAAGGGGACGGTCCCTGCGGAAGTCCCCGAGACGCCGACCCAGACACGACCGTCGGCGCTCATGGCCTGAATCGAGCCAGGGAAAGTGCCCTGGAGGTAGGACCCCTGAGCGTTCAGGAAGTCGACGAGGTTGGACCAGCCGATCTGCGGCGTCCATATCTTCGCCGAGAAATTGCCGCCGTTGTCCTGGTTGAATCCTCCGACGATGTTCCCCGAATCGTCGCTGCGCCAAGCGATGGTCTTGAGGATGGTGGGGTCGGTCGAGGTGTAGATAATGTCGCTGTTGCCGGTCGTGGTGTAGTGCTTATACGCGCCGGCGTGGGCGACGCCGCTTCCGGTGCCTCCCGTGACGGTCGACCCGTCGCGCGTGACGAAGACGCTCTCGCCGTAGAAGTTGTCGTTCGTGATCGGGTAGGCACCGACGAAATTCTCGACGCCGTTGATCCAGTAGGTCCCGACGTGGGAAGGGGCCTCGTCATATCCCGCGACGACCGAACCGTCGTAGCTGGCGTAGTTGGCGCGGCTATTGTTCGTGGTGAGGTCGGGCGCGGACTTGGGGAGGACCACCGCCCCGCCGGCTGCGGTCCACACGGTCGCGCGGCTCTTGCGGCAGGTGCCACTCGAAGAGCGGTTCTGATACGTGC
>Ga0318502_10000824_pt1 | contig 10525 bp, 12 predicted proteins | sample GRESIP174b1f22_FD_203291 | JGI IMG/M metagenome (GOLD analysis project Ga0318502, IMG submission 203291) | Tropical soil microbial communities from Luquillo Experimental Forest, Puerto Rico - GRE.SIPMG.174b1f22 | ecosystem: Environmental > Terrestrial > Soil > Tropical forest > Bulk soil...
TGTCCGGAACTGGCAAGCGTGTCGCGCCAGCCCAGATAGTCCCAGTAATCGATGGGAACGCTCAATGCGACGAGCGAGGGATCGTTCGCCAGTTGCCCAACCAGCCGGTCCGCCGGCGGACAGGACGAACAGCCTTGACTGGTAAACAGCTCAAGAACCGCACGTAGCTCACCGGCACGAGCAGTCATAACGCTTGCAATCACCAAACCCGCGATGAGGAGCGCCGGCGTGACACGGCGACCTGCCATTCCAACCTCCGCCTCAGGGGGTTTTTGTAACCGTTCTTGTTGTGACCGTTCGATGAAGGGCCGTTCTAGCGCCCGCCCCCCTCACTCGCCACTCACTTCACGGTGATGGAGAACGCGCTGGCCAGCGGCGTGGAACCGGTCGGATCCTCGATGGCAACCCATCAAGCGCCACAAAATTGACCAACGGGCGCTCAGGTGCCCAAGCAGTTAGGCGCTAAGCAGTTGGGCCCAAAGCACCTGGGCCCAAAGCACTTGGGCCCAAAGCATTTGGGCGCAAATTGATTGGGCGCGCTAAGCTGCGAGCCGCCTCAGCACGTACTGCAAAATGCCGCCGTTTCGGAAGTAATCGAGCTCGTCGGCGGTATCGATGCGGCAGATCAACGGCACGCGCTTGAGGCCACCGTCGGCAGCGACAATTTCCGCTTGCAGGCGCTGATGCGGCTTGAGATCGCCGTGCAAGCCGCGAATGGTGACCAGCTCGTCGCCGCGCAATCCCACCGTCTGCCACGATGTGCCCTCTTCAAACACCAGCGGCACAACGCCCATGCCTACCAAATTGGAGCGATGAATGCGCTCAAACGACTGGGCGATCACCGCGCGAATGCCGAGCAGTACCGTGCCTTTGGCCGCCCAATCGCGCGAGGAGCCGGTGCCGTATTCCTTACCGGCGAAAACGACCAGCGGCACGTTCTCTGATTTGTATCGCATTGCCGCGTCGTACATCGTCATGCGCTGACGCGACGGGTAATGAATTGTGTAGCCACCCTCCACTCCGGGCACCATTTGATTTTTGATTCGAATATTGGCGAACGTGCCGCGCATCATCACCTGATGATTGCCGCGCCGCGTGCCGTATTGATTGAAGTCGCGCGGACGAACCTGATGGTCGCGCAGATATTCGCCAGCAGGACTTGCTTCCTTGATCGATCCCGCCGGCGAAATGTGGTCGGTCGTCATCGAGTCCAGAAACAGTCCGAGGACCCGGGCGTCGACAATATCCTCGATCGGCTGGCTGCGTTTCTGCATGCCATCGAAATAGGGCGGGTTTTGCACGTAGGTCGAGCGGTCATCCCATTTGTAAGTGAGGCCGCCTTTCACCGCGATCTTGCGCCAATGTGCGTCGCCCTTGAACACGTCGGCGTATTTGCGCGTGAACATCTGTTTGCTGATGCTCTTGCGCATCACCGCGGCGATCTCGCGGCTCGTCGGCCAAATATCGCGCAAATAAACCTTGCGGCCATTTTTATCGGTGCCGAGCGGCGCCTTGGCGATATCGACCTGCATCGAGCCGGCAAGCGCATAGGCGACGACCAGCGGCGGCGAGGCGAGATAGTTGGCCCGCACATCGGCATTCACGCGGCCTTCGAAATTGCGATTGCCGGAGAGCACCGCGGCGGCGACCAGATCGTTCTTGTTGATGGATTCCGAAATCTCCTCGGGCAGCGGGCCGGACCCACGGTTTTACCGCGAGCCCTTTCTCTACCGCCTTCTTGGCCAGCAAACCGGCCGCGATCATCACCGACGGATTGGACGTATTGGTACACGAGGTGATTGCCGCGATCACGACATCGCCGTGGCCGAGCGTGTGCGTGCGTCCCTCGACGGGAACGCGCTTGTCCAACTCGCCGGCCTTGTTGAATTCCCTGTCCATGGCCTGGACGAAACCGCTTTTGACGTCTTTGAGCGCAATGCGGTCTTGTGGCCGCTTCGGCCCGGCGAGCGACGGCTCGATCGAGGACAGTTCGAGCTTGAGCACATCGGTGAATACCGGGTCCGGCGTATTCTTGGTGCGGTACATGCTTTGCGCTTTGGCGTAAGCGGCGACGAGTGCAATACGATCCGCCGGTCGGCCGGTGTCGCTCAAATAGCGCAGCGTGTCGTCGTCGATCGGAAAGAAGCCGCAGGTCGCGCCGTATTCGGGTGACATATTGCCGAGCGTCGCGCGGTCGGCGATGGTCAAGCCGGCGAGACCGGGGCCGAAATATTCGACAAATTTGCCGACCACGCCGCGCTTGCGCAGCATCTGCGTCACGGTCAGGACCAGATCGGTCGCGGTGACGCCTTCCTTGAGTTTACCGTTAAGGCGAACGCCGATCACTTCCGGCAACAGCATTGAATAGGGTTGGCCGAGCATCGCCGCTTCGGCCTCGATGCCGCCGACGCCCCAGCCGAGCACCGAGAGGCCGTTGACCATCGTGGTATGCGAATCGGTGCCGACAACCGTGTCGGGAAAAGCAATCTCGCTGGCGGCCGATTTGTCGGCGAATTTGACGGCCGCCTTGGTGCTGCAAACCGTCCGCGCGAGATATTCCAAATTGACTTGATGGCAGATACCGGTGCCGGGCGGCACGACGCGGAAATTCTTAAATGACATCTGCGCCCATTTCAGGAACCGGTAGCGTTCCTGGTTCTGCTTGTATTCCTCCTCGACGTTACGCTTGAAAGAATCGCGGTGGCCGAAGAAATTGACAGCCACCGAATGATCGATGACGAGATCGACCGGAACGAGGGGATTGATCTTGGTCGCCTCGCCGCCAAGATGGTCCATGGCGTCGCGCATGGCAGCGAGATCCACAACCGCGGGAACACCAGTGAAGTCCTGCATTAGGACGCGCGCGGGGCGGAAAGCGATCTCGCGGTCAGAGGTTCGGTCCTTCAGCCATTGCGCAACCGCCTGGATGTCCTCTTTGGTTACGGAGCGCCCATCTTCATTGCGCAGCAGGTTTTCCAAAAGCACCTTGAGCGAAAACGGCAGGCGCGAAATTCCTTTCAAACCGTTTTTCTCCGCCGCCGGCAGGCTGAAATATGCATAGGTTTTGGAGCCGACCTTCAGCGGCCGGAGGCATTTGAAGCTATCGACGAAATCCATGATGTTTTCCATTCTGCCGGCTTGAGCCGACGCAATGCACAGGTCATCGAGGCCGAGATGGCCGACAATCCCTCCTTATTCCCCCGCGTGTGGGGCAGGGACGAAGAGGGGCCGGGCGCGGCAGCGGCGGGAGCGCGCCGCCACCCAGTGTCGCGGCTTATAGGGGCTTTTATTGGCTTGTGCCAGTTCGGCAAGAAATGGTCCGCTATGATGCCGCGCATGGCCTTATCTCAACAAAACCACTCGCAAAACGGTTTACAAAACCTGGGCGCAAGGCCGCTCCCGCCTTGCCACTTTGGATTGCAGCTGGGATTGCAGCGATGCGCTTAAACGCCGTCGATTTGGCCTGCCGCCGCGGCGGCCGGGAGGTCTTCTCCGGCGTCAGCTTTCGGCTGGAACGCGGCGAGGCTCTAGCCGTGACCGGCCGCAATGGCGCGGGGAAATCGTCGCTGCTGCGGATCGTCGGCGGCTTTATTCGACCAGGGGGCGGGCGGCTTTGGCTCGACGGCGGCGATGCCGAACTAACTATCGCCGAACAGGCGCACTATCTCGGTCACCAGGACGCCGTGAAACCATCGCTTTCGGTTTTCGAGAACCTGCAATTTTGGGCCGACTTTTTCGGCGACCGTGCCATCAGAGTGCATGAAGCGCTGGAAGCGGTCGGGCTTAGCGCTATTGCAGCTTTGCCCGCGGCTTATCTCTCGGCCGGCCAGCGCCGGCGTCTTTCGATCGCGCGGCTCCTCGCCGTCAAACGGCCGATCTGGCTCCTCGACGAGCCGGCCAGCACGCTCGACACCGCCGGCAAGGCGCGGCTTGCCGGCTTCATGCAATCGCATCTCGCCGAAGGCGGCCTAATTGTTGCAGCAACGCATGGCGAACTCGAGTTGAGCGCCGCGCAGGAATTGTCGCTCGATCAAAAAAATCGCTCCCGCGCTACGGAGGCACTTGAGCCCGCGGAGGCCGCACCGTGACCCCCCTCAGCGCTCTCCTGGTGCGCGATATGCGCATTGCCGTCCGTGTCGGCGGCGGTGCGCTGATCGGCGTGTTGTTCTTTCTGGTTGTGGTCACTCTAACGCCATTCGCCATCGGGCCGGATCTCGCTTTGCTCAAGCGCATCGGCCCCGCAATCCTGTGGCTCGCGGCGCTCTTGGCCAGCCTGCTTGCGCTCGATCGCTTATTTGCCAGCGATCACGAGGACGGCTCGCTCGATCTGATCCTCACCGGCCGCGCTCCCTTGGAGCTCGTGGTCGCGGCAAAGGGCCTCGCTCACTGGCTGACCACTGCTGTGCCATTGGTCATCGCCGCGCCACTGCTCGGCCTGTTCCTCGGTATCGACGAGGGGGCGCAAGCCGGCGTAGTGCTCACGCTCCTCGTCGGCACGCCGGCGCTCACCTTCATCGGCCTCATCGGCGCCGCGATCGCGGTGACATTGCGGCGCGGCGGATTGCTGGTCGCGATCATCGTGCTGCCGTTGACGGTGCCGGTATTGATTTTCGGCGTCGCCGCCGCCAATGCCGCGGTGGCTGGCCCGGTGCCGTTCGGAACGCCGTTCACGGTCTTGTGCGCGCTGACATTGGCCAGTCTCGTGATCGGACCTTTCGCCGCCGCGGCAGCGTTGCGGCTGGACAGTGAATGAGAGCGCCGTGCAAACACACGCATTGTGCCGGCGCGACGAAGTGATTTAGTGAGAAGCCTGGACAGGACATTGCCGATGCGCGTCGCCGAACTCGCCAATCCTTCGCGCTTCTTGCATGCCGCGAGCCTCACCATTCCATGGCTCGGCGGCGCGACCGTCCTCTTGTTCGCGATCGCGATTTATCGAGCGGTGCTTGCGCCTGACGATTATCAGCAGGGCGCGACCGTCAAGATCATGTTTTTGCACGTGCCGTCGGCTTGGCTCGGGATGTTGTGCTGGGCGCTGATGACAGTCGCCGCACTCGGCACGCTCGTCTGGCGCCATCCGCTGGCCGATGTTGCCGCCAAAGCGGCAGCACCGCTCGGCGCTGCCTTCACACTGCTCTGTCTGGTCACCGGCTCGCTGTGGGGACGGCCCGAATGGGGTACCTATTGGGTATGGGATGCGCGCCTGACTTCGGAATTGATCCTGTTTCTTCTTTACCTCGGTGTCATTGCGCTTTGGCGTACGGTTGAGGACACCTCGCGCGCCGCGCGTGCCGTGGCGATCCTCACCCTCGTCGGCGCTGTCGATCTGCCGATCATCAAATTCTCGGTCGATTGGTGGAACACGCTGCACCAAGGCGCTTCCGTTTTTCGGCTCGGTGGCTCGACCATCCACCCCACAATCCTGGTGCCGCTGTTGCTCATGGCAGCGGCGTTTACATTGCTGTTCGTGACGCTGCTCTTGGCGGCAATGCGCAACGAGATTTTGCGCCGGCGCGTGCGGACGCTGCGTTTGTTGCAAGCGAGCGCAGTGGGTTGACGATGCAAGCGACGGCCCATATCGGCTTCATTGGCGCCGCTTACGGCGCCTGCATCATCGTGATTGGCGCGCTGATCGCGTGGGTCACGCTCGATTACCGCATGCAGCGCCGGATCCTTGCCGAACTGGAAGCGCAAGGGATCGCGCGCCGATCCGCACCGGTGCGCGAGTCGGCCGGACAAACGGCCACCGAGGATGCATGAACGAGATCGCAAGCAAGGACAGGAAGATGCACCCGCGCCGGTTTATCGTCCTGGTGCCGCTCATCCTGTTTATCGGACTTACCACCCTGTTTCTGGTCCGACTCAATGCCGGCGATCCGTCACTTATTCCCTCGGCGCTGATCGGCCATCCAATACCGCAAACGACACTGCCGCCGGTCGCCGGATTAAAGCGAGACGACGCGGCGGTTCCCGGCCTCGACCCGGCAAGCTTCAACGGCACGGTTACGGTCGTGAATGTCTGGGCATCGTGGTGCGTGCCATGCCATGACGAGGCGCCGCTTTTGATGCGGCTGGCGCAGGATTCGCGGCTCCGTCTGATCGGCATCAATTACAAAGACGACGCCGACAATGCGCGGCGGTTTCTCGGCCGGTATGGTAATCCCTTCGCCGCCGCTGGCGCCGATCACAACGGCCGGGCCGCGATCGAATGGGGCGTCTATGGCGTACCGGAGACTTTTGTCATCGGGCGAGACGCACGCATCGCCTATAAGCTCGTCGGCCCGATCACGCCGGAGAATTTCGAATCGACCCTCAAGCCGCAGATCGAGAAGGCGCTCGCCGCGGGATCGTGATCGTCACTCCGCTGGCTCGGCGGCGTACCGCTTAAGCAGCGGCGCTTGCAGTGCACCGAACAGCAATGTCAACGGCACCACGCCGAATACCTTGAATGTCACCCAGGTGTCGGTCGAGACATTGCGCCAGACAATCTCGTTGAGCACGGCCAGCGCCAAAAAGAAGATCGCCCAGCGCAGCGTCAATTTGCGCCAGCCCTCATCGCTTAAATGAAACAACGAGTCGAATACGACGCCGAGCAACGGCTTGTTGAAGAAGAGGCCGCCGATCAGGACGGCGCCGAATAGCGCATAAATGATGGTCGGCTTGACCTTGATGAAGGTCGCATCGTGCAGGATCAGCGTCAGGCCGCCGAACACGACGACGATGATCGCAGTGACCACCGGCATGATCGGCAGCCGGCGCGTCACCGCGTATGACACCAACAAGGCGGCAAGCACCGCGACCATGAAAACCGCCGTGGCGACGAAAATGCCGAAGCGCGTATTGGCGGCGAAGAACAGCACGAGCGGCCCGAGATCGAGCACAAGCTTTAGCAATGGATTGAGCTGCGGGCGTTCGGGCATCGGGCTTGTGCTTGTTACGATGATGCCGGCGACAGTCCGGCGATGGCGCGGGCGAAATCGCGAGCGGAGAACGGCGCCAGATCCTCGACCGTCTCGCCGACGCCGATATAGTGCACGGGCATTTGGAACCTGGCGGCGATGGCAACGAGAATGCCACCGCGCGCGGTGCCGTCGAGCTTGGTCATGGCCAGGCCAGTAACGCCAATATCCCTCTTGAAGATCTCGACCTGCGACAAAGCATTTTGTCCGACGGTGGCGTCGAGGACGAGCACAACGGCGTGCGGTGCGCTGTCATCGACTTTCTTGATGACGCGGACGATTTTTTGCAATTCGCCCATCAGCTCGCTGCGATTCTGCAAACGTCCGGCAGTATCGATAAGAACCACATCAGTACCGCGCTCCTTGGCGGCGGCGACTGCGTCGAAGGTGAGGCCCGCCGCGTCGGCGCCAAGCTCGCGCGCCATGAACGATGCGCCGGTGAGATCGGCCCAGATTTTGAGCTGCTCGATGGCGGCAGCGCGAAACGTATCGCCGGCGGCAAGCATGACGGTGCGCCCCTCGTTACGCAGTCGCGCCGCGAGCTTGCCGATGGTCGTGGTCTTGCCCGAGCCGTTGACACCGGCGATCAGGATGACAAAGGGCCGTTTCGCCGGATCGATGACCAGCGGTTGGGCGACACCCGCGAGCGCTTTCTCGACCTCGCCGGCCACCACTTCCTTGATTTCGTCAGCGGTGATCGAAGTATTGAAGCGGCCATAGCGCAGCTCGGTGGCGATGCGGCCAGCCGTCTCGGTGCCGAGATCAGCACGGATCAGCGCGTCTTCGATCTCCTCAATTGTCGCCTCGTCGAGCTGACGCTTGGCGACGACGTGCGCGATAGCGCCGCCGAGCGCCGAGGAACTGCGCTTGAGCCCGGTGGCGAGACGCTGCCACCATGGCGCCGCGGTTTGCGTGGTTTCGGTCGTGCTGTCGCTCATTGCGGTATCGTATTGGCCGCCAATCACCTTGGCGCCGATCATCGTGCTGTGGATGTCATGGCCGGACCGGCCGGTCCGTGATAGCGGTTCCGTCAAGCGACCGAAAGCCATGCTCCCAAGCCGCGTTCCCGAAAGCCATTTCCCGAAAGACATTTCCCCAAAGACATTTCCGTAAAGACATGTCCCCGAAAGCTATGACCCCGGAAGAAATGGTGTCGCGGCTCCTTTATCGCGACGGGCTGATGCTGGTGATCGATAAGCCGCCAGGCATCGCCGTTCATCGCGGTCCCAAAGCGCGACAAAGTGGCGGCGAAAGCCTGGAAGACCACTTCGGCGCGCTGCGATTCGGGCTGCCACGGGCACCAGCACTGGCGCATCGTCTCGACCGCGATACGTCCGGCTGTTTGGTGCTCGGACGCCACCGCAAGGCGTTGGCGCAGCTTGGCAAATTGTTCAAGAGGGGCGCGATCGGCAAAACCTATTGGGCGGTGGTCGAAGGTGGCTCCGCGGCCAACGAGGGAGAGATCGAACTGCCGTTGGGACGGCTTGATGTCGCGCGGGGCTGGTGGATGAAACACGATCCCGCCGGGCAGCCGGCTTTGACGAAATGGAAGGGTAATGGGGCGGAGCTATTCCCCTCCAACTTGCGGGGAAGGGTTAGGGGTGAGGGTCGATAGGTGCGACGCAAGCGGCGACGCCTCGCTCCACTCTGCCACCCCCCTCCCGCCTCGCTTTACTCGGCGGCCTTCCTCTCAAGGGGAAGGGCAAGATAACGGCGAACATCAACTCACCTGGCTCGGGCTCGAACCGATGACCGGACGCACGCATCAGCTACGCGTTCATTGCGCCGCGATGGGCTGGCCGATTCTCGGCGATGCGATCTACGGCACCGCGTCCCGCCAGGACGGGCCCAAGAATAGACCAATGCTGCATCTGCATGCGCGAGAGGTCGTCGTGCCGCTTTACAAAAATCGCGCGCCAATTCGCGTGACCGCACCAATCCCCGCGCACATGTGCGCGGCGCTCACGCAATGCGGCTGGCAGGAAGAGAAAGAGCGGCAGACGTTCGCTAGTACAGCGTCTCCTTGATCCGGCGACGACGATTACCTCGCGGACTATCCCGTACCCAACACGTTTGAATAGGTTTGCTATTTTTGAGCATGGCCCGTTGTCTAATGCTGCCCTGTCCTGCTCCGTACTGAGCAGTTGGGTAGCAAAATGGTAGCAAGCGCGGCATTTGCCGATTCGTGGCAAGGGCGAAGAGGACTCAATTGCTGAGTAGTTCGTGCGGATCGAATTTGAGTTCGAGATCCTTCCATTGCTCGTAGTGCCCGAATGCTTGACCTCGCCGTGCCGCCAACACTGCTCGCCCGCGCAGACGAGGTGATCGAATAGCGCCACACTCCGCCCAGCGCAGAATGTCCGCTTATGGCACAAAGCGGACATCGCCGCCGTCGTGATCGATGTCCGCTTTCGGGGGTAAAGCGGACATCGGACAAAGTTAGCGGAATGTCCGCTAATGACCCAAAGCGGACATGAGAGAGGCCATCAGCCCTTGGCAATCTCCGCCGCATAAGCGTCGAACAGCGGCTGCCGATCCGACGGCTGGCCCGGGAAGTTTGGCTGCGACCAGTCGATCTCGACCCACGGCAGCGCCCGATCGGTCCAGATGTTGCCCACCGGCCGTGCCCAGCTTGCATCGTCCAGCGTGCCCGGCCTCATCACCAGAATGCCGGCGAAGCTCAGCGGCTCGTTCCAAACCTTCGTGCCGCATTCCGGGCAGCCGAGCATCCGCACCGTCCGGCCGCTGTCGGCCGCCTTGTCGTATCCCCGGAGCTCGCCACTAATCAGCTCGACATCACCGGCCTTCGCGAACATCGACAGCGTGTGCGTCGCCCCGGAAAAGCGCTGGCAGTCCTTGCAATGGCAGGCATAGACCACGAGCGGCGGTCCCTTAAGCCGGTAACGCACGGCCCCGCACTGGCACCCGCCCTCGACTGGGAACTGAGGCAGCTTCATCCCTATTCACCTCCCGGCGGGGACACTAGCCGTTGGCCCGCTTCATTTGTGGGCGTCGATCAGCCGGAAGATGCCGCGACTGGACCATAAAGCAGTCTGTTCAGAAGGACGCCTACGAGTGCGCCGATGAGCTGCGCCCCAATAAAGGCGAGAACGCCAGCGGGCGCGATGCCGGCAAACGTATCGGTCAACGACCGCGCAATCGTGACCGCCGGATTAGCGAAGGACGTCGAGGCCGTGAACCAGTAGGCCGACGTAATGTAGAGGCCGACTGCGTAAGGGATCGCATCGCGCGCCGCTCGCAGGCAACAGAAAATGACGAGAACGAGCCCAAAGGTTGCTACGAACTCGGCAAACCATTGTGAGGGTCCGGTGCGAACCGTCTGCGAAGTCTGCCACAGCGGCAGATCAAACATTGCGTGCGCCGCTAACACGCCGACAACGCCACCCGCGATTTGGCTTACGCCGTAAAGCAGTGCCGTGCGCCAGCTAAGTTGGCCCCGCAAAAGAAAGGCGAGTGTCACCGCCGGATTGAAGTGCGCCCCGGACACCGGAGCAAACGCGAGGATCAGCACGGTAAGGATCGCACCCGTCGGCAGCGTATTGCAA
>Ga0318502_10000832_pt1 | contig 10487 bp, 9 predicted proteins | sample GRESIP174b1f22_FD_203291 | JGI IMG/M metagenome (GOLD analysis project Ga0318502, IMG submission 203291) | Tropical soil microbial communities from Luquillo Experimental Forest, Puerto Rico - GRE.SIPMG.174b1f22 | ecosystem: Environmental > Terrestrial > Soil > Tropical forest > Bulk soil...
GTACTTCCTGAATCTTGGCAAAAGTGACATCCGTTACGACCGGCGCGAGTCCGAGTGAAGGTTCGTCCAGCATAAGCAAGCGCGGCTTGAGCATCAGACCGCGACCGACCGCAAGCATCTGCTGCTCGCCGCCGCTCATTGTTCCCGCCAGCTGGTTGCGCCTTTCGGCGAGCGCTGTAAAAATGCTGAAAACAAGGTCGAGGGTACGACTGCGCTCAGCTTTGGCGCTCGGTATATAGGCCCCGACCTCGAGATTCTCCTTCACGGTGAGTTCCGGGAAGACTTGGCGGCCCTCCGGTACATGGGCAATGCCCAATTCCGCGATCTTATGCGGCGGCAAATCCACAAGATTGGTGCCTAGGAAGGTGATCGTCCCTGCGTTCAATCGGATCAGGCCTGAAATTGCGCGCAGCGTTGTGCTCTTGCCGGCGCCGTTCGCTCCCAACAAGCCAACGGCTTCGCCTTCACCGATGCTGATGCTGACATCGCTGATCGCCGGGACCGATCCGTAACGCGCGCTAACTCCAGAGAGGGTCAGCATCGCGCATCTCCGCCTGACGCTTCGTGCCGATAACCAGTACCGAGATACGCGCGAATGACTTCCTGATTGGTAATGATTTCCTTCGGACGGCCTTCGGCGATCTTCTGGCCATGATCGAGCACCACAATGTGGCGCGCCACAGCCATTATTGCGCGCATAACATGCTCGACGATCACAATGGTCAGACCGCGCGCAGAGAGTTTTCCGATCAGTGCCACCGCCTGATCGACTTCGGCGTGATTGAGTCCGGCCATGACTTCGTCGAGCAGCAGCAACCGCGGTTCGGTCGTGAGCGCCCGCGCCATCTCCAGCCGACGCTGATCTATTGTGGTGAGGTCGCGCGCCGGGGTATGCTCCTTGGCGGCAAGTCCGACGAATTCGATTGCATCGCGGGCGCGTGAGCGGGCGACTTCCATACTTCTGTTGCGCAGGAATGCTCCGGTCATCACATTCGCCAGCACTGTCATTTTTCCGAACGGCCTCGCCACCTGAAAGGTGCGGGCGAGCCCGTGACTACAGATCTCGTGCGGCCGCAATCCCACCATTTCGCGGCCAAAGGCAAACACCGAACCGGCATCGGGACTGTAATAGCCAGTGATGAGATTGAAGCTCGTGGTTTTACCGGCGCCATTTGGCCCGATCAGGGCAATGGTTTCGCCATCTCTGACGGCAAAACTCAGATCTTGGACCGCGCGCAGTCCGCCGAACCGTTTGCTGAGATTGCGCACGACAAGTGCCTCAGCCATCGAGCGGCGCCTCTTTCGCGCGAGATGAACCGGATAGCGCCAAACGCTCGTAAAGGTCAGAGAAAAGTCCGATCAGCCCGTTGGGCCGCCACAAGATGACGCCTATCAAAATGAGACTATATACTGTCAACTGCACGCCGCCATGTCCGCTGCCGAACCAGCTTTGCAAAAGTGCGGATGTCGCTTCCAGCAACACGGTCCCGACAACCGGCCCCCATAATGTGCCGACGCCGCCTACGATCGAAACCAGCGCGGCCTCGACGGAGATGTTGAAGCTGAAGACGGTGTTGGGATCGATGAAGTAGATGTATTCGACGTAAAACGTGCCGGCGAGGGCAGTTAAGAAGGCGCTGATAAGGTAGATATGCCGTTTGATCTTGGTCGTGTCCACCCCAACCGCTTCAGCGGCATCCTCATCCTCGCCGACTGCAACGAGGTAAAAGCCCATCCACGAGTGCTCGATCGAGTAGGTGATCGCCAGCCCAAGCGCCAACAGCGCAAGTGCGACATAGTAATACGCGCTCTTTGAATCGAATTGCATCATCAACGGAGCGTCGCCCAGATTGGGCAGGGTCGTACCTTCCGCGCCCCAGGCAAAATCGCGAAATTTGAGGAACAGCAGCATCAAAACCTGAGCGGTGGCGATGGTGGCAATTGCGAAATACGGACCGCGCAGGCGAAAGCACAGGGCGCCGATCGGCAGACTAGCCAACATCGCCACCACGCCGCCAGCCAGCATGCCGATCCAAGGTGAAATGCCGAAGCGTATGAGCAAAATAGTCGAGGTATAGGCACCCAAGCCGAAAAAAGCCGCATGTCCCAAGGATAGCTGTTTGGCATAGCCGCCCATCAAATTCCAGGCGACGCCGATAAAAGCAAACAACAGAACCCGAATAAAAATGTCGAGCGCGAATGGGCTGGAAATCAGCGGCAATGCCAACGCGACCGCCACGAGTGCGGCGACCCAGAGCCAAGGTCGTCCAACTTTTGATTGGGTCATCGCGCCCAACCGCCAAACAAACCATTTGGGCGCAGCGCCAGCGTCAGCAGCAACATGACAAAAACGACGATTAAGCCCGAATCAGCGCCGACAAATTGCACGCCGAGCGACTCGGCAATGCCCATCATTAGGCTGGCGATCAGCGCTCCGGTGATGTTGCCCAAGGTACCAAGCACCACGGCGACAAACGCCATCAGCACGAAAATCTGCCCGACCAACGGATAAGCCGGGTAGAACGGCATCAGCAATGAGCCAGCCGCGCCGGCGAGCGCCAGCGCAACGCCAACGGCGACACAAAATACGCGATCGGGGTTGATCCCCATCAGCATTGCGACTTCCCGGTTCTGCGCCGCGGCACGCATCGCCTTGCCGAGATCGGTACCGTGCAGGAAAAGCCATAACAGCCCGCTCAGTAGCATCGCGATGGCAAAAGCAATCAGCTTGGCCACTGCGAAATACAGCGGGCCGATATGTATGGTCAGTTCGCTGTAAGGGGTCTGCACGGTTCGGTAATTGGCGGTGAACAGCAAGAGGGCGAGATTTATCAGGAGTAGCGACAGTGCAAAGGTGAGAAAGATTTGCGGCATGTCGCCGAGCGCGAGAACTCGCCGGATCAGAAAATGCTGGACCAGCACGCCGACGGCAAACAAGCAAGGCATCGAGATCAGTAGCGACAACAGTGGATCGATGCCGAAACTGCTGGCGAGGAAGAAGCTGATATACATGCCAATCATCAGGAATTCGCCTTGGGCGAAGTTGACGATCTTCACCACCCCGAAGATCAACGTGACACCGATGCTCACCAACGCATAGACGCCGCCAATGAGCAGACCATTGACCACCGCCTGTGCAAGGGTCGCCAGCATTCGCGCGCGGCTGATCTAGGCTTTGATCAATTGGGCGCGCGCGTCTTCCTTGGGAAAAACGGTTGCTAAATCGCCGCGCTGCCACTGCACGCCGACGGGATGAGCATAAATGTTCTTGCCGTCGGGACCGAACTTTACCCGACCGCCGGGACACATCGCCGCGTATCCTTCTGACACTTCGAGCGTGGCGAGCGCATCTCGCACCTTTTGCGGATCGGCCGACGCCGCGCGCTCAAGCGCATCGGCAATCATAAAAGTCTGGGCGACGAGACCGCCGGCATATTCGAATAGAAACTCGCCAAATTGCTTCTGGTATGCGGCATTGATCTTCTGCGCATTCTCATTGATGTCGTGATTCCAATGCGCGATACCGAGAAGCCCCTCGGCGGCATTTCCCACATTCCTGTAGAAGTCAGGGATGACGAATCCGCCGGAACCGCCATTGATGGCAATCTTGAGGTCGACCTGTTTGATGGCCCGAATGATCAGGATGAGGTCGTTCAGGTATGACACCGGAAACAGCATGTTCGCTCCCGACGCCTTGACCTTGTTGATGAGCGGACTGGCGTCGCTCAAGCCGGCTGAATAGGGTTCGAACAGGACGATCTCCACGCCTTGCCCGGGCGCTTGCTCGCGCAACCCGTTGGAGGTCGAGGTCCCGAACGCGGTGTTTTCAAATATGACTGCGACTTTCGGCTGATCGCTGACCAATTTCGACATTTGCAGCTGCGCCAAAGCGAACTGGGATGCGCGCGAGAACGGTGTAAAGGTGTAGCGGCGATCCTTGTTGAGCTGATCCGAGCTCGACCCGGTCAGCAGTGGTGTTTTTGCTCGCTCGGCCACCTCGCTTGCGATCAGGGTTAGCGCGCTGGCGAATGCGCCGTGAATCGCCGCCGGCCGATAGCTCGAGATCAGACGGTCGGTCTCAGTGCGCGTCACTGTCGGATCGCTTTGCACGTCGGAGACGATCAAATTGAGCTTGGCGCCCCCTAATGATTTGATACCGCCAGCATCGTTGACCATTTGCACGGCGAGTTTGGCTGCATTGACGCAACCCTGACCGATCTGCGCGAAACTGCCGGTGACCGGGTAAAGACCGCCTATGTTGATGGTGTCCGCCGCAGCCGAAGAACGAATGCCAAACCCGGTAATCGCACTGGCGGCGAGTATGCCGCAGGAGTTGGCGAGAAAATCTCGGCGGTCAAGCCGTTTCGCAGCAGTATAGCGATTGGACTTGTGCATCGTGACCTCCCTGCTTGCACTGTCTTGTGGGCAGCGTCGGCATTATTGCAGTGCCGAAGTTGTAGCACACGGCAAGTCGCCTGGCGCCTCCGCCGACGAGGTGATCGAATGAGGCGGCGAATGTCCGCTTTTGGCACAACGCGGACATTCCGGTCGTGCTCAGCGATGTCCGCTTTCGGGGGTAAAGCGGACATCGCTTAGGCATCGCCGAAAACGTCCGCGTGCAATCCAAGCGGGTGATGTGCGGCCGATCGCTGATTAGCTCACCGTTTGAGACCGCCGGGTGCGCCGTTGGCGTTAGCGTTGCCGTCAATCGAGCCGGCCTGAGGCTAGTGGCGGTCTGCTTGAGCGCGCGACGGCGTGTCGATCGTATTTTCGTTTCGTCGCGACATTCCCTCAAATCGAGCATTCTCCTCGATCGCCAAAGATCGATGGAAGATATCGCCCTCAACCACAGCGGTGCTATCTAGCTTGACGCGATTGGCATGGATGGTGCCCTTAACGTGGCCGCCGACCGTCAATTCCTCTGCGACGACGTCGCCCTCCATCTGTGCGCCTTCGGCGATCACGACCGTCGAGGCGTGTAGCTCGCCCTCGACGTGACCATAAATAGTAAGGGCTCCGTGGCCGACAATCTTGCCGACAATCGAAAGGCCGGAACTGATGGACGAGACTTCGGGCGCCGCCGTGGATACAACGGCAGTGCGTGGCATCTGCTGCACCGATGACGGGTCTCGATCATAACCTTTGGATTTTTCGAGCATGTTACCCTCCCACTCTTGTGCCCGTTTATGCAAGTTCAAACTGGTTAGATAGCGTAACAGATGCAGTAGCAGAACTATCCGGCTTTCTTCTGCCGCGCGGTCGGCTTCGCCGTAGCTTCCTTGCCCTTCTTGCCGGTGATTGGGAGCAGCATTTCGGTCTGACCCGCGATGCGCTTACGCCCTTTCTTTGCCGAAGCTGGCGCACGCTTCTCCTGAGCGACGCTGCGACGCAAAGCATCCATCAGGTTGACGACGTTGGTACGAGAAGGCGCTTTCGGCCGTTCGATCCGCTCGCCCTTCTGCTTCTTGCGCAGAAGCTTCTTCAGCGCGTTATCGTACTCGTCTTCAAATTTCTCAGGCTCGAACTCTCCCTTCTTGCTTTCGACAATGTGAACTGCCAGGTCGAGCATATCCTTGGGGACTTTTTCGTCTTCGATCGCGTCGAAATAGTCTTTCGCTTGGCGAACCTCATAGGGATAGCGGAGCGTGACGCCCACCATGCCCTTGTCACGGGCTTCGAGCGCGATGATGTGTTCCCGCGTGGTGAACACCACCTTGCCAAGGGCCACCATGCCTTCTTTGCGGATGGCGTCGCGGATGACGGCAAAGGCCTGCTGTCCCACTTCACCATCGGGAACGATGTAATAGGGATCACGCAGGTAGAGCTCGTCGATGTCCTTCTTTGGGACGAATTCTTCGATTTCGAGGGTATGCTTGCTGTGGATGGCAACGGCTTCGAGCTCTTCGGGATCGAGCTCGATATACTCGCCCTTGCTCACCTCATAGCCCTTGATGATGTTGTCCTGCGGCACCTCATCGCCGGTTTCGGCATCGACCTTGCGATACCTGATCCGGTTGCCGGTCTCTTTGTTGAGCTGATGGAAGCTAATCTTTTCGCGTTCAGACGTGGCTGGGAACAGCGCGATCGGGCACGAAACAAGAGACAACTTCAAATAGCCTTTCCAATATGCACGCGCGGCCACGGTACTACTCCTACGAGACACCATAGAGGGGTAAGGCAAATCCTGCCGAGTGATTGACCTGAGTCAATCACCACGCCACGGGGTGTTCCGCTTTTGTTTTTTATTTTGCGAGATTAATAAATTTATCCCTAAATCGGCGATGTCCGCTTTCGGGGGGCTCGATGTTGGGCTCGGCACGCCCGTGATCTTCAGCCGGTCGGACCATCAGGGTGTGCACAGGGTGTGGGGTCCACAGCTCGACAAGACCGGGCATTATCAACCCATCAAACCTGCAGTAGCGGATTATCGGCGTTTTGACAGGGACAGAGCTGGTGCGCGTACAAACCCTCGAAGGCGCATTTGCTGAACGCGCGAGCTCCAGAATGAGCCGACTATCAACCTATCGGAAGACCCGGCACCAAAGTGACTGCACGTTTGTTTATTTCTTCTGAGAGGTCTTCCTTATCTGCTACCAGCTCATTGGCTTTCGCATTGGCTCCTGCCATTTCCGGCTCGATCTGTGGACAGGCTTCATTTTCGAGGTCGGCCTCCTCAATGAGTCCGATCTCTCGAATCAAATTCTGAACTTCAAGACGCGCGAGTAACTCGGGCCGGTTGGAGTCGGTCGCACTTGTGAACTCCTCTACCTGGTCGAACACGGTCAAACCAGCGGCGAAAAACTCGCGATATACGGCCCGCTCCAGCAGACCTCGTGCAATGCGAAAACCCAATGTCCTTTGAATCACGTCAAGGACCTGAGTGATCTGATGCTGATTGCTTGATTCGACTGATTCCAATCGATTCCGAACCACGATCCAGTCGGTGGTGCGACCATTGACTTTGCGTCGCGCCTCAAGCGCGCGCCAAACCATCTTGGCGTATACCGACGGCTGAGGCTCTAGGTCGCTTTGTTCCATCGCCACCAATACGTCCAGGTCGACCAAACTATCGTTAATCGGGGTAATCAGCGTGTCGGCCATGCCGTGGGCGATCAGACTGAGATGTTGGGCGCCGCCGGGCGTATCGATGACGATGAAGTCGTGTTTGTGCGCTCGCCCAATTTTCTTGAGCTGCGATATGAAGTGCCTCAGGTCAGCGCTATGGCTGAGCGCGCTACTGCCGGTGAAGTCGGCTTTGTGCGTTCGCCCGATTTTCTTGAGCCGCGATATGAACCGAACCAAGGTTGTGCCATGCACTTGTTCCGTGACCGGATAATGATCAGGCAGCTCCAATTTCTGCTCATGCTTCCGAACCCATTCATGTCGATTCCCGAGATATCGGGTGAGGGTTAGTTGGTTTAGGTCAAGATCGAAAGAGGCGACGCGCTTTCCAGCTTTAAGCAGCGCCACAATGATGTGCATGGCAAACGTCGATTTACCACTGCCGCCCTTCTGGTTCCCTATGACGACGACGTGAGGCGGCGACCTCGCGCCAGAGGATGAAACGACCGACCTGCGCATTACTCGTCCTCCCCGGCTTTCGAAGGAGAATAAGAACACATCTGTAAGGCCGAAATTGTGACGGCCCACTCATCACGGCCCACTCTCACATTTGCGGAACTCACAAACTAAGTGACCAGGCCCAGCGCCGCGCAGACGCGCGGAGCCTGTGAAAATTCCGGTGTAAAACAAGTGGATGACCAGTGGAAAACTTGGGGATCGAAGCAAAAATCGCCGTGACGTGGTATTTGTTTGGTCGCCGCGCCGAAGAACGCGGAGTGTGTCAGCCTGTGGATTCGGCCCTGTTATTCAGATCCTTCAGAACGATTTTGAGCAGGGCCTTTTTTCTAGTTCGGACTGTTCTTTTGTCAGAGCTTTGCAGCACGCGTTTCGAGCGATAAGCCAAGACTAAAGGCTTTCTGCCGCGTCGCCCCCTCGGTTCTCCTCAACGTTCGCGCGATTTTTGTCGCTCGCGTCCTTTTGCCTGCAAGCTTCTTCAAAGTACGGACGTCTTTAGTTGTCCACGCTCGCCTTTTCATCGTTCAACTCCTAGATCAAAAAATGAAAGTTATGTTTCTCGCTACTAATACAACTTGATCTCGATCAAATTGTGTATTCAGTCCTTTATCACTTCGCGAAAATCAGTTCCGGTAGAATCACCGCACGTCCCGAGAATCTGGCTGCTGCGATGATTTATAGCGACCGGTCCCGCAAAAGCACGTACCATTTGGCTGCGATCCGGCCTTCAGCCCATTTGCCGACCCAACGCTCCGCATATGGCCCAATGTCCGCTTTTGGCACAAAGCGGACATCGGCTGACTGCGCAACGACCGTGCTGAACCCGTCCCCCAACCTTGACCAATATGCTAATTTGGGGCGGCAAAAGATTCCTGTGCTCAGCCTCGGAGAAAGGTGCGATTGAGCGCGATGGCGTCGAACTCAACAAAGGTCCGTAGCATGAGAAGACATTTGAACTATGTCGTTGTAGTCGCCGTTCTGATCGTCGCCGCCGATCTTGGGTTCTTCTCTGTAGACGCGGGACAAAATGGCGTCCGTGGGCAAGCACCTCTTGCCAATAGCTTGACTCAGAATTTTCTAGCTCAACACGAGATAGGTCGGCGTTTTCACATCGACCCGGCCGACCTACCGCCTCCGAAGACCGGCGCGATAGTGACCGATCGGCCGCTAATTGTCCCCTATAGCGGCCAGGGGCTGCAGGTACCCCCGGGCTTCACGGCGACACCGTTTGCGACTGGGCTCGTCAATCCGAGACGTCTGCTCGTTCTGCCTAACGGCGACGTCCTGGTAGCCGAGCAAAGGGCCGGTTATCTCACACTATTGCGCGATGATGGCAGCGGGTACGCTACATGGATTGACCGTCACGTCGAGGACCTCAACAAACCCTACGGTCTGGCTTGGCGGGACAACCACGTCCTTGTTGCCGATCAAGACGGCATCTGGAGCGTGCCACACAATCTCGGCGCCCTTCGCGCTGGCAGCAGTGAGACAAAGCGCGTCGATCAAGTACCGCCTGACGAACGTACGCCGACACCGGGGGCCTACGGCGCTCAGATGATCACGAAAAAGGGTGTATTTGGCATCGTTCAGGGCCACCAGAACCGGCATCTCGTGATTGATCCGAAGACCGGCGCATTATTCGTCGGAGTAGGCTCTTCTGGCAATTTAGGAGTCGAGCCTGAGCCGAAGGCGACCATCCAACGCTTTAATGCGGACGGCTCCAATCAAACAACGTTTGCGTCCGGCACGCGTAACCCGACAGCGCTCGCATTCAATCCGGAAAGCGGCGACCTTTATGCGTTGGTGCAAGAGCGCGACGGTCTTGGTGACGGGCTGCCATCCGATTATCTTATCCGCGTGCAAGAAGGAGGGTTCTACGGATGGCCTTACGCCTACATCGGCCAGCACCCGCAACCTGGCTTCGCCGAGCGTGCGCCCGACAAAGTGAAAGCTACAATCACTCCCGACTTACTCTTCGAGGCGCATTCGTCATTACTCGATCTTATCTTCTATGAAGGCGACCAATTCCCGCCCGAATACAAAGGTCATGCTTTCGTGGCTCTTAGAGGTTCGTGGAACCGGTCGGAGCCCACTGGCTACAAGGTCGTGCGCGTGCCGTTCAAAGACGGCAGACCTGAAGGCTTCTATGAGAATTTCGCCACCGGCTTCTGGATATCCGGTGAGCAGCGCGCAGAAGTGTGGGGACGCCCTGCCGCGCTTGCAGTCGCCAAGGATGGCTCGCTGTTGGTCGCTGATGACACGGGCGGCACGATCTGGCGTATTACCTATACCGGCACGCGTGACCGTGCCGCTGCACATTCGGATCGGACGGAATCGCAACGGTAAAAAGAGATTGTGGGCCGCTTTCTTTGTTGTGCATGTCCGCTTTTGGCACAAAGCGGACATTTCGGAGCGGCCATGCCGTTGCCAATTCCCTCAATGAAGGCACGTCGTCGCATTGCCGCCCCAAGGCTCAGGGCTGTGCGGACTATGCTTTGGAATGGCGCGATTACAGCAGGGATTTACGACCGGCGGAATGGGGTCCGAACGTCATTTTGCGTGGCAACAATCCTCAGGATCGAATGTCCGCTTTGGGTCAAAAGCAGACATCGCCGCACTTCCAATCAATGTCCGCTTTACCCCCAATAGCGGACATTGAGACTCCGCCGGCGCAGCGCGAGCGCAGCAATCAAGCAGAATAGCCGAAAATGTCTGCTTTCGGTGGTAAAGCGGACATTCAGCCGACCGTTCCGATGTCCGCTTATGACCCAAAGCGGACATCAGCGGCTCAAAATTGCTGCTGTGCAACGTGATCGACTGGCGCATTGTCGTATCGCGTGCGACCGTCCTCAATTATACTGGCGATGCGATCGGCTCGATTTGCGATCGGCGGTGCGGTTGTGGTCCGC
>Ga0318502_10000838_pt1 | contig 10466 bp, 10 predicted proteins | sample GRESIP174b1f22_FD_203291 | JGI IMG/M metagenome (GOLD analysis project Ga0318502, IMG submission 203291) | Tropical soil microbial communities from Luquillo Experimental Forest, Puerto Rico - GRE.SIPMG.174b1f22 | ecosystem: Environmental > Terrestrial > Soil > Tropical forest > Bulk soil...
GGCGCGCAGTCTCTGCAGCGGCGTGTTGCATGCCGCATTCAAGACAGCAGTCGAAACCCATCTGCGCGCGGGCGTCGGAGTATTCGTTACCGCAGCGGCAATACGGCATTACCGGGGTTTGCGGTTGACTGCCGAGCCGTCGAGAATCCGCTCGATCTCGTCGACCGTCACGCCATAGAGCTCGGCGACCTGCGCTGTGGTCATTCCGTAAGTCGCCAGAGTGCGTACCCGGCCGATTTGCGTCGGAGGCACGGCGCTGCGCCGACGCGTTGCCGGCTCTCGCGGGGAGGGCTTCGGTTTGGGCGGCGTCTCAGCATCGGCAGTTGCGGGCCGCTGCGGCGGGATCGTGAATATACGCGGTTGTCGTTTCGATTGCTGCTCGGTCGACCCTGCGTTGCTCCCGGTCGCCTGCGGGAGCTCGCCGTCCTGGCCCTCACGCGTCGGCTTGAACAGAGCTTCGGCTGCTTGGCGAGCTCGGTCGATCTTGTTACGATTATTTCGCTCGTCGGCTTCATGCCATTCCGTCACCGAGCGCCACTCCAAAGAAGATCGTTAATATTTCGCACGGATATAGGTCCGACGGAGGCGGCTGCAAGCCCGATAGATCAGCAGACCCCGGCGGAGAGAAAAGCCTCGACCGCTTCGAGGAATGCCTGGGGCTGCTCGGCATGGACCCAGTGGCCGGCCTCCTCGATGCGCGTGATCCGGGCCCGCGGGAACAGCTGCCGGATACCCGGCTCGTGCTCGGGTCGGATATGGTCGGAACGCGCGCCGGCGACGAACAGCGTGGGCCCGCGATACGCCGAACCGGCTGGAAGGGCCAGGAACCCGACGATCTCGGGAAAATCTCGTTCGATGGCTTCGAGGTTGAGTCGCCAATGAGCGGTGCCATCATCGATGATCAGGTTCTGCAACAAGAAAGCGCGTTCGGCGGGGTCCCGAATTGTCTTGACGAGCTGGACATCGACATCGCCGCGCCGCGTGACGCCGTGCACATCGACCGCGCGCATCGCCCGCACATAAGCGAGCAAGGCGGGCGGATTGGGGGCCGGCGCGATGTCGACGACGACGAGGCGATCGACTTCGGCCGGATATCGCAACGCCGCTAGCATCGCGACCTTGCCGCCCATGCTGTGGCCCAGCAAGGCGGTGTGCGCAATGCCGCGCGCATGGAGTGAGGCGCGGAGATCCGCGATCATCTCGCCGTAGGACATCCGCTCCGCCCACGGCGAGGCTCCGTGGTTGCGCAAATCGAAGGTCAGCACCCGGTGGCGCGCGGCGAGCTGTTGCGCAATCGACCGCCAATTGCGGCCCGACCCGAATAGGCCGTGCAAAATCGCGAGCGGCGGCCCCGACCCGTATTCGGTCACGGCGAGCTGGATGGCTGTCATTCGAGCCCCGGCGGCGAAAACCCCTCTCCGCCCTTCAGGGGGGAGAGGGAAGGAGTTGGTCCTCGCGGCTCACAAACACTGCACATCGTTGGTTATTTGACCCGATACCGCTCGACAAAGCCCCAATCGACCTCGAGGCCAAAGCCGGGCTTGTCGTCGATGATCAGATGGCCGTCGCGCAGCTGCGGGTGGTCGCGAAACAGGCCGTAGGCCAGCGGATCGGTCTCGGGCCCGCCGTGCGATTCGACGCCAAAAGCACAGCGCGGCAGCGCGAGCACGATATGGGCGTGCAATTCGGGCGCGGTATGCGGCGCCACCATTACGCCGTGCTGCTCCGCGAGCTGGGCGATGCGCCATGCCTCGGTGAAGCCGGCCGCGCGCGTCGCGTCGAACTGAACGTAACGGATGCCACCCGCTACAATAAAATCGCGCACGGTAAACCGGGTCAGCTCGCGCTCGCCATGCGCCAGCGGGATTGGTGTCGCTGCCGCGAGTCGGGCGAAATCGGCCGGCTGCAAATACCAGTGCAGTGGTTCTTCGAGCCAGAAGATCCGGTGCGCCTCGACAGCGCGGGCGAACTCGATGCAATCCGGCAGATCGTAGGCCGCATTCATGTCGAGCATCAGCAGCGGGCCGTCGCCGATCGCTTTGCGTACCGCGGCGATGCGCCCGGCCTCCTGCGCGACGGTCCCGGCGCCGGTCTTGAGCTTGACTGCGCGATAGCCGAGATCGAGGAAGCGAGCCAGCTCTTCGCCATATTCCGCATCGCTCGCCCCAGGCCGATAATAGCCGCCCGTCGCATAAGTAAAGATGGGCCGATTTTCGCCGCCCAACAGCCGGTACACCGGCAGGCCGGCGGCTTTGCCTTTGATGTCCCACAGCGCGATGTCGATGCCGGCGATCGCCGCCATCACCTGAGCCCGTTCTCCACGCGGCATCGGCGGCGGCAACCCGTCGCTACCTTCGATCCCGCCGGGACGCGGCGAGGTCAACGCAAACAGCCTGGCCCACACTGCCTCATGGGCAAGCGCGTCCATGCCGCAAATGATCTCGCCGAAGCGGCTCACCCATTCGCAAGTGCGCGGCATCGGCGCGCCATGGATCTCGCCGTAGCCGACGAGACCGTCATCGGTGCGCACCTCGGTCAGGATGACGCTCCACGCCCGGAGCCCCTCGTGCGCGGTCCATACCGGCTGCGGCCGCGGCACCGAGATCACGTGAGTGGTGACGGAGGCGATCCGGGTCATCAGGCGGTCTCCTCGAGGGTGAGCCCGAGCTCATCAATCATCTGCTGGCGCATCAGGAATTTCCGGATCTTGCCGGTCACCGTCATCGGGAACGCGTCGACGAATTTGACGTAGCGCGGCACCTTGTAATGCGCGATGCGGCCCTCGCAGAAGGCGCGGATCTCATCAGCAGTCACGCGCTCGCCGTCGCGCAGGCGCACCCACGCGCACAGCTCCTCGCCATAGCGCGGGTCGGGGACGCCGATCACCTGCACGTCCTGGATTTTGGGGTGGCGGTAGAGGAACTCCTCGATCTCGCGCGGATAAACATTCTCGCCGCCTCGGATCACCATGTCCTTGATCCGTCCGACGATGTTGCAGTAGCCGTCGGTGTCGATCGTCGCGAGGTCGCCGGTATGCATCCAGCGCGCCGCATCGATCGCCTCGCCTGTCTTCTCCGGGTCGTTCCAATAGCCGAGCATGACGAGATAGCCGCGGGTCAGCAGCTCGCCCGCCGTGCCGCGCGACACGATGCGGCCCTCGGCATCGACGACCTTCGCCTCGACATGCGGCATAGCCCGCCCGACGGTCATGACCCGTCGCTCGAGCGGATCATCGGTCGAGGACACAAAGCTCGCCGGGCTCGTCTCAGTCATGCCGTAGCCGATGATGATCTCGTCGAGATGCATGCGCTCAACAGCGCGCCGCATGACTTCGATCGGGCAGGGGCTCCCTGCCATGATGCCGGTGCGCAGGCTCGACAGATCGAATTTGCCAAACTCGGGGTGGTCCATCTCGGCGATGAACATCGTCGGCACGCCGTGCACCGCGGTGCAGCGCTCGGCCTCGAGCGCCTCCAGCGTCGCCAGCGGATCGAAGCCCTCGCCCGGATAGACCATCGCCGCGCCGTGCGTCAGGCAACCGAGATTGCCGATCACCATCCCGAAGCAGTGATAGAGCGGCACCGGGATGCACACCCGGTTGTTCTCGGTCAACTTCATCGCTTCGCCGATGAAAAAGCCGTTATTGAGAATGTTGTGGTGGCTAAGCGTGGCACCCTTTGGGAACCCGGTAGTGCCGCTGGTGAACTGGATATTGATCGGGTCGTCGAACTGCAGTTCTTCTTCGAGCGCGGCAAGATGCGCCCGCGCCGGCGGGCCCGCCAGGCCCGGAATTTCGTCAAACCGCATCATTCCGGACACGACAGCCTCGCCGATCACGATAAGGTGCCGCAATTGCGGCAATCGCGGCACCACTTCGCGTAGCATCTTCAGGTAGTCGCTGCTCTTGAACTGCGCAGCAGTGATGAGCGCGACGCAGCCGGCCTTGTCGAGCGCGTATTCGAGCTCGGTAACGCGATAGGCGGGGTTGATGTTGACGAGAACGAGGCCGGCCTTCGCGGTGGCGAATTGGGTCACCACCCATTCGGCGTTGTTCGGTGACCAAATGCCGATGCGGTCGCCGCGCTCGAGCCCGAGCGCAACGAGCCCGGCGGCAAAGGCGTCGACCTGCTCTTTGAGCTCCCGGTAGGTCCAGCGAACGCGCTGATGGCGCACGATCAGTGCGTCACGCTCTCCGAACCGTTCGGCCATCCGGTCGAAATGCACGCCGATCGTGTCGCCGATGAACGGCACCTCGCTCGCGCCGTGAACGTAGCTTTCTGAGGTCATCGGGCGAGCTTCGGGTGATCTTTCCATGGCTGTCAACCGGCGTTCCGAGCTAAACCCATTCTGACGCGCACACAGAGGTTCGACCGGAGAAGCCAATGATGAGCGCCGCCCTTTGCTGCAAAGCGCCGCCGACGCCGGAAGAGATGATCGGGCGGGCTCGCGACATGGTCCCCGAGATCCGGAAATTGGCCGAGGCGACCGAGCGCAACCGCACGATCTCGCCACACATCATCGCCAAGATCCGTGACGCGGAATTGCTCCGCACCTGCCGGCCAAAGGAATTTGGCGGCTTTGAATACGACGCCGTAGTCGCACTCGAAATCGCGCTGGTGATCTCGGCGGCGTGTGCGTCGACCGGCTGGACGATGAACGGCGCCCTCTCCAATGGCATATCCTTTGGCCATTTTCCAATCGAGGCGCAGCGCGAATTATGGGGAGGCGGTGAAGACCCGTTCACCTGCGCCTGCTTTGCCCCGACCGGCACAGGGGTCCCGGCAGACGGCGGCTATGTGCTGAGCGGCAAATGGTCGTTCGCGAGCGGCTGCGACCATTCGAGCTGGATCAGGCTCGGCGCCTTGATTACGCCGGCGGATGCTCCGCCGCCGCATGAGGGCGCGTTTTTGCTGCTGCCGATCGAGGATGTCGAGATTGTCGACAACTGGTTCGTGTGCGGCCTTTCCGGCACCGGCAGCAAGGACATTGTCGTCCGCGAAGCCTTCGTGCCGCAGCATCGCGTGCTGCGGTTTGCGGAGACGCGCTCGGGCCGCACCCCCGGCGCGCAATATCACGAGAACCCGCTCTACCGTTTACCGCTCCTGGTGTCTGGTGCGACGATGCTGGCCTCGACCGCCGTCGGCGCGGCCCGGGGGGCGCTGGACGCGTATTTGGAGATGACCGCCGGCCGCAAAACCCGCGGCGCCTTGGCCGGCGGCGGAATGGCGATGGCCGAGTTCGCGACCGTCCAGCTGCGCTTTGCCGAGGCTTCGGCTGCGCTGGAAACGGCGGAGATGATCCTGCTGACCGATCTCCGCAATGCAATGCAAAAGCTGCGCGCCGGGGAGGAAATTACCGTCGCTGACCGCATCCGCTGCCGCCGCAACCAGGCCTACGCGACCAAGCTCGCGCTAGCGGCGGTCGAGGCGCTCAATGCATCGACGGGTGGCTACGGTCTCTTTCTCGATAACCCGGTGCAGCGCGCCTGGCGCGACGTCAACGCCGTCGCCCGCCATGTCAGCCTCAATTGGGACGCAGTTGGCACGATGTACGGCCAGCACGCCTTCGGCCTCGAACCGCGCGGCCAGTATTAGATCGACGGCCCTGTCCGGTACCGCGGGCCTTACGCGGCGGCGAGCGAGATGCCGAGCGCCGCGATGTCGGGCTCGATCCGTGAGGTCAGGACGCCGACTTTGCGCAGGTTGCGGACCAGCCCGGCGTGGAGATCGCGCCGAAAATATTTGCGGAACGCGGTCTCATCGCCGCCCGCTGCCCGTTCGCGGCGGAAACGCTTGATCTCCTCGATGTCGGCCTGGTCGAAACCCATCTCTTCATAGGCGTTGAGCGGGAAGATCCCCCGCAAGGTGCGATTCAGTGCCCACACCGCGAAATCCTCCATCTCACGCCGCTCGGCCGCCGTTGCTCCGTCGACCACCGCCGGCAGAGACAGCATGCCGAAGCCCATGTGGCGCGCTTCATCCTGTAGGATCCGCCGACATACTTGGCGCAGGATCGCGTCCTTCGAGGATTCGGCGAGCATCCGGAACAACGACACCGCGAAGGTCTCGGCGACGAGCTGCAGCCCGATTGTCTTCAGATACCACGCCGAGGTGCCGAGCAGCGTGTCGAAGATCTCCCGCACATTGCCGGCGAGCGGATAGGTCTCGCCATCGAGGCGCAGCGCCACATAGCGCTGCAGCACCTCGTTGTGACGCGCCTCGTCGACGACCTGCGTCGCCTGGAAGAGCTTTTCGTCCTGCCCGACGACGTTCTCGACCAGCTGGCTGCACACCAGCATCGCGCCGTGCTCGCCGGCCATCAAAGTCGACAGCCGCCAGCGCGCGACGCGCCGGTTCAGCTCGACCTGCTGCGCGGGGGACAAGCGGTCCCAGAACCTGGTGCCATGAATGTCGACGAGGTCGTCGGCGATGAGGCCGCCGTCACTTTCGAGCGGCTGCTCCCAGTCGATGTCGGTCGCGGCGTTCCACTGATCGATCTTCGCCTGCTCATAGAGCCGCCGCATATCGGGCTGTTCGCTGTCGTAGAAATGCCGGAAATGTGCGGTATTCCGAATGTCGATCTGGTGCTCGCGCTCCATGCGCCGCCTCCGGTGGTCGAGCTTCACAACATAGGGGATCTCGCACTAGTTGCAAGCGCTGCAGGCCGGCGCGCGAGCAGCGCCGCGACCACGCCGAACGCCGATAGCACAGCAAAACTTTGCAGCGAACGCACGTAATTTCCGGTCCCATCGTGCAGCGCACCCGAAAGCAGCGGTCCCGCGGCCTGCGCCAGCACCTGCGCGGACAGCGCGATACCGCGGATCGCCGCAAAATTGGCACGGCCGAAATAATCGGCCCAAGCAAGCGGCAGCAATGTCAGCAATCCGCCGATGCCAAAGCCGAACAACGCGCCGGAGACAAATCCGTCTGTTGCCGTGGATATTCCGATCATCAAGAGCGTGCCGACCGTCAGGAAGATCGCGACGAGTGTCAGAGGGTAGCGGATCGGCAACCAGCGCGGCAGGAAACCGCAGGCAATGGCGGCAATCCCGGAGGCGAGCGAAAAAGTGCTGACGATCGTCGCGGCGATCGTCGGCGCGATGCCGCGCTCGATCAGATGCGCCGCCTGGTGCAAGCTGACGCCGGCCTGCACCGGATAAACCAGCACGGTGTACAACAGCAAAAGCCAGAAGCCGGCGGTCCCGAGCGCCGCGCGCCGCGAGAAATTCGCCTCCTCACGGGCGGGCCGCAGCTCGGCGCCGGCGTCGCTGCGGCGATCGGGCAGCAGCCCCAGATCCTCCGGCCTGCGCACCATCAACAGCCAGACGGGCAGAAGACCGACCACCAATGTCAGGGACCCGATTGCCACCCAGCCGAACCGCCACCCGTGCTGATGCATCGCCAGCTGTGCGATCAGCGGCATCGTGACAATGCCGGCCATCTGCGCGACGGTCGCGATCGAGTTCGCCAACGGCCGACGGGCGATGAACCAATTGTTAACGGCCGTGTAGATGCCGAGGTCGAACGGGCCCGCCCAATTCATTCGCGCAATACAGAACAATAGATAGAAGACCAGGAGCGAAGGGGTCAGTGACAGCAACAGCATTGCCGCTCCGGTCACGAGCACGGCGAGCGACAGCGTGGCGCGCGAACCGTGGCGGTCGACCCACGGGCCGATCAGCGGCGATGCCAATGCCGCGAGCACGCCGCCCAGCGACACGGCGCCCGACAGCGCCGCACGCGACCAGCCGAACTCGCGGCTGAGCGGCTCGACAAAGATCGACAATGTCGCCACCGCCGGCCCCTGCCGCGCAAAGCCGGCGCAGCACAAGCAGCCGAGGATGACCCAGCCGTAGAAGAACGGCAGCCGCCCACTCAGCAGCCGCGGAACTGATGGCGTGGCCGAGCGCATCCTCTCGTCATTCTCGCGAAAGCAGGAATCCAGGCGGCGCTCTAACGCTTCGCCTGGGCCCCCCGCTTCCGCGGGGGCGACGACTTGAGGAAATCATCGCCGAGATGTCAGCTCGGGACGAGGCCGCCATCGACATTATAGGCTTGGCCGGTAATGTTGCGGGCACCGGGCGAGGCGAGGAACAGCGCCATCGCGGCGATGTCCTCGGGCTGATTGGCGCGGCCAATCGGGATCACCGCTTCCTGCTCGGCCTGAAGCTCGGCGACGGTGATGCCGCGTTCGGCGGCGCGCGTGACAGCATTGCGCGCGCCCAGCTCAGTCCGCGTCACCCCCGGGCAGATCGCATTGACATTGATGTTATGGCGGCCGAGCTGCTGCGCCGCCATCCACGTCAACGAGATGACGGCGCCTTTGCTGGCCGCATAAGCGGCGTTCGAGGCGCCGGGATAGCCGCGCCCCGAAATCGAGGCGATATTGATGATCCGGCCACCGCGCCCATCGGCTTGATTCTGGCGGATCATTTCGCGCGCGGCGCGCTGCAGGCAAAAGAACACGCCCTTAGCATTGACCCGGTGGATGCGGTCCCAATCCGCCTCGGTCAAGTCCATTATCTGCGCATAACGGGTGACCCCCGCGTTGTTGACGATGACGTCGAGCCGGCCGAACTCGGCGACGGTGCGCGCGACCATCGCATCGATACTCGCGACATCGCCGCAATCGGCCTGGATCGCGATTGCGCGTTGGTTGTTACCGGCGGCCTGATCCGCCGTCCGCTGCGCCGCGGCCAGGTCGATGTCAGCGGCCGCCACACTCGCGCCGGCTTCGGCCATTGCCAGCGCTGTGGCGCAGCCAATCCCGGCACCCGCCCCCGTTGCCAACACGATTTTGTCTTGCAAGATCGCCATGCTTCCCTCCCGCTGTCCATGGCGGAAATAGACCCTGGCCTGCGCTGCGATGACAAGAGGACCAGTTCATTTTCATTTATGGTGGCGGGCGTTGCGAATATAACTACGACATCAAATTGCCTGATTCGTATAGTATAGTAGATTCCAAGTAATCGGAACTTACAACCTGAACGCGATTTTGCTGCTGATTCGCTGCAGATTGCACAAACCATAAAATTGGGAACAACTCGGGATAGCCGACAGCCACAGCACGCGAGGAAAGGATTTGCCATGCTTGCGAACATCCCCGCAACGCAGACCGTCATCCAGATCAAGGCGCCGGGCGGGCCAGAGATGCTGGTGCCCGCAACCCGCCCGGTGCCCGAGCCGAAGCCCGGCGAAGTCTTGATCCGGATCGCGGCCGCCGGGGTCAACCGCGCCGATTGCCTGCAGCGCATGGGGCGTTATCCGATGCCGTCCGGCGCGCCGGACATCCCCGGCCTCGAGTGTTCGGGGACGGTGGTCAAGACCGGCAATGGCATCTCCGAGTGGCGGGTCGGCAACCAGGTTTGCGCGCTGATGATCGGCGATGGTTATGGCGAGTATGCCGCGGTGCCGGCGCTGCAGTGCCTGCCGGCGCCGGCCGGCGTCGGCCTTGTCGATGCCGGCGGCCTCCCGGAGACGCTCTGCACGGTGTGGACCAATGTCTTCGAGCGGATGCATCTGAAGGGAGGGGAGGTCTTTCTCGTGCAAGGCGGGACGAGCGGCATCGGTGTGACCGCGATCCAGCTCGCCAAGGCGTTTGGCGCCAAAGTATTGGCCACCGCGGGCAGCGACGAGAAATGCCGCGCCTGCCTCGATTACGGAGCCGATGTTGCGATCAATTATCGCACGCAGGATTTCTTGCAGGTCGGCCGGGAATTTACCGATGGCCGCGGCGTCGACGCGATCCTCGACATGGTCGGCCGCAACTACATCCAGCCGCAGCTCGAACTCCTGGCGCGCGAGGGCCGGCTCTGCTTTGTCGCGCTGATGCATGGGGCCAGGGTCGAGGCCGATTTCGGCCTGATCCAGCGCAAACACTTGACGGTCACCGGCTCGACCCTGCGCTCGCGGAGCGTGGACGAGAAAGCGCCGATCATCGCCGCCTTGAGGGAGAAGGTCTGGCCGCTGTGGGCGGCCGGCAAGCTGCGCGTGTTCACCTATAAGCAGTTCCCGCTGGTCGAGGCGGCGGAGGCGCACCGGCTGGTGGAGTCCAGCCGGCATATCGGCAAGATCCTGCTGGTGCCCTGACTCGCGACGGCTGACCGCCGTGGGCGAGTTCGAGGTCAAGAGATGGAATCAAAATCCGCGGCGCGGCATGAGGCGGCGGTACGCGTCGGCATCGTCGACATCTTCGAGCCGCTCGGCGAAACCGACGGTCATCCGCCGCGGCAGGGCGGCAAGCGTGTCGGCGAGCGCATGAGGGCCCGACCACCGAACTCCGTTGAACAGCGCCGGCAAATGCCGCGGGTGGCGAGCGCCAACCAGCCAGAAGCCGCCGTCCTCGGCAGGGCCGAAGGAGAGGTCATGGCTGCCGAGCAGGCGGAAGGCCGCCCAGACGTGACGGACGGCGAGGGCCGGGATGTCGGTGCCAACGAGCACCGCCGGGCCTGACGGGCACGCGCGGAG
>Ga0318502_10000841_pt1 | contig 10454 bp, 9 predicted proteins | sample GRESIP174b1f22_FD_203291 | JGI IMG/M metagenome (GOLD analysis project Ga0318502, IMG submission 203291) | Tropical soil microbial communities from Luquillo Experimental Forest, Puerto Rico - GRE.SIPMG.174b1f22 | ecosystem: Environmental > Terrestrial > Soil > Tropical forest > Bulk soil...
CTTCCTCCTCGGCCGTCAACCCCTCGCCTTCACGACCCCAGCCGAAATGTTTAAGCCGCCCTTGCGTCATGCTGCGCGCTCCCGTTGTCGAAGCCCGTCGAGCATAGACCGTCGGTCGGGGCGGAGCCAGCCGAACACAGGAAGGATGCCGCTCGGATTTCGTTGTTTTCGCTCCCTGAGGATCGTGCCGTTTTCGTTGATCTGCGATTGCGGGTTTCGTTGTTCTTAGGCGTTGCAAATTCCAACCTAACCGATTGAACCAACAGGCCATTCTGAGCGGCGGGTCGGGTGTTCCGGAGGGTGCCATCGCGATTTTCGTTGTATTTCGGGCACCCGCGGGACGCCCGTTGCTTAGGCTTCGTCCTGCAGCCCCAGCAAACTGGCGTTGCCGCCGGCCGCGGTCGTGTCGACCGAAAGGGTGCGCTCGGTTGCAAAGCGGTGGAGGTAGCGCGGGCCGCTAGCCTTGGGTCCGGTCCCCGACAGCCCTTCGCCGCCGAATGGCTGAACCCCGACGACGGCGCCGATCATGTTACGGTTCACGTAACTGTTGCCGACATGCAGCCGGGAGAGGATGTAGCGCACGGTCTCGTCGATCCGGCTCTGGATGCCGAGGGTCAGGCCGTAGCCGGTCGCGGCGACCTCGTCGAGCACCATGTCGAGCCGATCGGCGCGCCAGCGCACGACATGCAGGATCGGGCCAAATACCTCTCTTGTGAGCCGCTCGGCGCTGTCGATCTGGAAGACGCGGGGGGCGAAAAAGGTGCCGTGCTCGGTCCCGGGCGGCAGCGGGCACTGACAGAGCAGCCGGCCCTCGTGCATCATTCGCCGTGCATGCTGTTCGAGGGTTTCTTGCGCCGTCGCATCGATGATCGGACCGACATCGGTCGCGATCAGCGCCGGATCGCCCACCACGAGCTCCGCCATCGCGCCCGCCAGCATCGCCAAAAGCCGGTCGGCGATATCGTCCTGGACATAGAGCAGGCGCAGCGAGGAGCAGCGCTGTCCGGCGCTCTCGAAGGCAGAGGTCAGCACATCGGCGACGACCTGCTCGGCGAGTGCGGAGGAATCGACGATCATCGCATTCTGACCCCCGGTTTCGGCGATCAGCGGTGCGATCGGCCCCGGGCGCCGGGCGAGATCGAGATTGATCCGTCGCGCGGTCTCGGTCGAGCCGGTGAAGGCCACCCCGGCGACACGCGGATCGGCAACGAGCGCCGCGCCGATCGCTTCGCCGGTCCCAGGCAGAAGATGAAGGACGTCGCCGGGGATGCCGGCCTCGTGCAACAGCCGCACCGCCGCAGCGGCAACGAGCGGCGTCTGCTCGGCGGGCTTGGCGACGACAGCATTGCCGGCGGCGAGTGCGGCGGCGATCTGACCGGTGAAGATCGCCAGCGGAAAATTCCACGGCGAAATGCAGGCAAAGACGCCACGCCCATGCAATGCAATTTCGTTGCGCTCGCCGGTCGGACCGGGCAGCTGTTCGGGGGCGGCAAAATCGTCCCGCGCGCGCAGCGCATAATAGCGCAAATAGTCGACCGCCTCGCGCACCTCGGCGAGTGCCGCCGGGATCGTTCGTCCGCCCTCGCGAATGATCAGCGCCATCAACTCGACCATCCGGTTCTGGTAGAGATCCCCGGCGCGTTCCAGGAGGCCGGCCCGCTCATCCACCGGGGTGCGATCCCATGAGGGCGCGCTGTGCTGTGCGCGCCCGAGCGCTCGATCGAGCTCCGGGGGGCCGGCGGCGATGGCGGTCCCGACCTGGCGCCGCCGGTCGCTCGGATCGAGGACCGGCACTGCCGGACCCGGCTGCTCGATCCCGCCGATGATCGGCGCCGCGGTCCACGGCCGGCGAAGCGCCTCGGCGAGCCCATCGCGCAGGACCACGAGCGCCGGAAGATGGTTCAAGTCGAGCCCGCGCGAATTTTGCCGCGCCGGGCCATAGACGTCGCGCGGCAGCGGGATGCGCGGATGAGGCTTCGACGCCAGTCGGGCCAGACGGGCGACCGGATCGGCGATGATTTCGTCGATCGCCTGCGCCTCGTCGACGAGGCGATTGATGAAAGAGCTGTTGGCTCCGTTTTCGAGCAGCCGCCGCACCAGGTAGGGGAGCAGGTCCTCATGGTTCCCGACCGGTGCGTAGACGCGGCAAGGCCGCTCCATCCGCTCCGGCCCGACCACCTGCTCGTAGAGCGTCTCGCCCATCCCGTGCAGGCGCTGAAACTCGTAATCCCGGCGCTCGCCGGTAAGCTCGAGCAGGGCCGCCACCGTATGTGCGTTGTGAGTGGCGAATTGCGGATAGAAAACCGGCCCCAAAGCCAGCAGCCGCCGCGCACAGGCGAGATAGGAGACGTCCGTCGCGACCTTGCGGGTGTAGACCGGGTATCCGTCGAGGCCGCGCTCCTGGGTGCGTTTGATCTCGCTGTCCCAATAGGCGCCCTTGACGAGGCGGACCATCAGCCGCCGCCCGGTTCGCCGGGCCAGATCGGCGAGCCACTCGATTACCGGGAGAGCCCGCTTCTGATAGGCTTGGACGGCGAGGCCGAGACCGTCCCAGCCGGCAAGATCGGGTGCAAGCGCCAGCGTCTCGAAGAGATCGAGCGAGAGGTCGAGGCGATCCGCTTCCTCGGCGTCGATCGTCAAACCGATGCCGACTTTCCTCGTGTGGCGGGCGAGGTCGAGGAGAACCGGAGACAATTCAGACAGCACCCGCTCGCGCTGAGAGATCTCGTAACGCGGATGCAAGGCTGACAATTTGATCGAGATGCCTGGGGCCTCGGCAACAGCCCGGCCCCCGGACGTACGGCCGATCGCGGCGATCGCGCTGTCGTAGGCAGCAGCGTAGCGCGCGGCATCCGCCGCGGTGTGCGCTGCTTCGCCGAGCATGTCGTAGGAATGCCGGTAGCCGTGTTGCTCAGCGCCGCTTACTCGCCCGAGCGCTTCCTCGATTGTGCGTCCCATGACGAATTGACGGCCGAGGATATGCATCGCCGCAGTCACCGCCTGGCGCACCACGGGTTCGCCGGAACGAGCAACAAAGTGGCGCAGAGCGGTGCGCAAATCGTGGGCCGTTGGAGCGGCGCGCAGAAGGCGGCCGGTCAGCATCAGTGCCCAGGTCGACGCGTTGACGAATATCGACTCCGAACGCCCGAGATGGCTCTCCCAGTCCGCTTCGCCGATTTTGTCGCGGATCAGCTGGTCAACAGTCTCCGCATCCGGGATGCGCAGCAATGCTTCGGCGAGGCACAAGAGCGCCACCCCCTCCGGCGATGATAGTGCATATTCGTGTAGAAACGCGTCGATGCCGCCCTTGCCGAGACGTCGGCGGCGGACGGCGGCGACGAAGCCGCGTGCCCTCTCGGCGATCCGATCACGCATGTTCGCCGGAATCTCGCCGGCGGCAAGAATGCGCGCCGCAGCCTCGGTCTCGTCCGCTCGACAGCTGTCGCGGATCGCCGCGCGGAGCGACACTACCGGTGGCGGTACCGTGGTGAACACGATGTCTGTGCCGGGGTTCTTCTCCGTTCGGCGTTCCTCCCCGGTGACGTCAGCTTCCGCCGCTCGACCTTGGTCTTTGTTGTCAGCGCAACGGCTCGGCAGAACCGGAGGTCCGTAGGCTGCCGGGCAGAGGCTCGGCTTTGCCCTCACCGAGTTTACGAGCACGCCGGTACCACAGTGCAGCCTGCTCCGGATCGCCGCGCTGACCGTGCAGGCCAGCGCGGTCGAGAAACCCCGCATCATAGGTCACCGCCATGCGCATCGCCGCGCGACCGTCTCCCGAGTCGGCGGCACGCTCGAAAAAGAGCCGGGCCGAGGCGATGTCGCCCGCACCGAGGAAGGCGTCGCCGCGCCCCACGAGAGCCGCGATCTCGGCCGCGGAGAGCCGTGGCCCGACGGCCACTGGTTGAGGCGCTGGTTCCGGTGTCGACCCCGGGGCAGAAGTGGCACCGGGATGGTCGGCACCGGCCGCCACGGGTTCCGGCGTTGAGTCGCCGGCAGAAGCGGTACTCGGAGGCGCAGTGGTGACGTTGCCCGAGGGCGAGCCCATGGCGCCACCGGCCGATGGCGCCACTCCCACATCGGCCGGCGCTTGCGCCTGCTCATTGCGCGGCAAGATGCGGTCACGCACAAGACCGACGAAGGCACCAAGATCCGGTTGATCAAATGCACCGGCGACCAGCCAAGCGGCCCCGAGGCAAATCATGATACCGGCCGGCAGCCTGAGCGAAACGGCATGTCGGCGCGGCGTCGCGCGTGTGTGTGTGATTTCATCACCTGCAGTATTCTGCTCAGAAGGGGCGATCGATCTGTTGCTGGAAGATTTTCGAACGTAACGACGCCACCCCTGTAACAGCTTTGCCGGAAAGCCAACCGCAGAGACGTCAGGCTCGATTTCGAGCATGCGGCGCGCGAGGCGATTGACCGCCGCCGGATTGCCGCCCGAAGTTATCGCGATCAGCGCCACACGTTGCGCAGTAAGGAGGTTTGCGCCCTCGCCCGGCGGCAGCTGATGGCGAATGAACGCTTCGACCTCGTCGCGCTCGAGCTGTTGGACGGAAAGGTGCCCCGCGAGCCCCTCATCGAAGAGGTGGAGCTCCGCACTTTCAGCGCGGGTGACAAAATCCGAGTGCGCCAACAGCACACCCGCTTCGAACGCATGAGGCCCGAGCGGCATCGCCCGCGCTGCCTCGCGAAACTCCTCGATCTGACCATCAGAGAGTCGATCCGCATCTGAGAAGACAAAAATTGGAGACGCCGGCACCGAGCGGCCGGGCTCCTCCCCAATCGCGACGGGTGCCGACGTGTCTGTATGCATCGAACGGCCGCCGAACAGCTTCTCGCAATCGAGGTCGGGGCCGCAGGACAGCTCGATCACTGCTCGGGGCGCCGCGGCCTCCTTCAGAGCCGCGGCGAGCATCGGCGGGCTGGCTGGCGGATCGCCGGTTACGAGAACCAGACAGCAGCGGCGTAGCGCGTCTACAATGCCCTTGGCGAGATGCCGGTAGTGCTCGGCGGTGGCGAGGTATTCGAACCCCGCGTCTGCCGTGGCGAAAGCACTGAAAGATGAACTTGAACCGGCTGCTGTCATACCAGCACTTTGCCGAACATTTCCGCCGTTAACCCTGCAACGCTAACTCCGAAGCCAACGTCGCGCAACGACCCCCGAACAGGCAAACACGCGCTCGTACGTTTGGTTCAGCGCCCGACTCGAAGTGCTTCAATACAAATCATCCCTAGCAGCTTCTGACACCCCTGGGGGTCAAATGTCCGTCCGCAACCTCGACAAACTGTTCAAGCCCGCGGCGGTGGCGCTGATCGGTGCAACGGCGCGGCACGGTTCACTCGATGCCGTGCTCTTCCGCAACCTGCGGCGCGGCGCCTTCGGGGGCCGCTGATGCTGGTCAACCCGCACCACCGGTCGATTGACGGCGTGCCGGTCCACCGCGACATCGCGAGCCTGCCAGAGGTTCCTGACCTCGCGGTCAGCTACGCCACCCGAGACCGTGCCCGGGGTGATCGGCGACCTTGGCGCTCGTGGGACGCGCGCGGCAGTCGTCGTAACCGCCGGCTTCGGCGAGCAAGGTGCATCCGGCCCTGCTCTACAGCAAGAGGCGCTAGACGCGGCACAGCCCTACCTCTTGCGCCTGGTTGGTCCCAACTGTGGCGCCAGCCGCTCGGTGACTGAAGGCGTCACCCTTTGAGCAGCCCCTTCCGGCAGCCGGCGCCGGGCCGTCATCCTGCAATGCCGTGACGCCCACGCTGCCGCTCGCCGCCTCACTCGATGACCTCGTCGGCGCGGGCGAGGATTGACGGCGGGATCTCGACGCCAAGTGCCCGCGCCACCTTCAGATTGATCACCAGCTCGAACTTGGTCGGTTGCCGAGCCGGCGTGTCCGCAGGCGAGGCCCCTTTGAGCATTTGGTCGGTGAGGTCGGCGAGCGTGCCGAACAGCTCGTGCGCGTGGAGGTCCCATAGCTTGCCAGACATCCGGCGGCCATGTCCGGCAGACCGCACATCATCGGCAGCTTGTAGGTCGCGCCGAGCGCTCCGAGCTGGTCGCGGAAATTGACGGTCATCGACGATTCGGGGATATCGACGGCCTCGGCGCCGCCGGCGCGAAAAGTCTCAAAGGCGGCACCAAAGTCGGCAGGAGCGCGCACATCGACGCTTTGCAGCTCGATACCGAGAGCCCGCGCCCCATCCTCCCGCGCCTTCAGCCGCTTCGGCGAGACGATGGTATCATCGTTCAGAACGCCAAAACGGCGCGCTGCCGGCAATATCTCCTTCAATATTTGGAGCCGCTTTGTTTCGAGCTCGGGTTCGATCATGCTGATCCCGTGATATTGCCGCCCGGCCTTGCCAGGCTTGCGCCCAGTCCGTCGGCAACGAAGTCGCGGGCGACGACGATGATCGGTATCGTACGGGTCGCATGTTGTGCCGCGTAAGCAGCCGCGTCAGTGAAAACGACCACGTTTGCTTTCGCCTGGACGAATGCCTCTGCCATCTCCGGAAATCGTTTGGTGTCGCCATCGGCGAAGCGAAAGTCGAGGCGCAGATTGCGGCCCTCGGCATACCCCAGCGCCGCCAACGCCTCGCGGAGCCGCGTCGTGGCCGGTGCGTTGGCCGCCGAGCCAGTCACCATCACACCGACCCGCGGCAGCCGCGCCGCATCCTGCGCAAGAGCCGCGGTCGTGGCGCCGATCCAGATCACCAGGCCAGCGAAGATGCCCGTCGTTCGATGACCTTGTCGGCGCTGCCTGGTTTTCATCCCCCCTGAGCCTCCCTCCCCCGCTAGACGGAAACCATGATCGCTCGACGAGGGGTTTCGGGCGCGACCCACCGCTCGGGTCTGAGCGTCTGCTCAGGTTGAGCCGGCCAGTTCGATTGTGTACCACGGAACGGCCGCTATCGGCGTGCGCCGTGAAAAGGCGGCGCTTTCCAGTGGGTGCGAGGCCCGCCCGGCGATTTCGGCTGGCCGACAAAATGCTCCGCTCCCAGTGGTCCGGTCCCGTCCGACGCGATCATTGCCAAGGTGAAGGGCTGGCTCGACAGCCGGAGCAGTCAATGCCGCGAAATCCACCAGCCGAAAATCGAACGGAGCAGCACCATAAAGAGCGTGTTGACAGTCGCCCAGCGCGAGCGCCTAGCCGCCTGCGTGGGGGGTGCTGATCAAGGTCGAGGTCGACGACGTTTCTGCCCCGGAAATACCCTAGCAACCCGGCTGACGGCGCTGTTGACGCAGCCGGCAGCGTGCCGGCGCGGACGTGGTGGCAGCGTTGGCGATCCGCCGCCCTGGCGGGCCAGCGGCTTAACGCTCCGGGCGGAGGGCCTGGCGGAACGCCTGAGGCACCGCTAGCCCGGGCTCCGCTTTGCACAGCTGCATGACTTTGGCGGTGTTGTCGCTTATGCGGCTGACATCGACAACGTGGATGTCCTCTTTGGCCGCGAGATAGCCGAAATAGAACATCGCCGCGGCGGCCCGGTCGTCGTCCTCTGCGCGTAGCAGATCTGAGCAACGTACCCGGTCCACAGGCTGGCGCAAGTCGCGAATCGGTGCGTCAGCTCGCGGCGGCGAATGCGGGTGAGCCGGTGCACCCGGGTCAAGAGCCCAGCGTCCTCCAGCGCCTTGATCGGTCGGCTGCGCACTTCGAGCTTCGCCGGGCTTCTCGCAGCGGATTGCGCTCGGGCGCGGCGCCCGCTCCGACGCGACCCGTGCCGTCAGGCCGTCGTCTATCGCTGGATCGACGGCTCGGCGCTGCCGAGGCGGACCTTGTTCGACGGCAAGCCGCCCGCCGATTAGTATTTCCGCCGCCCAACCACGGAGGCGGCGATGCCCAAGACGATCGAGCACTGCCACTGGCCGGATGCGCCGGACATGTGGATGCCATATGCGCCCGCAATCAAGGTGCGCGGCGGCACGACGGTCTATCTCGCCGGCTGCACTGCGGCGCCGGTCTATCACCATCACCCTCACCGGCCGGAGGAATTTGATTCCATGCCGCGCGACATGGAGGGCCAGGCGCGCGCCGCGCTCACCAATTTAAAGCGCGGGCTCGAGGCGGTTGGGGCGAACTTCGCTGACGTGGTAACCTGCGACCGCTTCGTCACCGATCTGTCGGATCAGGATGCGCTCAACCGCGTTTGGGCCGAGTTCTTCGGCGACACCAAGCCGGCAACGACGACAGTGCAAGTGGTGCGGCTCGCCACCGATCCGCGTTGCCTGGTCGAGATCAACGCCGTCGCGGTGATCGATTAGAAAGCCCTCCTCGCTATGCTCGTGCCCTCTTAAGACGCCAACCCGCAACGGCCGGCGCCGTGTCTCGACCTCGGCAACCTGAGCGAGCCCCGGATCGCCCCGCACCAGACGCTCAAGCTCGGTCAACCGGCGCAGGATCATCGGGCCATGTTTGCCGTGATCCCGATGCCGCTTCTGCAACCCGTCCAGGCGCCCCTCCTGAGCCTGTAGGAGCGAGCGAATTCCGTCGAGGGCTTTCCAACTACGGGATGTTGTCCCCCGGGCGAGAAACGGCGTCCCAAGGCGCGATCGAGGGCTCCGTTGCCGGGTTAGTGTTTTGGCCTGTAATCGCGCCGGCCGCTCCCGGCCTGGGCACGCCGTCAAACTGCCCCTCTCCGGTTTCAGATGTTGCCGATCCGGACGTCGAGATCGCGGTCCCACAGATCCCAATCGGCTTTGGTGGGCGCGCTATCGAGCCGTGCGATTAGCGCCGTGCGCTCGTCCGGTGACAGCAACGCACCGACAGCAGCGACGTGCTCTCGTTGGAGAGCAAATTCGGGCCTCTCCATCTGCTCGGGCGGTGCCTGCGAGGTCTCCTCTGATATGACTTGCGCGCCGTTGAGGCGCGGTCCTACTTGGTTTTTAAATCGGTTCTGGGGTCGAGCCGGATTTTCCGACTTATAGCCTCGCCGGCCAGGATCGCGGTCGAGAGGATCGATGAGATGGTAACCGTTGGAGGTGCGATGCACCTGCCACTCGCTGCCCCAATGGCCGAAGAGATCGCGCTCGCGATGGCGGACTTTGACGAGCCGGTGCACCCAGGTCAGCAGCCCCGCGTCCTCCAGGGCGGCGATCGCGACACAGACCGAGTCGCGGTGACACTTGGCGGCCCGGGCGATCTTCTCGTAGCTCGGGAAGCACCGGCCGCCGCCATCGGCCCCGTGAAACCGCCACAGCAGCGCCCGCAGCACCCGTAGTGTCGCCCAGGTGAGCGGACCCTGGTGCTGCCGGGGTTGGCGATTCGCGCTGTTGTAGGCGTTCGCCGTGGCCCACAGGCGGGCCTTGGCGTTGCCGTCGAGGCGATGTGAGGGGGCCGGCCCGAAAATCTTCTCCCGGCGAAACCGCAGATGACGCGGCAAAACAAGCTGCAATGCGGGCTCCTCGCCCGCGTCAGGCACGCACCTCGCCTGTCAGCGGAAAATCACCGCTTGACGGCCGGTCTGGTTTCCAGGGAAGCTCATTCCTGCCACGGAATTTGAGTTTCCCCGGTCCCGACCGGATGCAAGGCCCGCCCCTCGGCGGGCTTTGTTGTTTTCTGGTGCGCGGGCTCCAGAAGGTTGACGACAGCCGGCTAGCTTGCCGGCATTGGCGGCCACGTCACTGCGCTTGCCGTAGCGCCGCGGAAACCTTGTGATCCGCACACCGGACGTCAGCAACGGCTAGTGGCGCCGCGGCGAATCGATATGCTGGGCCGATCTCCCGCAATACCGGGAGCGGCAAGGCGGGAGTGTCGTCAACAACCCCGTCACCGGACGGGCGACTGATCGTTCTCCTGGTCGCGTGCGTCCGTGAGAGCCCGGCACGACCGGGCTCTCTGCCGTAGCACAACCGATTCACACTGCCGAAAGCGCGCAGGTCATACTCCGAGCGGCCCTCCGGGGTGATTTCTGACGGGTTGGCGCGGGATATCAATTTTTTGGCCGGGAATATCAAGCGGGGCACGCTTAACCCCGTATCTGTAACCCCGCACTCGAAATTTGTGGGGCGGCCGGGCGGCTTTACCCGGCTTGCAATCCTCATCAATCAGGAACAACAGAAATGCGACAACCCCCACCGGGCGCGTTGCGCCTAAAGAGTGAACCGAGCCGAAAACTGCCCACCCCGCCGGTCAGGGTTCCCGCGCGCGCCGGCTACTGCTGGGCGACGGTGCGCGTCAACGCAGGCCCGGATTGGCCCGATATCGCCAACTGCGACCTGCTCGCCCGCCCGGATTTCCTCACCTGTGCCAGGCACGCCAGCCGCGAGCCGGCTGCGCAGTCGCTCAAAAACAACCTGCCCTGAACGAAATCTTCTCTATCCGGCCCTTTGCCGCCTGCTCGGCCTTGGGGCTCTAGCCCGCATTTCTCAAAGGGGGAAGGTGCATCGGGACCCTGGATCTGAGAAAATCGAGTTGCACTAACGGTTTATCTCAGGACCAGGGGGAGTCCCGATGCAAACAGAG
>Ga0318502_10000874_pt1 | contig 10332 bp, 9 predicted proteins | sample GRESIP174b1f22_FD_203291 | JGI IMG/M metagenome (GOLD analysis project Ga0318502, IMG submission 203291) | Tropical soil microbial communities from Luquillo Experimental Forest, Puerto Rico - GRE.SIPMG.174b1f22 | ecosystem: Environmental > Terrestrial > Soil > Tropical forest > Bulk soil...
GGCGTAGCCGATGAAGTAAGTGCCGTACTCCCCGTCGCCGACCGAGCCGAACGGCATGTTGTCCCTGAGGATGTCCACCTCCTCGCCGTCCACCGTGATGGTGGTCAGCGCGTTGTGCGCGGAGGTGGGCTTCACGTCGTCGGCCAGCTCGATGTCGGACAGCTTCTGCCGGCCGATGATCTTCTCCTGCTCCTCGGCCGGCAGCGCGTTCCAGCCCGCCAAGTCGTGCAGGTACTTCTGCACGATGACGTAGCTGCCGCCGGCGAACTCCGGGTCCTCGGCGCCGATCAGCGTCGCCCGGGCGGCCGCCGCACCGGTGGGGTTCTCCGTGCCGTCGACGAAGCCCAGCAGGTCTCGCTCGTCGAAGTAGCGGAACCCGTGCACCTCGTCGGCCACGGTCACCGCGCCGTCCAGCCGGGTCATGATCTGGGTGGCCAGCTCGAAGCACAGGTCCATCCGGGCCGCCCGGATGTGGAACAGCACGTCGCCCGGGGTGGCCACGGCGTGCCGCGGGCCCGCCACGATCTCCTGGAACGGGTGCAGCCCGGCGGGACGCGGCCCGGCACCGGCCAGCCGGTCCCACGCCGCCGCGCCGAAGCTGGTCACGCAGCTCAGCTGCCCGTCCAGGTCGCGGAATCCCACCGCGCGGAGCAGGCCCGCCATGTCTCCGGACAGCGCGCGCATCGCGCCGGCGCTCGCCTCATCAGGGTTGATCACCACGACCAGGAAGATCGCCGCGCCCGCCAGCGGGGCCGTGACGGCCTGCGGCTGGGGACCGGCGGCGTCGGCATCGAGCGTCACCCGTCTATCCTCCACCAGTCACCCACGCCGCCGCGCGGGGACCCGGTTACCCGCCGAACCAGCCGGGCACATCAGCTCGCGGCGCTGGCCTAGGAACAGCCCGCCGCCGGATGGCATCCTGCGTACGAGGAGGATGCCGTGCCCGGACAGAACAAGGGTCATCCGGTCTTCGCGCGGTACTACGCGCGGGCCAGCCAGGCGATGGAGACCGGCGGGATGGCCGGGTACCGGCGGCAGGCGCTGGCCGGGCTCACCGGCACGGTCATCGAGGTCGGCGCCGGCAACGGGCTGAACTTCGCGCACTACCCGGCCGGGGTTACGAAGGTGCTGGCCGTGGAGCCGGAACCGCACCTGCGCAAGCTCGCCGAGCGGCAGGCCCGGCAGGCCCCGGTGCCGGTGGAGGTGCGCGACGGCGCCGCCGAGCGGCTGCCCGCCGCGGATGCCTCGTTCGACGCGGCCGTGGCCAGCCTGGTCCTGTGCTCGGTCGCCGATCAGCGGGCCGTGCTTCGCGAGATCCACCGGGTCGTGCGGCCCGGCGGCCAGCTGCGCTTCCTCGAGCACGTCCAGGCGGGCACGCCGGGCTGGCGCCGGGTGCAGCGTCTTGTTGACGCGACGATCTGGCCGTTGCTGATCGGCGGCTGCCACACCGGCCGGGACACGCTCGGCGCGATCGCCAGCACGGGATTCACCGTCGAGCAGGTGGATGAGTTCCGGTTTCCGCCCACGCGCTGGTCCACGCCGACCACCTGGCACGTGTCCGGGGTGGCGGTGCGGGACCCGTGACCAGGGCAAGGCCGTAACCGCCGATGCCCCTTCTGGTGGGTACCTCCGGCTGGCAGTACCGGGACTGGCGCGGCGTGCTCTACCCGCCGGGCGTCGCGCAGCGCGCGTGGCTGGAGTACTACGCCGCGCGCTACGGCACGGTCGAGAACAACGCCACGTTCTACCGCCTGCCCAGCCAGGACACCTTCGCCGGGTGGCGGGCCAGGACGCCGGACGGCTTCATGATGGCGGTGAAGGCAAGCCGCTACCTCACCCACGTCCGGCGGTTGCGGGATCCGGCCGAGCCGGTCGAGCGCCTGCTGCACGCGGCGGCGGGCCTCGGCGACCGGCTCGGCCCGGTGCTGCTCCAGTTGCCGCCGACCATGCCGGCCAACGCGGGCGCGCTGGAGGAGTGCCTGCGCGAGTTCGCGCGGCACCCGGGACCGGCCGGCCACGCCGTCCGGGTGGCGGTGGAGTTCCGGCACCAGTCCTGGTGGACCGCGGAGATCAGGCAGCTACTGGACCGGCACGGTGCCGCGCTGTGCTGGGCGGACCGGCTCGGCCGCGCGCTCACGCCGCTGTGGCGCACCGCGGACTGGGGTTACCTGCGCTTCCACGAGGGCGCGGCGCAGCCGTGGCCGCGATACGGCGCCCAGGCGCTGCGCAGCTGGGTGCAGCGGGCCGCCGGGACCTGGCCCGACGGCGCCGACGTGTTCGCCTACTTCAACAACGATCAGGGCGGCGCCGCGCTGCACGACGCGGCCGCCTTCGCGGCGATCGCCCGGCGGGCCGGGCGGCAGGTGAGCGCCACCGCGGTGCCCGGAACCGGGCCGGGTTCAGCGGGGTGACAGGTCACCGGGCCGCAGCCGGAACACCTGCAGCCGCAGACCGTGATACTTCTCCGTCTCGCCGATCCACTCCATGCCGATGCGGCGCACCGTCGCCGCGGCCCGCGAGTTGGCCGGCCGCACCAGCGCGATGACCTGTTCGATGCCCTGGTCGAAGGCCCACTCCGCCATGGCCAGCCCGGCCTCGGTGGCGTAGCCATGCCCCCAGGCATCAGGGCGCAGCTGCCAGCCGATCTCGAACTCGTCGTCGGGCGGCAGCGGCAGCAGGGTCGCCCCGCCGATCAGGCGGCCGTCCTGGGGGTCCTCGATCGCCCACCGGCCTGCCGGTGTGGTCATCCGGGAGTCCTCGGCCACCCACTGCTGCAACACCAGCCGCATGGCGGCCAGGTCGGGAACCTGATCCATGGCCGGGGTGAGCCAGCGGGCGACGTCGGCGTCGCCGAAGGTGCTCAGCGCCGCCTCGGCATCGCCGATCTCCCACGGCCGTAGGGCAAGGCGTTTGGTGCTCAGTCGCTGCGCCATGGCCACACCATAACCGGGCGCCGCCCGGCCCGGCGGCGGAGCCTGGGCAGCATGGCGGGAGCGGGCGGGGGAGGCGGATCGGTGCGGGCCCGCTTCAGGCGGGTGCCGGTGGCGTCCAGCCACCGGATGACCGCGTCCAGCCGGAACAGTTCGTACTCGACCACGAGCGCCAGGCCCACATCGAACGGGGCCTCTTCCTCCTTGATCCGCGTCCACTGCTGCATCAGCTCCACCAGGTACCTGCGGTGCGCCTGCATCACGTCGTGCACGTTGGTGCCCGGTATCCGCGCCGCGACAAGCACCTTGATGACCAGCTCGTCGCGGGGCGGCAAACTCAGATCGGGCGGCGTGCGCAGCCAGCTGGCGAGTTCCGCCGTGCCGACCGCGGTGATCCGGTAGCCCTTCTGCGGGCCCTCCTCTCCGGTGCCGTCCGGCTCGGCCAGCCCATCGCGTTCGAGCCGCTGCAGCGTCGTGTAGACCTGGCCGATGTTGAGCGGCCAGACCTCGCCGGTCGCCGCCTCGAACTCCTCGCGCAGCTGCAGCCCGTACTTGGGCCCCTCGCTCAGCAGCCCGAGCAGCGCATGCCGGACGCTCAAGAGCCGCTGCAATCAGGTAGCATGCCTAGCATGATACTGAGTATAAATGCGGCACAATCCAGCGTTTTCTGCCGGCAGTAGGCTCGCCTGGTGGCCGGGGAACAGCGGCATGTCGCGGACCTGCTGGTGCGCTGCCTGGAGCACGAGGGCGTGACCTGCGTGTTCGGCATCCCCGGCGAGGAGAACATCCACCTCACCGACGCCCTGGCCGCCTCCTCGATCCGGTACGTGCTGGTGCGCCACGAGCAGGCGGCGTCGTTCATGGCCGAGATCTACGGGCGGCTGACCGGGCGCGCCGGGGTGTGCTCGGCGACACTCGGCCCCGGGGCCATCAACATGCTGCTCGGCACCGCCGACGCGACCACCAACAGCGCCCCGCTGGTGGCGTTGTCCGCGCAGGTCGGCCTGAACCGGATCTACAAGGAGTCGCACCAGAGCGTTGACCTGGTGTCGCTGTTCTCGCCGGTGACCAAGTGGGCCGACATGGTGCTCACCCCCGGCGCGGTGCCAGAGATGGCCCGCAAGGCGTTCAAGCTGGCGCAGACCGAGCGTCCCGGCGCGGTCTATCTGGCCGTCCCCGAAGACATCGAAGCCATGGCGGCGCCGCCGGGCCTCGGGCCGTTGCCGGTCAACACCCCCCAGGCCGACGAGCCGTCCCGGTCGCAGATCGAGCGGGCCGCCGCGGTGCTCGACGGCGCCCGGCGCCCCATCGTGCTGGCCGGCCACGGGGCCGCGCGGGCCGGTGCGGCGGACGCCCTGCGGCGCTTCGCCGAGCGGCTTGGCCTGCACGTCGCGACCACGTTCCACGGCAAGGGCGTCTTCCCCGACGACCACCCGCTCGCCCTGGGTGCGGTGGGGTTCATGCGGCACGACTACGTCAACTTCGGCTTCGACGAGTCGGACGTGATCGTCAGCGTCGGCTACGAGCTGCAGGAGTTCGACCCGGCCCGGATCAACCCGGCCGGGGACAAGCGGATCCTGCACCTGAGCCGGTTCCCGGCCGAGGTCGACGCCAGCTACAACGTCGAGGTGGGAGTTCAGGCCGACATCAGCGCCACCCTGGATGCGCTGGCCGCCGCCACGTCGCGCCGGTGGCAGCCGGGAGAGGGCGGCGAGAAGATCCGCGCGCTGCTGGCCGACGAGCTGGCCCGCGGCGCGGGCGACGACAGCTTTCCCGTCAAGCCGCAGCGGGTCGTCTCCGACACGCGCGCCGCCCTGGGCCGGTCCGGCATCGTCCTGGCCGACACCGGAGCGGTGAAGATGTGGATGGCCCGGCTGTATCCCACCTATGAGCCCAACACCTGCCTGGTCTCCAACGGCCTGTCCACCATGGGCTTCGCCATGCCCGGTGCCATTGGGGCCAAGCTGGCCGAGCCGGGCCGCCGGGTGCTGGCCGCGACGGGCGACGGCGCCTTCCTGATGAATTCCCAGGAGATCGAGACCGCGCTGCGGGAGCGCATCCCGCTGACGGTGCTCATCTGGGAAGACGACGCCTATGGGCTGATCAAGTGGAAGATGGACCTGGAACTCGGCCACGACGTGGCCACCAGCTTCGGCAACCCCGACTTCGTCGCCTATGCGGAGAGCTTTGGCGCCCGCGGCTACCGGGTGAGCGCCGCGGGCGACCTGCTGCCCATGCTCACCGAGGCGCTATCCGCGGACACCGTGTCGGTGATCGCCTGCCCGGTCGACTACGCGGAGAACCTCCGGCTCACCGACGCGCTCGGCGAGCTGTCCGGCCCGTTCTGACCGGCGCCACCGCCGGATTCGTCACAGGACCGCGGGCAGGCCGAACGCCGGGAACAGCCCGGCGCCGAACGTGGTGATCTCCTTGATGACCGCACCCTCGATCCGCAGGACTTCGAGCTTGGACGGCCGGAACTGCGAGTCGCCCGGGCGGCGAAGGTAGCTCGCAGCGGCCGGCATCCGGTTGGCCCGGGTGGGCACCAGGCGCCAGTCGCCGTCCCGGTCCGGCCCCAGCGCGCGCTCAAGCAACGGCCCGATCGCGGCGAGCCCGTCATAGCAGAACGGGTACGGCGGCATCGTGACCCTGATGTCCTGCGCGGCGATCGCCACCGCGGCGGCGGCGTCGCACCGCTGGTGAGCGTCGATGAACTGGTCGAGCAGCGCCAGTTCCCGGGAACTGGGCCGCCCAGCGGACCAGTCCGCCCGGCGGGCGGGCAGGCGCTCGCGCATGGTCACGCGGGCCCGCTGCAGCGCGCTGTTCGCCGCGGCCACGCTGATGTCCAGCATGGCGGCCGTCTGGCTGGCTGGCCAGCCCAGCACGTCCCGGGCGACCAGTGCCGCCCGCTGCCGTGGCGGCAGGACCTGCAGCGCGGCCAGGAAGGCCAGTTCGATCGTCTCCCGCTCGATCGCGGCCGCGTCTGGCCGGTCCCCGGCGGGCGCCGCCTCGTCGAGCAACTGGTCCGGGTACGGCTGCAGCCACGGCACCTCGGCGAACGAGTTCATCACCCGGGCCCGGTGCGAGCTGCGCCGGAGCATGTCCAGGCAAACGTTAGTGGCGATGCGGTAGAGCCAGGCCCGGAACATCGAACCGGACTCGAAGCCCTCGCGGCCGCGCCACGCCCGCAGGAACGTCTCCTGCACCGCGTCCTCGGCGTCGTCGAATGAGGCCAGCATCCGGTAGCAGTGCACATGCAGCTCGCGCCGGTGCCGCTCGGCCAGCGCCGCGAAGACCGACTGCCCGTCGGCGATCGCGGCGGCAGCCTCGCCGGTCATGAGCCTTGCTCGCCGCGGTTGACCTCCTGCAGCACCCAGACGTTGCCGTCCGGGTCGGCGAAGTCGGCGAACGACTCGTAGTTCGCGTGCTGCGGGTGCGGGCCCGGCACCCAGGTACCCGACTCCAGGTGCCGCACCTCGCTGACCGCTACCCCGCGCCCGGCCAGCCCGGCCCGGGCGGCCGCGATGTCGGAGACCACCAGGTGCAGGCCCTGGGCCGAGCCCGGCGGCGCCGGGCAGATACCCGTCCCGAACCCGACCGAGCAGGCCGATCCCGGCGGCGTCAGCTGGACGACGCGCATCTCGTCGCCGACCGGCGTGTCGACCAGCAGGTCAAAGCCCACCTTCGTCAGGTAGAAGTCCTTGGCCCGGTCCACGTCCGAGACCGGGATCAGCACCAGTTCCAGCTTGAGATCCATGATGTTGCCTTCCGTTGCCGTTGGCCAGGCCATACAGGCCTTGGCCGTGCGTTCCACCGTGTAACGCGAGGCCGCGGAAAAACTCATCGCAGGCGCGATGAACGCGATGAATAGGCCGAACCAGCGGCGGCACCGGCCCGGCGGCAGCGGCCGCAGAGATGCGGATCCACACCGTAGATTGCGTTTGCCGGGCCCAAGGTTATGAGCGCACCAGGGCAACTATGCTTACTCGACCGCACAGGTTGTCGTGGGGGCTGAATTATCTACACACGCCATGAACAGGGTCGGACAGTGGCTCAGGATGTCACGCACGCCACGGCGCTCCCCGATGCCGCGCCGGGCGATATGCAGGTGCTGCTGATCGAGGACGACGATGGCGACGCCTTCCTGGTCCAGGAGCTGCTGGCCGAGGCCGCGGCCGCGGTTACCCTGCGCCGCGCGCGGTCAATGGCCGAGGCCAGGCCGCAGCTTGGCGAGGTGACCTGCGTCCTGCTCGACCTCGGCCTGCCGGACACCCGCGAGCTGCAAGGGGTGCGCTGGCTGCAGGAAAACGTGCCACAGGTTGCCGTGGTGGTGCTGACCGGGCGGACCGACGAGCACCTGGGCGAACAAGCGGTCCGCGCCGGGGCGCAGGACTACCTGGTCAAGGGCGAGGTGGACGGGCCGCTGCTGAACCGGGTCATCCGGTACGCGGTGGAACGCCGCCGCAGCGAGGAGGTCCAGCGCCAGCTTCGCGAGGCCCAGATCGTCGCGCGGGAGAACGCCCGGCTGGAGCGCGGGCTGCTGCCGTCACCGCTGCTGTCCGACCCGAGGCTGACGGTGGCCAGCCGGTACCGGCCCGGCGGCGGGCAGAACCTGCTCGGCGGGGACTTCTACGACCTGGTGGAGGCGCCGGACGGATGGGTGCACGCGGTGGTCGGCGACGTCTGCGGCCGCGGGCCGGAAGAGGCCGCGCTCGGCGTCTGCCTGCGGGTGGCCTGGCGCACGATGATCCTGGCGGAACGGCCCATGGCCGAGGTCTTGTCCGCGGTCCAGCAGGTGCTCGAGCACGAGCGGCAGGAGGACCGGCTGTTCGCCACGCTGTGCATGGTCTCGGTCGCGCCGGACCGCGCCCATGCCCGGCTGCACCTCGCCGGGCACCCACCGCCGCTGCTGATCACCCCCGATGGAGTGCGGGAACTGCGGGCACCGGTCTGCCCGCCGCCCGGGATCGCGCACGCCGTTGACTGGCCGGCCAGCGAGGTGATCCTCGGCGATAGCTGGTCCCTGCTCATCTACACCGACGGGCTGATCGAAGGCCGGATCGGCACCGGCCCGGAGCGGCTGGGCAGCGACGGGCTGACCGAACTCATCGAGAAACATCTGCATGCCACGCGGCCTGCGGGGAAGTGGGAGCGCAGGCCGCGCGACGAGCGGTTGCTCGACCGGCTGGTCGATGACGTACGCGAACTCAACGGGGGAGACCTGGACGACGACATGGCCATGCTCGCTCTGGGGTTCCCAGACCTGGCCGACAGATGAGCGAGTTGCCGGAAGCACCGCATGCCGTCGGAGACGGCCCGGGCCCGGATACCGCCGTAGACGATGGCCAGACCCGGCCGGACGCGGCACCGGCCGGGCCCGGTGCCAGCGCCGGGGTCACGGCCGCCCGCAACGGCCTGCCTGGTCCCGCCGTTACCGGGCGGGACCGCACCCGCCTTGCCGCGGCCAGGTTCACCGGAGGATGGCCGCTTGGCCGCATCATCGGCGCCGGCGTCCTGGTCGCCGGGCTGTTCTCCATCCTCGCGATCGTCGTCGGCGGCGCGGCCCTGGCCAACCTGAACAGCACTCGCGGCCAGGTGGTGGACACCCTCGATCCCGCCGCGACCAACGCCGCGCAGCTGGAAAGCGCGCTGCTCAACCAGGAGACCGGCGTGCGCGGCTACGCGCTCAGCGGGAATCGGGCCTTCCTGGGGCCCTACTGGGCCGGCCAGGTTCAGCAGCGCGCGAAGGTCAGCGCGCTGCGCCCGCTGCTGTCCAGCGTCCCGGGCGGCCAGGCCGATCTCACCCGGATACTGGCCAAGGTCGGCGCGTGGCGGACCACGTACGCCGAGCCGACCATCACGCAGGTGGCCAGCACCGGCAAGCCCGTGGTCAGCCCCGCGATCTACCGGGGCAAGGCGTACTTCGACAGCCTGCGCGTCACACTGACCGCGCTGCAGAGGAACATCGCCCACCAGCGGGAACTGGCCGTCGCCTCGCTGCACCACTCGGCCTCGGTGCTCGACGCGACGTGCATCGGCATCGCGGTCGGGCTGTTGCTGGTGCTGGCCATGTTCGCGTTCGGCCTGTGGCGGTCGGCGATCCTGCCACTGTCCCGGCTGGCCGCGGACGCCCGGCAGGTGGCCGGCGGAGACTTCGGGCACCGGCTCGATTCCCCCGGCGGGCCGCAGGAGGTCCGCGCCGTCGGCAGTGCCGTTGACCTGATGCGGGAGCGGATCCTGGCCGAGCTGTCGGCGGTCCGCGCCGCGCACGCGGACCTGGAGGCGCGCACCGAAGACCTGCAGCGGTCGAACTCCGAACTGGAGCAGTTCGCCTACGTGGCATCGCACGACCTGCAGGAGCCGCTGCGGAAGGTGGCCAGCTTCTGCCAGTTGCTGCAGCGCCGCTACGCCGGCCGCCTGGACGCGAAGGCCGACGAGTACATCGAGCACGCGGTGGACGGCGCCAAGCGGATGCAGGCCTTGATCAACGACCTGCTGACGTTCAGCAGGGTCGGGCGGACCGCGCAGAAGCGGGAGCCGGTCTCGCTGGCCCTGCTGCTGGCCCAGGCGTGGGCGAACCTGGCCAGCGAGGTCCGGCGGACGCGTGCGACCATCGAACAGGGCGAGCTGCCGATCGTGCTGGGCGAGGCCTCGCTGCTCACCGCGGTCTTCCAGAATCTGCTGAGCAACGCGCTGAAGTTCCACGGCGACGAGCGGCCCCGGGTTTCGGTGTCGGTTCGCCGGGACGGCCGGTACTGGCTGTTCTCCTTCAGCGACAACGGCATCGGGATCGAGCCCGAGTACGCCGACCGGATCTTCGTGATCTTCCAGCGCCTGCACGACAAGGCCACCTACCCCGGCACCGGAATCGGCCTGGCCATGGTCAAGAAGATCATCGAGTATCACGGCGGCCGGATCTGGCTGGACACAGATGTCACGTCCGGCTCGCGGTTCTGCTTTACCCTGCCCATGCTGGCAAGCGATGAGGACGCTGATGACTGAGTGCACGGGGTGGGAGATCGTGGACGTGCTGCTGGTTGAGGACGACCCGGGCGACATCCTGATGACCAGGGAAGCGTTCGAGCATCACAAGATCCAGAACAAGCTGCACGTGGTGACCGACGGCGAGCAGGCGCTGCAGTTCCTCAACCAGACCGGCGAGTACGCCGACGCGCCCCGCCCCGGCCTGATCCTGCTTGACCTCAACCTGCCCCGCCGCAGCGGGCATGAGGTGCTCGCCGAACTGAAGGAAGATCCCGGGCTGCGCGTCATCCCGGTGGTCATCCTGACCACGTCCCAGGCGGAAGAGGACATCCTGCGCAGCTACTCGCTGCACGCCAACGCCTACGTCAGCAAGCCGGTGGACTTCGAGCGCTTCATGGACGTGATCCGCCAAATCGAC
>Ga0318502_10000877_pt1 | contig 10329 bp, 9 predicted proteins | sample GRESIP174b1f22_FD_203291 | JGI IMG/M metagenome (GOLD analysis project Ga0318502, IMG submission 203291) | Tropical soil microbial communities from Luquillo Experimental Forest, Puerto Rico - GRE.SIPMG.174b1f22 | ecosystem: Environmental > Terrestrial > Soil > Tropical forest > Bulk soil...
CGCAGGATCGCGCCGAAGCGCAGCACCGTCGGCGCCGCGACGAACGAGGCGGCTGCGCCGGCGCTGCGGCGCAGGAACTGGCGGCGTGTGACCCGGGCGCTCACTGGCGTTCAGTCTAGCTTCGCCGCGCGTTCGCATGAGATGGAGACTCGAAGGAGTTCTTCACACTCTCTTCACACCGCAGCGCATACGAGCCCGTACGATGCGGAGCTGGAGGGATCTGGGTCTGCAGGGGTGGGCCCGGCTGATGCTCGCGCGCTGCGCATGTCTCGGCCCTTCGTCGGTGTCTCGCCTCACGCGTCTGCGCGCGTGCGCCCTCCGCACAACACCTTGGAGGGAACATCGATGTACTCGTCTCGAACTCTCGCGATCTCGGCCTTGACGCTCGTCATCACCGTCGCCGGATTCGGCACCGCCACGCACGCGGCGCTGTCGGACCGCATGGTCGTCACCAGCCCGGCGGGCGTGACGATCTACGACAACTCGATGCCCGAAACGCCGTCGCCGACGGCGCCCGAGAGCTCGCTCACCTTCGCCGGCGGGCCGGCGAACGTGGCGCCGCCGATCCCGATCCCGGCGGCGATCGGCATCCCCGGCGTCAGCATCGTCGTGCTGACCGAGGCCGCGCCGGATCCCACGGAGCCGCCGCTGGTGCTCCCGATCCCGGGCGGGCAGGTGCTCGTCAGCGACGTCATCGTGTCGACGTTCACGGCCACCGCCGGGACCAGCGTGCCGCCGTTCGTGACGCTGCTCTCCGATGGTGATCCAGTGCTCGACCAGATCTTGAGCAGCCTGGTGGGAAACCCGAACCTGAAGATCATCCCGGAGACCGGCAAGCTCGAGGACGTGACCAGCCTCGTCGGCGGACTCAACAGCCCCCTCGGCCCGGTGCAGGTAGCGGTGCAGTCCGACGCTCCGGAGCCGGAGCTGCTGATGCTGCTCGGGTCGGCACTCGCGCTCGTCGGCATGACCCGCGTGCGCGCTTCGTGAACGGTTCGCCGCCCCGGCCTCGCGCCGGGGCGGCGGCTACCTTTCCGGGATGCGCAAGACAAAGCTGTTTCTCGCGGTCCTCGTCTTCACGGTCGTCGCCTGCCAGCGTGCAGAGAGTCAGGCCGTCGCGAAGATCTCGAACCAGGCGCTCGCCGACGAGATCAAGAACGGCAAGGCGCCGCTGATCCTCGACGTCCGCACGCCCGAGGAGTTCCAGGCAGGCCACATCCCGGGCGCCGTGAACATCCCGCACGATCAGCTCGCGAGCCGTCTCTCGGAGCTCCCGATCTCGAAGTTCGACGAGGTCGTGGTCCACTGCGAGAAGGGCGGCCGCGCCGCGAAGGCGGAGGCGGTGCTGGAGGGCGCGGGATACACGAAAGTCGAAGACCTTCAAGGTCACATGCACGAGTGGAGAGACTCGGGGCTTCCCATGCAGTGACCTGTCGTGCGACGATCACCTTGATGAGGGAATTGTCGCGAGCGGCGTTTGCGTTCCTTTCGGTGATCCTTCTCCCGCTGTCGTCGCGAGCTGCGCAGGTCACTCTGGATTTTGCGGGGACAGTCAGCTTCGCCATGGGTGATCTCGGCCCGACCGACGGATCGATCGCCGTAGGTACTCCAGCGAGTGGACGAATCACGTTCGACAACGCGGCTGCGCCGACGAGTACGAGCACGTTCACGCAGGACGGCGGCGTCGGCACCGATGCCCACTATTCGTTCGCTCCTCCCGCCTGGATCTTCACCCTGAGCGTGGGGAGCTACCTGATCACGACCTCGCAGACCTTCGATGTCCTGGTGCACGACGCTCCTCTCGGAACCAACGTTTTCGAGAACTTCACCGTGTCTTCGAGCAACTCCACGGCGGCGGGACCGCTCAACGGGGATCCGAACGTCTCCATGGGTCTCGGCTTGTTCGACAGCGACGGGGCGCTGCTGCACTCCGGGTCTTTGACGAATGTGCCGCTCGATCTGTCGCTCTGGAACAACGGCGGTCAAGTGATCTTCAGGTTCACCGGCAGTGGCGCCAAATGGGTCGTTTCTCTGGATTCGCTCCGTGCAACGGTGCCCGAGCCTTCGTTGCTGGCGCTGCTCGCGCTGGCGAGCGGAGCGCTGGCTACCCGTGCAGTGACTCGATCGCGGTCTTGATCAGAGCGATGTCGTCGCGGATGCCGAAGTCGTCGCCGGCCGAGTAGCCGAACCTGCCGACCACCAGCCGCTCCGACGGCACCACGTAGATCCGCTGGCCGCGGTTGCCGCTCGCGAAGAAGCCGTCCTTGGGGAAGCCGGCCGCCACCCGGCGCGCGGGCCAGCGCGCCGGGCCGTCGTTGGTGTAGAAGCCGGCGCCGTAGCCCGAGCCGAGCGTTGCGCGGCGCGAGTAGTCGACCCACCCTTCGGGCAGGATCCGCCGACCGTCGGGCGCGACGCCGTCGTTCGCGTACAGCGCGCCGAAGCGCGCGAAGGCTCGCGCGGACGCGTAGACGTGTGCCGAGCCGACGAACACGCCGGCACCGTCGAACTCCATCGTGACTCCGTCCATGTGCAGGGGCGAGAAGAGCTCGCGGTCCGCGAAGGCGCGCATGGCTTCGGCGGCGCCGCCCACGGTCTCGCCGAGGAGCCGATCGAGGATCAGCGTGTCCGCCGAGGTGTACTCGAAGCGCGTGCGCGGCGGCGCCTTCAGCGGGTGGCCCGCCGCGAACCCCGCCATATCGTCGTGCAGGAAGAGCATCTGCGAGGCGGGGTCGAAGCCCGATCCTGTCTCTTCCGCATCGAGCCCGCTCTCCATCGAAAGCAGATCGCCGACGGTGATCGCGCCGCGCGGATCGCCGTGCGCCGACCACTCGGGCGCCCCGACCGGCTGGTCGACGCGGAGCCTCCCCTCCTTCACCAGCACCGCGAGCAGCGCGTTGGTGAACGACTTCGCGACCGAGTAGCTGAGCAGCGGCGTCGCGATCCCGAACCCGGGCGCGTAGCGCTCGGCCACGACCTTGCCGTCCTTCACCACCACCACGGCCTTCACCAGCTTCGGCGCGTCGCCGGGATGCTCCGCGAAGACGCCATCCAGCGCGGCGCGCAGCGCGGGATCGCGCGGCTCGACCAGGCCCGGGGGCGCGAAGTCGTCCGGCGCCGATGCGGCGCGAGGTCCGACCGGTTGCGGCGAAGGAATCTTCGGGTCCCAGATCACCCGGCAGCCGTAGCCCTCGGTGAAGGTGGCGCGTGCTTCGAAGAACCCCCCCACGAGCCAGCCCTCGGCCGACTTCTCGCTCGCGTCGACGCGGTAGCGCAGCCCCGGGCCCGCCATGTGCGTCATCGGCTGCACGAGCTCGCGGAACATCGCCTCGGGGTCGATGCCCTGGATGAATGCGGCCGCGCACGCGTCGTGTGCGGTGAGTGCCGCCGCGACGCGCAGCGCGCGGTCGACCCGCAGACCCGCGAGCGAGGTCGCGAGCGTCATGGGAGCGATCAGTGCGCCGATCAGCGTTGCCCGAATTTTCGGGAGGGTATCAGGATGAAGGCGAGTGCGGAGACTGCAAGTCCGAGCAGAGCCGGGGACGCCTCAGGGACGACGTCCACCTCGAACGTGGCCTCGCCGAGCAGGTTCAGATCAAGCGCCCAGCGTACCCCGCCGGGAGCTCCGCAGGGAAGAACGCCGACACCAGCAGGTGTCAGGCGATACGGCGCGATGCGTACACCAGCCCGAGCCCGACCGCGGCGAGACCCATGCCGCGATAGGCCCACGGCATCTGGTTCGCCATGAAGCCGACCGGCGCCACGCCCGTGCCCTGCAGGATCCACCAGAGCCCGAGCAGCGAGGCCAGCACCCCGACGATGAGCAGAACTCGCTTCACGATCCCTAGACACGTCGCGGACTGCGTGGTGGATGCGTCATGGAATCGCACCGCAGGTCCCGGCGGTCCCTGCCTGGCAGGCCAGCGGGCAGGTCGGGCACTTCGGCCCCGGTGCCTTCCCATTGAGCGAGCGGAACACTCCCAGGTCCGAGGCGTTGATGACCGCGCCGCTCTCGTCGAGGTCGTAGATCGCGCAAGGATGCGTGCCCGCGGTGCCGCAAGAGTCCACCGTCCGCGACTTTCCGATCGCCGTGCGGAACTGGCCCAGGTCGGCCGCGCCCACAGCCGTGCCGGTCGTCCCCGGGAACTTTGCGTCGCAGCGGTTTCCGTAACCGTCGTGGTCGTCGTCGCGCTGCCCTCCGGTGAGCGTCGCCCACGGATTCGCACCGAGGAACGTCGGCGCATCGGGGGTCACACGCGGATTCGCCGCGTTCACGCAGTTGTCGCAGGCGTCGCCCACGCCATCGCCGTCGGCGTCAGCCTGATCGGCGTTCGCAACCGTCGGGCAGTTGTCGGCGGGATCGCACACACCGTCGCCGTCGAGATCGCTCGCACAAGTGCAGCTCGCCGCGCCGTTTACGATCGGGCAGTGCGAGACGTCGAGCTTGACGAGGCCGTCCTCGTTCTTGGGCACCGAGAGGATGGAGTAGTCCCGGAACGCGAGCGCCGAGACCAGGTTGTAGCCCGGCAGCTGGGCCGCGCCGACGAGCCGCACACCGAAACGCGAGTGCGCAGCGCCCACTGCACCCGGGCCTCCGAGGACCGCGGTCTGCGCCACGTCGTCGAGACCGGTGTCGAAGGCGCCATCCGACTTCGGACCGCTCGGGCCCAGACCGAGCCGAGAGACACACGCTCCTGCACCATTGCTCACGGTGCTGTTGTTGCCGAAGCAGCCCGGGATGCCGTCCGGGCCGGGGCCAGCGTCGAAGGTCCGCAGCAGCGGGCCAAGCGGAGTTCCCGGCTGCGCTGCGCCCCAGATGACCGTGTTGCCGGCCACGCAGCAGGTGACCCCGATCGGCAGCGTCGTGCCGTTGGCGAAGGTGCCGCCCGTGCCGATGCCGGGCCCGAACGGTGCCGCGTTGGGGTCGCTGGAGATCGGGCCGAGATCGTCCAGATCGGTGGGGCTATTCGGATCCAGCGTGTCGCGGAACTCCGCGGCGGCGGTGCCCGTGGTTCCGATCAGGTAGTAGGTCACCGCATAGGCGGCAGCGATTCCCGCGATGCCGCCGACCCGGTGCCCCTGTGCCAGATCGAGATCCGCCTGCCCGTGCGTCGAGTAGCCCACTGGCAGCGCCAGAGGGTTCGTCGTCGCATCGTAGGGTCCATTGCACGCGCGGCACTGGCTGCCCTGGCCGCCGCAGAGCGGGTCCCCGTTCACCGGATCGCCGGGGATGCACGGACTCACGCCGTCCGCGCAGCGTCCGACGAATCCGGCTGCGTTGCCCCAGCCCCCCATGCGACAGCGCATGTCACTCGTGACGAGCCAGGCGGCGATGGTGAGCGGAGTGACTCCGATTGCGTCGTTCGCGCCGGCGAGCGCGCCTTCGCCGCTCTGGATCGCGAGCTGCGCGCCCGCGTTCGGGTCGGCGGCCGCCACCGCCTTCACCGCTTCGAGCTCGACGGTGGTGAGGTCGAAGTCCTTCCTGCAGGTGGGGGGGCAGGTGGGATTCGCTGCCATCTCGGCGGGCGTGAGGTTCCGCGACCAGAGCACCGCCAGCGAGTCGTGGGCTCCCGTGCTGCAGAAGACCCCGCCCGCGAGCGGCTGGTCAGTCCTGAACCCTGCACTCACCTCGCAGGCGAACCAGACGGTGTGGGTGTTGAAGGTGGTGGTGACGGCGATCGGATCGAAGGTCCAGTCCGACCAGAACGAGTCACCGAAGCCGCGCTGAAGCTGAACTCCGAGGGACGTCGAGAGGTCGCTGAGCGCCTCCGCACTGGTGGTCCGCACCGGGTGGATGGGTCCGGTGCTGCCGCGGCCGATGCTTCCGGCATCGCGCTGCGGGGTGTACTGAGTGGGCGGATTCTCGATCGCGTAGCGTGGAGAAGTGCTCGGAGTCGGGCTCCCGTTCACCGCTGGACCGAGCCCCGCGAAGATGACCATCCCCGAACCCAGGTTCTGCTCGGCGCCGAGCGCGAGGCCGAAGCCGCCGAGGCTGCGGTTGGGATCACCGTCGGAGCAGACCGGCCCGAAGGTCCCGCTGCCGCAGACCGCGCTCTCGAACGCCGCAAGGTTGGGGTCGTCGCCCTGACACGCGCAGCTGCTGTTGAATGGCCCACCGAATGGATCCGAGCTCATGTCGCAGGTGCCGCTGCCCGTGCCGGCGCAGAGGCTGCTCGGTCCCGTCGCGATCGCGTTCGGATCGAGCTGGTAGGCGTCGGTCAGGCAGCCGACGTGGACGTCACCGGTACAGTGCCCGGCGCCGTGCGGCCAGACGCACGAGCCCGCCCCCAGCGTCCCCATCGTGCAGCGGCCTTTCGGCACGATCTGGAGCGCGCAGATCTGGTTCGGATGCAGCGCGCAGCGCGCGCCGGTCTGGTCGAAGCAGCCCTCGACCGGATCGCACGAGCTCGGCGTCGAGTCGAGGAGATTGTTTCGCCCCGTCTGAGTCATCCACTCGTATGCGCTGGCCTGCGAGGTCACGATCGCAGTCGCGTCGATCGCGAACAGCGGCGCCGAGTTCGGTGGGCCGGAGTTGAGCTGGGTCCAGGTACCACCGCCGTTCGTGCTGTTGAACGTCTGGTCCCCGATCGTCCAGGACACCGAGGACGTCTCGACGGTCGAGTCCGTTCCTTGCCACTGCCCGAACCCGGATCCGGTCTCACCCATCGTGACCCAATAGGTGGTGCCCGGGCTCAGCACCGTTCCCGACGAGGTGTACGTCAGCGTGGACGCGCCGGCAGGGAGGGTCTGCGTGCCGAGATTCTCCAGCAGAGCCCCGGGCTTCCCCGACGCGTCGGCCCGCAGCAGCAGCCCGGAGGTATCCGTTCCTCCCGAGCTGCCCTGCGTCTTCACGACGACCGAATCGAGCCGGTACGATCCGCCGCTCGCTGCCGTGGTGAAGGAGCCCGCAGCGGCATTGGCCGGCGTCTGGATGCCGAACCCGACCTGATCTGCTTCGGTCAGGTTGCTCACGACCTCGCCCGCCAGGCACAGCCGGGGTATGAGAATCACGAACACGAGGCAGACCTGAACCTTCGCCCGGTGGAGATTCATGGCACCCACTCCCTCACTCAGGTTCGGGGAGCATCTCATGCGCAGGTTCAACGTGTCACGGAATTCCGCCGCCGGTCGCGCGCGAGAGAGAGTGCTTCCCAGAGCTCCGCGGGGATCGGGACGGCGAACTGCTCGGCGTTGTCGGCGATCTCCTCGGCAGAGCGCGCACCCGTCAGGACGCAGCTCACCGCGGGATGGCGCAGCGGGAACTGCAGCGCCGCCGCACGCAGGGGGACTCCGAAGCGGTCGCAGACCTCTTCGAGCTCGCGCGCGCGCGAGATCCGCTCGGGCGACGCCGGCGCGTAGTCGTAGGTCGCGCCGGTGCGGGGCGCCGCCAGCAGCCCGGAGTTGAACACTCCCGCCGCGATCACCGCGACGCCACTGCGCTCCGCAAGCGGAAGGAGATCGCGCTCCGCGGAGTCGTCGAGCAGCGTGTAGCGGCCTGCGACGAGCACGCAGTCGACCAGCCCTCGCTCGACGAACCGGGCCAGCATCGCGGACTGGTTCATTCCCCCGCCGATTGCGCCGATCACGCCCTCGTCGCGCAGCCGGCGCAGCGCCCGGAACGCCCCGCGCTCGGCCTCAGCTTCGTGTGCGTCGGGATCGTGCACGTGGACCACGTCGAGCCGGTCGAGCCCCAGGCGCGCGAGGCTCTCCTCGAGGGAACGCAGCGCACCGTCATAGGAGAAGTCGAACACCGGACGCACCGGCGGAATGTCGGCGAACACGGTCTCGCGATCGACTCCCGGCCGCAGCAGCCGCCCGACCTTCGAAGCGACCACGACCTCGCCCCGCTCCCGGCCGCGCAGTGCCGCGCCGAGGCGCTGCTCCGACAGCCCGTGTCCGTACAGCGGCGCGGTGTCGAACCAGCGGATCCCGGCCTGCCAGGCCGCGTCGATGGTCGCCCGGGCCTGCGCGTCGCTGGACGCCTCGTACAGGTTGGCGAGCGGCGCGCAGCCCAGGCCGAGGCGAGTCACGTGGAGCGAGGTCGCGCCGAGCTTCACGCGCTCGCCCGGGTCAGGCACGGCGCCACTCCGTGCCGTCGGGGAAGCTGAAGGCGGCGAGCGCCTCGGGGCGCAGCTCGATCGAGTAGCCCGGCGTCTCCGGGGTCAGGTAGCGCCCCTTCTCCACGCGCACGGGTGCGACGAAGTGCTCGTGCAGGTGCCCGGCGTACTCGGTGCTGCGGTCTGCCAGCGAAGCGCTGACGCACACGTAGTCGATCCAGGAGACGTGCTGCACGTACTCGCACAGCCCCAGCCCTCCGGCGTGCGGACACACCGGGACGCCGAAGTGCGCAGCGAGCAGCAGCACGGCGAGCACCTCGTTCAGCCCGCCGAGGCGGCAGGCGTCGACCTGGCAGTAGTCGGTCGCGCCGGCCTGGAACAGCTGCTTGAACAGCACCTTGTTGGCGCAGTGCTCGCCGGTCGCGACACCCATCGGTGTCACCGCACGGCGGATTGCCGCGTGGCCGAGCACGTCGTCCGGGCTGGTCGGCTCCTCGATCCAGCGCAGCCGGAACGGCGCCAGGTGCCCGAGCCACTCGATCGCCTGGGGGACGTCCCAGACCTGGTTCGCGTCGGCCATCAGCTCGCGCTGCCAGCCGAGCTCGTCGCGCATCACCTGGCAGCGCCGCACGTCGGACGCGACGTCGACGCCGACCTTGGTCTTGAAGCGCGTCCAGCCGGCCGCGATCGCCTCGCCGCACAACCGCCGCACCTTCTCTTCGGGGTAGCCGAGCCAGCCGGCCGAGGTGACGTAGGCGGGATAGCCGTCGCGCGCGAGCTCGGCCTCGCGCGCGGCCTTGCCCGCCTCGCGCGCGCACAAGAGGTCGAGCGCCTGGTCGCGGCTCAGCGCGTCGGACAGGTAGCGCCAGTCCACGAGCCCCACGAACTCGCGGGGCGTCAGGTCGGCGACGAGCTTCCACACCGGCTTGCCCGCGCGGCGCGCCCACAGGTCCCACAGCGCATTCACGATCGCGGCGGTCGCCAGGTGGATCACGCCCTTGTCGGGGCCGAGCCAGCGCAGCTGTGACTCGTTGGTGAGCCGGCGATGGAAGCCGGCGAAGTCGGCGGTGATCTCCTCGAGCTCGCGCTCCAGCACCAGCGGCGCCAGCGCACGCACCGCGGCGCATACCACCTCGGTGCCGCGGCCGATGGTGAAGGTCATCCCGTGGCCGCACACGCCGTCCGCTTCGAGCGTGACGTACGCGGCGGAGTAGTCCGGATCACCGTGCACCGCATCGGAGCCGTCGAGGAAGCGCGAGGTCGGGCAACGCACGTCCTGCACGTGCAGGCCGCGGATGCGCATCAGCGGCGGCTCGCCGGAGGCACGGTGATCCCGTGCGTCCCGCCGTCGATCTGCAGCGCGCTGCCCGTGACGTAGCCCGCCGCGGGCGAGGCGAGGAAGGTGATCGCCACCGCGATCTCCTCGGCAGTGCCCAGCCGCCCGATCGGCTGGCGCGCGACGAGGTTCGCACGCGCGGCCGCGGGATCCGGCGCCTGCGCCAGCAGCCGCCCGACCCACGGCGTGTCGACCGTGCCCGGACACACGCAGTTCACCCGGATCCCCTCGGCGGCGTGGTCGGCCGCCATCGCGAGCGTGAGCGCATACACCGCGCCCTTGCTGGCGCCGTAGCAGGCGCGCTTTGGCAGGCCCGTCCACGACACGATCGAGGCCACGTTCACGATCGCGGCGTGTCTCGAGCGGCGCAAGTGCGGCAGACAGGCACGCGCCAGCCGCACCATGCCGAAGACGTTCACGTCGAAGACGCGCTGCCACTCGTCGAGCGGGTTCTCTTCGACGTTCCCCTGCGCTCCGATGCCCGCGTTGTTGACCAGCACGTCGATTCCGCCGAAACGCACCATGACCGCGGACACCGCTGCGTCGACCGACGCCTGATCGGTGACGTCGCCGCGCAACGGCAGCACACCGTCGCGCGCGGGCGGCGGCGCGACGTCGAGCGCGGCGACGCGCGCGCCCTCGCCGCGCAGCGCCTCGAGCGTCGCCAGACCGATCCCGGATCCGGCGCCGCTGATCAGCGCCACCAGGCCCTCCATCGCGAGCAGACTCATTCCCTCCCCTCCAGCACCGCCTCCGCAGCGGCTTGCATCGCGCGCAGGGCGCCCGCGCCGTCGAGCTCGCCGCGCAGCGCGCGCTGCAGCGCGCCCCAGCCCGCGTCCTCGATTTCGGGAAAGTGCGCCAGCGGCGGATAGGTGATCATGCCATCGGCGATCGTGCGGCGCGTGATCGCGAGCCGGCGCGCGTCGAGCTCGTCCGCAC
>Ga0318502_10000900_pt1 | contig 10257 bp, 10 predicted proteins | sample GRESIP174b1f22_FD_203291 | JGI IMG/M metagenome (GOLD analysis project Ga0318502, IMG submission 203291) | Tropical soil microbial communities from Luquillo Experimental Forest, Puerto Rico - GRE.SIPMG.174b1f22 | ecosystem: Environmental > Terrestrial > Soil > Tropical forest > Bulk soil...
CGGCTGCATACGCAGCAGTGCGTCGCCACCTGGCGGCACACCCCCTGCATCTTCGAGTATGTTTATTTCGCCCGCCCCGACTCGAAGATCGACAACATCTCCGTCTACCGCGCGCGCATGCGCATGGGCGATCGCCTGGCGGACAAGATCCTGCGCGAGCGGCCGGCACACGACATCGATGTGGTGATTCCCATTCCGGATACCAGCCGTACCAGCGCGCTGCAGCTCGCGCAGCGGCTCGGCGTCAAGTACCGCGAGGGCTTCATCAAGAACCGCTACATCGGCCGCACTTTCATCATGCCCGGACAGCAGGAGCGCGAGAAGTCCGTGCACCGCAAGCTGAATGCCATCGACCTCGAATTCCGTGGCAAGCGGGTGCTGCTGGTCGATGACTCGATCGTGCGTGGCACCACCTCGGCGCAGATCATCGAGCTCGCCCGCGAAGCCGGTGCTGCCAAGGTGTATTTCGCCTCCGCGGCACCGCCGGTGCGCTTTCCGAACGTCTACGGCATCGACATGCCGGCGACGAGCGAGCTGGTGGCGAGCGGGCGCACGGTGGAGGAGGTGGCGCGCATCATCGGCGCCGACTGGCTCATCTACCAGGACCTCGAGGATCTGATCGCTGCGTGCAAGCACGAGGATGCGCGTATCGAGGAGTTCGACACCTCGTGCTTCTCGGGTGAGTACGTGACGGGCGATGTCAGCCCCGAATATCTCGAGCGGCTGCAGCTCGAGCGCTCGGACGCGGCCAAGCTCGCCCGCCGTGACGGGCGTGGCAAGCTCAAGGTGGTGCGGTAAGCCACCCCAGAAAATCGCGCTCGCTGCACCAGGTGAGCACACGCTGTCCAATAAGATGCGCGATTTCCTGGGGACCCCGGTGAGAGAAGCGGACACTTCCGACCCGCGCCGTGCACTGCTGCTGGAGCTCCTGCAGGCGGGCCTGGCACGTGTGCACGGCCGCCACTGCGTTGCTGCGGCACTCACTGCGGCATCGCCCCCGGCTCCCCTCTGGGTGGCGGCAGTGGGCAAGGCGGCCACCGCCATGGCGCTCGGCGCGCACGACGCGCTCGGGAGTGCCATCGAGCGCACGCTCATCATCACCCGCGACCCTGAAGATCTGAGCGCCTTCGACCGAGGTGCGGCTCCGGAAGTATGGCTGGGATCGCACCCGGTGCCCGATGAGCGCTCGCTCGCCGCCGGGGCGCGCCTGCTCGAGTGGGTGGATGAGCTCCCGCAGGGCGCGCTACCGCTCTTCCTGATCTCCGGCGGTGCCTCGAGCCTGGTGGAAGTTCCGGCCACCGGCGCGACGCTGGAGGATCTCGCCGCACTCACGCGGCTGTCATTCTCCTCCGGCATGGCGATCGGCGAGCTCAACACACGCCGCTCGGCGCTCTCGCGCATCAAGGGCGGACGGCTCGCGGCGCGCCTCGGTGGGCGCGCGGCACGGGCGCTGTTCATATCGGATGTGCCTCAGGATGATCCCCGGGTCATCGGCTCAGGAATCATGGGTCCCGCGCCCGCGGGTGACCGCATCGAGCGGCTCGTGGTGGCGAGCGTCGATCACGCGGTGGCGGCGGTCGCCGCCCGCGCCACGCAGCTCGGACTCACCGTGCATGCATCGCCCGAGCGTTTTGCGGACAGCGCCGAGCGGCTTGCCGCGCGCTTCGCACACGAGCTGCACATGGGGGAGGCGCAGCTGCGGGTGTGGGGAGGAGAATCGACGGTGGAACTGCCGCCGCGGCCCGGCCGCGGTGGCCGCAACCAGCACCTGGCGCTCGCCGCGGCGCGGCTGATCTCCGGACGTGATGAACTGTTGCTGCTCGCGGCGGGCACCGACGGCAGCGATGGGGTCACCGACGATGCCGGAGCACTCATCGACGCTGAGACCTGCGCGCGCGTCGCACTCGCGCAGCTGGATGCCGACGATTGCCTCGCTCGCGCGGACTCCGCGCGCGCGCTGGCCGCGAGCGGTGACCTGCTGCACACCGGACCCACGGGCACCAACGTCGGCGATCTGGCGATCGGACTCAAACTGTCGGCCGAGGAGGCCGCAGATCTCGTGCCGCACCGTGACGCCCGCGGGCGGCGCGTGTTGTAATTCAGCACGTGCGCCTGCTCCTGATAGAAGAAGACGAGCGCCGCTGCGCGCACATCCGGGAGCGGCTGGTTTCCTGGCGGCCGCACGCCGAGCTGGTGGTACACCGGCCGGTGACGCAGGGGGCGCTGGCGCGCGAATTCCTTGCCCAGGGCTTCGATGCGGTGATGCTTGCGGATGAATGGCCCGGCGGCCGTGGCCTCACCTGGGCGCGCGAGCTCGCCGGGCGCGCGGGTTTTGCGCCCATCCTGCTGCTGTGCCAGAAGAAGGATGCGAGCGCGGATCGGGAGGCCGGTGCCATCGGCGCTTACACCGTCAGCCGCGAGGACCTCGAGCGCGAGACCTTTGCGCACGTGCTGGCAGCCGCCGAGCGGCGTCAGGCACACGCGCGCGCCATCTGGCGCGAGAGCCGCGCGGGGCGCGAGACTCAGCGGTTCGGTGATGCCTTCATCCGCGGTTACCGCTGCATCCGGCGGCTCTCCGCGGGAGCGACCACCGACCTGTACGTGGCCGAGAGCGAGCGTGTTGGATCGCTCGTGGCGCTGAAGGTCGCGCGGGACCGCCAGGACGAGGAGCAGCCGGTCGATGCCTTCCGCCGCTTCCTGCAGGAGCACGAGATCGCACAGCGCATCGCCAGCCCCGCCGTAGTACGCCTGTACGACCTGGGGGTAAGCGATGAGCATGCCTGGCTCGTCATGGAGTACTTTGCACTCGGCGATCTGCGCCGCCGCATGCGCAGCACGCTCAGCCCGCGCGAAGGGCTGCGTTTTGCAGTGGCCATCGCCGAGGCGCTCGCCGCAGTGCACGCGGTCGGTGTGCTGCACCGGGACCTGAAGCCGGGTAACGTGATGCTGCGCGAGGACGGCAGCATCGCGCTCATCGATTTCGGGCTGTCCAAGGATGCGGCGCTCGCGCTCGATGTGACCGACACCGGCATGATCTTCGGCACCCCCCATTACATGAGCCCGGAGCAGGGACACGCGGAGCCGCTCGACGCACGCACCGACCTCTACAGCCTCGGGGTGATCCTGTTCGAGATGCTGACGGGCGAGAAGCCCTACCGCGCGGAAAATCCCATGGCGATCGTCTACAAGCACCGTAAGGAGCCGGTGCCGCAACTGCCGGCGCAGTTCGAGGCCGTGCAGCCGGTGCTCGAGCGGCTCATGGCGAAACTCCCGGCGGACCGCTTCGCCAATGCGCAGCAGGCCCGCGATGCGCTCGAGGAGACGCTCGGCGCCTGGCTTGCCCGGGGGCAGGAGAGGTGAGCGGCGCCACAGTGCCCGCCCGCTCCGGGGCGCACGCTTCGATCTTGCGCGTGCCGACACCTTCAGCCTGGGTGGAGGATGCCCTCGCGAACGTGGCCGAGCTGCTGCAGGACCACGCCAACTGCGAGAAGAAAGCCGCCTCCACCGCACTCGCGCTGATGTTCGCCTATCCGGAGGACCGCGCACTCGGGGCGGCGCTCTCGCGCCTGGCCCGCGAGGAGTTGCGACACTACGAGCAGGTGATCCGCGCCATGACGGCGCTCGGATTGCCATTCGCGCGGCAGCGACCAGGACGCTATGCGCAGCAGCTGCGGCGCGTGGCTCGTACCAGCGATCCGGGACGCAAACTCGATCTGCTGCTGACCGGCGCGCTGATCGAGGCGCGCTCGGCGGAGCGCTTTACGCTGCTTGCGCCGCGGCTGCCGCCGCCCCTCGCCCGGCTGTACGCCGATCTCGCGGGGGCCGAGGCCCGCCATTTCGTGCTCTACCTGGAGTTCGCCCGCGATGCCGCTCCGCAGGACTGGCAGGCACGCCTCGAGACGCTCGCCCGGCAGGAAGCGCAGCTCGCCACCGAGCCCGATGAGACGCTGCGCTTCCACTCCGGTCCGCTGCGCGCCCGCAGCTGACTGGGATGCATCTTAAGTCAACAGTGCGCAGGTGCCATGAGGGCGGGCGCTGACTAACAGTTGGTTACACCCGCGAGCCGACCGCGGATTACGCCGCGAGCTGCGGCGCGGCACCAATTGCGCTGCCGCTTGTCTCTCTGTGCAGGTATCCTCACGCACGCGAGGAACGATGAGCGAACGACCCCACGTGTTGATCGTCGATGACGACCGCGAGATCCGCGGCCTGCTCGCGCAGTACCTGGAGAAACACGACTTCCGCACCACCGCGGTCGCCGAGGGCCGGGAAATGCGCCGGGTGCTCGAACGCACGCACGTCGACCTGCTGGTGCTCGACCTGATGCTGCCGGGCGAGGATGGACTGTCGCTGTGCCGGGAGCTGCGTGGCCGCTCGCAGCTGCCGATCATCATGTTGACCGCTCGCGGTGAGGACGTCGATCGCATCGTCGGGCTCGAGCTCGGCGCGGATGACTACGTCGCCAAGCCCTTCAACCCGCGCGAGCTCCTTGGTCGAATCAAGGCGGTCCTGCGCCGCTCGGCGCATGCCCCGCGCGATCCGAGTCCCGAGAGCGTGCGGGGTTTCTCCTTCGGCGGCTGGCGGCTCGACACCGTGACACGCACCCTCACCAACTCCGAGGGCCGCGAAGTCGCGCTCAGCGGAGCCGAGTACCGGCTGCTCGCCGTGCTGCTCGGGTCCGGTAACCGCGTGCTGACACGCGCACAGCTCACCGAGCTGCTGCGGGGGCGTGATGCCGATCCTTTCGATCGCAGCATCGATGTACGGGTGAGCCGGCTACGGCAGATCCTCGGCGATGACGCACGTGCACCGCAGATCATCAAGACCGTGTACGGCGAGGGCTACGTGATCGGCGTCAGCGTCGCGACCGACTAGCGCCTCTGCAAGGCGATGCGCCTCAGCTTGTGGCCACAATCGCTCTTTGGCCGGCTGCTCGCGGCCTCGGTGGCCGCCGTGTTGATCGCGCAGGCGGTGGCGCTGCTGCTCATTGCCCAGGAGCGCGAGCACTTCATGCTGCAGGGGAGCGTGCGCGAGTGGGCGCGCCGCATCGCCGACACGACGATGATGCTCGCTCCGTTGAGCCCTGCGCAGCGTGCGGATGCGCTCGCGCAGCTCTCATCGTCCGAGCCACAGGCCCCGCCGCACATGATGCATCACCCACCGGGTCCGCACCCGGGCATGCCGCATGCGCTCGGGGGTGGCTTCGTGCGAGTGCCACTGCTGGGTGACTTCGAAAGCGCGCTGCGCGAGCAACTGCGCACCGCGCTCGGTCCCGCTTACCGCATCGAGATCGGCGCGACACCCGAGCCCCCGCCGCCTGCGGTCGCGCTGCCCGCGCCCTTCTACGAGGCGCACGGGCTCGCCATGCACCCCGCGAGCGCGCTGCGCTACGACGTGACCGTGCGCTTTGCCGACGGCGATGCGATCACCTACCGGGTGATGCGCCTGCCGGGAGGCGCGCCGCTGCCGCGCAACCTGTTCCTCAATCTGACACTGCTGGTGCTGCTGCTGGTCATCGTGCTCTACCTCGCAGCATCACACGTCCGATCTCGGATCTCGCACGTGCAGCCGACAGCGTCGGCCGCGACACGCGTCCGGCCCCGCAGCTCGCGGAGCGTGGCGCGCGCGAGCTGCGCGATGCCGCGCGCGCTTTCAACACCATGCAGGACCGGCTGCATCGCTACCTCGACAGCCGCACGCGGGTGCTGGCTGCCATGTCGCACGATCTGAAGACCCCGCTCACGCGGCTGCGCCTGCAGGTGGAAGCGCTCGACAATCACCCGATGCAGGCGCGGATCGGCCGCGAGCTCGATGAGATGGAGAGCATGGTGCGCGAGGCGCTGTCGCTGTTCCGTGGGCTGGACGACGGCGAGCCGGAGAGCGCCATCGACGTAGATGAGCTGCTGGCGCAGATCCGCGATGAGTTCGCCGACATGGGCGCGACGGTGACCATCAGCGGCAACGCGCTGCGGCCTTTTACCGGCAAGCCCCAGGCGCTCAAGCGCTGTCTCACCAACCTGATTGCCAACGCCGTCAAGTTCGGCACGCGGGCCGAAATTCACGTCGAGGACGGCGCCGACCTGCTGATCCGCGTACGCGACCGCGGGCCCGGCATTCCGGAGGAAGAGCTCGAGCGGGTGTTCGAGCCCTTCTATCGCGTCGAGTCCTCGCGCAACCGCGACAGAGGCGGCACGGGTCTCGGCCTCTCGATCGCCCGCGACATTGCGCAGGCACACGGCGGATCGTTACGGCTCACCAACGCCGCCGGCGGCGGACTCGAGGCCACGCTGCGCCTGCCGCGCAGGCGGTAACTGTGCGCGAGTCCAGCGCAGCCGGCTGTGGTAACTGCTCATCGCAGCGGCCGCTCCACTCGGCGCAAAGGGCCCTCACAGTCCCTCACGATTGTTCACGGCCCTGAGGCCCCCAGGACCGCTAGCGTTAGCCTCTGACGCGGGCCCCATTTCCCCGCAAGGAGACGCTCATGAAGGCCACCGTATTGACGCTCGCCCTGCTGTGTGCGGGCGCGGCCTACGCCCAGCCCCCGACCTCTCCGGCGGCGCACGGTGCAGACGCTGCGCGCCACATGGATGATCTGGCCACGCTGCTCGATCTCACCGACGCGCAGAAAGCCCAGGTGCAGACGGTCCTGGAAGAGCAGCACGCGAAGATGAAGCAGAGCTTCGAACAGGCGAAAGCCGCCGGCACACGCCCCGATTGGGAGCAGATGAAGGCGATGCATGAGCAGATGCAGCAGGAGACCCTGCAGAAGCTCGCGCCCGTTCTCTCGGCGACGCAGCTGAAGAAGTTCCAGATCATTCAACAGCAGATGCACGCGCACATGGGACACGGGATGCCCCATGGCGAGTCGGGAGCTCCCACGACGCCGCAGGCGCAGAACTGATTCCCCCGACGGCGCGGCAACGCTCGCCGCGCGTCTTGGCCTGCTGGCAGAGGGCTCCCCGTCTGCCAGCAGGCCGCTTCAAACCATATGCGCCGGCCGTTCGGGCCGCGGCAGGGTGCGCAGCTCGTAACGGCCACTCTGGTAGCGCAGCACGCTCCCCTGTTCGTACCAGGCACCGAGCACGATGCGCTGTGCCGGTTTTCCGTCGACCTCGAGCTCGTGCACACCGGGTCGATGGGTATGCCCGTGGATGATCCGTCTCACACGGCTGGCGCGGAACGCCGCGGTCACCGCCTGTGCGTTGACGTCCATGATGTTGGGAACGGTGCGCGAGATGTGGCGGCGGCTGCCCGCGCGGGCTTCATCGGCGAGCTGCTCGCGGTGTGCGCGCGGCAACGCAAGGAATCGCCGTTGCGAGGACGGCTGGCGCACGATGCTGCGCAGTTCCTGATACGGATGATCATCGGTACATAGCGCATCGCCATGGGTGAGGAGGACGCGCTCGCCATCGAGCTCGGCGATCACCGGATCGGGCAGCAGGCGGCAGCCGCTGCGCTCGCAGAAACCCGTTCCGAGCAGGAAGTCGCGGTTACCGTGGAGCGCGAAACAGGCGACCCCACCGGCGGTCAGCTCGCGCAGTGCGCGGCACACCCGCTCGTTGCCCGGCTCCTCGTCGTCGTCCCCGACCCACGCCTCGAACAGGTCGCCGAGAATGTAGAGCGCCTCGGCCGCGGCCGCTTCGCCGCGCAGGAATTCCAGAAACTGGTCGGTGGCTTGCGGCGCCGCGGCGTCCAGGTGCACGTCCGAGACGAACAGCCGTGCCATCGACTCACTTGGGAGAGAGGATGGTGTTGGGCGCTGCCGGAGTGACTGGCGTTGGCGCCGGGGTCGCCACCTCGCCGGCTGAGATGATCTCCGCCTTCTCAATGATTACCGGCTTCATTGGCGCGTCGCTCTTGAATGGCCCCGACATCCCGGTGGGCGTCTCGCCGATGTGCTCGATCACATCCATTCCCTGCACCACGCGGCCGAACACCGTGTATCCCCAGCGGGTCGGCACCGGATCGAGATCCGGGTTGTCCACCAGGTTCACGTAGAACTGCGCGTTGCCCGAGTGCGGTGACTCCCCGCGCGCGAGTCCGACCGTGCCACGCTTGTTCTGCAGGCCGTTACCGGACTCGTTGAAGACACTCTCGTGGGTGGGCTTCAATTGCAGCGTAGCGGCGTCATGGCCGCCACCCTGGATCACGAAATTCGCGATGACGCGATGGAACACGGTGTTGGTGTAGAAGCCCTCGCGCACGTAACGCAGGAAGTTCGCGGCCGTGAGCGGGGCGCGGTCGTTGCGCACCTCGATGACGAAGGCGCCCATACTGGTGGTCACCCGGACCTGGGTGGTCTGCTCCGCGGCGCGGCAGGCCGCAGACAGCAGCAGCGAGGCGAGCAGCAGGCTCGTGAGTAAGCCGATCCGCGTCGGTGACTTGATGAGCATCGATCCTCCGCATGGCCAGAATGAAGTCCGGTGACAGCACCGGCGGCAAATTCTATAGCAGCCAGGGAGGCCGCGGCGCTTTGTTGAGACTCGTGAGTTTCCCGTAACATGGCCTCATGAGCACGAGCGCCAGCTCGCCACCGCAGCCGGGTACGCCCGTGGTAACCCGCTTTGCCCCGAGCCCAACCGGTGAGCTGCACCTGGGAAATGCGCGCACGGCGCTGTTCAACCAGCTGCTGGCACGGCGCGCGGGCGGGCGGTTCCTGCTGCGCATCGAGGACACCGACAGCGAGCGCAGCCAGGATGCCCACCTGCAGGGGCTGATGACGGACCTGCGCTGGCTCGGCATCGAGTGGGATGCCGGCCCCGATCGCGAAGACGATCGCGGGCCTTACCGCCAGTCGCAGCGGGCTGCGCTCTATGCCCAGGAGCTCGCGACGCTCGAGCGTGCGGGTGCGCTTTACCCGTGCTTCTGCACCGCGCTCGAGCTGTCACTGTCGCGCCGTGCACAGCTCGCCGCCGGCCGCCCGCCGCGTTACGCCGGCACCTGCCGTGAGCTGACCGGCGCTGAGCGCGCCCGGCGTCTCGCGGCAGGGGAGCCGGCGACGCTGCGCTTCCGCGTACCTGCCGGTGAGCGCATCGCGTTCGTCGACCTGGTGCACGGACCCCAGAGCTTCCTGAGCGATGACATCAGTGACTTCGTGGTGCGGCGTGCCGATGGAAGCGCGGCATTCTTCTTCTCCAATGCCGTGGACGATGCGCGCATGGGAGTTACGCTCGCGCTGCGCGGTGAGGATCACCTGACCAACACGCCGCGCCAGCTGCTGATTCTAGCTGCCCTCGGGCTCCCCCCGCCCGCCTACGGTCATGTGGCGCTGCTGGTCGGCGCCGACGGTGCGCCGCTCTCCAAGCGGCACGGAGCGCGCAGCGTGCGTGACTACCGCGAGCGCGGCTACCTGCCGGAAGCGATCGTCAATCATCTGTTCCGGCTCGGCCACTCGACACCGCTCCACGGGCTGCTGAGCCTCGATGAGATGGCGCGCGCGTTCGATCCTGCGCACCTCGGCCGCTCGCCGGCGCGCTTCGATGAGCAGCAGCTGAACGTGTGGCAGAAGGACGCGGTGCACCGGCTCGCCCCGGCGGCGGCGCGCGCGTGGCTCGGGCCGGTACTGCCCGCCGGGCTCGATGAGGAGGCCGCGGTGGCATTCACCGCGGCGCTGCTCCCGAACCTGCAGCTGCCCGAGGACGCACGCCCCTGGGTCGAGATCGTCTTCGGCGGACCGCCGGCGCTCGAGCCGGAAGCGGCGGAGCTGGTGCGCGCGGCGGGACCGGGGTACTTCTCGGCGGCCGCAGCAGCCGCTGCCCGCGATGGCAGCGACCTGCCCGCGATCGCGGGCGCCGTGCGTGCGGCGACGGGGCGCAAGGGAGCCGAGCTCTACATGCCCTTGCGTGTGGCGCTCACCGGGCGCGCGCACGGACCGGAGCTCGCACCACTGCTGAAGGCGATGCCCGCCGGCAAGGCGCGCGAACGCCTGGCGAGATTCGCATGATCCGCATACACAATTCACTCACCGGGGAGAAGCAGGAGCTCAAGCCGATCGAGCCGGGGGCACTGCGCATGTATGTCTGCGGCCTCACCGTGTACGACTACGTGCACGTGGGCCACGCACGCATGCTGCTGGTGTTCGACATGGTGACCCGCTACCTGCGCCACCGCGGTTACCGCCTCACCTACGTGCGCAACATCACCGACATTGACGACAAGATCATCCGCCGCGCCGCCGAGAACCACGAGCCCGTCGAGGCGCTCACGCAGCGTTTCATCGACGCCATGAACGCGGACTGCGAGCAGCTCGGCATCCTG
>Ga0318502_10000903_pt1 | contig 10246 bp, 10 predicted proteins | sample GRESIP174b1f22_FD_203291 | JGI IMG/M metagenome (GOLD analysis project Ga0318502, IMG submission 203291) | Tropical soil microbial communities from Luquillo Experimental Forest, Puerto Rico - GRE.SIPMG.174b1f22 | ecosystem: Environmental > Terrestrial > Soil > Tropical forest > Bulk soil...
GGCGCACGCCGGACGAGATCACCGCGGTCCGGCCGCTCAAGGACGGCGTGATCGCGGACTTCGAGCTCACCGAGGACCTGATGCGCGCGTTCGTGCAAAGGGTCCAGAAGCACAAGTTCCTGGTGCGCCCGCGCATCATCATCTGCGTGCCGTCCGGGATCACCGAGGTCGAGAAGCGCGCGGTGGTCGATTCCGCGGTGCGCGCCGGCGCGCGCGAGGTGCTGCTCGTCCCGGAGCCGATCGCGGCCGCGATCGGCGTCGGGCTTCCGGTCGAAACGCCGACCGGGAACATGGTCGTGGACATCGGGGGCGGCACGACCGAGATCGCCGTCATCGCGCTCAACGGGATCGTCACCAAGACCTCGATCCGGACCGGCGGCGACGAGATGGACGAGGCGATCATGAATTACGCCAAGAAGGCGTACAACATGCTCATCGGGGAGCAGACGGCCGAGCGCATCAAGATCGAGATCGGCTCGGCGTTCCCGCTGCCCGAGGAAATGGACATGGAGATCAAGGGCCGGGACCTGGTGCGCGGCATCCCGCGCACGCTGCGGGTCTCGAGCGTCGAGATCCGCGAGGCGCTGCAGGAGCCGGTCGGCCAGATCGTCAACGCGCTGCGCGAGTGCCTCGAGCGCACCCCGCCCGAGCTCGCCGCCGACATCGTGGACCGCGGCATCTTCATGACCGGGGGTGGCGCGCTGCTGCGCGGGCTCGACCTGCTGATGCGCGAGGTCACAAACCTCAACATCCGCGTCGCCCAGGATCCGCTCACCTGTGTCGTGCTGGGAGCGGGCAAGATCCTCGAGCAGATCGAGGATTTCGAAAAGGTGATTCTGAGCGGCCACAAGGATTGATGCATGGGTGGGTTCCTGCCCCCCGCCGAGCGCCGCAGCAGCGCCCTTCTCGGGCTCTATGTGGCGCTTTCGCTTCTGCTGCTGCTGATCGGCGACCGCCTGCCGCAGAGCGGGCCGCGCGGGGTCGGCGCCTGGATCTTCGCCCCGTTCGACCGCGTCGTGCTGTCGCTCGATCGCGCCGCGGCGGCGTGGCGCGACAATCGCGAGCTGCATCAGCGCATCGCCGAGCTCGAGATCGAGAACGCGCGGCTGCGTCTCCAGGGCATCGAGAACGATCAGCTGCGCGAGCAGCTCGGATTGCGCACGTATCGCAACTATGCGCTGAAGCCGGTCGAGGTGCTCGCGCTCTCGGGTGAGCCCGTGCCGTCGGCCGCCACGCTCAGCGCCGGGGCGCATCAGGGCGTGCACGAGGGGGACGTCGTCGTGACGCGCGACGGACTGCTCGGGCGAATCGGCGAGAGCTACCCGGGCCTCTCCCGCGCGGTGCTGCTCACCGATCTCAACTCCGCGGTCGCATGCGAGGTGGAGAGCACCGGCGTGCTGGGCGTGCTGCGGTTCACGAGCACGCCGTATCCGCGGCTCGTGCTGACCGGCGTCCCGCTCTCGGATACGGTGCGGGTCGGCGAGCGCGTGGTGACGTCCGGGCTCTCGCGCCGTTATCCGCGCGCGATCCCGGTCGGGCAGGTGCGGCGCGTGGGCCCGGATCCGACCGGCCTCGTCCAGGACATCGAGATCGAGCCCGCGGCGCGCGTCTCGCGCATCCGCCACGCGTTCGTGATCCCGCATCCGGCGCCGGCCGAGGACCAGCCATGAAGCAGATCGGCGCGCTGCTGACCGTCGTGGTGGTCACGTTGCTGCTGCGCTCGACCGCGCTCTCGGCGCTCGCGGCGCGCGGCGTGGTGCTCGACGTGCTGGCGTTCGCCGTGACCATCTGGGCACTGCGCAACGGCGAGACCTGGGGCTCGACGTGCGGGTTCTTCCTCGGCCTCGCGGCCGACTTCGACGCCGCGCACTGGCTCGGCCGGCACGCGCTCGCGCTCGCTCTCATGGGCTACGCGGTGGGCCGGCTGGGGCGTACGCTGGTGCGCGACAGCGCACGCACGCAGCTCGTGGTGCTGTTCATCTGCACGCTGCTCCACCAGGCCTGGTGCGCGGCGTTCTCGTTCGGGGGTGCCGAGGGTGCGGTCGTCACCGGGATGCGTATCCTGATCTCGGCGGCGGTCACCGCGCCGGCCGGCACCCTGATCCTCGGCGTGGTGCGCCGCGTCACCGGACACCCACTCTTCAGCCATGCACACCTCGACGCCAAGTCGTGAGCAGAGGGACGGCCGCTACCGCCCGATCGCGGTGGTGGTCGGGCTCGGCTTTGGCCTGGTCGTGCTCGGACTCATCCACCTCCAGGTGATCGATCACGATCTCTACGTCGAGCTGTCGAAGGAGAATCGCGTGCGGCTCGAGGTGCTGCGCGCACCGCGCGGCGCGATCTACGACCGCTACGGCAAGCTGCTCGCCGACAGCGCGCCGAGCTTCAGCATCCTGTTCCGGCCGTTCCCGACCGAGAGCGTGACCGCGGCGCGCGTGACGCAGAGCTCGCGCTGGGTGCGCCGCGTCGCAGCGCTCGTCGGGCTCGACACGCTCGAGGTGCGGCGGCGCGTGCACGACGCGGTGCACGGCGGCCAGTCCGCTCTGCTGCATCACAACGCGCCCCCCGCGATGCGCGTCGCGGTCGAGGAGATGCGCAACGAGCTGCCCGGCATCGAGGTGCAGGTCGAGCCGCTGCGCCATTATCCGAACGGCACCTACGCCGCTCATCTGCTCGGCTACGCGGGGGAGATCAACGAGACCGAGCTCGACTCGCTCGGCGAGAGCGGCTATCGCAGCGGCGACCTGATCGGGCGTACGGGAATCGAGCGCCGCTACGAGGAGATCCTGCGCGGCCACGATGGCGCCGAGTTCGTGGTGGTGAACGCGATGGGCAAGCGCGTCTCGACGCTCACCGAGGGACCGCCGCGCCCGCCGGTCGCGGGCCACGATCTCCGGCTCACGATCGACCTCAAGGTGCAGCGCGCGCTCGAGCAGGCGATGTCCGGCGTCGAGCGCGGCGGCGCAGTGGCGCTCGATCCGCGCGACGGCGGGATCCTCGCCATGGTGAGCCGGCCGACGTACGACCCGAACGAGATCTCGGCCGGCGTCTCGGCCGACCGCTGGAAGGAGCTCACCGCCGCCGGGGACAATCCGTTCCTGAACCGCGCCATGCAGGGCCAGTACCCGCCCGGCTCGACGTTCAAGATCGTCTCGATGCTCGCCGCGCTCCGCTACGGCGTGGCGCGCCCCGACACCCGGCTCCAGCCGTGCACGGGGCGCTACACGTTCGGCGAGCGCTCGTTCGGCTGCTGGAAGGCGAGCGGGCACGGTGTGCTGGACTTCATCGGGGCGCTGCAGAATTCCTGCGATGTCTATTTCTACCAGCTCGGTCCGCGCATCGGCCTCGACCGGCTCGTGGAGACGGCGCGCGGGCTCGGGCTCGGCGAGCGCACCGGCATCGACCTGCCCCAGGAGCGCCGCGGACTCGTGCCGGATGCGGCGTGGTTCGATCACCACTGGGGCGTCGGCCACTGGCGCAAGGGCATGATGCTGAACCTCGTGATCGGGCAGGGTGAGCTGCTCGTCACGCCGCTCCAACTCGCGCTCATGGGCGCCGAGGTCGCGGAGAGCGGCCGCACGCTGCGCCCGCACCTGGTGCAGAGCGTGGGCGGAGTGCCGAGCTATCGTCCCGAGCGGCCGATCGGCCCCGGTCTCCAGGCCGAGCCGGCGGCGTGGGACGCGGTGCACACCGGGCTCGAGCGCGTCATCGAGTCCGGCACCGGCACGATGGCGCGCGTGCCCGGGCTGCGGGTCGCGGGCAAGACCGGCACCGCGCAGAATCCGCATGGCAAGGATCACGCGCTGTTCGTGTGCTACGCGCCCGCCGACAATCCGACGATCGTGATGGCGTTCGTGGTCGAGAACAGCGGTCACGGGGGCAGCATCGCGGCGCCGATCGCGGGCCAGGTGCTGCGGCGCCTGTTCCTGCCGGATTCCCTGCAGAAGATGCCGCTGCCGAAGGTCGTACGCGATACCACCGCGGATCTCCAGCATGCCGACTAAGTGGGAGTCGCGCTTCCCGGCGATCGACGTGCCGCTCGCGCTCGCGGCCGGCGGGCTCGTGGTGATCGGTCTGCTCGTGGTCTACAGCGCGACCTCGATCCCGGGCGCGCATGAGGGGCTGTGGATCCGGCAGGTGGTGTGGGCGGCCGGCGCGCTCGCCGCCGCGTGCATCGCCGCCGCGATTCCGTATCGCGCATACGACTCGCTCGCGTGGCCGCTGTTCCTGCTCTCGCTCGTGCTGCTCGCGCTCGTGCTCGTGATGGGATCGACCGCGATGGGCGCCAAGCGCTGGCTCGACATCGGGCCGCTGCGCTTCCAGCCCTCCGAGATCGCGAAGCTCGGCACCGTGCTCGTGCTCGCGCGACGGCTCGACAATCCCAAGGTGGATCTGCGCCGCATGCGCGACTGGCTGCCCGCGCTGCTCATCACGCTGGTCCCGATCGCGCTCGTCGCGAAGGAGCCCGATCTCGGCACCGCGCTCTCGTTCCCGGTCATCCTCGTCACGATGCTGTTCTGGGCCGGCATGCCGTGGGGCAACCTGGTGCTCGGGCTCTCGCCGGTCATCAACGTGGCGCTGTTCTTCATCACCGGCTCGCTGTGGTGGTTCGGCGGGCTGCTCGCACTGCTGCTCGGCCTGATCCGGCCGCGGCTCGCGACCCTGATCGTGGTGCTCGCGCTGAACGGCGCGGTCGCCTACGCGCTGCCGCATCTATGGAACCACCTCGCGGACTACCAGAAGCGACGCATCGAGACGTTCCTCGATCCCGGGAACGATCCGTACGGTTCGGGCTACCAGATCATCCAGTCGAAGATCGCGATCGGCTCGGGCGGCGTGCTCGGGAAGGGCTATCTGCGCGGCTCGCAGAAGGCGCTCGCGTTCCTGCCCATGCGTCACACCGACTTCATCTTCTCGGTCGTGGGAGAGGAGCTGGGATTGCTCGGCGCGTTGACGGTGGTGATACTGTACGCGGTGGTCATCGTGAGAGGCTTCCGGCTCGCGCGCGTCGCGCCCAACGGTTTCGCGAGCCTGATGGCGGCCGGAATCGTCTCCGCGCTCTTCTACCACATCATGGTCAACATGCTGATGACCGTGGGATGGGCTCCGGTGACCGGCCTTCCGCTCCCGCTGCTGTCGTACGGCGGCACCGCCCTGCTCGTGAACGGCGTGCAGATCGGCCTGCTGCAGAACATCGCGCTGCGGCGTCAGGAGATGTGACCACATGCATCCCGAGCTCGTGAAATGGGGCTTCCTCCACATCCGCTCGTACGGGCTGATGCTCGCGATCGCGTTCCTGGTCGGCACCTGGCTCGCGCTCGTCGAAGCGCGCCGCCGCGGCCTCGACGAGGACCGCGTCGTGACCGTGATCCTCGCCACGCTCGTGGCCTCGATTCTCGGCGCGCGCGCGCTGTACGTGCTCGAGCACGTGAGCGAGTTCCGGCGCGAGTGGGGAAGCGTGCTCGCGCTGTGGCAGGGCGGCCTCACGCTGTACGGCGGGCTCGTGCTCGGCACGGTCGTCGGGCTCGCGTCCGCGCGTCGGTTCGGGCTCCCGGCGTGGACGGTCGCCGACGCGCTGACGCCGTCGCTCGCGCTTGGCACGATGTTCGGACGCGTCGGCTGCTTCCTGAACGGCTGCTGCTACGGCCGGCCCACGAACCTCCCGTGGGGCGTCACGTTCCCGCCCGATTCGTTCGCAGGGCTCGAATTCGGAAACGCACGCGTGCACCCGTCGCAGCTCTATTTTGCGCTCGCCGGCCTCGTCCTGTTCGTGTTCACCTGGAGCACGCGCCAGCGCTTCCGCGTTCCGGGCACGCTGTTCTGGACGTTCATGATCCTGTTCGCGTTGATCCGGATCCCGCTCGATTTCACGCGCGCCTACGAGCCCGGGGCGCTGGCGCTCACCGTCTGGGGCGTGGACGTGACGCAGAGCCAGGTCACGAGCGTGGCGATCGCACTGTTCGGGGCGCTCATGATCCTGAGGCTGCGGCGCGAGGCCCTGACCGCGTCGTGAACGGCGCCGTGCGGCTCGCGGTGCTCGGCGACCCGCTCGCGTTCACGCGCTCGCCCGAGCTGCATCGCGCGGGTCTCGCCGCGCTCGGGATCGCGGGCGACTCGCGTGCGTTGCGCACGCCGAAGGATCAGCTCGCGACCCGCCTGCGCGATCTCGCGGAGGAGGGCGTGCGCGGCGTGAACCTGACCCACCCCCTCAAGGAGTGCGTGCTGCCACTGCTCGAGCGCGTCTCGGACGGCGCACGGCGCGCCCGCTCCGTGAACACGGTCGGACTCGATCCCGGCGGATGGTGGGGCGAGACCACGGACGGCCCGGGATTCCTGGACCTGCTGCGTGCGCTCTCCCGCGAACCGCGCGAGGAGCGCGCGATGCTGCTCGGGGCGGGCGGCGCGGCGCGCAGCCTCGCGGTCGCGCTCGCCGACGCGGGCGCCGAGCCGCCGGTCCTCTCCGCCCGCGCTCCCGATCGCGCGCGGGACGCGCTCGCCGGAGAGGCGGCGCGGCTCGTGGCGTGGCGCAGCTCCGAGGAGCACGAGGCGCTCGCGCGCGCCACGCTGATCGTGAACGCGACGCCGCTCTCGAATCCGGCCGACCTCCTGCCGCCCGTGCGGATCGGGCGCGGCGTGCTGCTCGTCGATCTCACGTACGGCGAGGCCCTGACGCCGTGGGTCGTGAACGCGCGCCACGCTGGGATCGAGGCGATCGACGGGCTCGGCCTGCTGGTCTTCCAGGCGCGGCGCTCGCTCGCGCATTGGCTCCATCACGAGGTGCCGCTCGAGCCGCTCACCGCCGCGGTCGGATGGCCACGATGACGTCCGTGGCCACGGCGGCGTGGGATCGCGCGGCGCGCGCGCTGCGCTCCGGAGTCGCAGCCGCGGCGCGCCCGCTCGGCGCGTTCGCGCTGCCGCAGCGCTGTCCCGGCTGCGGCGCGCCCGCATCCGCCGCGCGGCTCCTGTGCGATCCCTGCCGCGCCGCGATCCCGCGCCTCGCGTTCGCGCTGTGTGCGCGCTGTCTCGCGCTCGGACGCGAGCCCGTGGGCTGCCGCCTGCACGGCGGCTGCGAGGTGCGGCCGGCGTGGATCTACGACGAGCGCGCGGCAGCGGTCGTGCACGCGCTCAAGTTCGCGGAGCGGCCGGTGCTCGCCGCGTCGCTCGCGGAGGAGCTCGCGCGCGTCGCGCCGCGCGAGCGCGTGGACGCGGTGATCGCCGTGCCGCTCCACCCCGCGCGCCGCCGCGAGCGCGGCTACGACCAGGCCGGGCGCCTCGCGGTCGCGCTCGCCGCGCGGCTCGGTGCGCCGCCGCTCGCCGGCGTGCTCGAGCGCGCGCGCGCCACGCGCCCGCAGGCGCGGCTCGGCCCGCGCGCGCGCCGGCGCAATCTTTCCGGGGCGTTCCGCGTGCAGAACCCCGAGTGGATCGCGCGCCGCCGCCTGCTGCTCGTGGACGACGTCGTGACCACCGGCGCCACGCTCGAGGCTGCGCTCGGCGCGCTGGCGGACGCCGGGGCCTGCGTTTCGGCGGTCGCGCTCGCCTGGGCGCAGTAGCCATGTCGCATCTCCACATCCCGGACGGCGTGCTGCCGTTTCGCATCTGGATCGCAGGGCTCGCGCTCGCGCTGATCGCGCTGATCGTGAGCGTGCGCGGCGCGCGCGACGGGTCGCGGCTCGGTCTCGCGTACCGCGGCGCGCTCGGCGGCGTCGTGCTCATCGCGATGGCGATCGAGCTCCCGCTCGGGCCGATCGAGTACCATCTCAGCCTGGTGGGCCCGATCGGCGTGCTGCTCGGGCCCGCGGCCGCGTTCCAGCTGGTGTTCGTCGTGAGCGCGATCCTCGCGCTCGCGGGGCATGGAGGATTCTCCGTGGTGGGATTGAACGCGCTCGTGCTCGGTGCGGGCGCGGCGATCGCGCGGCCGCTCTATCGCACGTTCGCGGGCGCGCTCCGGCCGGCGGCGGCGCTCGCGTCGGCGACCGCGCTCGCGCAGGCGCTCTCCGGCCTGATGTGGATCGCGATCATGGCGCTCGCGCTCGCGGTTCAGCCGGGCGGAAACCCCGCGCTCCCGCGCGTCGCCGTGCTGTCGGCGATCGCGGCGCCGCTCTGGCTCGCGGGCATCGCGATCGAGTCGGCGGTGGCGTACGGCGTGGGCCGCTTCCTCGCGCGCGTGCGCCCGGACCTGCTGCCCGGCCCCGCGGGCCGCGGGACGGAACGCCCGGCATGATCAACACCCTCGCGCGCGTGGACCAGCTCGCGAGCGCGGGACGCTCGCCGTGGCATCGCGCGAGCGCGATCGCGAAGCTGCTGCTCGCCGCCGCGATCGTCACGCTTGCAATTGCCGCGCCGTCCGTCTCGCTGCTCGCCGCGCTCTACCTCGTTGCCGCGACGCTCGCGCTCGGCGCGCGGCTGCCGGTGCGGCTGATCCTCGCGGCGGCGGGCTACCCGATCGTGTTCTCCACGCTGTTCGTGATCAGCACCTGGGACGGCACCTGGAGGACGCCCGCACGCCTGCTGCTCCGTCCGCTCACCGCGAGCCTCGTCGCCGTGTGGCTCGTCGGCACCACGCCGTATCCCGACCTGTTTGCGCCGCTCTCGCGCGCGCTGCCGAGGAGCGTCGGGGACGGCCTGTTCCTCACGTATCGCGCGCTGTTCGAGCTGATCGCGCGCGCGGAGCGTTGGTGGCGCGCGCTGCGCCTGCGCGGCGGCGCGGGCGGCTCGGCGCGCGCGCGGCTCGCGCTCGCCGGCGACGGCCTCGGCACGCTCGTGCTGTCGGGCTTCGAGCGCAGCCAGCGCCAGTACGCAGCGATGCTGCTGCGCGGGCACTCCGGGCGCGTGTGCGGCTGCCGGCACTGGGCGGAGTGGACGCGCGCCGACGCCCGGGTCGCGCTCGCCGGCGCGCTGGTCGCCGCGCTCGCGGTCCTCCTGTGGGGGCGCGCATGAGCGAGGCGGTGGCCCAGGCCCGAATTCCGGCCGTGGATCCGGTCGTGCGCGTCTCATGCGTGCGCCACGTCTATCCCGATCGCACGCAGGTCCACCTGTGCGGCCTCGACTTCGAGGTGCCGGCGGGACAGCGCGTCGTGATCCTCGGGCCGAACGGGTGCGGGAAGACCACGCTCCTCTATCACGTCCTGGGACTGCTCGAGCCCGCCGAGGGCGAGGTGACGGTGTTCGGCGTGAACCCCGCGCGTCAGTTCGACCGCATCCGCGAGCGCATCGGAGTGCTGCTCCAGAATGCCGAGGAGCAGATCATCGCGCCCACGGTGTGGGACGACGTATCGTACTCGCCGCGCACGTACGGACACTCCGCGGCCGACGTGGAGCGAAGGGTGCAGGCGGCGCTCGAGTGCGTCGGCATCGCGCACCTGCGCGACAAGGTGTGCCACCACCTCTCGGGCGGCGAGAAGCGCAAGGTCGCGCTCGCCGGCGCGCTCGTGCTCGAGCCCGAGCTGCTCGTGCTGGACGAGCCGTTCGAGGGCCTGGATCCGGCCTCACGCGTCGACCTGATGAATCTCCTCAACGATCTTCACGCGCGCCGCGGCGTGTCGATGGTGCTCGCGACCCACGACGTGAACGCCGTCACCGCGATGGCGGATCGCGTGTACCTGCTGCTGCGCGGCGGGGAGATCGTCGCGCAGGGACCGCCGGCCGACATCTTCCGCGATCCGGGCCGGCTGCGGCGCAGCAATCTAGAGCCGCCGGTGCTCGCCGAGCTGTTCCAGCGCCTGGAGGAGCTCGGCGTTCCGCTCGGGCGGCCGGAGACCGTCGAGGCCGCGGCGCGCGCGCTGGCCGAGCGCTGCGGGCGGCCGCGATGAGCGGCGAGCTGTTCGGCGGGCCCGATCCGCGGCGGGGCGGAAGGCCCGGGCGATCCGTCGGCCCGCTCGCGGACCGCATGCGCCCGCGCACGTTCGAGGAGCTGGTCGGGATGGAGGAGCTCCTGAAGCCCGGCGCGCCGCTCGCCGCGATGCGCGACGGCCAGCACCTCTCGTCCGTGATCCTGTGGGGGCCGCCGGGGAGCGGCAAGACCACGCTCGCGCGCCTGATCGCGAGCCGCGCCGGTGTGCCGTTCGTCGGGTTCAGCGCGGTGCTGTCGGGCGTCAAGGAGGTGCGCGAGACGCTGTCGCGCGCGGCGGCCGAGCGACGCGCGTCGGGGCGGCCGACGCTCCTCTTCGTCGACGAGATCCATCGCTTCAACAAGGCGCAGCAGGACGCGTTCCTCTCCCACGTCGAATCCGGCGACATCGCGCTGATC
>Ga0318502_10000904_pt1 | contig 10241 bp, 7 predicted proteins | sample GRESIP174b1f22_FD_203291 | JGI IMG/M metagenome (GOLD analysis project Ga0318502, IMG submission 203291) | Tropical soil microbial communities from Luquillo Experimental Forest, Puerto Rico - GRE.SIPMG.174b1f22 | ecosystem: Environmental > Terrestrial > Soil > Tropical forest > Bulk soil...
ACGAGGCGCTCGCGTTCTACCGGCGCAAGTTCGAGGCGCTGGACACCGAGGTCAGCCTCCTGGAGCAGCGGATCACCACGACCGACCTGTCACCAGCGCAAGCACGTGCGGCGATCGACCGCCTGCAGGGGTCGGTGACGGACGCGCACGCGATCGGTGATCTCGGCCAGCTTGAGGCCAGGCTGGAAGCGCTGACCGGGAAGGTCGACGAGCGCCAGGAAGAGGTCCGTGCGGCCCGGGACCAGGCACGCACCGAGGCCAGGAGCATCAAGGAGGCCATCGTCGTCGAGGCCGAGACGATCGCGGCCGAGGCGACGCACTGGAAGAACAGCAGTGAGCGGCTGCGCCAGCTCCTTGAGGAGTGGAAGGCCGCGCCGCGGGCCGACCGAGCGGTGGAGACCGCGCTATGGAAACGGCTGTCCGCGGCCCGCAATGCCTTCAACAAGCGCCGCAAGGCGTACTTCGCGGAATTGACCGGGGAACGCGAGGAGGCCAAGGCGCGCAAAGAGGAACTGTGCGTGGAGGCCGAGGCGCTTGCCGACTCCACCGAATGGTCTGCCACCGCCGCCGCGTTCCGCGAGCTGATGCGGTCCTGGAAGACGGCGGGCCGGGCGGCCCGCGCCGACGAGGACGAGCTGTGGGGCCGGTTCAAGACCGCGCAGGACACGTTCTTCCGCGCCAGGTCGGAGGTGTATTCGGCCAAGGACGCGGCGCTGCGCGAGCACGCCAACGTCAAGACCCAGTTGCTGGAGGAAGCCGGGAAGCTCGTCCCGGTCACCGATGTCCGCGCGGCCCGCTCCGCCCTGCGCGGCATCCAGGAACGCTGGGAGCAGGCCGGCCCGGTGCCGCGGGAGGCGCACGAGCGGCTGGAGTCGGGCCTGCGCCGGGTGGAGGACGCGGTGCGCAAGGCGGAGGACGCCCAGTGGCGGCGTTCCAACCCCGAGGCGCTGGCCCGTGCCCGCGGTACGGTCGAGCAGATCCGCAGCGCCATCGCCGGGCTGGAGGATCAGCTCGCCAGGGCCGAGCAGGCGGGCAACCCGCAGGCGGTGCAAGAGGCGCGGGAGGCCCTGGAGGCCCGCCGGGCCTGGCTCGCGGAAGCCGAACGCACCCTGGCCGAGCTGACCGGCTAGTTGGTTACCCGGTAGACGTCGTAGACCCCATCGATGGCGCGCACGGCGCGCAGCACGTGGCCGAGATGCTTGGGGTCGCCCATCTCGAAGGTGAACTTGCTCACCGCCACCCGGTCCCTGGTGGTGGTCACGGACGCGGACAAGATGTTCACGTGCTGGTCGGAGATGGAACGGGTGATGTCGGACAGTAGCCCGGTTCGGTCGAGGGCCTCCACCTGGATCCCGACCAGGAACAGCGAGTCCTCGGTGAGCGACCAGTGCACCGGCACCAGCCGCTCCGGCTCCGAGTCGAGCAGGTGCCGCAGGTTGGTGCAGTCCGCCCGGTGTACCGACACGCCGTGGCCACGGGTGACGAACCCGGTGATCTCATCCCCGGGAACCGGGGTGCAACAGCGCGACAACCTGGCCCAGACGTCGGCCGCGCCCTCCACGACCACGCCGGAGTCGTGTGCCGCGCTTGGCCGCGGCGGCCGGGTGGGCAGCGCGGTCTCGGCGAGGTCCTCCTGCGCGCCCGCTACCCCGCCCACCGACTGGACCAGCTTGGTGACCACGGACTGGGCGCTGACGTGACCCTCGCCGACCGCCGCGTACAGCGCGGACAGATCGCTGAAGCGCATTTCCGTGGCGATGGCCAGCAACGCGTCCCCGGTTGCCAGCCGCTGCAGCGGGAGTCCCTGCTTGCGCATGGCGCGCGCGATCGCGCTCTTGCCGTTCTCGGCCGCCGCTTCCCGGCGTTCCTTGGAGAACCAGTGCCTGATCTTGTTGCGGGCCCTGGCGCTCTTGACGAAGCCCAGCCAGTCCCGGCTCGGTGCCGCGTCGGGCGCCTTAGAGGTGAAGATCTCGACCGTCTCGCCGTTGTCGAGGGCACTTTCCAGCGCGACCAGCCGGCCGTTGACGCGGGCGCCGATGCACCGGTGCCCGACCTCGGTGTGGATCGCGTAGGCGAAGTCCACCGGGGTGGCCCCTTGCGGCAGCGCGATCACCTGCCCCTTGGGGGTGAAGACGTAAACCTCGGCCGTGCCGAGGTCGAACCGCAGCGACTCGAGGAACTCGGCCGGGTCCGCCGTCTCCCGCTGCCAGTCGACCAGTTGCTGGAGCCAGACCATGTCGCTCGGGGTGGATGCCGCGCCCCGCGTCCCGGGGACCAGCGACTCCTCCTTGTACTTCCAGTGCGCCGCGACGCCGTACTGCGCCCACCGGTCCATGTCCCGCGTCCTGATCTGCAGCTCGACCGGCTTGCCCCCAGGGCCGATGACCGTCGTGTGCAACGACTGGTACATGTTGAACTTCGGCATCGCGATGTAGTCCTTGAACCGCCCGGGGATGGGGTTCCACCGGGTGTGGATCGTGCCGAGGGCCGCATAGCAGTCCCGCATGGTGTCGACCAGGACGCGGATGCCCACCAGGTCATAGATCTCGTCGAAGCCGACGTTGCGGGCGATCATCTTCTGGTAGACGGAGTAGTAGTGCTTCGGGCGCCCGGTGACCTTCGCCTTGATCTTGGCCTCGCGCAGGTCCTTCTCGACCTCTTCGCGCACATCCCGCAGGAACAGGTCGCGCTCGGGGGCGCGCTCGGAGACCATCCGCGCGATCTCGTCGTACCGCTTCGGGTACAGGGTCGCGAACGCCAGGTCTTCCAGCTCCCACTTGATCGTGTTCATGCCGAGCCGGTGCGCGAGCGGGGCGTAGATCTCCAGCACCTCGCGCGACTTCCGCTCCTGCTTCTCCCGGGGCAGGTAGCGCAGCGTGCGCATGTTGTGCAGCCGATCGGCCAGCTTGATCACCAGCACCCGGATGTCCCGGGCCATCGCGACCACCATCTTGCGGACGGTTTCCGCCTCGGCGGCCTCCCCGTACTTGACCCGGTCCAGCTTGGTGACCCCGTCGACCAGCGTGGCAACCTCCTCGCCGAACTCCTTGCGCAGCTCGGTGAGGGTGTACGGGGTGTCTTCCAAGGTGTCGTGCAGCAGCGCGGCGCAGAGCGTGTCGGTGTTCATGCCGAGCTCGGCCAGGATCGTGGTCACCGCGACCGGATGGGTGATGAACGCCTCGCCGCTCTTGCGCATCTGCCCGGCGTGCCAGTGGGCGGCCACCTCGTAGGCCCGGGCGAGCAGCCTGATGTCCGCCTTGGGATGGGTCGCCCGGACCGTCTTGATCAGCGGCTCGAGCTCCGGGTTGATCCCGCCGCCCCGGGACGCGCCGAGCCGGGCCAGCCGGCGGCGGACCGCCGCTCCCCCGCCGCCGATCCCGCTGGGCGGCGCGGGCGTGGCGGCCGCGGCCGCGGCGGGTGTGGCGGCTGCGGCCGGGGCAGGTGCCTCTGCGGGCTCGGTGGCGGCGGGCGGCGGTGCGGGCTCGGTGGCGGCACGGCGGGCCCGCGCACGGGCACGGCGCGGCGCGGCTACGTCGCGCGTCACCTCCGTGTCCTCCCCGGGGACGGGAGATTCCTCCGGTCCCGGAGCGGACTGGGTGACGTCAGCGGCGGCCGCACCGGTCGTTGCTACGTCACCAGCCACATGCGCTCCTGTCGTCCGCCCAGGCACCCAGTCTATCGGCGCTTGTCAGAGCGGTCCGCCGGTTGCCGTGTCAGGGACAGCAGCACATTTGCCCCAGTCCGCTATTCCATGCCTTACGACGGCCAGGCAGCCGGGGTAGCGCCGGGACCGGGGCTCGCTGGCGGGTCAGACCGCCACGAGCGTGCGCAACGGCTCCCCGGAGAGCTTGGCACGGCCGCCGAGGAAGGTGAGTTCCATGATGACGGCCAGGCCGACGACGTCCGCGCCCGCCCGGCGGACCAGGCTGGCGGTGGCCTGCGCCGTCCCGCCGGTGGCCAGCACGTCGTCGATGATCAGGACCCGCTCCCCCGGGCTGAACGCGTCCTGGTGGACCTCAATGGTGGCCGTGCCGTACTCAAGTTCGTAACTCTGCGCGTAGGTGGGCCCAGGCAGCCGGCCCTGCTTGCGGACCGGCACGAAGCCCGAGCCCAGTTGGCAGGCGGCCGAGGCCGCGAGGATGAACCCGCGCGCCTCGATCCCCACCACCTTGTCCACCGGCCCGTGCCCTACGGCCAGCGCGGTCACCACTGCCTGGAGCGCCGGGCCGTCGGCCAGCAGCGGGGTGATGTCCTTGAACACGATTCCCGGCTTGGGGTAGTCGGGGATATCCCGGATCCGGGAGGTGATCAGGTCGGCCAGCGCGGCGTCCGCGGCCGCTTCGTGGCCAGGCAAGGCGGCTACCGCCGCCGCTTCTTGCCGCTGGGCCGGCGCTTGGCCGCGCTGGTGCGGCGGGGCTGCTGGCGCGGCCCCGGCCGGGGCCCACTACGGGACGTGGGCTGGCCCGCGCCCGCTGCCACGGGCTCCGCGGCCGCGGCGGTGCCCTCGACGGCGTCCTCACCGGGCTCATCGGTCACGCTGGCGTCGGCATCGTCGGCGGCCAGGTCCGGCTCCAGGTCCGGCACCTCGGCGCGGCCGGCCCGGCCGGTGGCCGCACGGCCCGGTGCCGCCTGGGTGGCCGACGCCTTCGCCGCGGCCCGCTTGGCGGCGCGCCCGCCGGAGGCGCGCAGTTGCACCCGCTTGGCGAGGGCCTTGTACTGCGGTTCGCGCTCCTTCAGGTCGGCCAGCACCGGGGTGGCGATGCAAATCGAGGAGTAGGTGCCGGACAGCATGCCGACGAACAACACCAGCGCCAGGTCCTTCAGCTCGCCCGCACCGAGGAACCCGGCCCCGACGAACAGGATGGACGCCACCGGCAGCAGCGCGATCAGCGAGGTGTTGATCGAGCGCACCAGCGTCTGGTTGAGTGCCTGGTTCGCCGCCTGGCTGTAGGTGGAGCGGCTGGAGGCGAGCAGCCCGGCAGTGTTCTCCCGGACCTTGTCGAACACCACCACCGTGTCATACAGCGAGTAACCCAGGATCGTCAGCAGGCCGATCACCGAGGCGGGGCTGACCTCGAAGTGGGCGAGCGCGTACACGCCGATGGTGATGACGATGTCGTGCGCGAGAGCGATCAGCGCGGCGACGGCCATCTTCCACTCGAACGCGATCGAGAGATAGATGACGATCACGATGATGAAGGCGATGAGCGCTTCCGCCGCCTTCTTGGAGATCTGGCTCCCCCAGCTTGCCCCGATGGACTTGACGTTGATCGCGCCCGACGGGACATGGAGGTTCTGGCTGATCGCCCTCTGCACGCTGCTCTGCTGCGCGGGGGTGAGTTGGCGCGTCTGGACCTGCCAGTTCGATTGCCCGTTGGAGATGTTGGTGGTGCGCAGGACGATGGCGTCCTGGCCGCCGCCGGCCCCGCTGATTGTCTGGCGCACCTGCGTGATCGTGGCGGACCCCGCCGGGAATTGGTAGACCGAGCCGCCCTTGAAGTCAACGCTGAAGTTCAGCCCGAATACGAGCACGGCGATGACGCTGACGGCCAGGATCGCGCCCGAGATCGAGTACCAGAGCCGCTTGCGGGCCACGAACTCGACCGAGACCTCGCCCCGGTAGAGCTTGCCGCCGATACCGCCGAGCAACGCCATCACGCCTCCTTCGGGGTGGCTGGCCTGCCCTGCGCCGTGGCTTGCCTGGCCGGTCGTACCGGGGTCCGGGGCGTTCCCCGCCAGGGTGCTCTGGCCCCCAGCCGGGCCGGGTCGAGGCCGGAGAGGGGATGGCCGCCGCCGAAGAACTTGGTCCGGGCGAGCAGCGTCATCATCGGCTTGGTGAAGGTGAAGACCACCACCAGGTCGATGATCGTGGTGAGGCCGAGGGTGAACGCGAAGCCCTTCACGTCGCCGATGGCGAAGTAGTACAACAAGGCGGCGGCGAGGAACGAGACGGTGTCGGAGACCAGGATGGTCCGCCGCGCGCGGGTCCAGCCATGTTCCACCGCGGCGCGCAGGGACTTGCCGCCTTCCCGCACTTCGTCACGTAGTCGTTCGAAGAACACCACGAACGAGTCCGCTGTGATGCCGATGGCCACGATGAGGCCCGCGATGCCGGCCAGCGACAGCGCGAAGCCCTGGTACTTGCCGAGCACGATCACCGACAGGTAGGCGAGCAGCGCCGCGATGGCGAGGCTGGACACCGCGACGATGGCCAGGCCCCGGTAGTAGAGCATCAGGTAGATAACGACCAGGATCAGCCCGAGCGCACCGGCCAGCAGGCCAGCGGTGAGCTGGTCGTGGCCAAGTTGCGGGGTGATCGTCTCGACGGATTCCTGGCGGAAGGTCAGCGGCAGCGAGCCGTAGGACAGCACGTTGGCCAGGTTGGTGGCCTGCTGCTGACTGAATTGCCCGAAGATCTCCGCCGACCCGCCGACGATCGGGCCCTGGTTGATCTGCGGGAAGGAGATCACCTGCCCGTCCAGCACCACCGCGAGGTCATCCAGCGGCGAGGGGGTCTTGCCGTACAGCGAATACATCTGGGTGGTGAGGTCGCCGAACGCCTTCGCGCCCGCGCCGTTGAAGTTGATGTTGGTCTGCCAGAACGTGGTGCTCTGCTGCGGGGTCGCGCTGGCCGATTTGATCTGGCTGCCGAGCACCTTGGCCTGGTCGAGCACGAACTTGTACGGCACCCCGCTGGTCCCGTTGGACAGGCCGCAGGCCACGATCTGGTTCTTCGGGTTGTCCCAGACCGCCGGGCCGTAACCGATCTCCTTCGCCCAGCCCTTGGAAGCGCAGTTCACCTTGTCGAACAGGTTCTTGATTTGCGGGCTGAGCGCCGCCACGTTGCCGCTGGCCTGCTGCCAGGTGGACGTGTGATTCGGCGAGGTGACCGTCGGGGCCGGTGACGCCGTTGCGGCGGGGGTGGCCGATCCGGACGAGGCCGGGGTGACCGACGGCGTGGGCGTGGGGCTGGCCTTCGCCCGCGCGGCCGTCACGGCGGCGAGCCTGCTGGCGCCGCGGTCAAGCACCGCGGTCCGGTTCGCGCCGCGCCCCTGCAGCTTCGCCTTGGTGGTGGCCGTCGACGAGGGCTGGGGTGATGCGCTCGACGACGGCGCGGCGGACGCGGTCCCCGACGGGGTCGGGGACGGTGCGGGCGTTGGCGTGACCGCGCTCGCCGCGTTCGGCGCCATGAGCAGCACCTGGCGGAACAGCAGTTCGGCGGTCTGGCTGACCAGCTTGACCACGGCGTTGGAGTTCCGGCCCGGCACCGAGACGGTCATGATGTTCGTGCCCTGCGGCACCACCTGTGCCTCGCTGAAGCCCGCGCTGTTCACACGGTTGAACATGATCTGCTGCGCGGTGGCCATCTGGGCCGGCGTCACCTTCGACCCGTGCACCGGCACCGCCGCCAGCGACACGGTCGTGCCGCTGGTCAGGTCCAGGCCCAGGTGCACCTTGAACGCCTGGGACCACTTGCCGGGGCTGCTGATACCGCTGCCCACGACGGCCAGGAGCAATACGACGATGATCGCTGCCAGCACTGCCAGATGACGCCCGGGGTGGGAGGCGTTGCCGCTAGGGGGAGCCACTTCTGTCTATCCTTCGATCCGCTGGTCGTTGGGGCCGCCGTGGACGCGGATGGCGCCAGTCAGCCGCCCTTGGCAGCGCCGTCTTCGGTCTCGTCGAAAGTCTCGGGTTCCGCGGGTTCCTCGGCCTCCGGCTGGCTGTAGTCCTGGCTCGGGTCGGGCACCACGTCCATGATCGCGCGCCGCAGGAAGCGGACATTCACGCCGGGAGCGACCTCCAGGACGACTTCCTGGCCGTCCACCTCCGTCACGGTCGCGTACATGCCCGCCGTCGTGCGGACCCGCATCCCCGGCTGGATCTGGCCCTGTGTCTGCGCCGCTGCCCGCTGCCGGTTGCGCTGCGGCCTGATGGTCACGAAGTACAGCAGGCCGAACAACACCACGATCGCCAAGATGAAGATGTAGCTGCCACCCGAAGACTTTGTGCTCGCCGCCGCGAGAATCTCATTCCCCATCACGGGGCATCCTTCCGTCGACATGCCTCGCCCGGCCATTCGCCGAGGCGATCGCCGGCTTTGGCGCACACCACATAGGGCGTTGCAACCCGCCGGCCAACTGCCGAAGTGTAGCGGCGCCCCAGCAGCGCACCAACAGGCTATGGCCTCATCGGACCGATCGTGACATCGTCGCGACAAACCCGTACCGGCATAGCCCGCCTGGCCTGCTGCTCAGACAACACTCCCATCTGATGTTCAGAGAACGCTCGTCGTGGCCTCAAAGTTGCCTGACCGTCCGCTGAAGCGCGGAGGGCTGGTCAAGCCCGCGGCTCCTCGTCGAAGAGGGTTCCGGGGCCGGTCAGCCCGGCGGCACTGGCGGGGTCCGGCGGGGTGAGGCCCAGGTGCTCCCAGGCGAGCGGGGTGGCCACCCGGCCTCTCGGGGTCCGCGCGATCAGGCCCTCCCGCACCAGGAACGGCTCGGCGACCACCTCGACCGTCTCGGCTTCCTCACCGACCGCGACGGCCAGCGTGGACAGCCCCGCGGGCCCGCCGGCGAACCGGGTGATCAGCGCGCGCAGCACCGCGCGGTCGAGCCGGTCCAGCCCGTGGGTGTCCACCTCATACAGTTTCAGCGCGGCCCGGGCGATCTCCAGGGTGACCACGCCGTCGGCCCGGACCTCGGCGAAATCCCGTACCCGGCGCAGCAATCGGTTGGCGATCCGCGGTGTCCCCCGCGACCGCCGGGCGATCTCCTTGGCGCCGTCGTCGCTCAGCGTCACGCCGAGCAGCGAGGCGGATCGCCGGATGATCACCTCGAGTTCGCCGGCCTCGTAGAAGTCCAGGTGCGCGGTGAAGCCGAACCGGTCCCGCAGCGGCGCGGGCAGCAGCCCGGCCCGCGTGGTCGCGCCGACCAGGGTGAACGGCGCGATTTCCAGCGGAATCGCGGTCGCCCCCGGCCCCTTGCCGACGACCACGTCCACCCGGAAGTCCTCCATCGCGAGGTAGAGCATCTCCTCCGCGGGGCGGGCCAGCCGGTGGATCTCGTCGATGAACACGACCTCGCCGTCGCCCAGGGTGGACAGCACCGCGGCGAGGTCACCGGCCCGCTCGATGGCCGGCCCGCTGGTGATCCGCAGCGGCGTGCCCAGCTCGGCGGAGATGATCATGGCAATGGTGGTCTTGCCCAGCCCCGGGGGGCCGGACAGCAGCACGTGGTCCGGGGCCTTGCCGCGGCGCAGCGCGCCGGCGAGCAGCAGGGAAAGCTGCTCTCTGACCCTGGCCTGGCCGATGAAGTCGTTCAGCCGCTTGGGCCGCAGCGTGCTCTCGATCACCCGGTCGTCGGCGTCGGCCAGCGGGGACACCAGCCGCTCACCCGCCTCCGGGAGGCCGTCCGGGCCCGTGCTCACGTGCGGCTCAGCTTCCGCAGCGCGGCGCGCAGCATCACCGCGGCGTCGGCATCCTGGGCCGGCGTGCCGCCGCTGGCCGCGCCGTCCCCGGTGGCCGCCGCGGCCAGGTCGGCCTCCACCGCGGCGATGGCCTGGTCGGCGTCGCGGGCCTGCCAGCCCAGGTTGACCAGGCCGGCCTGGACCTGCTGGCGCCACGGCGCCGGCGCGCCGCGCTGCGCGGTCACCACGCCGTCCGCCGCTCCTGGGCTCCCCGCGCCCGGTGCGCCCAGCCGGCCCGCGAGCTCGAGGACGATTCGTTGCGCACCTTTACGGCCGATACCGGGGACCCGGGTCAGCGCCGCGACATCCTCGCTGAGCACCGCGCGCCGCAGCGCGTCGGGGGTGAACACGGCGAGCATGGCCAGCGCGAGCCGCGGCCCGACACCGCTGGCCGTCTGGAGCAGGACGAAAACATCCCGCTCGTCGTCGGTGGCGAAGCCGAACAGGGTGAGCGCGTCCTCCCGGACCACCAGCGAGGTGGCCACCCGGGCGTGTTCCCCGGGGCGCAGCGTGGCCAGCGTGCCCGGCGTGCACTGGACCAGCAGCCCGACGCCGCCCACCTCGATGACCGCGCCCTCCGGCGCGACCGCGGTGACCTTGCCCGCCAGATGATAGATCATCGCGCACCTCGCAGCCTCTGATCCCGCTCCCGGCGCGCGGCCGCGAGCTGGTCCTGCATCCCCGCGCGGGCGGCCGCCAGCCGTTGCTCCATCCGGCTCCCCGCGGCCGCCAGCCGGTCCTGCGAGCCGCTCCGCCACAGGTGGCAGATGGCC
>Ga0318502_10000906_pt1 | contig 10237 bp, 7 predicted proteins | sample GRESIP174b1f22_FD_203291 | JGI IMG/M metagenome (GOLD analysis project Ga0318502, IMG submission 203291) | Tropical soil microbial communities from Luquillo Experimental Forest, Puerto Rico - GRE.SIPMG.174b1f22 | ecosystem: Environmental > Terrestrial > Soil > Tropical forest > Bulk soil...
GTCCCCAAGAGCCTCAACGTGCCCGATCTCATCGTCCACGGCGGCCGCCCCCTGACCGGCCGCATCACCCCCTCCGCGAACAAGAACGCGGTCCTGCCCATCCTGTCCGCCACGCTGCTGACCAGCGAGCCGGTCACGCTGCGCGGCGTCCCCGACATCACCGACGTCCGCAAGATCCTGGCCGTGTTCCGCGAGCTGGGCAGCCGCGTCGAAGGCGAGTTGAAGGACGGCGTGCTGCGCATCCACCACGAGAACACGCGCTTCGACCCCGTCGTGCACAAGCTGCCCGAGGAGATGCGCTCGTCGGTGATGCTGGTGCCGCCGCTGCTGGCGCGCTTCGGCAGCGCGCGCATCGAGAACGACGTGCAGGGCTGCACGCTGGGCGTGCGCGAGATCGATCCGCACGTCGAGGTGTTCGAGGGCTTCGGCGCGCAGGTCGAGCGCGGGCCGGGCGCGTTGATCGTGCACGCGCGCCGTCCTCTGCACGCGCATCGGCGCTGGCTGGACTACGCGTCGGTCACCACCACCGAGAACTTCGTGCTGTGCGCGGCCCTGGCCGACGGCGTGTCCGAGCTCACCAACGCCGCGTCGGAGCCGCACGTGCAGGAGTTCTGCGAGTTCATGCGGCGCATGGGTGCGCAGGTCGAGGGCGCCGGCACCTCGCGGCTGACCGTCACCGGCGTCGACGCGCTGCACGGCGTCGACTTCAGCTTCATCGAGGACTTCCACGAGGTCGTCACCTTCCTCGCGCTGGGCGCGATCACGGGCGGCGACGTCGAGGTCCGGAACAGCGCGCCGCAGTTCTTTCCGCTGCTCGACCGCAGCTTCGCGAAGCTGGGCGTGGAGATCTCGCACGAGGGCGGCTGGTCGCGCGCCCACGTGCCGCACGGCCTGAAGGTGCGCGAGCCATTCACGCGCAACATGCTGCAGAAGATCGAGGCCGCGCCGTGGCCCTACTTCCCGGTCGACCTGCTGCCCATCTTCATCGCGCTGGGCGTGCGCGCCGAGGGCCAGATGATGTTCTGGAACAAGGTCTACGACGGCGCGATGGGCTGGACGTCGGAGCTGTCGAAGTTCGGCGCCCACGCGTTCCAGTCCGACCCGCACCGCGTCATCACCTTCGGCGGCAAGCCCCTGGTGGGTGCCGAGGTCGACAGCCCGTACATCATCCGCGTGGCGATCGCGCTGCTGATGCTGGCGTCCAGCATCGAGGGCAGGTCGACGATCTACAACGGGGCGCCGATCCGGCGTGCGCATCCGAGGTTCGTCGAGAACCTGGTGTCGCTGGGGGCGAACATCGAGTGGGTCGGCGCGGACGCGTGACACCGCGAAGACGCCCGGGTGCCCGTCACTCCTGCGCGATCTTCGCCCCGGCGTCCTTCAGCAGGGCGCGCAGGATCGAACGATGGCAGCGTGCCTCGTTCTCGCAGTAGCAGCCCACCGAGAAGTCGGCGTGCTGCGACAGCGCGGCCAGCAGCGCGATCGAGCGGGCGTGGTCGGGCTGGGCCATCTCCGCGCGGAAGCCGCGCGTGAACGCGGCCCATTCCTTCTCGCCGGCGGCGCTCAAGTCGGCCTGCGAGGCCAGTGCCTTCTTGACGAGGTCGGGCGTCGGCGACAGGTTCGGGTACCAGACGTCGTACCAGTTGCCCGACGCGAACTCGGCCTTCGGCACTCCGCGCGGCGGGCGCCGCACGGTGCCGATGCGCGTGCCCTCATGCGGATGGCGCGGCGTGCCGAGGCGGACGATGCGGACGGTCATGCGGACGATCTCCTTGATGCGGCAAGTCAGGCGGTACGCAACGATTCCAGCTCCACGATGCGCACGTTGACATCGCGGCCCGTGACCTGCATCAGCGCCACCGAGACCGGCAGGTGGAAGCGCACCGGCCCGGCGCTGCCCGGGTTGACGTAGAGGACACCGCCGCGCCGCTCGATCTTCGGGCGGTGCGAATGGCCGGTGACCACCACGTCCACGCCGGCGCCCAGCGGGTCGATGGCGAGTTCGGCCAAGTCGTGCAGCACGTGCAGCGTGACCTCGCCGAAGCGCAGCCACTCCGTCTCGCCGATGCGCTGGGCCCATGACGCGCGGTCGTTGTTGCCCCGCACGGCGGTCACCGGGGCGATGGTGGCCAGCGGCTCGAGCACGTTCTCGCCGATGTCGCCCGCGTGGACGATGAAATCGCTGCCGCGCAGGACGTCCATCGCCTCGGGGCGCAGCAGGCCGTGCGTGTCGGAGATCAGGCCGATGCGGATCATGGCGTCAGCTTCTCACTCTTGAGCCGCGCGGCGCAAGGTTTCCATGACGGGCCGCGCCAGCACCTCGTGCAGGCTCCACCAGCCGGCGGCCAGCGCCAGCGCGCCGCCGCTGAGGGCGCCGGCCACGGGCACCCACCACGGCGGGTGCCAGTGGAACTCGAACACCCAGGTCGCCAGGCTCCAGCCCACGGCCACCGCGGCGCCGGCCGCCAGCAGGCCCGCCAGCGCGCCGATGCCGGCGAGCTCGACCTGCTGCACGCGGCCCAGCAGGGCGCTCGAGGCCCCGACCGCGCGCATCACCGCGAACTCGCGCGCCCGCGCCTCGCGCGTGGCCGAGATCGTGGCGACCAGCACCACCAGGCCGGCGACGAGCGCGAACGAGAACAGCAGCTCGACCGCGTGGATCACCTGGTCGAGCACGCCCTGCAGCTGCGCGATGGTGGCCGACACGTCGATCGCCGTGACGTTGGGGAATTGCGCCGCGAGCCGGTTGTCGAAGCCCGGCGCAGCCGGCGCCTTGAACGCGCTGATGTAGCTCAGCGGCAGGTCGCCCATGCTGGCGCGCGGGAACATCACGAAGAAGTTGACGCGCATGGAGCCCCAGTCGACCTTGCGCAGCGAGGTGATGCGGCCCGAGACCATCTGGCCGCCGACGTCGAACACCATCCGGTCGCCCAGCTTCAGGCCCAGCGTCTTCGCAAGCCCTTCCTCGACGCTCAGGCCGTCCACCTCGTCCGGCACCCACTTGCCGGCGACGATCCTGACCTTGTCCTGCAGGCGCGCGGAATGGCTCAGGTTGAGTTCGCGCTGGATCATGTTGGACGCGTCGGAATCGGGCTTGTAGCGCTTGCCCACCGGCTCGTCGTCGATGGTGACGAGGCGGCCGCGGATCATCGGGAACCAGTCGTCGCCCTGCACGCCGGACGTCTTCAGCATGTCGCGGTAGGCCTGGGCCTGGTCGGGCTGGATGTTGACGACGAAGCGGTTGGGCGCGTCGGGCGGCGTGGCGGCACGCCAGCTGGCGATCAGGTCGGTGCGCAGCAGCACCAGCACCCACAGCGCCATCAGGCCGATGGCCATCGAGGCCACCTGCAGCACCGCGAACGCCGGGCGCGCCGCGATCGCGCGCGTGGCCAGCACCAGCCAGCGCGGCGCGCGCGCCTCGGGCACGAAGCGGCGCAGCGCGCGCACGGCCAGCCAGCCGACGAGCGCGAACACCAGCGCCGCGCCCGCGAAGCCACCGACGCTGATCAGACCGAGCTTGACGTCGCGCGCCGCGACCACCATCAGCGCGGCGAAGCCCAGGAACGCGCCCACGAGCACGCCGACGCTGGCCGCCTTGGGCGTGCCGACGTCGCGCCGCAGCACGCGCAGCGGCGGCACGCGCGCCAGCTGCAGCACCGGCGGCAGGCCGAAGCCCAGCAGCAGGATCAGGCCGACGCCAACGCCCAGCAGCGCCGGCAGCGGGCCCGGCCAGGGCAGTCCGTTGGGCAGCCAGCTGGCGAGCAGCGCGACGAAGCCCAGGTGCAGCGCGAAGCCCAGCGCGAGGCCGACGAGGCTGGCGAACAGCCCCAGACCGCAGAACTCGATCGCGTGGACGGCGGCGATGCGGCGCTGCGTCTCGCCGAGGACGCGCAGCATCGCGCAGTCGTCGAGGTGGCGCTGCGCGAAGTCGCGCGCGGCCACCGCGACCGCCACCGCCGACAGCAGCGCCGTCAGCAGCGCCACCAGGCTCAGGAACTGCTGGGCGCGGTCGACCGTCTGCGTCATCTCGCGCATGCCGCGCAGCCCCTCGGCCTTGATCTTCGCCTTGGCCCAGGCGGCGTAGTCGTCGGCGGCCTTCTCGTCGCCGCTGGGCGCGCCCACCGCCAGCCGCCAGGTGATGCGGCTGGACGGCTGCACCAGGCCGGTGGCCGGCAGGTCGGCCAGGTTGAGCAGCACGCGCGGCGCCAGCGCGGAGAAGCCGGTGCCGCGGTCGGGCTCGACGGCGATCAGCGCCGCGATGCGCAGCGTGGCGTCGCCCAGCTCCAGCGTGTCGCCCACCTTCAGCGCCAGCGCGTTCGCCAGCGCCGGGTCGATCCAGGCGGTGCCGGGCGCCGGCGCCTGCCTGAGCGACCGCACCGGCGCCGACTCGCCGAAGCGGACGTCGATCTTGCCGCGCAGCGGGTACGCGGCATCGACCGCCTTGATCGACGCCAGCCGGGCCGCCCCGCCCTGCGCCGCGCCGGCGCGCGCCATGCTGGGGAAGTTGGCGGCCTGGCCGACGACGAAGCCGCGGCGCAGCGCGTCCTGCGCGAACGCCGGCGCGAGCGGCTTGTCGCCCAGCACGACGGCGTCGCCGCCCAGCAGCTGCGCGGCGTCGCGCACCAGGCCCGAGCGCATGCGGTCGGCGAAGAAGCCCACGGCCGTCAGCGCGCCCACGGCCAGCACCACCGCCCACAGCAGCAGGCGGAGCTCGCCGGCGATGAAATCGCGCCAGACCTGGCGGCCGGCCAGCCGCCAGACGGAGGCCCGGGGCCGGTTCGATGGGTGGGTCGTCGCGCGCTCGTTCGTCATGGCCGCAACGGTACACCGAAGCGATGACGGCCGCCCTGCGCGCAACGGCCGATTCGCGCCGCGCGATGCCGCGCACGATCCGTCAACGGCGTTGAACAGCGTCGCCAATCGCTTCGAACGGCGCGCCGCGGGCGCGGTGCTTCAATGACCGCATGGACACCCGCTACGCCCCCGTCTTCCTCTCGCACGGCTCGCCGATGACGGCGCTGGAGTCCGGCCCGGCCGGCGCGTTCTGGCGCGATCTGGGCCACGCCGTCGACGCCCGCGTCGCCGCCGGCGGCGCGGCGCCGACGGCCATCGTCGCGCTGTCCGCGCACACGCTCGCGCGGCGCGCCGTCACGCTCGCGGCCGCGCGCCACGAGGCCGTGCACGACTTCGGCGGCTTCCCGCGCACCCTGTACGAGCTGCGCTACGACGTCGCCGGCGTGCCCTGCCTCGCGCCGCACGTCGAGCAACTGCTGCAATGGGAAGGCATCGAGGTCGAGCACGCCAACTCGGGCGGCCTCGACCACGGCATCTGGGTGCCGCTGCGCGACATCCGCCCGCGCGCCGACATCCCCGTGCTGCCCGTCGCCTTCCCGCCCGACTGGACGCCCGCGCGGCTGCTTGCGCTCGGCGCCGCGCTGCGCCCGCTCGCCGACGAGGGCGTCTGGATCATCGGCACCGGCTCGATCACGCACAACCTGCGCCTGGGCCTGCCGCGCGCGGAGCCGGTGCCGGAGATCCCCGCCAGCGCGGCGTTCCGCGCGTGGTTCGCGGAGCGTTCGGCGGCACGCGACTGGGCGTCGCTGCTGCAGTACCGGACGCTCGCGCCCGAGGCCGCGTTCATGCACCCGACCGACGAGCACCTGCTGCCCTGGTTCATCGCGGCCGGCGCCGGCGGCGAGGAGCACGCGCCGATCCGGCTGCACGCCAGCGTGGCCGGCGGCCACCTGGGCATGGACGCCTACGCGTTCGGGCCGGACGCGCAGGCGCTGGCCGACGATGTCGCCGCGGTGGCGGCCACGGCCTGAGTTCGGAACGACGACGCGCCGGCGGACCGGCGCAAGGCCGAGCAGGCAGGTACGATGAGCATCCATTCCGCATCGCGTCCGTCGCTTCGTCCATGCCGGGACCCGGTATCGCTCCCCTCGCCCGCCACGAGATCACCACGCCGCGCCTGCGCCTCGTCGCCGGCGACCCCGGCATCGCGCCGGCCGTCTGCGAGTTCCACCAGCGCAACCGCCGGCACTTCGCGCGCTGGGATCCGCCGACGGCCAACTCGTTCTACACGATCGAGGCCCAGGCCGCGCGCGTGGCCAGCGGCATCACCGCCTTCGACGAGGACTCCGCCTACCGCTGGTGGCTGATCGACGCGACGCGCTGCGGCGGCGCGCGCCTGCCGTCGTCGGACGTCGAGGTGATCGGCAGCCTGCACTTCAGCCAGGTCGCGCGCGGCGCGTTCCACAGCGCGATGCTGGGCTACGCGCTCGACGAGGCGCACGTCGGCCAGGGCCTGATGTCCGAGGCGATCGCCGCCGGCCTGCAGGAGATGTTCTCGCCGCGCGTGAACCTGCACCGCGTGCAGGCCGCCTACCGGCCCGAGAACCTGCGCAGCGCGCGCGTGCTGGAGCGCGCCGGCTTCCACAAGGAGGGCCTGGCGCCGCAGTACCTCTACATCGACGGCGCGTGGCGCGACCACATCGTCGCGTCGCTGCGCAATCCGGCGTTCGTCCTGCCCGACGGCTGGTAGCGCCGCGCCCTACAGGCGGAAGGCCGCCACCGTCCGCGACAAGGCGTCGGCCTGCACGCGCAGGCTCTCCGCGGCGGCGGCCGACTGCTCCACCAGCGCGGCGTTCTGCTGCGTGACCTGGTCGAGTTGCGTGACGGCGTCGCCGATCTGGCCGATGCCGCGCGACTGCTCGTCGCTCGCGGCGCTGATCTGGCCGATCAGCTCGCTCACGTGCCGGACCTGGTCGACGATGTCGCCCATCGTGCGGCCGGCGTCGGCCACCAGGCGCGTGCCGTTCTCCACCTTGCCCACGCTCTCGCCGATCAGCACCTTGATCTCCCTGGCCGCCGTCGCCGAGCGCTGCGCGAGCGTGCGCACCTCGCCGGCCACGACGGCGAAGCCGCGGCCCTGCTCGCCGGCACGCGCGGCCTCGACCGCGGCGTTGAGCGCCAGGATGTTGGTCTGGAACGCGATGCCGTCGATGACGCCGATGATGTCGGTGATCCGGCGCGAGCTGTCGGTGATGTCGTCCATCGTCGCCACGACCTGCCCGACCCGCGCGCCGCCCTGCGCCGCGACCGCCGACGCGCCCTCGGCCAGCGCGCTGGCGCGGCGCGCCGTGTCCGCGTTGTGCCGGACGGTGGCGGTGAGCTGCTCCATCGAGGCGGCGGTCTCCTCCAGGTTGCTGGCCTGTTCCTCCGTGCGCTGGCTCAGGTCGGCGTTCCCGTGCGCGATCTGCGACGAGCCGGTGGCGATGGACTCCGAGGCGTTGCGCACGTCGCCGACGATGGCCACCAGGCCCTCGTTCATCCGCCGCAGCGCCTCCAGCAAGGTGCCGATCTCGTCGCGACGATCGACCACGATGCGCGAGCCGAGGTCGCCCGCCGCCACCGTCCGCGCGACGTCCACCGCGACGCCGATCCCGCCGGTGATCGAGCGGACGAGGCCCAGGCTGGCCAGCGTCGCGACCACGAGCGCGGCACCGCTGACGGCCAGCGTCGTCCACAGCACGACCGTGTAGAGCTTCTGGGCGGCGGCGTACTCGGCCCGCGCGCCGTCGAGCTGGACCAGTGCCAGCTTGTCGACGACATCGGCCACCGGGTCGATGGCCGGATACAGCCCGCCGGCGGCCAGCGCCCTGACGCCGTCGACGTCGCCCTTGTCCAGCAGCGCGGCGAGCTGCGCGACGGCCGCGTCGGCCCGGGCCATCAGCGGCGCCGCCTGCGCGACCAGCGGGCGCTCCTCGTCGTCCAGGTTGGAGGCCGTGTATTCCTGCCAGCGCCGGGCGACCTTGCCTTGCGCCGCCCGCGCCTGCGTCGCGCCCGCGGCAGGCGTCAACGCGCCGGCGCCGACCTTGTGCGCGACGTCCACCGCGTCGTTGTAGGCGTCGGCGACATGCTTGAGCTGCTCCAGCGCCACCACCCGCTCGTTGTAGAGCGAGCCGAGCGACTCGTTGCTGGCCTTCATCCGCGCGACCACGAAGCTCGCCGCGGCGACGAACATGATCAACAGGCTGCCGACCAGGAGCAGGAGGCGGGTCTTGATGCTCAGGCTTTTCATGGGGCGGGTTCCGGAGGATGCGGCGCGACGAGGCGCCCTCCTCATTTCGGCCCGCCGCCGTTGGACCTTAACGGTGCCTGAGGCGAAGCTGAATGCGAATGCGATCCGTCACGGCTCGTTGGCCGCGAACACCGAGTCCAGTTCCTCGGTCCACAAGGCCTTGTCCTCGTCGTCGACGAACGAGGCGTCGAGGCTGTTGCGCAACAGCACGTAAGCGTCGCGCGCCGTCAGCTGGGGCAGCGATTCGAACAATTGGACGAAGTTGTCGTTGACATAGCCGCCGAAGTACGCCGGATCGTCGGAGTTGACGGTCACGCACAGTCCGGCGGCCAGCAGCGCCGGGATGTTGTGCTTGCCGAGATCGTCGAACACGCACAGCTTGACGTTGGACAGCGGGCACACCGTCAGCGGCATCTTCTCGCGCGCCAGCCGGGCCACCAGCGCCGGATCCTCGACGCAGCGCACGCCATGGTCGATGCGCTGGACGTGCAGCACGTCCAGCGCCGCGCGGATGTAGGCCGGCGGCCCCTCCTCGCCCGCGTGCGCCACGAGGTGCAGCCCGGCCGCCCGCGCACGGGCGAACACGCGCTCGAACTTCTCGGGCGGATGGCCCCGCTCGCTGGAATCCAGGCCGACGCCGATGAACTTGTCGCGGTACGGCAGCGCCGCCTCGAGCGTGGCGAGCGCGTCGTCCTCGCTCAGGTGGCGCAGGAAGCACAGGATCAGGCGCACGCTCAGGCCCAGCTCCGCCTCGGCGCGCCGGGCTGCGCGGTCCAGGCCGCGGATCACGACGCCGATGTCGACGCCGCGCGCGGTGTGGGTCTGCGGGTCGAAGAAGACCTCGCAGTGCACGACGTTGTCGCGCGCGGCGCGCCGGAAGTAGGCCCAGGCCATCGCGTCGAAGTCGTCCTCCGTGATCAGGACGCTGGCGCCGGCGTAGTAGATGTCCAGGAAGCTCTGCAGGTCGGTGAACGCGTAGGCCTGGCGCAGCGCCTCGACGCTGGCGTAGGGCAGCGCCACGTTGTTGCGCTTGGCGAGCTCGAAGATCAGCTCCGGCTCCAGCGAGCCCTCGATGTGGATGTGCAGCTCGGCCTTGGGCGCGTCGCGCAGCAGCGACAGCAGGTGCGGCCGGGAGATGTGGGGGAAGTCGATGGGCAGGGTCATGGCCGGTTCCAGGCGGGTTTCCTGGCGACTTTAAGCTGTCGAGGCCCGGTTGCGGGCACGTTTCCGCCGCCGATCGGCTATCGATCATCGGTTTTTGCATAACGTCTATCGCCATCAAACCGGAAAATGTTGGCTGGACCTGCATTCCCGCGTGCCGTCACACGCCGCAGTCCCCCGTTTTCCGCGCCGCGGCGTCCCGTCCACCCCGTTCCTTGCAGGCCCGTTCTTGACCTTCGATCTCATGCATGCCGTCGCCGGCCTGCTGGTGGGCGCCATCGTCGGCGTCACCGGCGTGGGGGGCGGCGCGTTGATGACGCCCTTGCTGGTGATGATGTTCGGCGTCGCCCCGACCACCGCGGTCGGCACCGACCTGCTCTACGCCTCCATCACCAAGACCTTCGGCACCGCCGTCCACCACCAGGCGGGCACGGTCGACTGGCAGGTCGTGCGCCGCCTGGCGATCGGCAGCCTGCCGGCCGCGGCGCTGACGCTGGGCTGGATGCACGTCGAGCACGTCGCGCAGCTGCGCAGCGGCCTGATCACGACCACGCTGGGGCTGGCGCTGGTGGTCACCGCGCTGGGCATCCTGTTCAAGGAGCGGATCCATTCGCTGGGCACGCGCTTCCGGCTCGGCGACAGCGCGCGCTTCAAGGCGATGCAGCCCGGGCTGACGGTGGCCTGCGGCGTGATGCTGGGCGCGATGGTGACGCTCACGTCGGTCGGTGCCGGCGCCCTCGGCACGGCGATGCTGGTCTACCTCTATCCGCTGCGCCTGTCCGCCGGCAAGCTGGTGGGCACGGACCTCGCGCACGCGATCCCGCTGACGCTGATCGCCGGCCTGGGCCACCTCACGCTGGGCAACGTCGACACGACGCTGATGCTCAACCTGCTGGCCGGCTCGATCCCCGGCGTGCTCGCGGGCTCGTGGATCAGCACGCGCGCGCCGGTCGGGCCGCTGCGCACGGTGATCGCGTTCGTGCTGCTGTTCGT
>Ga0318502_10000909_pt1 | contig 10232 bp, 7 predicted proteins | sample GRESIP174b1f22_FD_203291 | JGI IMG/M metagenome (GOLD analysis project Ga0318502, IMG submission 203291) | Tropical soil microbial communities from Luquillo Experimental Forest, Puerto Rico - GRE.SIPMG.174b1f22 | ecosystem: Environmental > Terrestrial > Soil > Tropical forest > Bulk soil...
GCCGGCGATCAGCCGCAGCGTGGTGGTCTTCCCGCAGCCGGACGGGCCGAGCAGCGAGAAGAACTCGCCGCTGGCGATGGTCAGGTCGATCGAGTCGACGGCGATCTCCGTGAACCGTTTGGTCAGCGAAATCAGCTCAACCCGGCCACCGGCCATCTCGGCTACCTGCCCTCCTGATGGGCTCCGTCACGCGGGCGGACCCGGCGGCGCGCGGCCAGCCTGTCCTGGCTGCCATTCCACGTGAAACCCAGCTGATCGGCGATAAACAGCATGCACAGCTCGAAAGCCCGCGCCGGGTCAACCACGGGGTCGTCGAGGGCGATCTGGATGGCCAGCCCGTCGAGCAGTGAGCACAGCAGGGCCGCGAAATTGTCCGGGTCAATCTCGCGGAACTCGCCGTCCTCCTGGCCCGAGCGCACCAGCGAGCCGATCATGTCCCGCCAGCGCTCGTCGTCCTTCTGCCGCAGCCGGCCCACCTCGGGATTGCGCGCGGCCAGGGTCCAGAAGTCCAGCCAGAGCGTCCACGAGCTGTGCGGTTCGGTATCGGCTTCGGGGAGACAGCTCATGGCCACGATCTCCTCGATCCGCGCCGCCGCGGTGGGCAGCGCGGCCATCCGCCGCTGGCCGTCGGCGTACCACAGGTTGTCCAGGTACCTGATGGCCTCGGTGAGGAGCCGGTCCTTGGTCTTGAAGTAGTAGATCACCAGGGCCGGGCTGATCCCGGTCCGCTCCGCCACGTCGGCGATCCTGGTGTCGGCGTAGCCACGGTCCGCGATGACCTCGAGCGCGGCGCGTAGCATCTGCTCGCGGCGCTGGTCGGCGGTACCCACCGCACCCGCCGCGTCGGCCGTCTTCGTCATCGCGGCATCCCTCGACATCCCGCTCGATCCTCCTGGCCTCTTGTGAACACGGTAGCAGGTTTCTAGACTGAACATTCAGTCAAACTTAGCGTGGGCGGCCGCGGGCGCGCCGCAGGGCGGACGCCGGGGTGCCGTGGCCCACCGAACTCGCGGAAGGCGGAATCATGACCGCAACATACGACGCGATCGTAGTGGGCGGAGGGCACAACGGACTTGTCGCCGCGGCGTACCTGGCCCGGTCTGGCGCCAGGACGGTCGTGCTCGAGGGCAGGCACAAGACCGGGGGCGCGGCGACCACGGAAGCGCCGTGGCCGGACGCGCCCGAGTTCAGCGTCACCCGGCTGTCCTACGTGATGAGCCTGATGCCGCCGACCATCATCAACGACCTCGAACTGGTCCGGCATGGCTACAAGATCTACCCGATGGGCCCCTACTACCAGGCCTTCCCCGAAGGCGGGTCGATCAAGTTGTACGCGGACGACGCGCAGCGCAACCACGACGAGGTGTCCAAGTGGTCCAAGAAGGACGCCGACGCCATGCCGCAGTGGGACGCCTGGCTGGCCGGCCTGGCCGAGGTGCTCGGCCCGCTGCTGCTCACCGTGCCGCCCGCGATCGGGTCCCGCAGGCCGCGTGACCTGGCCGACACCCTGCGGCTGGCCTGGCGGCACCGGGGCCTGGACGTGCGCACGATCGCCGATGTCACCCGGCTGATGACGATGAGCATCGCCGACCTGCTCGACGACTGGTTCGAGTCGCCCCAGGTCAAGGGCGCGCTCGCGGTCAACGGCGTGATCGGGACCTGGGCCGGCCCCTACGAGCCGGGGACCGCCTACGTGATGGCGCACCACTCGATCGGCGACGTGGGCGACGGGCACCTGGGCAACTGGGGGTTCCAGGAGGGCGGCATGGGCGCCGTCTCGACCGCGATCGAGCGCGCGGCGCGCAGCCACGGCGCCGAGATCCGCACCGGCGCGCGGGTGGCCCGGGTGATCGTCGAGAACGGCCGGGCCCGCGGCGTGGTGCTGGACAACGGCGACGAGATCCGCGCCCAGGTCGTGGTGACCACCCTGCACCCCCGCACCGCCTTCCTCGAGCACGTGGGCGCGGACAACCTGCCGGACGATTTCGCCCGCGACATCCAGCACTGGAAGTCCCGCAGCGGCGTGGTGAAGATCAACCTGGCCCTGGCCGAGCTGCCCGACTTCACCGCCGACCCCGGCTCGAACCTGCAGGAGCACCACACGGGCTCGGTCGAGATGGCGCCCACCATGGAGTACATCGAGCGCGCGTTCCAGGACGCCCGCGAAGGGCGGCCGGCCGCGCGCCCGTTCAGCGACGGCGTGATCCCCACCGCGTTCGACAAGACGCTGACCCCCGAGGGCACCCACATCATGTCGCTGTTCACCCAGTGGGTACCGGACGACTGGAACACCGAGCCGCACACCGAGGAGCTCGAGGCCTACGCGGACCGGATGATCGACTGCTACAACGAGCTCGCGCCCAACCTCAAGGCCTCGATCCTGCACCGCGACATCGTCGGCCCCTACCAGATGGAGCACGAGTACGGCCTGGTCGGCGGCAACATCTTCCATGGCGAGCTATCCCTGGAGCAGCTGTTCCACATGCGGCCGGCGCCCGGCTACGCGGACTACCGCACCCCGGTCACGGGACTGTACTACGGCAGCTCCGCCACGCATGCGGGCGGCGGCGTCTGCGGCATCCCCGGCTGGCAGGCGGCCAGCGCCGCGATCGCGGACAAGAAGGCGGCGCGCCGGGCCGGGCAGCTCCGCAAGCTGACCCGGCGGTCATGACCACAGATCAAGATTCGCCACGGGCGGTCTCGCCCGCTCCCGCCCCGCCGCCCACCCTGGCGCCGATGCTGGAGGCGCGCAGCATCGCGCTGGTCGGCGCGTCGCCGCGGCCGGGCACGTTCGGGCAGCGGATGGTCGCCGAGGTGACCAGGAGCCCGTCCCGGCCCGAGATCCACCTGGTCAATCCCAGGTACGCCGAGATCGCCGAGCGGCGGTGCGTTCCGTCGCTGGCCGACCTGGACGACCCGGTGGACCTGGTCCTGCTCGGCGTGCCCGACGCCGCGCTCGAGCAGCAGCTGACGCTGGCCGCCCGGCGCGGCGACCGGTCGGCGGTGATCTTCGGCAACGCCCACGAGGACCAGCCGCCGGCGGGCCGGCCGGGGCTACGCGAGCGGCTGGCCGCCGTGGCCCGGTCGGCCGGCCTGCAGCTGTGCGGCGCCGGGTGCATGGGCTTCGTGAACGTGACCCGCGGGCTGCGCGCGATCGGCTACGCCGAGCCCGAGGCGCCGCCCGCGGGCCCCGTCGCGCTGGTCACCCACTCTGGCTCGGTGTTCTCCACAATGCTGCGGGCCCGCCGCGGCGTCGGCTACACGGTCGCGGTCTCCTCCGGCCAGGAACTGGTCACCGCGGCGGCGTCCTACCTGGACTACGCGCTCGGGCTGCCGGAGACGCGGGTCCTCGCCCTGGTCCTCGAGGCCATCCGGGATCCCGGCCAGCTCCGCCGGGTCCTCGCCGTCGCCGCGGCCCGTGACCTGCCGGTCGTCCTGCTCGCCGCGGGCCGCTCGGCCGGCGGGCGGGCCATGGTGGCGGCGCACTCCGGCGCGCTGGCCGCGGGGGACGGGAGCTGGGAGGCGCTGGCCCGCGCTTACGGCGTGCACCGGGTCGGCGACCTCGCGGAGCTCACCGACACCCTGGAGCTGTTCGCGATCGGCCGCCGCATCGCCCGGACCCGGCCCGGCGCGGGCACCGGCCGGGGCCTGGCGAGCGTGCATGACTCCGGGCTGGAGCGCGCGCACGCCGCTGACCTGGCCGAGGACATCGGCGTGCCGTTCGCGGCGATCGGCGAGACGACCGCGGCCCGGCTGGCGGAGATCCTGGACCCGGGCCTGACGCCGGCCAACCCGCTCGACGTGTGGGGCACCGGGGCGAACACCCGGGGGCTGTTCGCCAGCTCGCTGATCACCCTGGCCGGCGATCCGTCGGTGGACGCGGTCGCGCTCGCCATCGACCTGGTCCGCGAACTGGACGGGGACGAGTCCTACCCGCTGGCCGCGCTGGACGCGGCGGCTCAAACCACCAAGCCCCTGGTCGTGCTGGGCAACCTGGCCAGCGCCGTGGACCCGGACCAGGCCACCCGGCTGCGGCAGCACGGGATACCGGTGCTCGAAGGGCTGCGCACCGGCCTGCTCGCCCTGCGCCACCTGCTCGACCACGCCGAGCGCGCCCCGGGCACCGTCTCGCCCGGCCATGTCTCGTCCGGCACCGTGTTGCCCGGCACCGTCTCGCCCGGGCCGGGCGCCGCCTGCGCTCGCCGCGACCGCGGCGCCGACCTGCTGGCCGCCGGCCTCACGGGCGGCGCGCCGTGGCTGGACCTGCTGCGCGAGTACGGGATCGTCACGGCCGCCGCGTGGGAGGCCAGCGACGCCGACGGCGTGCTGGCGGCGGCGAAGCAGATCGGCTACCCGGTCGTGCTCAAGACCGCCGACCCGACCGTCACGCACAAGTCCGACGCTGGCGGCGTGCTGCTCGGCCTGCGCGACCGCGCGGAGCTCGCTCGCGCGTATGCCAGCCTGTCGGCCCGGCTCGGCCCGCGGGTGCTGGTCTGCGAGAGCGTGCCGGCCGGAACCGAGCTGGCGGTGGGCATCGCCCGCGACCCGGACCTCGGCCCGCTGATCGTGGTCGGGGCCGGCGGGGTGCTGGTGGAACTGCTCGCCGACCGAGCGGTCGCCCTGCCACCGGTGGACGAGCGCACGGCCCGGCAGATGGTCGCCGGGCTGCGCGTCGCCCGCCTGCTGGCCGGGGCCAGGGGCGCGCCGCCCGCCGACCTCGCGGCGGTCGTCCGCGCGATCGTGGGCGTCTCCGCGGTCGCGGCCGAGCTGGGCGGCCAGCTGGCGGCGCTCGACGTGAACCCGCTGATCTGCGGCCCGGGCGGCGCGGTCGCCGTGGACGTGCTCGCGCTCCCGCGCTGAATCCCGGCACTGAACCCCGCGGGCGCCATTTCCGTTGTTGCTGTGACCGAGGTTGTCGGAGAGGCGGTCGTAGCGCTGTGCGCGGGAGAACGGCAGTTAGCCATCGGGCCACGGGCGGTCGCGCTCACCGGGGCGGCCTGCGGATCGCGCCCGCCTGCTCTCCCGCCGGGCGCCTCGCCGCAGGCGCCCGGCCAGGTCCCGGTCGCTGCCGCCTGCAGCGGTCCGTGCCTGGTCCCCGCGCAGGCGGCGGCCATCCCGGGCTTTCCGGCCAGGCCGCCGTCACCTCTCACCAGGTCGCGCACCACGACCAGGCCGACGGGCGTCCTGCTGGCGGTCTCCCCGCGGTCCCCGTGGCCCGGCGAGAACGCGGTGATGATCTCGGACCCGGCTCCGGCGGCCAGGCCCGGCCACCCCGCCGGGCGCGGCCCGGCCCCCGGTGGACCTGGCCTTTCCGCCTTCGCCGGCGCGATCGGCCCTTATTACGGCTCGGGTCCCGCGCCGCAGCGCCGGTCAGAAGATGACGTAGAGCTTGCGGATCGTCTCGTGGATCTGCCAGGTACCCGCCCAGCCGCGCGGGAACACCGCGGTGTTGCCGGAGCCGATCTCCTGCGGCGGGCCATCGTCCGGGGTCACCATCATCCGGCCGGACACGATGTGCACGAACTCGTTGGTCTCCAGCTTCCAGTAGGACGGGCCCGGGGTGCACTCCCAGACCCCGATCTCCTGCTCGCCGTCCTGCCACAGGGTGCGGCCGGAGGTCTGCATCGGCTCGCCGGTCGCCTCTTCCAGCGGGCCCCAGTCCTCGAGCTCGGCGCTCACGGCGTCGGCCAGGAAGGGCGTCTGCGGCGCGGTGTCGGTCATCTCGCTGTCCTCTCTGCGGGTCAGGGCGGGTCGCCTGGGGTCAGGAGACGCTCAGCCGGTCCGTCGCCTGCGGCGCCTGGGACGGGAACGGCAGCGCGATCGGGTCGGTGGCCAGGCGGCTGTGGCCCTCGTCGTCGAACCGGTCCAGTCCCAGCGGCTCGGTGTCCACCACGTCGGAGCGGCCGGTCAGGGCGACATCCGCCGCGGCCCGGGCCACGGCCGGCCCCCACATCATCCCGGCGCCGCCGGCGCTGGCCACCGTCAGCCCACTGCGGGCCCCATCCCTGGCCGGCCCGGGCCCGATGATCGGCAGGTGGTCGGGGGTGTAGTCGATGGTGGCCGCCCAGACCCGGCGCAGGCCGAGCCCGCGGGTGACCGGGACCAGCTCGGCCAGGCGCCCGCGCATGCGGGCCAGGTACTCCTCGTCCACCCGGGCCGCCGGGCCGGGCCGCTCATCCGGGTTGCTCATCCCGAACAGCAGGCCCTTTTCCTCGGGACGCCAGTACAGGCCCGCGGCCAGGTCGAAGACCATCGGCAGCCGGGACGGATCCAGGTCCGGGTGCGGTTCGGTGACCGCCACCTGGTGCCGCACGCCGCCGGCCGGGACCCTGACCCCGGCCACGCGGCCGACCTCGGCCAGTTCGGGCCCGCCGGTGAGCACCACGAGCGGGCTGGAGATCTGGCCCTGGCTGGTCTGCACCCCGGTGACCCGGTCCCCGCGGGTGACCACGCCGGTGAAGGCCGTGTGCTCGCGGACGGCGACCCCGGTCACGGCCAGCGCCACCGCGTAGGCGGTCACGTTGCGGGGCGGGGCGAGGTACCCGTCTTCGGCGCAGAACGTGCCGCCCCGGGTCAGGCCCGGTGCCAGCGTCGGGTTGAGCCGGTCCACCTCGTCCGGGTCGAGCCAGCGGACCGAGAGGCCCAGCGAGTTCTGCATCGCCATCCGGTCTCGCGCAGCCGCGACATCGTCCTCGGTGAAGCACGGCAGCAGGTAGCCCTGCGGGGTGAACCCGGAGTCGACGCCGAGCTCCTCGCGCTGGCCCAGGTAGAACCGGCGGGACCACTCGCCGAGCCGGACCGCCCAGCTGGTGCCGCCCTGGGTGCGGACGATCCCCGCGGCGCGGCTGCTCGCGCCCTGGCCGAGCGTCCGCTTCTCCAGCAGGGTCACCCGGTCAAGACCGCTGCGGCGCAGGAAATAGGCACACCACGCGCCGACGGTTCCGCCGCCGACGACCACAGCGTCGGAGGTGTCGGGATGGTCGTCCGCAAGCATTGGCACGCGCCTGATTCTTGCCTAGACTGAACGTTCAGTCAAGATCTGGAGCTGGGCGGGGAGCGAGCGCGCGGGGAACGAGCGCCCGAGCGAGCGGGAGGGGCGCGGCGGCGTCTGGACTGACGAGCGAGGGAGCTTGCGACCGAGCGAGGAGGGAAGACGGCGCCTAAGGGCGCCCCGACCGGCGAGCGGGCAAGCACAGCGCGAGGAAGGAAGACGGTGGGTACAAGCGCCCCGGAGGCGAGCAGGAAATACGGCTTGTCAGACGAGGACCTGCGGATCCAGGCGAACGCCCGGACCTTCGCCGACGAGCTGATCCCGTTCGAGGTGGAGGCGGAAGGCAGCGACGGCGAGCTGCCCAAGGAGGTCACCGCCGCCCACGCCGAGCGGGCCAGGGAGCTCGGGCTCGCCGCCGCCAACATGCCGCGCGAGCTCGGCGGCGGGGGGTGCAGCTCGCTGCAGCAGGTTCTCATCCAGGAGCAGGTCGGCCGGGTCACCAACGCGCTCGCCTGGGCGTGTTCCACTCCCCCGTCCTGGCTGACCGCCGTGGCCACGCCGTACCAGATCGAGCGGTTCGTGCGGCCGGCGATCCGGGGCGAGCGGGAAGAGTGCTACGCGATCACCGAGGAGGGCGCGGGCTCGGACGTGGACGCGATCGAGGCGACCGCGCGCCGGGACGGCGACGGCTACCTGCTGAACGGCGAGAAGTGGCACGTGACGTCCTACAACTCGGCCGACTTCGCCTTCTTCCAGGGCAAGCTGGCCGGCGGCGCCCACCACGGCGAGCACGCCATGTTCCTGGTCGATCTGCCCAGCCCCGGCGTCCGGGTGGTACGCACGCCCGCGTACTCGCACACGATCAGCCATCACCACCCGATCGTTGCGTTCACCGACGTCCGGGTGCCGGCCTCGCACCTGGTCGGGGCCGAGGGCGACGGGATGAGCTTCGCGTACGAGTGGTTCCGGTTCGAGCGGCTGATGGTCGCGGCGCGCTGCCTCGGCGCGGCCGACCGGCTGACCGCCGAGATGACCGGCTTCGCGGTCTCGCGGCGGGTCCAGGGCAGGCCGATCAGCGAGCTGGGCCAGATCCAGGCGATGCTCGCCGACAGCCTGACCGAGCTGTTCGCGGCCCGGTCGCTGACCTACGAGACCGCGCGTGCCATCGACGCCGGGGCCGACCTCAAGGTGCAGCACGCCCAGTGCTCGATGGCCAAGCTCTACGCCTCGGAGATGGCGGGCCGGGTGGCCGACCGGGCGGTCCAGGTGTTCGGCGGCCGCGGCTACATGCGGGAGAACGTGGCCGAGCGGTTCTTCCGCGAGCTGCGGGTGGAGCGGATCTGGGAGGGCACCAGCGAGATCCAGCGCGCGATCATCGCCGGCCAGATGGTCAAGCGCGGCCCGGGAGCCCTGGCCTGAAGGCCGCGGCAGGCTAATCCCCCGGCCGACCCGTCAGGGCAGGGCGGCCTCGATCGCGGCCACCAGCTTCGGGTCCTCGGGATCCGTGCGCGGCCGGAACCGCCGCAGGATCGTCCCGTCGGGGCCGACCAGGAACTTCTCGAAGTTCCACTGGATGTCGCCGGCCTGGCCGTCAGCGTCCGGCACCGCGGTCAGCTCGGCGTAGATGGGGTGCCGGCCCGGGCCGTTGACCTCGATCTTCTCGAACATCGGGAACGTCACGCCGTAGGTGACCGAGCAGAACGTGCCGATCTCCTCGGCCGTGCCCGGCTCCTGGCCGCCGAACTGGTTGCACGGGAAGCCGACCACCGAGAACCCGCGGTCGTGCAGTCGCTCGTGCAGCCGCTCCAGCCCCTCGTACTGCGGCGTCAGGCCGCACCGGGAGGCCACGTTGACCACGAGCAGCGTCTGGCCGGACAGGTCGGCGAGCGACCCGGGCTGCCCGGCCAGGGTGTTCACGGGAAAGTCGTACACGCTCACGTGAGGAGTTCCTTCGCTGTCGGGGGAGGCATGTGCCTGCCTCAACAGCGCCGCCCGCTGGTCTCTTCCGTGATCGGCCGGCGCGCGGCCTAGCCGACGGCGTGCGCCTTCGCCGCGGGGTCCCAGACCGACTGGCCGAGGTAGCCGCGGGCCACCATGGTCACGAACTGGTACACCGCGTCCTCATCCGGTGACAGCGGCCCGGGGCGCGCGTGCGGCGAGCTGAGCCCGCGCTGCACGGACTCACAGGCGGCCCAGTCCTGCCGGTTGGTGAGGTCCCACAACTCGACCGCGTAGCCGGGGTCGAAGCCGGGCCGGTCCACCGCCTCGGGGGCAAAGGCCCAGGTGCACTCGATCATGGTCCGGTCCACGGCCAGCGGCACCAGGCGGTGCGTCATCACGTAGTCGGGATGCAGGCTCAGTAGCACGTTCGGGAAGATGCTCACGTAGATCACGGTGCGCAGGCCCTGGGCGTCCAGCCCGCGCAGCGGGGTCCCGAGGCTGATGCCGTCCAGGGACATGGTGTCCATGCCGTCCCGCAGGTCCATCCAGCCGCCGACCCAGGCGTTCTGCGCCGGGTAGTTCGCGCCGCTCTTGGGCGGGCTGACCCGGCAAAACTCAGGGTGGATCGCCGGGCAGTGGTAGCACTCCTGGTAGTTCTCGGTGAGGATCTTCCAGTTGGCCGCGGCGTCGTAGGTATGCCGCCCGGCGATGACCAGCCGCTCGGGCTCGTAGGGCGTGACGACCTCTTCGAGCGCGGCCAGCACGTCGGCCACCGGCGCGGCCTGGCCGGAGCCGTCGGCGAAGATCAGCCCGTGCCATTCGGTCACGGGCAGCTCGGCCAGCCCCCAGGCCGACGAGTCGAAGCCGGCCCGGCCCTTGAACCCCTGGGCGAAGCGCAGCCCGCCGGACAGCTCGTAGGTCCAGGAGTGGTACGGGCAGATGATCGAGTTGCGCTGTTCCGCCGTGCCGCACGGCAGCAGTTCATGGCCGCGGTGGCGGCAGGTGTTGGCGAAGGCGTGCAGCGTTCCGTCCTCGTCCCGGGTGAGCAGCACGCTGCCGTCGCCGGCCGGTTCGGCCCGCTGGTCACCGGGCTGGGCCAGCTGTGAGCTGAACCCGACGCAGGTCCAGCCCGAGCCGAAGAAATGCTTCTGCTCCCAGGCGAAGACGGCCGGATCCACGTAGGCGGCCCGGGGCAGCATCACGGACTCGCCAAAGGGCTGCAGCGACCGCGCCAGGGCAGCCGGGTCGACGGGGGCGGCAGGGAACGCGGCTTGACTGACCATACAGTCAAGGGTAGGGG
>Ga0318502_10000910_pt1 | contig 10230 bp, 9 predicted proteins | sample GRESIP174b1f22_FD_203291 | JGI IMG/M metagenome (GOLD analysis project Ga0318502, IMG submission 203291) | Tropical soil microbial communities from Luquillo Experimental Forest, Puerto Rico - GRE.SIPMG.174b1f22 | ecosystem: Environmental > Terrestrial > Soil > Tropical forest > Bulk soil...
ACACGGTGCCATCCGTTGTAATCGTCGGGGACTTCGGCGTGGGCGACCAGCGCCGCTTTCTGAGTTGACGCGGCTAGATCGGTCCGGCTGAGCTCGGCGGCGCAGGAGTCGCTTTTGGCTAGGGCGGCGCGGGGATCGGCGACGCCCAGAGTGGTCAGCAGAGGCGCAGGCAAAATCCGCAAATCGTACGATCGCGCAATCGCGTCGAGAGTCCTCAGGTGGGCCACCCACGTATCGAACCCAGCGGGATCGTGCATCACCTCGCCGCGAAATGAGGCCCAAAAGCGGTCGGCCCTGAGATAGGGAAATCCGGGAATGCGATAAGCCCCCGCATCACGTACGCCGGCGCCATCAACCGCCTCGTCGAGCAGCTGAAACCATTGGGAGCAGTCTTCGCTCTGCCGCCGCTCGACGCCTGCGCAGCCGGCTAGAAGAACCAGCGTCACGAAGGCGAGCACGGCCCAATCCAATCGGTCCACGGTGACGCGATCACTCCGCTCGGCCACTGGCCTCGACCGTTCCTCGGCGTTCGATCTCCCTGACCATGCCAACGAACTGATCTGCGACGGTCTCGCGCAATCCGGGAGCGGTAATAAACAGCGGCAAGGGAATATCGGGCTCGATGATCCCCTGCCAGCGCAGCACGAATTGCTCGCGGGTGCCAGGTATGGTTTCGATGCCGTAAGCGCCGGCCAGGCGCCGTAAATTACCGCTGAGCACGTGGACCGCGATGGTCGCCGGGTAATGCTCGTCGGATTGGACGACGACGTCGATCGGATAGTGGAAAATCAGAAACTTCGCCTCGCCGACCTGCTCAACGATCACAGTGGCGCCGCGACGCTGGAGCACGCGGCTCATTCTCATGCCCGGAATGAACTCGGCCAGATGATCATAATCGGTCAGCGTTTGCCAGATGACGGGCAACGGTGCGCGAATGGTCGCGTGTGTACTGATCGCCAAAGCATTGCCCTGAAGCTGCGCATCGACGCTTACGTCCTGCGCCCCGCGGGACTGAACAGCCAGCACCAGTACCGCAGCAGTGGTGATGGCCGCGTACCACCTCCGCCCCGAGACGGTGACGTTTCGAATGCTTATGGCCATTCACGACGAACTTGGAAAACAGACCGCGTGAAATATCGCTTCATCGTCCGCAAACAGCCACCCGACTCAAGACGACTCATCTGACCAGGCTTTATTCCTCGCACTGGGGGCGGCACCCCGGCAAGCTCAGCTCGATCGACCGAAAACCCTCGGCAGCTTGACGTAGCGAGCGGGACAAGGAACAATCGTTTCGTCCCGTGCAGGGCTCTCCGGCGCGGGACGCCGCCCAGCAATCTGCGGGGAAATTCGCCGGTGTTCTTGAACCGCAGTCCTGCACGCATCGCAAACGGTAAAACCAAAACGCGGATGTCTTCGGCTGCTGCCCTGCTGCTGGTGTTAGGCTGTATCGGGTGTGCCGCCGCGCCGCGCGATTCGGCAACGTCTGACGACGCTGATGCCGAGCATGATCCGGCGGAGCAGGTTAACAGGGCGATTTTCAAAGTGAATGTTGCGGCCGATCACGCGGTCATGAGGCCGGTTGCACAAGCTTACGCCGACCATGTGCCCGAGGGTATGCAGCAAGGCCTCCATAACATCGTGCAAAACCTCAAGCAGCCGGCCGTCGTTGTCAACGATGCGCTGCAGGGCAACGTCAAGCAGGCGTGGCAGTCGGTTCAGCGGCTCGCAGTGAATTCGACGGTTGGTGTGGCTGGCGTCTTCGATGTAGCCGAGAAATGGGGCTTGCCGCCGCACAAGGCAGATTTTGGACAGACGCTCGCACTTTGGGGTATCGGCGAAGGCCCGTTCGTCGAGCTGCCATTGCTCGGGCCGTCGAATGCGCGCGACACGGTCGGCACCGTCGTCGATATGGCGATGAACCCCCTCAACTTTGTCGGTGCCGCTCCTGCGACCTATGCGAGCATCGCAGCCGGCGGCACCAATGTGGTCGATACGCGCGCTCAGCACCTGCATGATCTCGACGAACTCGAGCGCAACTCGCTCGATTATTATGCGACTTTGCGCACCGTCTACCGGCAGCACCGGGAGGCCGAGATCAATGCGGCCAAGCAACCGGCACCCGAGGGGCAGGTCGACATTTCGGCTCCGAGTACCAATCCTTAGGCGCAGGAGATGGGCGTAGCGGCGAAAATTTGCGGTCTGTCGACCGAGGAGGCTGTCGCGGCGGCGATAACCGGTGGCGCCGCTTACCTTGGCTTTGTGTTTTACCCGCCGAGCCCGCGCGCCGTGACGCCGCAGCGAGCAGCCGAGCTATGTGCCAGCGTGCCGGTCGGAATCGCGCGTGTCGGTTCCTTTGTCGACGCCGATGACGAGACGATCGAGGTTGCGCTCGCATCAGCGCCGCTCGACATCCTGCAGTTCCACGGGAGCGAACCTCCGGAGCGGGTCCTCGAGGCGCGGCTCAGATTTGGCCGGCCGATCATGAAGGCGGTCGCGATTGCCGGGCCCGAGGATGCGGCAAGCGCCGCCCGTTATGAGGATGCTGCCGACCGTCTGCTGTTCGATGCCAAGCCACCGTGCCGACGGGACGCGCTACCCGGCGGCAACGGCTTGGCTTTCGACTGGGGCTTGATTGCGGGTCGGGCATGGCGCCTTCCGTGGATCTTGTCGGGCGGGCTGACCGCCGAACTATTGCCCGAGGCCGTTCGCATTTCGGGCGCCACCGCGGTCGATGTTTCCTCCGGTGTCGAGAGCCGCCCCGGTGTCAAAAACCCGGACAAGATCCGCGCCTTTCTCGCCGCGGCCCGCGCCCTTTAGCTCACCACTGAGACGCCGAGAGCGCGGAGGGTTATTTCTCGTCGCCCCCGCGGAAGCGGGGGCCCTGGGCTGCGGACGCGACGCTTGTCCCTGGGTTCCCGCCTTCGCGGGAACGACGCGCATTATGCTTTTCTCCGTGCTCTCTGTGCCTCCGCGGTGCATCTTGCGGTCTCAACAGGAGGAATGATGCAGGTTCCCAATACCTACCGCGGCGGACCCGATGAGCGCGGCCATTTCGGCATCTACGGCGGGCGCTTTGTCGCCGAAACATTGATGCCCCTGATCCTGGCCGTCGAGTCCGCCTATGCCGAGGCGCGCAACGACCCCAGCTTTCAGGCCGAACTCGACTATTATCTCGAGCATTATGTCGGGCGGCCGAGCCCCCTTTATCTCGCCGAGCGGCTGACCCGCCATTTCGGCAGCGCCAAGGTCTATCTGAAGCGGGATGAGCTCAACCACACCGGCGCGCACAAGATAAATAATGTGCTGGGCCAGGTATTGCTGGCGCGGCGCATGGGAAAGCCCCGGGTTATCGCCGAGACCGGGGCGGGCCAGCACGGGGTGGCGACGGCGACTGCCTGCGCGCTCTTCGATCTGCCTTGCATCGTCTATATGGGCGCGACCGACATCGAGCGGCAAAAGCCCAATGTCTTCCGCATGAAACTGCTCGGCGCCGAAGTCGTGCCGGTGCGTTCGGGCGCGGCCACCTTGAAGGACGCAATGAACGAGGCGCTGCGCGACTGGGTCGCGCATGTCGAGAAGACGTTCTACGTGATCGGCTCGGTCGCCGGCCCGCATCCCTATCCGATGATGGTGCGCGATTTCCAATCGGTGATCGGTCACGAAGTGCGAGCGCAGCTCGAAAGGGCCGAGGGCCGGCTCCCGGATACTCTCGTCGCGTGTGTCGGCGGGGGCTCGAACGCGATGGGTTTGTTCCACCCGTTTCTGGACGAGGCTGGCGTGGCCATGATCGGGGTCGAGGCTGGCGGGCACGGCATCGACAGCGGGCTACATGCCGCCTCGCTGACCGGTGGCAGGCCCGGCGTGTTGCACGGCAGCCGCAGCTATTTCCTACAAGACGAGGATGGGCAGATCCGTGACGCGCATTCGATTTCCGCCGGCCTCGATTACCCCGGCATCGGCCCCGAGCATGCCTGGCTGCACGAACTGAGCCGCGTGCAATACGTTTCGATCACCGACCGCGAGGCATTGGAGGCGTTCCAACTGGCGAGCCGGCTCGAAGGCATCATCCCGGCGCTCGAGCCGGCGCACGCGCTGGCCCATGTCGCGAAGATCGCGCCAACCCTGCCGCGCGACCACCTGATTGTGATGAACATGTGCGGCCGCGGCGACAAGGACATCTTCGCCGTCGCCGACCATCTCGGGGTCAAGCTGTGAGGCGCATCGAGCGGCGGTTTGCGGCGTTGCACGAGGAGGGCCGCGCCGGTCTCGTCACCTATTTGACGGCCGGCGACCCCGATGCCGAGACCTCCGCCCGGCTCTTCACCGGCCTGGCCGCAGCCGGCGCAGACCTGATCGAGATCGGCATGCCGTTCTCCGACCCGATGGCCGACGGGCCGGTGATCCAGGAAGCCGGCCAGCGCGCCTTGAAGCAAGGCGTGAATTTGCGCGGGACTTTGGCTTTAGTGCGCGAACTACGCCGCGCGGACGACGCGACGCCGATCGTGCTGATGGGCTATTACAACCCGATCTACCGGTACGGCGCCGAAACATTTGCCCATGACGCCGTCGCCGCCGGGCTCGACGGCGTCATTGTCGTCGACCTGCCGCCCGAGGAAGATACGGAATTGACGACGCCAGCGCGCGCCGCGGGCCTCGATCTCATCCGTCTGGCCACGCCTACCAGCAACGATCGCCGCCTGCCTAAGATTGTCGAGCACGCCAGGGGCTTCATCTATTACGTCGCGATCGCCGGCATCACCGGCACCCGCTCGGCCGATGCTGCCGAAGTCGCCGCCGCCGTCGCCCGCCTCCGTCGTTCCACCGACCTGCCGATCGCTGTCGGCTTCGGCATCCGCACGCCCGAGCAAGCCGCCGCGGTCGCACGCGCCGCCGACGCCGCCGTCGTCGGCACCGCGCTCGTGCAGCGCCTCGCGGCCAACCTTAACCCCGACAACACCGCCAAACCCGGTCTCATCGACGCCGTCCTTGCCGACGTCCGAGCCCTCGCTGCGGGCGTCCGCAACGCAAGGTAAAGGATGGGCGTTACGATTAGGCGCTTGTAGGATGGGTTTCGCTGCTGTGCTCAACCCATTCTACGGGCTACGGGCTGCGCGAGAGGCGTTTTGGTGTTGCAAAGTGCGACTAAGAGCGGGATTGGGCAGCCGGTGCGGCGGCGCGAAGATTTTCGGCTGCTTACCGGTAAGGGCTGCTACAGCGACGATGTTAATCTGGCGGGCCAAGCCTATGCGGTGATGGTACGCTCGCCGCACGCGCATGCCCGCATTCGGTCGATCGATAAGACTGTGGCGGAGAAGGCGCCCGGCGTTCTGGCGGTATTGACCGGCCGCGACCTGTTCGACGACGGGCTGCAGGCGATCCCGCATTCGGTCGGCACAAGGCACCCAGCGGACGTTACGCTGGCAAACAAGGATGGCTCGCCGCCCTTCATCCCGCCGCATTTTCCAATGGTGACAACTGAGGCGCATCATTGCGGTGAGATCGTCGCCATCGTCGTCGCAGAGAGCCTTGCGGCTGCCAAGGACGGCGCCGAGTTGGTCGCGGTCGATTACGAGGCACTGCCGGCGGTCGCGCATTCGCTCGCCGCCGTCGCGCCGAAAGCGCCGCTCGCGCGGACCGACGGGCGCGCCAACATCTCGGTCGACGCCGAGCTCGGCGACAAGCCCGCGACCGACGCCGCCTTCGCCACCGCCGCGCATGTCGTGAAATTCACGACATGGATCCCGCGCATCGTCGGCGTGCCGATGGAGCCCCGCGCCGCAATCGGCGCCTATGAGCCGGAAACCGGACGGTACACGCTCTATGCCGGCATGGGCGGCGCGGTGCGGCCGAAGCAGGACCTCGCCAAAACTATCGGAGTTTCCGAAGACAAGGTGCGGGTCGTCATGCAGGATGTCGGCGGCAATTTCGGCACGCGCGGCGGCTTCAACCCGGAATTTGCGCTCGTCGCCGGCGCGGCGCGGCGCGTCGGCCGCCCGGTCAAATGGACGTGCGAGCGCAGCGAGGCGTTCGTCTGCGATTACCAGGCGCGTGATCTCGCCGTCGAAGCCGAGCTGGCACTCGACCGCGACGGCAATTTCCTCGCCATGCGCGGCTTCAATACCTCCAATGTCGGCGCCTACCCGATCTCCTACGGGCCGCTCGCCAAGGGCGTCGAGATCATGTCGAGCATTTATCATGTGCCTGCGGTGCATTTCCGTGCCCGCGCCGCGATCACCAACACCCTGCCGACGCGGCCCTATCGCAGCTCGGGGCGCCCCGAAGTCATGTTCGTCGTGGAGCGGCTGATCGACCTAGCCGCGCGGCAATGCGGGTTCGACCGGCTGGAATTGCGCCGGCGCAATCTCGTGCCGGAATCGGCGATGCCGTACCGCAACCCGTTCGGCATGGTCTATGACAGCGGCGCTTACCACAAGGTCATGGAGCGGGTCATCGCGCTCGGCGACTGGGCCGGATTCCCGGCGCGGCGCGCCGAGGCCAGAGCGCGCGGAAATTATCGCGGCATCGGCGTCAGCAATTACGTCGACACTGCGACCGGAACCCCGCGTGAGCGTGCCGAGGTCACGGTATTGCCGGACGGCATCGTCGAGGTCGTCGTCGGCACCGTCTCCAACGGCCAGGGGCACGAGACCAGCTTTGCGCAGCTGATTGGCGAGTGGCTTGGCGTGCCGCTCGACAGCGTGCGGCTCGTCACCGGCGACACCGATCGCGTCGCGGTCGGCGGCGGCGCGCATTCCGGCCGGGCATTGCGTCTCGCCAGTATTGTGATGCTGAACGCCTCGCGCGACATCATCGCCAAAGGCACGCAGATCGCCGGCCAAATGCTGGAGGCAGCTGCGGCCGATCTCGAATTCGCCGACGGCCGTTTTCGCGTCAAGGGCACCGACAGGTCGATCGGCATATTCGAGGCCGCGGCGGCGGCGCTGCACCGCAATGACCTGCCTGACGAGTTGCGCGGTCCGCTCGCCGCCGAAAGCGACGAGACCGTCAATCTCGCGAGTTTCCCCTATGGGTGCCATGTCTGCGAAGTGGAGGTTGACCCCGACACCGGCGTCGTCGAGATCGTGCACTACGCCGCGGTCGATGATGTCGGCCGTGCGGTCAATCCGCTGATCGTGCACGGCCAGGTTCATGGCGGCATCACCCATGGTCTCGGTCAGGCCTTGAGCGAATATTGCGTCTACGATCGCGACACCGGGCAGCTGTTGTCGGGCTCTCTGCTCGACTATGCATTGCCGCGCGCCGATCGAGTGCCGTTCTTCACGACCGAACTCAGCGAAGTCCCCACTCCGACCCATCCGCTCGGCATCCGCCCGGCCGGCGAAGGCGGCACCACCCCGGCGCTCGGCGCCGTCGTCAACGCGATCGTCGATGCGCTCGCCGAGTTCGGCGTCACCCACATCGAAATGCCGGCCACCCCCGCGCGCGTCTGGCGCGCGATCCACGACAACGGCCGTTAGCGCGCGTTGACCCGCGTGAAGCCGTCGGCGCTCCACTCTTCGCTGCCGACCCCGTGATGCACGAAGAAGAGACCGGCGGGATCATATTTCTTCTTGATGGACAGCAACCTCGGATAATTCGGGCCCCAGAAGGCTCGTTGCCAGGACGGTTCGAAGAAATTGGTCTCGGAGACATAGGAGCCGGCATCCGGCGCGATCTTCCGCAGTTCGTCCATTGCTTGTTCGATCCTGCCGGCCTCCCTGCGGGCTAGCGACAGATCCGGTTCATGACCGGGGATGCCTGGGTAGGTCGCGGGACGCCCGCCGGCGATGATCGCGAGAGCGAAAGCGTCCAATACCGCCGGGTTCATTGCCGTGTCCTTGGCGGCGGCAACGGCTTCGGGCGCCGCACCAGCCAGCCCTTTGTTGAACTGCATGTACACCGACCAGTTCCTGCTGGCTGCAAACAGTGCATCGGCGAGGCGCTGCTGGCCGTCCATTTGCAAGAGCGTGGCGGGCAACCAGATCGATTGGTACCCGTGCCAGAAGATCCCGACCTCGTTCTGATTACCCGCTCACCAAAAGTGGGTCTCGGGGGCGCCCGCCCGGCCGTCGCTGCGCACTGTGTTGGGCAGATTATTCCGGCGGTAATTCGCATCCCACCAATTGCAGGCGGCCATACTGCCGATGACCGGCGCCTGAGCGTGGATGAAATCCTGCGGCGAGCCGTGCACCCAGTCCAGAAAGGGCTGCCACACAGTCTCCGCTTGCTGCTTGTCGAGGCCCTGCGAGACCATCCTGACCTCAAGGATATTGCCGGGCCGCAGCGTGACGCTCTCACCCCAGTGCGGATTGAAAAGGCCGTCGCTGTAGAACTTGAAAAACTGCCCGAGCAGCTGCCTGAACGCGTCGTCCGATGTCGCCTTGATCGTCAACAGCGTGCCGCCGAACAAGGCCGGGAGCTCGTGCGTTCTGAGGGTGAGCTTGGTGACGATGCCAAAGCTGCCGCCTCCTCCGCCCTTGATCGCCCAGAAGAGGTCGGGATTTGTACAGGCATTGGCGATGCGCACCGCGCCGTCGGCCGTGACGATCTCGGCTTCCAGGAGCCAAGACGCGACCGTGCCGTAGTTTTTAGAAAAGCTTCCGAAACCGCCGCCCTGGACGAGCCCCGCGACACCGACGGTAACGCAGCCGCCGCCCTGGACGTAGCGGCCGACCTTCGTCGTCACCGCATCATAGACATCGACCCACATGGCGCCCGCTTCGATCGTGACAGCCGGTTGCGGGGCTTGTGTCGCCGAGCACCCCGCCCCGACAAAGCTGTCATGCAGGACAATGCTGCTCATCGGCCGCGTCCAGACCAACAGCGAATCCACCGCATTGGACGTACCCAGATAGCTGTGCCCGCCGCCCTTGACGACCAGCCGCAGATTGTTGTCGCGGGCGAAATTGACTGCAGCGACAATGTCAGCCGTGGTCTCGGCCGCCACGGCGTAGACGCTCGGCTGCGATTCCCACGCATCGAGCCAGCCCGCGCTCTGCGTCAGCGCGACATTGTCGCCGATGTAATAGGGGTTTTTCAGCTCCTTGAAGAGGTCGCCGCAGGCGCTGCCGTCCGGTGCTTCGCGACAGGCACTCAGCGGCGAATTCACTTTGACGAGTCGTCCGCCGACCGCCTCGTTCAGCTTTGCCCAGCTCGCCTCACCCGGCCAATCCGGGTCGGAAGGCCTTACACGGCGAAGCGGCGCATTTTCGGGAACGGCCGCCCGCAAGGCTCTGGGCAAGATCGGCAGGACGGCAAGCGCCGCCGCGCGCGTAAGCAAGCTTCTTCTGTGGATCAATAGAGCCACGGAATCAGTATGGCGGTGTCTCGACGGTATTGGGCGTGTTCGGGGAAATTTTCGCTCATGCGCCTTTCCTCAACTTGGATTTTGCGGAGAAATCCGACCAGAACACAGATGACGGCAAGAACCCCGCGCCACTCACCGATTGCCGCGGCGGTGCCAATCACCGCGAGCAGCAACCCGGTATAGATCGGATGGCGCACAATGCGATAAGGGCCCGTGCGCACGAGCGTGTGACCTTCTTTCACCGTGATGATGCCGCTCCAGTTCCGGCCAAGGTGAGCGCGAGCCCATACGGCGAAGCCCAGCCCCGCCGCAACCATAGCAGCCCCGACAGCGGGAAGGACAATACCGGTCGGCACAAACGGCTCCGACAGCGCTGGCGGCAGCCACCGGCGCTCCGCCAGCAGAGCGGCCGCGGCCAGGAGCAGGATCACATGCGATGCTCGCGAGCCGAACGATTCTCGCCAACGCGTTGGCTTCGTACGGAACGCGGCGGCAGCCCAGATAGCTCCCCATAGAAGCCACATACCCGCAATGATTGCGGTGAGCGCGGCGGCGAAGATCATCGACCGCACTCGAGGTTGGTGATTTGTCGTATTCTGGCGATCATCGGACGCGCTCACACCGCTTAATGGAGGAGCTGATGGGCGAAATTCTCGGTATCGGGGTCACGCATTTTCCCGGGCTGATGTTGCCCGACCAATATATGAGCCAGTTCCTAACTCGTACGCTCAAGAGCGATCGCGTGCCGGCTGAGATGAAGGAGCCCTCACGCTGGCCCGAGCCGTTGCGCCGCGAGTTGGCGGCCAACGAGAATGGCGGCGCGGCGGCGGAGCACCGCCGCCGGCTGGCCGAAGGTTTCCGCAAGGCGCGCGAAGCGCTTGACGCATTTGCGCCCGACTTCGTGCTGATCTGGGGCGATGACC
>Ga0318502_10000919_pt1 | contig 10207 bp, 11 predicted proteins | sample GRESIP174b1f22_FD_203291 | JGI IMG/M metagenome (GOLD analysis project Ga0318502, IMG submission 203291) | Tropical soil microbial communities from Luquillo Experimental Forest, Puerto Rico - GRE.SIPMG.174b1f22 | ecosystem: Environmental > Terrestrial > Soil > Tropical forest > Bulk soil...
ATTTGAGGGCATTACCGACGCACGTGCCATAGACCGCGCCCGCGCCGATGCCGGAAATGGCAGCCGCGAGATACAGCATCCCGAGCGAGCTTGCGACCGAATTGATCGACCAGGCGATCGCCACCAGCACGCCACCAAAGGCCACGACGATGCGAGGTCCGAACCGGTCGACAAACCAGCCCTCGACCGGAACCAGCCAGGTCTCCGTGGCGATGAAAATGCTGAATGCCACCTGGATGGCAGCGGTGCCCCAGTGATATTTCTGATCGATCGGATTGACGAACAGCGTCCAGCCGTATTGCAGGTTGGCGATCATCACCATGCAGATGATGCCGGCGACAAGCTGGCCCCACCGCGTGCCTTCGGAAGCCAATATCTGCGTTTTGAGTGTGTCAGTCCTTGTGGTCATTTTTTCCTCCCTGGACGATCGTCTAACCCGGATGCAAGGGTTTCGTTGCGATATTATTGGCGACGGCAGGCACGTCGCACGCGCAGTTCAACATATGTTTTGTGATATGCCAACTGTGCAGCGCAGGCGGGTGCAGTGCAACACCGATGGGCACCCGCGATCGGCGTCCGGGTTGTCCTACAGTCTCCACATCGCGACTGGCGGACCGTGCGCACGCTCATGGCGCGCTGGAGCGGGATGACTTTATCTTCGAACGTCTTCCCGCCCTACCTCTTTGTTTGAGCATATCCTTTTTCGCAAAACCGGTTCCCGCTTTGCAAAACATGCTCCAGCGAGTTTGGTGCACTGCGATATTGCGCGCGAGGGGCTTTACCTCCCTCAACCGCCGACCGCAGCCAATGTCGGCTGACCACGCCGCGGCGCCCGAAGCATATCCATGAGCTCTCGTACCGAGCTCAGGTTCTCCAGATGGCTGACGGCTTCGATCGTCCCCTCGATCGCCGCGGGCGTCAGCACGCCTTGCGCATAGGTGCGGAATTTGCCGGCGATCTGGGCGCGAGTTAGCGGGTTCTCGGCGCAGCCGCGAGGGTGGTCGCAACGCGCGGTGAGCGTGCCCGCATCGGTCTTTATCTCGACCACCGCCTGCGCGTCGCGCAGCGCCGCATCGCCGCGAATCTCGATCTGCTCGATCGCCGCACGCCGCATTCCGGGATCGTCGTAGCGGGCGGGCTCGAACTGGGCGAGGGTGAGCTGCTGGTCGTGGAGGATCACCGCCGCGGTGTAATGGGCGGAAATCATGGCTTCGAACTTTCCGCTGTAGCTCGCAAGCTTGCCGTGCAGATCGAATGCAGGCTGGCTGAGTGCGACTCGGACCTTTTTCACTTCCGCGGGATCGATCCTGTGCTGCTCGATCAGATCGAACATGGCGGTGTTCATACCCTGGATCGAGGAGGCGGAGGGCCACGGGCGAAGCGCGATCTGCTCGAGCTCCCAGCGCTTTCCGAGATCGGCCGTGACCGCCTGCGGGCGGCCGCCATTTGCGTAGACGTTGAACAGGCCGCCGTCCGCGGCAGTGAGAAATTCGCGGGTCGCCAGAAACTTCTGCTCGGCGAGCAGCGCAGCCAGCAGTCCCGAGAGCGCGCCACGGCACTGATGGAATTTCACGGTGGGTGTTCCCCACGCCGCAAAGGTGCCCGCCGCCTGGCTGCCGGCAAGCCCGAACGCCCGCGCCATGGTCTCGGGGCCGACTTGCCGAAGCCGGCCGATCGCGGCGGCGGCGCCGAATGGACCAAGCACGCCGGGGCCGTGCCAGCCCTTGGCCCGGAATGCAGAGTAATCGAGGCCGATCCCGATCCGGGTCGTCACTTCGCATCCGGCGGCAAGCGAAAGGAGCAGGTCGCGGCCGGACAAACCGTCGCGCTCGGCGACGGCCAGAGCGGGCGGCACCACTTCCGGCGTCACGTGGGTGAGCGTCGGGCGGTGCACGTCGCACATGGTGACCGCGGTAACGAGATATCCGTTGAGAAGGGTGGCGCCCGCAAGCGACAGCCGGTCGCCGCCGATAATGCTGCTCTCGCCGGATTGCGCCAGTTGCGATGCGAGCGCAGCAAGCTGTTGCGTCTCCTCGCCGCGATGTCCGGCGAGCGCACATGCCAATGTGTCGAGCAGCAGGTTCTTGCAGTGGTCGTGGACGTGGTGCGGAAGATCGTCGTATTGCAGCGATGCCGCAAAGCCGGCCAGCAGTTCGGTGGCTTCCATCATGCAATGCTCCCTTGCGCGACAGTTGTTTTGCAGCGGCGAGGCATAGCGCGTCTCAGACGCGCGTAAACGCGATTATGCCTCGCCGCTACGCAAATCGTGAAGTGTCGTTGTCCCTCAACTCGCGCTCAATCCGCCTTTCTCCTCGATGAAGCGAGCGATAACGGCAACGCCATCGCCCGCGCGCAAGTTGGCGAATACGAACGGTCTCTGCGCGCGCATGCGCCTCGCGTCGCGCTCCATGACCGCCAGCGAGGCGCCCACGTGCGGCGCGAGATCGATCTTGTTGATGACCAAAAGGTCGGAGCGCGTGATGCCCGGCCCTCCTTTGGATGGAATCTTGTCGCCGGCCGCGACGTCGATGACATAGATGGTAAGGTCGGCGAGTTCCGGCGAGAAGGTCGCGGCCAGATTGTCGCCGCCGGACTCGATCAGCACGAGGTCGAGGTCCGGGAATTTTTTCTACATCTGCGCAACCGCAGCGAGATTGATGGAAGCGTCCTCGCGGATGGCGGTATGCGGGCAGCCGCCGGTCTCCACGCCTGCAATCCGCTCCGCCGGCAGCGCCCCCGAGCGCACGAGATACTCGGCGTCCCACTTCGTATAGATGTCGTTGGTGATGGCCGCGATCTCGTAGCGATGGCGCAGCTCTCTGCACAGTGCATCCATCAGCGCCGTCTTGCCCGAGCCGACCGGGCCGCCGACCCCCACGCGCAGCGGACCATGCGGATTGCTCATGACCGAAACAACCGCGTGTACTGGGTCTCGTGCCGCATGCCGGCGATGTCTGCGCGCAATGCCGCGCCGCCGGCGTCATCGAGCGCCGTCGCCAGCGCGCGCGTCGCTGCTGCCGCCACGATGGGCTCGAGCGCGGCGAGGACTCGCTGGCCATCGGACTGACCGAGCGGGATGAGCCGCACCCCCGCAGAGACAAGATTGGCCGCCGCCGCGTGCACATGGCAATGCAGGGAAGGGAAAAGCGCAATACCGTGCCCGGCGCAGGCGACGGCGACCGCGACAGGGAGCGCGACGGCGTCCTCGGCGAGCGCCGCCAGCCGATCGAGCGCGGGCGCGGGCCAGGCTGCGCGCGTCGTATCGAGAAAGGCGCGGCCCTGCGCCGTAGTCTCCAGATGCCGCTCCTTGGCCGGCGCGAAGGCCACGGCCAGCTCGGCAACAGTGCGCAGCGCAGCGTCATCGCCGGCAACGGCCGCACAATAGGCATGGGCGAAAAACACGGCATCGCAGAAAGTCCCGCCGTCCGCGATCATCACGGCGAGCCATGCTTGCAGCGACACGGCGTCCCGGATGTCGCCCGCCTCGACCGCCCATTCGATGCCGCCGGAATAGGAGAAAGCGCCGACGGGATAGGCGGGAGACAGCCATGTCATCAGGCGGTAGAGAGCGTTCGCGTCGAGCGGGCAAGGCGTGCCCTCGCCCCGCGGCTCCTCAGCTCTCTTCAGCATGGCGGCTGTGCGGGTGCTCATGCCCATACGCGCCCGGCTCCGGATCGAAAGGCGCCTCGACGGGGGAGAGGCTTGCGCCGAGGCCGCGCAGCATCTCTTCCAGCACGTGATCCCGGCGAATGCGCAGCCGCTCGCCCGCGATCTCCACATCGGTGTGGCGATTGCCGATATGCCAGGCAAGACGGGCGAGCTGATGCGGGCTTTCCGCCGTGACCTCGATCAACGGCTCGCGCCGGCCCGCAACCCGCACGATCGCGCCGTCCTCCAGCACCAGCCCGTCGCCGTCGCGCAGGACGACCGCCTGCTGCAGATCGAGCAGGAACGACGTGCCGCCCTCGGCCGTGAGCACAATCCGCCGCCGATGGCGTTCGCTCGCATCGAGCACGATGCGGTCGATGACGCGGGCCTCGTCCATCTCTCCTGTGCGCGCGACTGAACAGACCCGCAGCATCGGTTATTCGTTGGCGGGGTCTTCGCGGGTTTTGGTGTCGCCGTCGGGCATCATGCCATTCTAGAACAGAAAGTAGCGCTGCGCCATCGGCAGCGCCTCGGCGGGCGCGCAGGTGAGCAGCTCGCCGTCGGCGCGCACCTCGTAGGTTTCCGGATCGACCTCGATACGGGGTGTGGCGCTGTTGTGCACCATGCTCTTCTTGGAGATGCCGCCACGCGTGTTCTCCACCGCGACCAGCTTCTTCTCGACGCCGAGCTTTCCCCGCAGCCCCGTTTTGAGCGCGGCCTTCGATACGAACACCACCGACGAAGCGGTCAGCGCCTTGCCGAATGCGGCGAACATCGGCCGGTAATGCACGGGCTGCGGGGTCGGGATGGAGGCATTGGGATCGCCCATCGGCGCGGCAATGATGCTGCCTCCCTTGATGATGCAGTCGGGCTTCACTCCGAAGAAAGCGGGCGACCAGATGACGAGATCCGCGAGCTTGCCCTTCTCCACCGAGCCGATGTGCTTCGCCACGCCGTGCGCGATCGCCGGGTTGATAGTGTATTTTGCGACGTAGCGCTTGGCGCGCACATTATCGTTGTCGCCTTTCTCTTCCCTCAACCGCCCGCGCTGCTTCTTCATCTTGTCGGCGGTCTGCCAGGTACGGATGATCACCTCGCCGAGCCGGCCCATGGCCTGGCTGTCGGAGGACATCATGGAGAGCGCGCCGATGTCGTGCAGGATGTCCTCCGCGGCGATGGTCTCCTTTCTGATGCGGCTTTCGGCAAACGCCAGATCCTCGGCGATCGAGGGGTCGAGGTGGTGACACACCATGAGCATGTCGAGGTGCTCGTCGATAGTATTGCGCGTGAACGGCCGCGTGGGATTCGTGGACGAGGGCAGCACGTTGGCCAGCCCCGCAACCTTGATGATGTCGGGCGCATGTCCGCCGCCAGCGCCTTCGGTGTGAAAGGCATGAATGGTGCGGTCCTTGAACGCCGCAATCGTATCCTCGACGAAGCCCGATTCGTTGAGCGTGTCGGAGTGCAGCATGACCTGCACGTCGTGGTCGTCGGCGACCGAGAGGCAGCAGTCGATGGCGGCCGGCGTCGTCCCCCAGTCCTCATGCAGCTTGAGCGCGCAGGCGCCGCCCTTGACCATTTCCTCGAGCGCCGCCGGCCGGGACGCGTTGCCCTTGCCGGCAAAGCCGAGATTGACTGGCAGGCCGTCGGCGGCCTGGATCATGCGGCCGATGTGCCATGGTCCCGGCGTGCAGGTGGTCGCAAACGTCCCGTGCGCGGGGCCGGTGCCGCCGCCCAGCATAGAGGTGACGCCGGACATCAGCGCCTCCTCCACCTGCTGCGGGCAGATATAGTGGATGTGCGTGTCGAAGCCGCCGGCAGTGAGAATTTTTCCTTCTCCGGCAATCACCTCGGTGCCCGGCCCGATGACGATGGTCACATCGGGCTGGATGTCGGGATTGCCGGCCTTGCCGATGGCTGCAATGCGCTCGCCCTTGAGACCGACGTCTGCTTTCACGATGCCCCAGTGGTCGAGGATCAGCGCGTTGGTAATCACGGTGTCGACGGCGCCCTGCCGGTTGCTGATCTGGCTCTGGCCCATGCCGTCGCGGATCACCTTGCCGCCGCCGAATTTCACTTCCTCGCCATAGCTGCAAAAATCCTTTTCCACCTCGATGATGATGTCGGTGTCGGCGAGCCGCACGCGGTCGCCGGTGGTCGGCCCGAACATGTCGGCGTAGAGCGAACGCGTGATTTTGGTCATGAGTAATTCCCGCTTTCCACAGCCGCCGCCTGCGTGCGTGTATTGAATTGCGCCCGGGCGCGGCTAAGATACCTCCAGCTCGTAGCGTTCACGTCGGTAACAGGTGGCTGCCTCGAGAGACCGGCTTGGTCGGTTGTGCAAACGATTGACCCGACTTGGTTCATGAAGGCTTCTTGTTCTCCACAGCGGACCTTTGAGCTCGGCGGGCAAGCCTCGGCTTGCCCGCTGCTTATTTGTGACGTGCGCGTCGCATAAGCCCGCACAAGCCACCGGCTCCGCGCCACGTGCATCGCGACAGCAGGCTTGGCGATACCGGGATCTGTCAAAGCTTCCCCATGATCTCCTGGCGAAAGCCGTAGACCGTGCGCTTTCCCGCGAGCGCCACCAACGTTACCTCGCGGGCCTGACCAGGCTCGAAACGCACCGCCGTGCCGGCGGCAATGTCAAGGCGCATGCCGCGCGCCTTCTTGCGCTCGAACTTGAGCGCGGGATTGGTCTCGAAGAAGTGATAATGCGAGCCGACCTGGATCGGCCGGTCGCCGGCATTGGTGACCGTCAGCGTTACTGTTTTGCGTCCGCCGTTGAGCTCGAGCTCGCCTTGCGCGATGAATTTCTCGCCGGGGATCATTGTCAACCTCCTGTGCCTGGGCACCGCCAGCGGTGAAGTAGTCGTGTGTCAGGGCAAACACGCCCCTGCGCGCGTCAGCGATCACCTGATCGGCTCATGCACCGTCACCAGCTTTGTCCCATCCGGGAATGTGGCCTCGACCTGGATCTCGTGAATCATCTCGGCAATCCCGTCCATCACCTGAGCCCGGGTGAGCACATGCGCGCCCGCCTCCATGAGCTCGGCAACGGTCTTGCCGTCGCGCGCACCTTCGACGATGAAATCGGTGATCAGCGCCACGCTCTCCGGGTGATTGAGCTTGACTCCGCGCTCAAGCCGGCGCCGCGCCACCATCGCGGCCATGGAAACAAGCAGCTTGTCCTTTTCGCGCGGGGTGAGATTCATGACCTGCCTGCAGCTAGTTCAACCACAGCCGCGGCAGTGACACGCCGCCGACCGCGCTCAATATCACGCGGAGATCGTCGCGCAGCGCGGCGCCGTCCGCGGCACACAAGCGCGCCGCCAGCTTGCCGTTCCAGGCCGAAGCCGCGGCCTCGCACCGCAGGCGAGGCATGAGCGCGCGCACGGCCGCCGCCATCGTCTCATCTCCCGGCAATATCAGCACGGTAGCCAGCGCGCGACCGCCGTTGGCCACCGCGCCTTCCTCAAGCCTGACGGCAATCTCGCCCTGGAGACGCAGCGCTTCGGCATGCACGATCCGCCCACGCCGGCGAATGCGCCAGCGGTCGCACAATCGGCCGGTGCGCACGATCTCCCCCATGCCGGAGCGGCCGAACACGAGCGCCTCGACCAGGACGAGCCGCGCATTGTCCGCGAGCTCGACATCGATTGCGCGAGCAAGCCGCGCTTCGTCAAAAAGGATGGTCTCCTGCGGCAACCAGGCCAGCGAGGCGCCGGCACCCACGTCGAGACGGATGTCGATGACGGCGGCGGCATCCATGCTGCGGTAGACCTTCTCGGCTGCCGCCGTGGTGACCATGAGATGCGCGCCCTCCTGCACCGAAACTTCGAGCGTGAGCCGATCTCCCCCTGCCACGCCGCCTGCCGTGTTGATGATGACGGCTTCCAGCTCCGGGGCCGGCGGCCCCGGGCAGCGCACGCGCAGCGGGCCTTCCTCGCGCACGTGCGCGCGGCGGGTGACGCCGTTGGCTGCTTTCACCGCCAGCGCGAGCTTTCCGCACGCGCGGTTCGCGGCAAGGATCTGCTGCAGAGGTAGCGGCCGGACCTTCATCGTTGCAAATCGCTCAGATTGCCATGGCACGCCTGAGCGCGGCCTCGTCCATGGTATCGCGGCCGCAGGAATAGACGATCGCGCCGCGGTCCATGACCGCGAAATGGTCGCCGAGCTCGCGCGCGAAGTCGAGATACTGCTCGACCAGCACGACCGCGATCCGCCCGAGATTGCGCAGATAGGCGATGGCGCGGCCGATGTCCTTGATGATCGAGGGCTGGATGCCTTCCGTTGGTTCATCAAGCAGAAGAAGCCGCGGCCGCATGACGAGCGCCCGCCCGATTGCCAGCTGCTGCTGTTGCCCGCCGGAGAGATCGCCGCCGCGGCGCCCCAGCATGTCGCCGAGCACCGGGAAGAGAGAGAACACATCGTCGGGGATGGAGCGATCCTCGCGCTTGAGCGGCGCAAACCCGGTCTTGAGATTCTCCTCCACCGTGAGCAGCGGAAAAATCTCACGCCCCTGCGGAACATAGGCGATGCCCTGACGTGCACGCTCGCTGGGGCTCAGGCGCGTGATGTCGGAACCGTCGAGCATGATGGTGCCGCTGCGAATCGGATGCTGGCCGGCAAGCGCATCGAGCAGGCTGGTCTTGCCGACGCCGTTGCGCCCGAGCACGCAGGTCACCTTGCCGGGCTCGGCGGCGAGCGACACCGCGCGCAGCGCCTGTGCCGCGCCGTAATAGAGATCGATAGCGTTCACCCGCAGCATGCTGCCTTACCGCCCCAGGTAGACCTCGACGACACGCTCGTTCTGCGAGACCTGATCGATCGTGCCTTCCGCCAGCACCGAGCCTTCGTGCAGGCAGGTGACCTTTACGCCCAGCTCGCGCACGAAGGTCATATCGTGCTCGACCACGACCACCGTGCGATCGCGGTTGATCTCCTTGAGCAGGTGGACGGTCTGCTGCGTCTCGGCGTCGGTCATGCCGGCGACCGGCTCGTCCACCAGCAGGAGCTTCGGATCTTGCGCCAGCAGCATGCCGATCTCCAGCCACTGCTTCTGACCGTGCGACAGAAGCCCCGCGATGCGCGTGCGCACGTGGGTGAGCCGGATGACCTCCAGGATGGTCTCGATGCGCTGCGCCTCCGCGGCGCTCTCGCGCCAGAACAGCGTCTTGCGCACGCGCCGGTCGCCCTTGAGCGCGAGCGCCATGTTATCCTCGACCGTGTGCATGTCGAACACGGTGGGTTTCTGAAACTTGCGGCCGATACCGAGCAGCGCGATCTCCGTCTCATCGAGACGGGAGAGGTCATAGGATCCGTCGAAATAGACTTCTCCGGCGTCCGCCCTGGTTTTTCCGGTTACGACATCCATCATGGTCGTCTTGCCCGCGCCGTTCGGACCGATGACGGCGCGCATCTCGCCGGGCTCGATGGTGAAGGAGAGGTTGTTGAGGGCGCGAAAGCCGTCAAACGAGACGCTCACGCCGTCAAGATACAGAAGCGCCGTGGTAACGCGCTGATCCATGCTCACTCCGCCGCGCGCGCGGCGGCCTGCGCCATCGGGCCGGGCTTGGCCGCGTTGCGCTCCGCTTGCTGGCGCTGGCGCCATTCGCTGCGCCAGTGATGGACGGTGCCGACGATGCCGCGCGGCAAAAGCAGCGTCACCGCGACGAACAGGCCGCCGAGCAGGAACAGCCAGTAGGGCGCAAGAACGCCGCTGGTGAAATACGTCTTGCCGTAGTTCACGAGCACGGCGCCGAGCGCCGCCCCGGTGAGCGTGCCGCGGCCGCCCACCGCGACCCAGATCACGGCCTCGATGGAATTGGCTGGCGAGAACTCGCTCGGGTTGATGATGCCGACCTGCGGCACGTACAGGGCGCCGGCGACGCCGGCCATGCACGCCGACAGCGTGAAGACAAAGAGCTTGTAGGCCTCGACCCGATAGCCGAGAAAGCGGGTGCGCGCCTCGGCATCACGAATGGCGACCAGCACCTTGCCGAATTTCGAGCACACGATTGCGCGGCAGACGACGAAGCCGAGCATCAGCGCGAACGTCGAGATCATGAACAGCGCGGCCCGTGTCGGCGGCGCCTGCACATTGAAGCCTAGAATGTCCTTGAAGTCGGTGAGGCCGTTGTTGCCGCCGAAGCCGAAATTGTTGCGGAAGAAACCGAGCATCAGCGCGAACGTCAGCGCCTGGGTAATGATCGAAAGATAAACCCCGGTGACGCGGCTGCGGAACGCGAACCAGCCGAACACGAAAGCCAGCACGCCCGGGACGAACACGACCATGAACGCGGCATAGGCGAAATGCTGGAACCCGTACCAGTAGATCGGCAGCTCCGGCCAGTTCAGGAACACCATGAAGTCCGGCAGGATCGGATGGGCGTAGACGCCGCGGGTTCCGATCTGCCGCATCAGATACATCCCCATGGCATAGCCGCCCAGCGCAAAGAAGGCGCCGTGGCCGAGGGAAAGAATGCCGCAAAAGCCCCAGATCAGGTCGATGGCGAGGGCGAGCAGCGCGTAGCAGAAGTATTTTCCGAACAGGGCG
>Ga0318502_10000920_pt1 | contig 10206 bp, 7 predicted proteins | sample GRESIP174b1f22_FD_203291 | JGI IMG/M metagenome (GOLD analysis project Ga0318502, IMG submission 203291) | Tropical soil microbial communities from Luquillo Experimental Forest, Puerto Rico - GRE.SIPMG.174b1f22 | ecosystem: Environmental > Terrestrial > Soil > Tropical forest > Bulk soil...
TCAAAAGGTAAGCCTGTTTCAAAAAATCGAAGTATTGGTTTTGCGACCACTCCGGATCGCTGAAACGCTTATCGCTCGGAGACGGCGCAGCCACTGGCGCCACCGTTTCTCCGGCAAGCCGCTTCACGGCGGAAGCCCACAGATCGAGATAGGCCTTGCCGAGGCTCGTCTGTAATTCGACGGTGCGTTGCGGATCGGACAGCCAATATTCGGCGACCTGGCCAAGCGTCTTGACGACTTCGGTGATCTCATCGGCGAGTTCATTGTCGTCGCGGCCTTGCTCGCGCGGCTTGAGGTAGGCAGCAAGCGCCCGCCCGCCCTCCTCAACCAGGCGCGCCAGATTGTGCGAGAACGCCTCAATATCCACCGTCCCAAAATTGATTGGGATCGGCGCCGGCGCTTGCTGTTTCTCCGGCTCCTTGGCGGACGGTCCTTGGTTTGCCAGCCGCTGCTGCGCCGTTTCCTCTGATGGAGCCCGCACGTGCGTTTCCTAGGTGGCCGCGCGATTCGGCGGCCCTTTTGGCAGAAATGGCCTGCTCACCGCTGGTCCACAAGTGTGTCTTCCACGGAGCTGGCCCGCCGGCTGTTGCTGTCTACAGCGACCGGTCCCGCTTTGGACATAATAGCATCTTAGCTTGACAGCTCGTGCGAGCTCTGAGTTGATGATCCTAAATTGTTGGGGCGGCAAGCATTTCTACGGTGAGGCGGCTTGCTGGGGCAGCGAGCCGGCCATTCAATGACAGCCAGTCAGTAGAGGTTTTTCGGAGACAGGCAGTGCGCAGCGCAATCTTGATCACGCGCTTGCTGGCGAGCTTTGCCGCCCGCTGCCTCGCCTCTGCGCTTATGGTGGTCGCGGCCGCGATGATCCTGTGCACCTGCTCGCCGGGCGCCGACTATCCGACACCGTTCCCGGCAGTCAACAATATGCCGCCGCCACGGTCCGACACGCCGCTTGATGCCAACCAGGTCCAGCAGGCGACCGAGGATCTGATCAGCGCGCGGGACCGCTTAAGCACCGAAGCGCAAGGCAGCCAGAACAAGAGCGCGTCCAAGCCGCCAGCCAAGACAGCGGCGAAGACATCGGCCAAGCCGGCGCCGTCCGCCGCGGCGAAAAACCAACCGGCGAGCTTAACGCCGGCGAGTGCCCGCCAGCCGCTTAAGAGTGACACTGGCGAGGCGGCTGACGCTGAAACCAAGTGATAATGGTCCGCGCATAGTGTAGTGAGATTGGTTCATCGGAGAGGACGCGCCGAGTTTGTCCATGGAAGAGTTTTATCGCATTCGCCGGCTGCCGCCTTATGTATTCGAGCAGGTCAACCGCGCCAAAGCTGCGGCGCGCAACGGTGGCGCCGACATCATCGACCTCGGCATGGGCAATCCTGACCTGCCGACGCCGGCGCACGTCGTCGAGAAACTGAAAGAGACAGTCGGTAAGCCGCGCACCGACCGCTATTCGGCGTCTCGCGGCATTCCCGGCCTGCGCCGTGCCCAAGCCGCTTATTACGCGCGCCGCTTCGCCGTGAAGCTCAATCCGGAAACCCAAGTCATCACCACGCTGGGCTCGAAGGAAGGGTTCGCCAACGTGGCGCAGGCGATCACGGCGCCCGGCGATATCATCGTCGTTCCCAATCCGACCTATCCGATTCACGTCTTCGGTTTCTTGATGGCTGGCGGTGCTATTCGTTCGGTCCCGGTCGAGGCCAACGACGCGTTTTTCGGAGCGCTCGAGCGCGCTGTCCTGTTCTCAATTCCGCGCCCGATTGCGGTGGTGGTGTGCTATCCGTCCAATCCAACCGCCTGTGTCGCGACGCTCGACTTCTATCGCGAGCTTGTCGCCTTCGCGAAAAAGCATTCGCTGTTGGTCTTGTCGGATCTGGCCTATGCGGAGGTCTATTTCGACAATAATCCGCCGCCTTCGCTGCTCCAGGTTCCCGGCGCCATCGATGTCGCTGTGGAATTCACCTCGATGTCCAAGACCTATTCGATGCCCGGATGGCGCATCGGCTTTGCGGTCGGCAACGAGCGCATCATCGCCGCGCTCGGACGGGTGAAGTCCTATCTCGATTATGGCGCTTTCACACCGGTCCAAGTGGCGGCGACGGCTGCGCTCAACGGTGCGGATGCTTGTATCCACGAGATGCGCGCCACGTATCGCCGCCGCCGCGATGCGCTCGTGGAATCGTTTTGCCGAGCAGGCTGGCAGGTGCCGGCGCCCGCGGCCTCGATGTTCGCATGGGCGCCGATACCCGAACCATTCCGTTCGCCGTATCGCCTGGCGCGGGCTTTGGCGAACACGGGGAAGGCCACGTGCGCATCGCGCTCGTGGAAAACGAACAGCGCATTCGCCAGGCAGCCCGCAATATCCGGCGGTTTCTTGAAACCGGGCCGGAAATGCTGCACAACGTCGTTCCGCTGGCGACGCGGCGCTAGGATTCCCCTGGCCGCGTCATTTTTGCATCCAATCCGGGCGACGCGCTATGGCTGAGCCGCTCAAAGTCGGTCTTGCCGGACTCGGCACGGTCGGCAGTGCCGTCGTGCAGCTGTTGGAACGCGGCCGCGACAAGCTGATTGCGCGCTGTGGTCGCAATATCGAAGTCGTCGCCGTTAGCGCACGATCGCGCAGCAAAAAACGCGGCTTTGATGCCGGCAAATTTCGCTGGGTCAGCGATCCGGCGGCGCTGGCACGCGATGCTGAAATCGACGTGCTCGTTGAGGTCGTCGGCGGAGCCGCCGGCGCAGCCAAGCTCGCCGTCGAAACCGCATTGACCGCGGGCAAACCCGTGGTTACCGCTAACAAGGCCTTGCTTGCCGCGCATGGGCAGCGACTCGCCGCGCTCGCCGAACGCCATAGTGTGGCGCTCAATTTCGAAGCGTCGGTCGCCGGCGGGATTCCGATCGTCAAGACGCTGCGCGAGGGGCTCAACGGCGCCACATTCACGCGCATCTACGGCATCCTCAACGGCACCTGCAATTACATTCTCACCCGCATGGAGCAAGATCGGCGGGACTTTGCCGATTGTCTGAAGGAAGCGCAGCGGCTTGGTTATGCCGAGGCCGATCCGAGCTTCGACATCGAGGGCCATGACACCGCGCAAAAGCTCGCCATTCTCGCAAGCCTAGCCTTCGGCACCAAGATTGATCCGCAGGCAGTCTATAGCGAGGGTATCGCCTCGATCACGCCGGCGGATCTCAATGCCGCGGCCGAGCTTGGCTATCGCGTCAAGCTTTTGGGCGTCGCGGTGAAAACCGCCGAAGGCATCGAACAGCGCGTGCATCCGACCATGGTGCCGAAGGAATCCGCGATCGCGCAGGTCATGGGGGTCACCAATGCGGTCACCATCGACGCCGACGGGATTGCGCCGATCACGCTGGTAGGTCCCGGCGCTGGCGGCGAAGCCACCGCTTCGGCGATCATTGCCGATCTCGCCGACATTGCTCGAGGCGTGCGCACCCCGCCATTCGGCCGGCCAGCGGCGCGCATGACGGCGGTGCGGAAGGCACCGATGCAGCATCACGAAGGCGGCTATTACATTCGCCTCTTGGCCCGCGACCGGCCAGGCACCGCGGCCACGATCGCGCGGCGCTTGGCGCAACAAAAGATTTCGCTGGAATCAATTGTGCAGCGCCACGAGGCCGGATCGCGTGGCGCTGCACAATCCGGGCGCTCCGGCGAAACCGTGCCGGTCATCTTGATCACCTACGCTACGAGCGAAGACGCCGTCCACAAGGCCCTTGCCGCGGTACGCCGGGATCGGGTTGTGTATGGACGACCGCAGGTGATTCGCATCGAGCGCGCGTGATGCGGGCGGCCCCCCGCGGGAGCTGTTCGCACTGGAGATCACCTCATGTTGTCGAAGCCGGCCGGTCAGCACTCAGGCCTTGAGCGCGTGCTGTCGCTCGAAATCGTGCGGGTGACGGAGCGCGCGGCGGTCGCCGCCGCGCGGCTGCGCGGCCGCGGCGCCGAGAAGAAATCCGATCAGGCAGCCCTGGACGCCATGCGCCGCGAACTGAGCGGGCTTGCCATCAACGGGACGGTTGTCATCGGCGAAGGCGAGATGGATGAGGCGCCGATGCTGTTCATTGGCGAGAAGGTCGGCACCGGATTGGGTCCGAACGTCTATATCGCCGTCGATCCGCTGGAGGGCACGACGCTGTGCGCCAAGAATATGCCGGGAGCCATCGGCACGCTGACTATGGCGCAGGAGGGCACGCTTTTGCATGCGCCCGATATCTATATGGACAAGATCGCGGTTGGCCCGGGCTATCCGAAAAATATTGTCGATCTCGATGCGCCCGCCGAAGACAACATTGTCAACCTCGCCAAGGCCAAGGGCGTGAAGCCGGAGACGATCACCGCCATGATTCTTGACCGCCCGCGCCATGCCGATTTGATCGCCTCCGTGCGCAAGGCCGGCGCGGCGGTGAGTCTGATTACCGACGGCGACGTTGCGGGCGTCATCCATACAACCGATCCGGAGAAAACTGGCATCGACATTTACATTGGTATCGGCGGCGCGCCGGAGGGCGTGTTGGCGGCGGCAGCTCTGCGCTGCATCGGCGGCCAGATGCAAACCCGGCTGGTGCTCGATACTGAGGAAAAGCGTAATCGCGCCAGCAAAATGGGCATCAAGGATCCGCGCCGGAAATATCAGATCGAGGACATGGTGAGAGGCGAGTGCCTGTTCGCGGCGACAGGTGTTACTGACGGTCCCATGTTACGCGGCGTGCAGTTCGGCAGGGATATGATCGAGACTGAAACCGTGGTCATGTGCTCGACCAGCGGGACCATCCGGTGGATCAGGGCCGAGCACCAACTGGTGGATAAATTCAAATAACTCAATTTGCGCCGACGCCCATCATCGCCGTATCGGCGATGGGGATCATTGGGGAAAACGCGTTTTGACCCCGATTCACTGAATCAGATAGCGTCGTGCCGGCCGCATCGCGGCGCGGGAATCGCGCAAATGTCCAAAAAACCTTTATTTCTCGGCGTCGAGACTTCGGCGACCGGCCGTGTTTGGCACGACCGGCTCGACGAACGCGGCGCGGCACGGGCGTTGGCGATCGCGCAGCGACATGCGCTGCCCGAACTGCTCGCCCGCATCATCGCCGGTCGCGATATCGACGCCGATGCGGTGGATGTATTCCTTGATCCGACCATCAAGCGAGCGCTGCCTGATCCGTACGTTCTCACCGCCATGAAAGGAGCGGCCGAGCGAGTCGCGGATGCAGTGGTCCGCGGTGAAAACGTCGCGATTTTCGGCGACTACGACGTGGACGGCGCGACTTCGGCTGCATTGCTTGGCCGTTTTCTGCGCCGCTGCGGTATCGAGCCGATTGTCTATATTCCCGATCGCTTATTCGAAGGCTACGGGCCGAACGTCGAAGCCGTGCGCGCACTGGCCGATCGTGGCGCCACGCTGCTCGTTTGCGTCGATTGCGGCACGACCAGCAGCGAAGCTTTGCTCGAAGCAAAAAAGCGCGGCTTTGACGTGGTCGTTATCGACCACCATCAGGCCGACGAAGAGCTGCCGCCGGCGCTCGCGATCGTCAATCCAAACCGGCGCGACGATCTCTCGGGATTAGGCCATCTCGCCGCGGTCGGGCTCACCTTCATGACAATCGTCGCAGTGAATCGAGTGTTGCGGGAGCGGGGGTTTTGGCACGCCGAGCGACCCGAGCCGGGTCTGCTGGCATTCCTAGATGACGTCGCGCTCGGCACGGTTGCGGACGTGGTGCCGCTTGTTGGACTCAATCGCGCATTTGTCGCCAAAGGACTGATCGCGCTGCGCCGCCGCGAGCGGCCTGGATATGTCAGCCTGATGGACGTGGCGCGGCTTTCCGGCCCGCCGGAGGCGTGGCATCTCGGGTTCCTGCTTGCACCGCGGATCAATGCCGGCGGTCGCATTGGCCGCGCCGATTTGGGCGTGCGGCTCTTGCTCGAGAACGATCCGATCGAGGCCGCCAAAATTGCCGCCGAACTTGATCGGCTCAATCGCGAACGCCAGGCTATCGAGCAGGAAATGCTGGCGCAGGCGGAGGCCGAAGCGGACGCAGCGCTTGGGCTCGAGGACAAAGGCGCAGTCGTCGTCACTGCCGCGGAGGGATGGCACCCCGGAATTGTCGGCCTTGTCGCCGCGCGCTTGAAAGAGAAGCTCAGTCGCCCCGCTTTTGCCATCGCGCTCGAGCCCGGCGGGATTGGTACGGGGTCGGGCCGTTCGATTCCGGGTGTCGATATCGGCCGCGCTGTGCGGCGCGCCGTGGCCGGGGGCCTCTTGGTAAAAGGCGGTGGGCACGCGATGGCCGCAGGCGTAACACTACGCAAGACCGCGCTGGCGGAGTTGCGCGCCTATCTTGAGGCGACACTTGCGGTCGATGTTGAAAAGGCGCGGCGCGCCAACGGCCTGTTGATCGATGGCGCGGTCACCGCGGCCGCAGCCGATGGCGATCTTGTCGCCACGATTGGGCGCGCGGGACCGTTCGGTTCCGGTAATCCAGAGCCGATCATTGCGCTGCCAGCGCATACTGTTACCTACGTCGAAGAAGTGGGCCAGGCGCATGTACGCGTGCGGTTAAGATCGGGCGACGGCGCTGCAGTCAATGCGATCGCGTTCCGTGCTGCTGGACAAAAACTCGGCATTGCGCTGCGCAACAGCCGCGGCCGGCAGGTTCACGCCGCCGGGTGTTTTGCGCTCGACCGCTGGCAGGGTGAGGAGCGCGTGCAGTTCAAACTGACCGACATTGCGCCGGCGGAGCCCTTTGCGGCGCCATAGGGTTGCCTTCATACCAGGTCGCGGGCTCTGGCAGACCAAGTCCTGGCACGGGTCGCACAGAGCGGCTATCAGGATGCGGGCACTTAGCGGTAAGGAAGGCAATACGAATGGCGAAGCTCAATCTCTCGGTCGCAGTCGGCGACTACGACCGTACCCGCGCCCTGATCGACGGCAACGTTCGAATCGACGGTGTCGATCCGGTTTATATGACGCTCGTCCCTGAAGAGATTTTCTTTCGTGCCTTCCGCGCCGCCGAGTTCGACATTTGCGAGCTATCGTTGTCGAGCTACACGGTCAAGACGGCGCAAAATAACTGTCCCTATATCGCGGTGCCGGCTTTTGTCTCGCGCGCCTTTCGCCACACCTCGATCTATGTCCGCACCGATCGCATCAAAAAGCCGCAAGATCTCAAGGGCTGCAAAGTCGGCGTCCCAGAATATCAGCTCACGGCGAATGTGTGGGCGCGCGCGCTCCTCGAGGACGATTATGGTGTCAAGCGCTCGGACATCCATTGGATACGCGGCGGCATCGAACAGGCCGGCCGCCCGGAAAAGATCAGCATCAAGTTGCCGCTTGGCGTGCGGCTCGACAACGCGCCGGAAGGCGCAACGATTTCCGGACTGCTTGAAGCCGGTGAGATCGACGGCTTCGTCGCGCCGCGGCCGCCGACGCTGATCGAGAAAGGCCACGCCCATATCGGCTGGCTGTTTCCTGATCCGACTGCAGTGGCGAAAGACTATTTCAAGCGCACGGGCTTTTTCCCGATCATGCATGTCCTCGGTATCCGCCGCGAGCTTGCCGATCGTCATCCTTGGCTCGCTGGCGCCGTGTACAAGGCGTTCGAGCAAGCCAAGCAAGTTGGACTGAAAAAACTATCGGATACATCGGCGACGAAGGTCACCTTGCCGTTTGTCGAGGAGCGGCTTCGCGAAGCGCGCACGCTGATGGGCGATGATTTCTGGTCATACGGCGTCGAAGCAAACCGCGAGGTGCTCGATTATTTCCTGGCACAGCATCACGGCGAGGGACTGTCATCACGCCGCGTCCAAGTGGATGAACTCTTCCATCCCGCGACTTATGAGACGTTCAAATTGTAGGGAGCTGTCGTTGAAGATCGGTTGCGGGAGCATCGTCATTGCGAGGAGGCAAGCGACGAAGCAATCGAGATGAGCACGTTAGACTTGATTGCTTCGCTTCGCTCGCAATGACAAGCAGTGAAATCCCGATCTTAATTCGCTCCACGCGTCATTGCTGCTGTTATGGCGGCCGTGTAGCCAGGCTCGACGCGAACATCAACGACCGCTACCTGGCCGGCGTCCACCGCGGCAATAGCCTTTTCGAGAACGCCCGCGAGATCGGCCGGTTTGGTGACCGGCCCAAATCCGACGGCGCCTTGGGCGCGGCCCATGGCGGCGAGGTCGACTTCGGGGTCGGCCATGCGCTGCCCGATCCATTTGTTCTCAATCGGGCGATTGCGCGCGCGTGCCATCCGCTCCTGGTGCAATTCGTCATTGTAGAATGAGCGGTTATTGGCGAGCACGTACAACAACGGAATTTTGTAATGCACGGCGGTCCAGACTGCGGTCACGCCCATGAGAAAATCGCCGTCACCGCAGATTGCGACCGGCAGCCGTCCCGAGCCTTTCAGCGCCAGCGCCGCGCCGACGGAAATGCCAGGGCCACCGCCGACGCCGCCGCCGCCATCCGAGCCGATGTAATCGAGCGGGTGGCGGAACGTAAGCCAGCGGTCGTCCCATGACAGCGGCAGATGCGTGTAGGTGACCGCGCGATCGCCGAGCGCTTTGCGCAAGGCCCGCGCGATATGTTCATTGGTGAAACTTGCCGGCTCTTTATCGAGTGTTCCGCGCGGCGAAGGCATCGCGTGTGGCTTGGCGCTCTTGCCAATCTCTTTGACAAGGTCCGGCACAACGCGGTCCGGGTCGGCGGACAGCAACAGATCGACCGGCGGCAGGCCCTGATGATCCATGCTCCAGCCGTTATGAATGCGATGATCGAGGGAAATTTGGATTACCTTGGTCGAAGGCGAGGGTCCGAAACTGCGCAGCGCGCCGGCGAGATCGACCCAATCGAGGCTGAGCACGACATCGACATTCTTCAACCCTTCAACACTGTCGGGCGTGATCGCGCGCGGCGATCCGACGTAGAGTGGATGGTCACTCGGGAAGCTCGCGCCAATTTTCAGATCGGTAACGACGCGAGCATTCAGCGCTTCGGCGAGCGCGACGCGTGAGTCCCAGGCTTCAGTGCTGCGCGAGCTGCGGCCGGCAAGCAGCAGTACTTGTCTTGCGCTTTTGAGAATGACGGCCGCCTCGCGCACCAGTTCGGCGGGCGCTGCGGTCGCAACCGGCGGCATGTAACGCGTAACCTCGATCGGCGGCAGCGGCTCGGCGACTTTTTCCTCTTGCAGTTCGGCGTCGAAATTGATGTAGACCGGACCCTGCGGCACGGTGTTGGCGATCCAGGTGCCACGCAAAATCGCTTCCCGCGCAGCGCCCGGCGAGAACGGCTGGTCATCCCATTTGGTGTATTCACGGACCAGCGCACCCTGGTCGCGCGCGGTGTGGATCCAATCGATCCACGGCCGGCGCTTGACGGCGTCGACCGGGCCGGTGGCGCCAAGCACAACGACTGGCATGCGATCGCACCAGGCGTTGAACATCGCCATGGTCGCGTGCATGAGCCCGACATTCGAATGGACGGCGGTGACCATGGCCTTGCCGGTCACTTTGGCATAGCCGTGCGCGATGGCGACCGCCGCTTCTTCGTGCAGGCAAAGCAGCATCTGCGGCTTGGTATTGCCGAGATAGTTGACGATGCTGTCATGCAATCCGCGATAGCTCGCTCCCGGCGTGAGCGCGATATAGGGAATGTCGAGCACGCGCAGCGCATCGGCGATCACATCGCTGCCGAAACCCGGGGCATTGACGCCGGCTGGAGTCGGGCGTTCAACGCGGGCGACACCGGGGTCGGCATCGTTGGCTTTGGCGCGAGCGGTTGCGGAAGGGGGCGGCGTCATAGGGCTATTCCTTTGGGAAAGTCGTTTTGCCTCGCCAATCGAGGCCGCGGGGCCGGTGGCATCATCCAACCGGATCGCCGCTCAATAGACAAGTCAACTCAATCGCCTTCGTGCGCCGGCCATAATTGCTTCACTCAAGACCCTTGACGCAGGCGGGCGAGGAGGCTCACGCCGGCATAGCCATCGGCCGGTTCGATGCCGACTTTGAGTTGATAATTGCGCACCGCAAGGGTGGTCGCATTGCCGATGCGGCCATCGGCGCCGCCAGTATCAAAGCCGAGCCCAGTGAGGCGGCGCTGAATTTCCTCGACCTCGGCGAGCGTCGGCGGCGGTTCGCTGCCGGGAAATTGCTGAACGAATTGCGGCCGGCCGACGCATCGGTCGCCGAGATAACAG
>Ga0318502_10000937_pt1 | contig 10153 bp, 4 predicted proteins | sample GRESIP174b1f22_FD_203291 | JGI IMG/M metagenome (GOLD analysis project Ga0318502, IMG submission 203291) | Tropical soil microbial communities from Luquillo Experimental Forest, Puerto Rico - GRE.SIPMG.174b1f22 | ecosystem: Environmental > Terrestrial > Soil > Tropical forest > Bulk soil...
ACCGAGCCAGCGCCCGTGCTCGTGGCGGCCGCGCCGTCCGGCCGGATGCGGGATGCACCGGCCGCGCCTGACGCGTGACCAGCGCCGCCCTGGAGCGGACGTGGTCCGTCTGTCTTCACAGCCGGATGCTCGCGGCACGACCGTTGGCGCTCTCCTGGCCGACCGGGTCGGCGGTACCGAGGGCTGGCCGGGGTGGTGGCGTCTGCGCGAGGGCGGGACGAGCCACAGGGGATCTGCGGCGCCGCAGCAGCCGCTCCCAGATCGCCAGCCGGCGGCGGCCGGCGCGGGCGAGCCGTGATTTCTCCGCGCGCGCGATCAGGTCGCGGCTTCGCTCCCGGGAGTTGAACCCGTGGATCGTTGGGTGCATGGCTTAAACCCCCCTCGTTTCACATCTGAGCGGCTGCTGTAGTGCTGAGCGCCCGACCCAGCCACCCGTCAACGGCGGCGGGCGGCGAAGACGGACAGGGATCCGGCCCGGTAGGTGTTGCCGACGTAGACGACGCCGGTGCGCGGGTTGACGGCCATGCCTTGGGGCCGGAACCGACCGCCTGGTTGCGGCCGGCCCGGCAGCCTGCGGTGATCTCGGCGTTGCACCGTGATCCGTCCAGGACGGTGACCGAGGCGCTGTTGAAGTCGGTTACGTACAACGTGTCGGTGCGGGTGTCCGCCACGATGAATGTCGGCGAGATGCCGGTGGCCGCGACCGGGAACGGCCCGCCGCAGCCGTTGGTGTCGGTGCCGTTGCAGGTGGCGGTGTTGATGACCGACACGGTGCCGGGAGAGTCGCCAAAGTCGTTGTTGGTCACGTACACGGTGTGGGTACGGTCGTTGACGGCGACCGCTTTCGGGACGAGCCCGACCTTAATGGTGGCCGCCAGGTGCCCGCAGCCGGTGTGGGTGGTGCTGTTGCAGGTCGCTCCGTTGATCACCGATACGGTGTCGCCCTTGACCCCGGTCCCCGAGTTCGGGCCGTAGACGGTATCGGTCGCGGTGCTGACGGCTATGACGAATGTGCCCGCGCCGACCCTGACGGCCGCCGGGACCTGCCCGCAGCCGGAGGTGTCGGCGGCATTGCAGGTCGCGGCGTTGATGACGGCAACCCTGTTCCCGGTCAGGCCGTAGGAGGCGTACACGGTGTGAGTGGCGGGATTGAACACCGGCGGGCTCGGGAAAGCGCCGATCTTGACCATCGGCGGGTGCTGCGCGCAGCCGGAGGTGACGCCGGCGTTGCAGGTCGCGGTGTTGATCACCATGACGGTGCCGGCCGACGCCTCGTCCGCGGCGTAGAGCGTGTGGGTCGCCTCATCGATCGCCCCGACGTTGGCCTGCGGGTCGGGCACCGGGATCGTCGCGATCGGGCGGCACCCGGACAGGAGCGTCGCGTTGCAGGTCGCGCCGTTGATCACGTCGATCTGAGGCTTGGTGATGTTGCCGGCGTAGATGGTGTTCGTGGCCGGGTCCGCCGACATCAGGAACTCGTTCTCCGGCGCGGCGGGCGCCTCGGCGCGGCAGCCGGAGGTGCTGACGGCGTTACAGCGCCCGATGCCGGTGACCGACAGCATGTTCGGGCCGCCGGGGCCGACGACGTATGCGGTACCGGTGCCGGGGACGATCGCGAAGGCGCCCGGGCCCGACACGAACCCCGGATTCTGCACGGGGGCGGCCTGCTCGTTCGGCGGCCGGGTGCCGCAGCCAGAGGTCATCGCGGCCCCGCAGGTGCGGGTGTCGATCGCCGACAGCGTGTCATCGCCCGCGTTGACGGCGAACACGGTGTGCAGCGCCCGGTCGACGGCTACGAAGGCCGCCCCCATACCGGTGGGCACGGCAGGCGGGATGCGGCGGCAGCCCGAGGTGATCTTCCCGTTGCACCGGGCGCCGTCGATCACCGACACCGACCCGTCGACAGCTTCATTGGCGAAGTTGGCGGTGTAGACGGTATCGCTGGCCTGGTCGACGGCTACCCCGAACGGGGCGACGCCCACCGTGACGGTGGCCACGACCCGGCAGCCGCGGCCGGTGTGCCCGTTGCACGCCGCTCCGTTGATGACCGACACGGTGTCACCGGTCGAGGGGTCCGCGGTGCCGCTGTTCGCCGTGTACACGGTGTCGGTGGCCAGGTCTACGTCGACCCAGTCCGGCCCGGCCTTGACCCGGACCGTTCGGGCGGGCCGTCCGCACCCTCGAGTGGTCCTGGCGTTGCACTCGGCCACGTTGATCACTGATACGCTCCCGCCGACCAGGTTGGCCACGTACAAGGTGCGCGTCACGGGGTTGACGACCGCGGCGACCGGGAGCTGCCCGACCTTGACCGTGGCTACCGGCCGGGCACAGCCGCTGGTCACCTGCGCGTTGCACCGGGCACCGTTCAGCACCGAGAGCGTGTTGCTGATCCCGTTCACTACGTAAACGGTGTCGGTCCGGGGATCGATCGCGGCCGCCAGCGGGCTGATGCCCACCCGGGCCCGGGCCACCACCCGGCAGCCCGACAGCACCTTCACGTTGCACCTCGCGGTGCTGATCACGTCCACCACGTGACCGGGCGTCGCGCAAGTCCTGTTCGTGCACTGGATCGGGACGTAGACCGTGTGCGTCCGGGGGTTCGCGACCGGGACCCCCGGGCTGCCGCCCAGCACGACGAATCCGCGCCCGCGGCCAACCCCGGCCGTCGCGCCGGCGAGAGGCTCCGGCGCGGCCTGCCCCGCGCCGGCCGGGCGGGCGGATGCGCGTAGCAGCGCCCCGAACCGCGGCGCCAGCGCCGTACGCGCGATCAGTGCCCCCGGTCCGGCCGCAGCCGTACCCCGAGCCGTCACGACCGAGCCAGAAGCGGCTGGGCCGCTCGCCGTCACCAAGGACAGCGCCAGGGAGCCGGCCACAGCCAGCGCTGCGATCAGCCGGGGACCCGGCCGCCGGCGATATGACCGGCATGATCTGCCGGTGTTGTCGCTCCGAGGATTGTCCGTGGTCAGCCCCGTCGGATGCCTTTTGATCGGCCGCGCCCGCAGCGCCTTGGTCATGTACCGCCCCCCATGTCGGTTCGCGGTCCCGATGGTGGCGCGGCGGCCTTACAGAAACCTGACAGTCCCGGCCGGTACTTCGGCTGGTGAGGCAGCTGCGTCAGCGAGATCGACAGCCGGGAACGATGGTCCCGGCCCGAGCGACCGGATCAGCGGACCCAGAGCTGGTCGATGAGCAGGTCCCAGTAGGGGTGGAACTGGTAGTTGCCCACGTGTGTGGACAGGACGGTCAAGTCGAGCGGGTTGTAAAGGGAAACCCACGGCGCCTCGTCGGCGAGCTCACGGTCGATGACCGCCCAGCCACGTGCCGCGGCGGCGGGGTCGCCTGGCTCGAGCGTCAGCGCCTGCCCGGCCTGAGCGTCGATCCGCGGATCGCAGAACTCCGCGGTGTTGATGTTGACCGGGTTGCCCGGGAAGAACGAGCCGCAGGACAGCAGCTGCTCGATGAAGTCCGATGGCGCGGGATAGTCCTGGCTCCAGCTGAAGAACCCGGCTTGCACCCGGTCGCGGGAATCGCCCAGGACGCTGTAGTACGCCGAGCCGACCACTCGCAGCGAGGCCCGGTACCCGAGCTGATTGAGGACGGACACCACGTACCGGGCGGTCGCCGGGGTGGGGAACCCGTCCTGGTGGCCGTACAGCACGGTCACCCGGTCGCCGAGCGTCCCGGACGCCCGCACCAGCTGCTCGGCCCGCGCGAAATCGGGCGCCGTCCACGCGCCGCCCGGGCCCGGCTGGATCGTGTACGGGCAGTACGGGTGGTAGCCGGACATGGTCGGCGGCAGGACCTGGCAGGTGGCCTGGGCCGTGAGCGATCCGCCGTTGAGCGCGATCACCCTGTTCCTGTCGATGGCATCGTTGACCGCCTGCCGCGCGGCCAGCTTGTCGAACGGCGCGACGCGGGTGTTCAACGTGAGCGCGATCGTGGCCGTGAGCGGGCCGCTGTGCACTTGGCTGGTGTAGCGCGTCTCGAGCTGGCCGATGCTGCCGGGCGGGGGAGACAGCACCACGCTGGCCTGGCCGCGCTCGACATCTGCGACGGCCTGGCCCGGTGCGACGTCCAGCCGCAGGACGATCCGGTCCGGGTAGCCGCCGGGCTGCGCTTGCGGTGACCACTCGCGGAACCGCGGGTTCCGGACCAGGGTCCAGGTGTGCCCCGGCACCAGGGAGCTCGTCAGGTACGGGCCGGTGGCGGGCAGTTGTCCGGCGCTGATCATGTGGTCGGGCGTGCCGTCCGGGACCGCGTAAGCCCACGGGAACGCCAGCTTGTAGAGGAACTCGGGGTCGGGTGCGGTGAGGTGGAAGGAGATCGTACCGGCGGCGTCGTCGGTGGTGATCCCGCGCGTGAGATCGCAGGGATCAGGACGGCGTTCGCACTGGGCGGCCCCGACGATCCCGGTGTACCAGTACGGAATGGAGGGATTTAGCCGCCTGTCGATCACGACGACCCGCTCGATGGCGCGGCGGAAGTCCTCCGGCCGCACCAGCGCCCCGGTGGAGTACCTGATGCCGGAACGGAGCCGGAACGTGTAGGTCCGGCCGCCGTCGGTCGGCCGGGGCAGCGCGGTCGCGAGGTCGGGCACGAGCTCATCGCCGGCCAGGCCGGTGACCCGGCGATAGCCGACGAGCCCATCGTTGGTCAGGCTCAGCATCTGCCACGTTTCGAGGTCATACGTGACGGCGGGGTCGGTCGGTGGCAAGGAGTGGTTCGGGGGCAGCGGCGGACCGATGACGGTAAGCGTGCCGCCGCGGTGGCTGGCGAGCGACGGGAGCACCGTGGCCCAGACGCGGGTTCCGGCGGCGGCGAGGTTCGTCGGTTCGTTCCCGACCCGGATGAGCCGTGTGGTGCCGGTCCTCGGGTCGATCCTGGTTACCGTGCCGCTCAGGCTGTCCGCCACCCAGACGGCGCCGCCGGCGTACGCGACGCCCGCCGGCGCCCCGCCCACCTTGATCGTGTGTACCTGGCCGGTCCTCGGGTCGAAGCTCGATACGGTGCCGCCTGTGTCGGCGATCCAGACGCGGCCCGCGCCGACGGCCAGGCCGGCTGGGCTGCCTGCGATGGCGACGGCCCGCGACGGCCGGTTGTCAGCCGGATCGATGCCCAGCAGCTCCCCGGCGTCCTGGCTGATCACCCAGACCGCGCCGTCGCCGGTAGCGACGGCGGTCGGCGTGCTGGCCAGGGGAATGGTGGCCACTTGGCCGGTGGCCGCGTTGATCCGGGACAGCGTGTCGTCGGTCACGTTGGCGACCCAGACCGACCCGTAGCCGAACGCGATCGCGTGCGGGCCGGTCCCGACCTCGATGGGCGCCCCCACCTGCCGTCCGGCGCCCGGATTGACCTCCGAGACGGTGCCGTCGAGCTCGTTGGCCACCCAGACCAGGCCATCGCCGACCGTCACCCCGGCCGGCCCGTGGCCGACCAGGATGGAGTCGGTGACCCGACCGGCCGGGTCGGCCCGGAGCAGGAGGTCGTCCGCGCTATCGGTGATCCAGACGGCGCCGGCTCCGTAGGCGACCCCATTCGGCCGCCCGACTCCGGTCACGACCGCGCTGAGGTCGCCCCGGGTGCCATCGATCACGCCTACCGTATTCGGGCCCGCGGCGAGCTGGGCGGACCCGCGGGTCGCCCCGGCCACCATCACCGCGATGACCACGGCCAGCGCCCCGACCACGGCTAGCAGCCGCTTCCTGCGCCCTGCGCCGGCGGCAGGAGGCGGCCCCGCCGGTGGCGCCGGCGCGGATGCCGGAGCCGTCGCTGCCTGGCCGGGCAAGTCGAGCGACGCGTCCTGCTGCAGGATCGCGCGCTCGACTCGCTGCAGGGCCGGGCCCGGCTCCAGGCCGAGCTCCTCGACCAGCTTGCGGCGCGATGCCTGGTAAGCCTCCAGCGCTTCGGCCTGCCGGCCGCACCGGTACAGCGCGATCATCAGCTGCCCCTGCAGGCGCTCACGCAGCGGGTGCGCGGCTACCAGCGCCTCCAGCTCGCCCACGACGTCGGCGTGACGGCCCAGGGCGAGGTCTGACTCGATACGGTCCTCGGTGGCGCTGAGCTTCAGCTCCTCGAGCCGGAAGGCTTCGATCCGCGGGCCTGGCCCGTCGGCCAGGTCGGCCAGCGCCGGCCCGCGCCAGAGCTTCAGCGCCGCCCGAAGCCTGGCGGCCGCCTGGTCGGGTGCGTTCCGGGTCAGCGCGGCCCGGCCCTGCTCGACGAGCCGCTCGAACCTGCGCGCATCCAGCTGCCCTTCCTCGACCAGCAGGCTGTAGGCACCCGGCCGGGTGATCAGGACGGATCCGTTGGCGTACGGGCCAAGCGCCTTGCGCAGCCGCGAGACATACACATCGAGGCTGCCCTGCGCACCGGGCGGAGGCTGCTCGCCCCACAGCTCGTGGGCCAGCACGTCGCGCGGGACGGACTGGTTCGCCCGGAGCAGCAAGATGACCAGCAGGATACGGAGCTTCGGGCCGCCGATTTCGATCACGCGGCCATCGGCGCTGACTTCGAGCGGCCCGAGAATCCGGTAGTCAATCATGCCGCCGCCTCCCCCCGGTGACAGTGAAGCACGGCCAGGCTGATTGCGCACCTGACCTGGCCCTTCGGCGAAGGCGGGCACCGCGTCGCCCACCACCCCTTAGGGCGCGAGCACGACGGCCTGTCATGGCTGCGTCCCCGACCGGGCCTGTCCCGCCGGCGGGTCCCGTTAGCTCACCGTCCACGTGGTGGGCTCCGCCGGCGTGTAGGAGCACAAGGTTCCCATCCGCAGGGCGCCGCGCAGGTGCACGGCCAGCTCCGGGTGGACGCGTTCGATCTTGGACAGGGCATCGCGCACCCGGGCGCTGACGGTCTTGCGCGCCCGCTCGGTCTCGTCGCCGAGCCTCCGGTCCCGGCCGCCCAGCCCGGCGGCGGCGGCCAGCTCGCGGACCAGGGCGTCGCGTTCGGAACGCAGCTTCTCGGCCTGCCCGGCGCGGCCCGCGGCGTCGGCGTCGTCGATCTGCCGGGCCAGGTCATCCAGCCGCGACTTGTAGGCCGCCTTGGCCTGCCCGTCGAGCACCGGGTCGGCGCCCAGGCGCGGCAGCTCGTGCCCGACCAGGGTCAGGACGTGCACGTCGGCTCCGCGCGCGCCGATGAGAACCGCGAGGTCATCGAGGCCTTTCGAGTCCGGGACCTGGACCTGCCGGCCGTGAAAGGAGAGCGTTCGCACGCCGTCCGCCAGACGGAACTCGTTCGCCGGCGGCGCGGGCGGCGTGGCCTGGAGCCCGGCCAGCGCCTGCTCCGACAGGCGGGCCCAGCCGGCGGCACCAAGTCGTTCGTGCATGGCCAGGGCCGCCCGGAAGTGCGCTTCGGCGGCGGTGATGTCCCCCAGCGAGGCGGCCAGCGCGCCGAGGTGATGGTCGACGGCCGCGTGATACGACGCGCAGCCGCCGATGACCACGTGGGTCCCGGCGTAGGGGCGAAGCTGCTCATAGGCCCAGGTCCGCTGGGGGTCGCTGCCGGCGGCCGCGAACACCACGGCGGCCACCGCGATCCCCTCGAGCCCGGTCCACCTGGTCACGTCCAGCACGCTGAAGTCGCCGAGCGCCGCGGCGGCCTCGCCGACCTGCCCGCGGACCGCGGGTGCCCAGGCTTTGAACAGCGGAAACATCGGCCAGAGCGGATCGTCGGCGTACATGTACATTTCTTCTGGCTCGGGCACGCCGAGGGCGACCATCGCCCAGCGGGAGGTGCAGAAGCACCCCCCGGCGTCCTGCTCGCCGATGGCCAGCCCGAGCTCCAGCGCCTGCTCGCCGAGCCGTGCGGCCTCCTCGGCCCGACCGGCCAGCTGGGCGAACGTCGCCTGCCGGGTCAGCGCCCCCCAGCGGCCGCGGGCGTGACCCAGCCGCCCGGCCAGGGTGATGTAGGTGTGCAGCTCGTCCCGGCCGGCCGGGTCCCCGAGCTCCAGCAGGGCCGCGGCGCGCAGCAGGTGGGCCTCGGCCACCAGGTCGTCGTCGCCGCAGGCCCGGGCCGCGTCGAGCATCTCGGCGATCACGGGGAGCCGGGCGGCGGCGGAGCCCGGTATCCACATGACGTCGTGCTGGGCGAGCTTCGCGGTGGCCAGCGCGCTGGGGTCGTCCGCGGCCGTGGCCAGCTCCACGGCGCGGCGCGCGGTCTCGGCGACCTCCGGACCGGGCAGGCTGTCCGATCCGTGGCGGATCACGCGCGCCAGCGCCGCCTGTACCCGGGATCGCAGGCCCAGCGCGGCGCCGGCCGCCTCCAGCCGCTGCGAGGCTTCGCTGAGAAGGCCGAGGAGGTCGGTGTTCTGCGCGCCCGACCGGTGCCCGAGCGCCTGCACGCCCAGCGCCGCCAGCGCGAGCCCGGCCGCATCCCCGGCGCCGCGGCTGGCGTCGGCGGCCTCGAGGAAACGCTGCCTGGCCTGGCCGGGCTGGCCCGCCCGGTCGTACGAGGCGCCGAGCTCCATCAGGATCTCGGTGCGCCCGCTGGCCGGGCCGTGGGCCGCCTCGGCCAGCCGCAGGGCCCGCAGGTAGTGGGCGCAGGCATCTTCGTGCCCGAGGCGCGCGGTGGCCTCCCGGGCCGCGAGCAGCGAGTACTTCAGGGCGTCCGGCTGGGCCTGCGGGCCCGCGGCCAGCAGATGCGCCGCGACCCGGGCTGCGGGGCCCGACCGGGCCTGCAGCGCCCGGCCGACCGACAGGTTGATCTCGGTCCTGGCCTGCGCGCTGAGGCCGTCCAGGATGGCTTCGCGGTACAGGTCGTGGGTGAACCGCGGCTCGGCGGTGCCGACGATGACGCCGGCGCGGCGGGCCTCGTCCAGCAGGCCCGGCGCCGCATCCTGGCCGGCCGCCGCGGCGCCCGGTGTCAGCAGGCTGAGATCGATGTCGCGCCCGGCGACGGCCGCCCGCTCCAGCAGCCGGACGCAATCGGTGGAGAGCCGGGCCAGCCTGCGCCGCAGGGCCTCGGTGACGCTGGCCGGGAGCTGGGTGGGCTCGTCCCATGAGCCCTGCGCGACCAGCAGCCGGGTCAGCTCGCGGACGAGGAACGGGTTGCCGCCGCTGCGCTGCCATAGCTCGGCAGCCACCTGGGATGACGGCCTCGGCACGGCCATCGCCTCGGCAAGCTCCCTGGCCATCGCCTCGACCTCGGCGGGCGCGAGACCGGGCAGGGCTAGCTGCTGCGCCGCGCCGGCGAGCTCGCACAGTTCCGGGGACGCCTCGGCGTCCCGGTAGGCCCCGAGCAGCAGCACGGCGTCCGCGGCGAGGGCGCGGGCCAGGAATCTCAGCAGCCGCAGCGACGGCTCGTCCGCCCAGTGCAGGTCGTCGAGGACCACCAGCACCGGCTGGCGGGCGGCCAGGCCGGTCAGGCACCGGGACACCGCTTCGAACATGCGGAACTGCGCGTCGGCCGCGGCGGCGGCGCTCATCGGCCCGGCCGGCCCGGAGGCGGGCTGCACCAGCCAGCCCGCCTCGCCGAGTTCGGCCACGGACAGGCCGCTGGCCCGCAGGACCTGTGCCCATGGCCAGTACGGCGGCGCCCCGTCGCCCTCCCAGCAGAACCCGCGCAGAACGAGGGGAGCCGGCCCGGCCCGCTCGATCAGCGCGGCCAGCATCGCCGTCTTGCCGATGCCGGCCTCGCCGCTGATCATCAGGAACTGCCCGGAACCGCTGACGGCGTCGCCGAGCACCGCGCCCGCGGCGGCCAGGGCCAGCTCCCGCCCGAGGAGCCGACCGGCTGGACTCATGGGCTCCATCATGGCTGCTCAGGGCCGCAGCTCCAACACCAGGTTCATCGGGGCCGGGACGTCCAGCCTGCGGACGCGGCCGAACCCGGCTTCGGCGGCCAGGGCCCGCAGGCGTTTCTCGCCCGCCTGCGCGCCCAGCGGCTCCGAGGAGGTGGCCGTCTTCTGGGATACCGCGTTCGGCGTGCAGGCGAGCGTGGAGACGGCGTAGAACATGCGCCCGCTCGGGTTGAGGTTGTCCTGGACGTCGTCGGCACCCAGCGGTTCGAACAGGAGTACCGCTCCGCCCGCCGCGACGGCTTCCCGGGCCCGCCGCAGCGCGCCGCGCGGGTCGCCGAGGTCGTGCAGGGAGTCAAAGAAGGTGATCAGGTCGTAGCCCCGGACGGGCAGGTCGGTCGCGGCCGCGACCTCGAACCGCGC
>Ga0318502_10000958_pt1 | contig 10070 bp, 5 predicted proteins | sample GRESIP174b1f22_FD_203291 | JGI IMG/M metagenome (GOLD analysis project Ga0318502, IMG submission 203291) | Tropical soil microbial communities from Luquillo Experimental Forest, Puerto Rico - GRE.SIPMG.174b1f22 | ecosystem: Environmental > Terrestrial > Soil > Tropical forest > Bulk soil...
CGGCGTAGCCGAAAGAGTCGATGCTGTGCGGCACGAGCACCAGCGATGGCCGGCGCGCCTCGATGAGCGCGCCGAGCGCCGCCTCGAGGGCGTCGGGATCGAAATCGCGCGAGGCGAGCTGCACGGTCACGATCTCGTCCACTCCCGGGACGCTCACGGCCTCGACGAACCGCTGCGGGTCATCCGCGAGCAGCACGAGGGCTACCGGCTCGCCCGGACGCCGCGCCGCCTGCGCCGCGCTCACCATCTCGAGCGTCGCCGGCCGCAGTTCCCCGCGCCGTTGCTCGGCGATCACCAGTATGCCGCTCATGCCGCACCTCCCGTGCGCTCGCGAATGAGCTGCGCGACGCGCGCCGCCTGCTCCTCCACGCTCCCTCCGATCATCTGCGCGCGCCCCTTCTCGGGTACGTACATGCGCCGCACACGCGAGAGCGAGCCCGCCGCGCCGACTTCGGACGGCGGCATCTCGAGGTCCGCGGGCGTCAGCACCTCGATCGGCTTCGCCGCCGCCTGCTTGATGCTGCGCAGCGAGGCGTAGCGCGGCGTGTTGATACCCAACTGAATGGTGAGCACCGCCGGGGTTTCGATCTGCATCTCGTGCAGCAGGCCGCCTTCGAGCTCGCGGCGCAGCAGCGCGCCGCCCGCCCCGGGGGTGTACTCGAGCATCGTGACCACGGCCGCATGCGCCCACTCGAGGAGTGCCGCGACCGCGATGCCGGTGGCAGCGAAGGCGTGATCCGACGCCTGCGCGCCGGCCAGGAGCAGCTGCGGCTTCTCGCGCCGTGCCACCGCGGCGATCACGCGGGCGATCCCGATGGAATCCGCGCCCGCCAGCTCCTCGTCCCACACGCGGATGGCGCGATCGGCGCCCTTGGCGAGGCATTTGCGCAGCGCCTCATCCGCCTCCTCCGGACCGACGCACACCACTACCACCTCGACGGGCGTGGCGGCGTTCTCCTTCGTCTTCACCGCCTCTTCGAGCGAGAAGTCGTCCCACTCGTTGAGATCGCGCACCAGGAAGTCGGGATCGACGTCCTTGCCATCCGCGCGGATCTCGAAATCCTCATCGAGCGCCGCCACCTGTTTGACCGCCACCAACACCTTCATGGTCCGCTCCTCGATACCTTCATGAGCCCACTCTTCGTCACGCCGCGGCATCCGGTACGCGCGCCGGTTGCTCCTGCCCGAGCGCCTCGCGTACCAGCTCGATGAGCTCGCGCACCATGAAGCGGCTCTCGTTGCCGGTCGCTTTGAGTGCGTCCTCGAACATCGTGAGGTCCTTGGGACAGCTCACCACGAACACCTGGAGCCCGGAGATCGCCGCCGCCTCGCGCATCCGGTTGTGCGCCGGCCGCTCGAGCCCGGGCGGATCCGCCATCCAGATGCGCCCGCCGCCTGCGCCGCAGCAGAAGGAATTCGAGCGGCAGCGCCCCATCTCGATGAGCTCGCAACCGATCAGGCGCAGGATCTCGCGCGGCGCGTCGTAGCCCTTGTTAAAGCGCCCGAGATGACAGGGGTCGTGGAAGGTGACGCGCAGGCCGAGCTGGCGGGCGATCTTGAGCCGTCCCTCCTGCAGCAGCCGCAGCAGCAGCGTGGTGTAGTGCTCGATCGCGTAGCGGCCGCCAAAATCCGGGTATTCGTTGCGGATGGTGTTGTAGGAATGGGGATCCGTAGTCACGATCGACTTGAAAGAGGCCGTCGCGAGCGCTTCGATGTTGGCGGTCGCGAGCACCTCGTAGAGGCCCTCCTCGCCCACCCGGCGCACGTCATTGCCCGCGTTCGACTCGCCCTCGTAGAGGATACCGAAGTCGACCCCGGCCTCGTGCAGGAGCGCCGCCAGGCCCTGGGTCACTTTCTGGTTGCGCGGATCGAAGGAGGCGTAGTCGCCGACGAACCACAGCAGCTCGACCGGCTCCTTGCGCGCATCCTTCACCGTGAAGGGCAACGATTTGGTCCAGGCGGCGCGCTTGCGCCTGCCTTCGCCGAAGGAGTTGCCGGTCTTGTGCAGCGTCTGCAGCGTCTTCGTCAGCTGCGGCTCCATCTTGCCCTCTTCCACCAGCTTCCTGCGCAGCTGCACGATGATCGGCACGTGCTCGATCGCCACCGGGCAGACCTCCACGCACGCCATGCAGGTGCGGCACGACCAGAGCGTCTCGAGCGCGACCTGGCCGGGCCCCTTGCCGTGCACATCGAGCTCGGCCTGTGCAGGCAGCACACTCGATTCAAGCGTCCGGTTGGCGAATTCCCGCAGCGAGAGGATCACATCGCGTGGCGAAAGCGGTGCCCCCACCGCGCGCGCCGGACAGGCCTCGTGACAGCGGCCGCACTTGGTGCAGGCATCGAGGGCGAGCAGCTGCTTCCAGGTGAAATCCGTGATGAATTGGGCGCCGGCGCGTTGCTGTTGCTCCGGAACGCGCGGCAGGCGCTGCGCGGCGAGCGGATCGCGCAGCATGAGGGAGCCGGCGGCGGTGAAGATGTGCTTCACCTTGGTGAAGGGGATGAGCGCAATGAAGCCGAGCGCCAGCACGCCGTGAAACCACCACAGGCCGAGCCGCCAGGCGCCGCCGACGGCGGCGCTCATGCCGACCGCGCGCATCCCTTGCGCGAGCACCGCCCCGACCGGTGACCACCAGCGGGTCTCCCACACATCGGGCCGCGCCTCGAGCCAGACGAGTCGCACCGCTTCGAGCAGGTAGCCGGTGACCGCGATCGCGAGCAGCGTCCACAGGAAGGCCCAGTCCTCGCGCCGGTAGCCGCTGCGGTCGTAGTCGGGGTCTCCCGGCTGACGGTCGGGGCGCGTGTAATCGAGCTTGGGGAGTTTCAGCCACCCGCGCCGGTACATCATGTACAGCAGGCCGCCCGCGAGCGCGACGCCCGCCACATCGAGCACCAGCGAGAACCACAGATAGAACGCGCCGTGCCAGAAGTGCACGTGGAAGAGCGGCCCCACGATGTCGTAGTCGAGCGTGATGGTGGAGGTGCCGAGAAAGAGCAGCAGAAAGCCATAGAAGATGAGGCGATGAGCGCCGCCCGCGGGCCGGTCGCGGCGGGCGATGGTGCGGTGACTCAAGACCGTGGCGACCATCCAGCGAAAACGCGTGAGCAGGCTCCCGCCCACCTCGGCCGCCGTCCCGCGCCGGTACTTGCGCACCTCCCGGTAGACGCCGAAAGCGAAGATCGCAATGGCCACCGCCGCAACGGCATAGAAGGCGGCGATCGCCACGGGCGCGAAGCCCTCGAACAGCACTCGCGTGACGGCTGGGGAATCACTCATGTCGTCGACCTCGCCGCGCGGGCAGAAGACGCATCCTCTGCCCGCGCCTGGCGCAACGCCTGTGCGCTCCTAGGTCTGGTACTCGACCTGCGTCTTGCCCTCCGGCATGTGCGACACGCCCCACACGGCGACCTCGCGCCGGTAGGGTTTCGGGAACTGCGCGTTCTTCTCCTCGATCTCGCGCGCCAGCCGCTGCCCGGAGAAAGTGGCATCCGCGATGAGCCGCGGCGCCTCGGCATCCCCGATCAGGTACACCGCTTTCACGCCGTTCTCGGCCCACTTCGCCTTCATGCCCTGCAGCTCGCGGTACAGCGTGTCGTCCGAGTGACGCCCGGTGACCAGCACGAGAGAGTCGAAATCGACCCAGCGCTGCGTGCGGTTCTCATCGCGCGGCGGAACGCCGGGTCCGCGATAGCTGCGCTTGGAGCCTTCCCCGTACACGTCGTACACCTCGAGGCGCTGGCCCTCGATGCGCGAGCAGAAGGTGTGGGCGAGCTCCTTGACGTGCAGCTCGTGCAGCCGCCGCATCATGTTCGGGTACTCGAGCGTGAAGTGCATGTAGTTGGCGAGGTGCACGCCCGTCACGATCGTGACCTCGTGCCCGGCGAGCGCCAGCTTTTCCGCGAGGCTCGGCGCCATGAAGTAGGTGTCCGCATTCAGGATCACGACGCGCTTGCCGATCGGCTTCTTGCCCTCGAGCACCTGCTCGGGAGTCAGCTGCTCCGGGCGCGAGGCATCGGCGCCCGGGATGGGGTCATGAGTCAGACAGTTGGTGCCGTCGGTGTTCCAGCTCGAGCCCGTGGCGACCACGATCTTCTCCGCCCCGTAGGCGAGCGCCGCCGCAGCGGTCATCGGCTTCTGCCCCAGCGCCACCTGCGCCTGCTTGTTCTTCTTGACGAGCTTGCCGATCTGCAGCTCGCGGTAGTCGCGGTGATAGCCCCACTCGCCGAGCCCGGGAAGCGTGACGATCTGGTTGAGGTGGCCGCCGATCTTCGCCGCCGTGTCGTACAGGTGCACGGCGTAGCCGCGCTCGAGCAGCACGCGCGCGCACTCCGATCCCGCCGGACCCGCACCGATGACGAGGATCGAGTCATCCGAAGTCTTCTTCGGGAATTTCTCCGGGTGCCAGCCGCGCCGATACTCTTCTCCGGCGGTGGCGTTCTGGGTGCAGATCATGGGCGGGCCACCGATCTCCCAGCGCGAGATGCACACGTTGCAGCCGATACACACGCGGATGTCGTCGTAGCGGCCCTCTTCGATCTTCTTCGGCAGCCAGGGGTCGGAGATCGAGGGCCGCGCCGCACCGATGATATCGGCGATTCCCTTGGTGACGATCTCGGTCATCTTCTCCGGATCGGTGAAACGGCCGACGCCCAGCACCGGTTTCTTGACCACCGCCTTGATGATCTTGGTCCACGGAACCTGGTGGCCCTGCAGATAGAAGCGCGAGGGACCGGCATCCTCGCCCCACTCGGCGATGTCACCGACGTCGATATCCCACAAGTCCACCAGCGGATCGGCCATGGCGGCAAACTTCACGCCGTCGCGCTCGGCCTCGACGCCGGCGGGCCCATACAACGTATCCACGGCGAAGCGTGTCGCGATGGCGCAGTCCTTGCCGACCGCCTTGCGCACCTTCTCGAGGCTCTCGATCCAGAAGCGCGCGCGGTTCTCCACCGAGCCGCCGTAGCCATCGCGGCGCTTGTTGTAGTACGGCGAGAGGAACTGCAGCGGCAGGTAGGAGTGCGCACCATACACGTAGACGATATCGAAGCCCGCATCGCGCGCCCGCAGCGCCGCATCGACGTAGTACTGCTGCACAATGGCGATGTCATCGAGATCCATCTCCTTGCAGTAGGTGAGGGTCTCGAACTCCGACGCATACTGGCTCGGCCCCCGCGGGGTGGCGCGCGATTCCATGTTGGGGGCATGGGAAGCCCCGTACCACAGCTCGATGCCGGCGAGCGACCCGTACTTGTGGATGTGGTCGGTCATCGCCCGCAGGTTGCGCACGTCGCCCGCGTCCCAGATGCGCGCGGAGAGGCGATGGGTATCGTCGGACTCGGGATGAATCGAGCAGTATTCGGTGTTGATTCCCGCCCAGCCGCCTTCGGCCTTGAGCGAGCGGTGCGCCGCCTGGAAGCCCGGCCGGTCGGAGCCCGCGCCGATGCAGTGCGGTACCTGGTAGAACCGGTTGCGCAGTGTCTTGGGCCCGATCTTGATGGGCTGGAACAGTACGTCGTGCTTCGGATCGCGTGCCATATCTATCCCCTCTGGTGTATCGCGTGGCTCGGCGCAGCGACGCGCGGAGTCCCGCTGTATTCGTTCACCGTGACTGCGCCGAGGTCGCGTCCGACCTCCAGCAGAGTCGTCCAGAAATAATGCGCAAAGCTCGGGTCCACCCACAGCGTGAGAACGGCCCCGGCATCGCTGCTCGCGCGCACCAGCGCCACCACGCTCACCCCGACCATGGAGGTAAGTGTGATGGGGCCCGCGGTGGCAGCCGGCGACTCGAGCAGCGGCGCGAAATCGACGCTACAGATCTGGCGCAGCAGCAGTTCGAGATGGGCACCGCTCATGCCGATGACCAGATCCGTCCGCGCTACCGGGTACACCTCGGGGGGCCGCGCGCTTGATCCGAGCTGCCCGCGTGCCGCGGCGACGCGCTCCGCTCCGCCCTCGACGGCTTCGACCAGGAACTCCGCGGCGGCTAAGCGTGCGACCAGCACGCCACTCGCGTCAACCTGTGCGCTATTCGGTGCGCGCGGCACCGTGAAACCCACCGCGGCGAGCCACGCCTCCGCGCCCGGGCCCTTGCAGCCAAAGCGCTCGCGCGCTGAGAAATCCTCGAGCTGCAGGCGCGCAGTTGCGCCCAAGAGGGCGGGTGCCGCGCTCGCCGGGGCGGCCGCAAGCGGACTGCGGCGTCGCGCGCCGACCTGCCCCGCGCGTGGCCGGATCGCGTTCGCCACCTGCGGTTGCGCCGGTCGTTGCCGTTCACCCTCGCGGTCGTAGAACGCCGGCGGCACGATCTCGGCGTCGATCTCGCGTCCCTGATCGATGCGGATGCGCAGCTGCCGGCCCGCAGCGACCGCGGGCGTCACGAGCGCGAGCCCGATGCAACGCCCGAGGGTTGGAGAGAAGCAGGTGCTCGTCACCCGGCCCGCGATCTGCCCGCCATCCAGGATGAGATGCGACTCCCGCGGCCGCAGCGACGCCTGCGGCGGCAGTGTGAATCCCACCAGCGTCTGGCGGCGCGGCTGCTTCGCGAGGATCGCGAGACTGCGCTGGCCGATGAAGAAGGGCTTCTCCATTCGCAGTGCCCAGGAGACCCCGATCTCGAGCGCGTTCGTCACCCCATCGGTGTCCTGGCCGACGATGATGTGACCCTTCTCCAGTCGCAGGATGCGCTGTGCCTCGACACCGAAGCTCTGCAGCTGGAAGCGTGCGCCCGCGGCGCGCAGCGTCCGCCATACATCCAGCGCGTACTCCGCCGGCAGATGAATCTCGTAACCGAGCTCGCCCACGAACCCCACCCGCATGATGCGGCAGGGCGCCCCGAGGATCGTGGCCTCGCGGATCCCGAGGTAAGGGAAGGCCTCGTTGGAAAGATCGAGCGCCGTGTGCTCGGCGAGCAGTGCCCGCGACTCGGGTCCCGCCAGGTTGAAGGCGCTGTAGTGCCCGGTGAGATTGACGAGACCCACCGGCAGCCCCCACCAGCTCGCCAGCCGCCCGAATTCGCGAAACAGCGTGGCCGAATTACCGGTGGTGGTGGTGAAGTAGAACGACTGCGGGCCGAGCCGTCCCACCACTCCGTCGTCCACGACGACACCCGACTCATCGAGCATCAGACAATAACGGGTCAGGCCGATGGCGAGGTTGGCATAGCGCGCGGTGTACACCCGCTCGAGGAACTCGGCCGCCGCGGGGCCATGCACCTCGATCTTGCCGAGCGTGCCGACATCGATGAGCCCCACCCGGGTGCGCACCGCGTGCACTTCAGCGGCGATGGCTTGCTCGCGGGACTTTCCCGCCACCGCGTAGTACTCCGGGCGACGCCAGTTGCCCGCCGGCATCCACACGGCACCCTGCGCGGCATGGTCCTCATCGAGCGCGGTACGCCGCTCCGGGGTGAATCCCCTTCCCGCGAGGTGCGACAGCGGCACGGGATGAAACATCGGCCGCGCAGTCGTCGTGCCGAGCGCCTCCAGCGGCTCGCCGCGGATCCTGCCGAGAATACGCAGCGCGTTCATGTTGGAATGCTTACCCTGGCTCGGCCCCATGCCGAGCGTGGAGAAGCGCTTCAGCAGCTCGCTGCTGTCGAAGCCCTCCTGACAGGCGTTCGCGAGATCCTTCACCGTGAGATCTTCGTCGAAGTCGACGAATTCTTTGCCGCGGGGATGCGGGAAGATCGGATAGGGATGGTTCGGGGACTCGAACGGACCCTGCCGCGGGCGGGGTGCCGGATCGCTGCCGAAGCCGAGGTGGGCTGCGGCCTCACCGCCCGCCGCGCGACCATCGAGGAGACGCTCATCGAACCCGTACACGCCATTCACCTTGCCGCAGGCATAGACCCCCGCCGGCAATTTCGCGGGCAGGAACTGCTCGAGAGCCGGCACGTAGCTGAAGCCCGTACCGGCCTGATGGAGGAGCGCGTTGGCCGGTGCGAACCCCACACTCATCCAAATCCCATCGAGTGTCAGGCGGTGCCGGGCGCGCGCGGCACCGGTTCCGCTCTCGAAGTGCAGCTCACCGACCGCGCCGCTGCCATCGCGGCCCGCCGCGGCCTCGATGGGCGTGACGCCGTAGTGCACCGCGACACCACTTTGTGCCAGCTGCGCCGCCGCCGCCGCCGAGCGCGCGCCGGCTGCCTCACGCAGATCGAGGACCGCCGCGACCTCGATGCCGTTGCCGAGCGCATCGAGCGCCGCCGCATAACCGTGCGCATTGGCAGTGAGCACCGCGACGCGGCGCGCGCTCGCGACGGCGTGATGGTAGAGCAGCCGCTGCGCGGCGCTCGCCAGCATGACTCCGGGCAGGTCGTTGCCGCGGAATACGGCGGGCTGCTCGTACGCGCCTTGCGCGATGATGACGCTGCCTGCGCGAACCTTCACCACGCACTCGCTCGTGACGAGCGCCACCCAATGGTCTGCGTAGTAGCCTGCGGCGTATGCGCGGGTGAGCAGCCGTATCCGGGGCTCGGCGCGCAGCTCGGCAAGGAGTGCCGTGGTCCCATCCAGCGTCGCGTGCGTACCGCCGCGCGCATAGCAGCCGCTGCCGCCCGCGGCTGGATTTTCATCGACCAGCAGCACGCGCGCCCCGCGGCCCGCGGCCGCGAGCGCGGCGGCGAGTCCCGAGGGTCCCGCACCGACCACGAGCACATCGCAGAAGTCGTACCGCTTCGGCGTCGCGCGCCGGCCGGCACGCAGGTCGACCGTCCCGAGGCCGCTCAGGTGGCGGAACATCCGCTCCCAGCGCGGGAAGAGCCGCTTGCTGTGGAACGCCTTGTAGTAGAACCCGACCGGCAGAAAGGGGCTGAGGCGATCGAGCACCGCCAGGCGGTCGTGCGCGAGGCCGCCGCGGGTGTTGACCGCGCGCACCTGCCAGCCGGATTCGGCCGGCACGACATCGGCGCGGACGTTGGGCACACTGCGCTCGAGGGTTTGCACCTGCACGAGCGCATTGGCGTCGTGGCCGGCCGCGCTGAGGATGCCCCGCGGGCGGTGATACTTGAACGATCGCCCGAGCACCCGCACCCCGTTCGCGGCGAGCGCAGAACTCACCGTGTCGCCGCGGTAGCCCTGCACGGGCTCGCCTTCGAAGTGAAACTGCACCGCTCCCGAGCGATCGATGAGCTCGCCGCGGACGGGAGGCAGGCGCCTCATGGCGTCGAATCCGGCCGTGCCGGCGCTGCCGGCGGGTACAGATAGGTTCGCAGGATCGTGTCGGTCGTCGTGTCGCGCTCGGCGATGAACCACACGCCGCTCGGTGTGTGGCACCACCACTCCTGCTTCACGCCCGGGACGCCGCTGCGGTTGAAGACGTAGTCGGCCCAGACCTGATCGCTCGCCGTCGCCGCGTCGGGCATCTGCCGCAGCTCGCCCCCATAGGCGAATTCGCTGATCGCCCGGCGGCCATTGATCGGACAGGTCATGAGTTTCATGGCTCAGTGCCCCACCGCGGCCGCGCCTTTCTCGCCCGTCAGCGCGTAGCGCGCGAAACGATCGAGGCCGAAGCTTTCGATGAGCGGATGAGCGGCACCCTTCGCCACCGTGTGGCTCATGGTCTTGCCGCACACCGGGGTCGCCTTGAAGCCCCAGGTGCCCCAGCCCGAGTCGAGGTAGAAGCCACGCACCGGCGTCAAGCCCATGATCGGCGCGAAGTCCGGTGTCATGTCGGCCATGCCGGCCCACTGCCGGTTGATCTTGACGTCCGACAGGAAGGGAAAGAGCTCGAGCATGTGCGCGGCGAGCGATTCGGCGAAGTCGAGCGTCGCGCGCGTGGAGTGCAGCTCGTACGGATCGAGCGATGCGCCCATGACGAGCTCGCCGCGCGCGCTCTGACTGACATACACGTGCAGCGACCCCGAGACGATGATCGGATCGAGCCACGGCTTGAGCGGCTCGGAGACCATTGCCTGCAGCGGATGGATGTAGATCGGTGAGCGCAGCCCCACCATGGCGAGCACGCTCGGGGTGCGGCCGGCGACCGCGCACAGCACCTTGCGGGTCGCGATCCGGCCGCGGTTGGTAACCACCCCCACGACCTGCGGGCCGGACGCGCGGTCCTCGAGCTCGAT
>Ga0318502_10000960_pt1 | contig 10061 bp, 7 predicted proteins | sample GRESIP174b1f22_FD_203291 | JGI IMG/M metagenome (GOLD analysis project Ga0318502, IMG submission 203291) | Tropical soil microbial communities from Luquillo Experimental Forest, Puerto Rico - GRE.SIPMG.174b1f22 | ecosystem: Environmental > Terrestrial > Soil > Tropical forest > Bulk soil...
CCCGCGGACAACGGCGAATCGGTCACGTCACCACGGTATACCGCGCGCGATGGAGACAGGCCGACCCGGGCTGCGTATCGCACGCAAAGAAAGCGTCATAATCCGCCCGTGATTAGCCTCCAGGCCTCCGCGATCTCACGACACACCGGGCCGAATGCTCGTCAACGACGGTTCCTGCGTTTACCGTGCGTCACGTGAGCATGCCCGCGTCGGCGCCTGCACGGCGGCAGCGCGGCCTGATCTGCCAGGGTTCCGCGAGGGTTGAGCGTTGAGCGGCGCGATCCTTTATCTCGCGATCGTGGCTATCTGGGCCGTGGTGCTGGTGCCGCGATGGCTGCGTCCCCGGCAAGTCCCGCCACAGCCCGTGCCGGTGCCGGCCGAGGACGCCGACCCCGGCTGGCGGGGCCCGGCGAACCCGGGTCAGGACACCGCCGGGACGTGGGCGGCGAACATGGCCAGCCCGGACACGGAGGGTGAGCACGCGCCGGGAGAGGACGCCGGGGGCGCTCCTGCTGAGGAAGGGCCGCTGGAGCAAGAGGCGGCCCCCTCCCCCGTCGGGCGGCAGGCCGACGTGGTCAAGGCCCGCCGCCGCATGCTGACCACGCTGATCGCGCTCACCGTCATCGCCGGCGCGCTCGCGGTTACCAGGGCCGAAGCGTTTTGGATCCTTATCCCGCCGGTTACGCTGCTGTCCGGCTATCTGCTGCTGCTCCGCAAGTTCAGTCAATTTGATGCCGAACGAGCGCGTACGGCTCGGACCCGCCACGCTGGCCAGGTCCGGACTGCCCAGGAGCCAACCACGTCCGAGGAACCGGTTCGGGTCATAGCCGAGCCCGGCCGTGAGCCCGTGCCGGGCACGGCCGCGGCATCAAACGGCGCCGAGATCATCGACATCTCCGGCCGGGTCGGCGATCAGTTCTACGACCAGTACGCGGACGCGGCGAACCGGGCCGTCGGAGACTGAAGCGCGAGCATGCGCCGGTCTTTGCTACGCTGACAGCCGTCCCAGGGGCTGTAGCGCAGTCCGGTAGCGCACCTCGTTCGCATCGAGGGGGTCAGGGGTTCAAATCCCCTCAGCTCCACAAGGTTTTAGCAGTTCAGCGGCTTGCCCGACTTTGATCTTGAATGTATGGGGAGCCAAGTGGGGAGCCAAGTAGTAGCCTGGCGTGGTGGCGCGGCGCGGCTATGGCGAGGACAGCGTTTACTTCGATCACCGTGGCGACTGCCGCGACCCCGCTCATCACCGTAACTGCCCGGGGCGCTGGCGCGGTGTCGTGTCGCTGGGGTATGGCCTGGACGGGAAGCGGGTCCGGAAGAAGGTCAGCGGCCAGACCAAGTCCGAGGTCAAGGACAAGCTCAAGGACCTGCAAACCGACCTGGACGCGGGCGTGCGGCCGGTCCGCGGTTACACCGTCGAGCAGGCGGTGACGGACTGGCTGGCGGTGGGCCTGCCGGGCCGGGCCGCGAAGACTATCGAGGTCAACCGAGATTCGCTCAGGCCGGTCCTCGCCAGGATCGGCGCGCGGCCGCTGCAGGACCTGACCGCTGCCGACGTGCGGGCCGCGCTGGCCGCGATGGCTGGCATGCATGCGACCCGCACCGTGCAGAAGGCGCACAACTGCCTGACCCGCGCCATCCGCCACGCGGAGGCCCAGGACCTGGTGCGCAGGAACGTCTCCGCGCTGGTCGATACACCCCGCGGCCGGGAGGGGCGCCCGTCCCAGTCGCTGACGCTGGAGCAGGCGACCGCGCTCCTCGCGGCGGCGGAACGGTCCCGCCTGCAGGCCTACATCGCCTTGTGCCTGCTGACCGGGATCCGGTCGGAGGAGGCGCGGGCGCTCACCTGGGACCACGTCGACCTGGACGCCGGGACCGTGTCGGTGTGGCGGTCGGTGCGCGCCCACGGCGACACCAAGACTCAGCGGTCACGCCGCACCCTGAAACTGCCCGAGGTCGTCGTCAAGGCGCTGCGCGAGCACCGGGAGCGCCAGGCCGGGGAACGGGACAATGCCGGGCCGCTGTGGCAGGAGCATGGGCTGGTCCTGGCCACCTCGGTGGGCACGCCGCTGGACTCGCACAACGTCCGGCGTGACTTCCGCAAGGTGACCAAAGCCGCGGGGCTTGGCGAGCGCTGGGTACCCAAGGAGCTGCGTACCTCGTTTGTCAGCTTGATGAGCCACCGTGGGGTGAGCGTCGAGGAGATCGCGCGCCTTGCCGGTCACAGCTCCAGTCGCACCACCGAGACCATCTACCGGCGCGAGCTCCGCCCGGTGATCACCACCGGCGCCGAGATCATGGACCAGATCTTCACTGGCTAGAAGCCCGGGCCGGGCTTATGGCGGTGGATGGCTGAACGTGGCCCTTCGTGTCTAGCAACGTTCGCGGAGACCACCGGCCGGCAGCCCGTTTGTCGCCCCTCCGCCGCGGGCACTCCATTTCGACCGGATCCGGGCCCGACTCGCCTTGTGTGAGCGATGAACTCAGCTCGCGTGCCGCTCCACGTACTCATCCAAAGCATCGCGGCTGACGTCGGTGAGGCGCCGACCCTGGGCAGCGGCGATCGCTTCCAGCGCAGCCCGGGTGCGGTTGGTGACTCTTACCCTCACCTGCGCCGACGGGCCTTCGCCTGGCTCGCCCCCGACGCGTGGGCGGCCGCCAAGGCGCCGGCGTATCTCATCCGGGTTGGTGATGACCTTCGCCCGGCCCGAGCCGACGTCGCTGATCAGCTTATCGGCGTACTCGCTGGTGGCGGTCTTGGCTGCCTCCCGCCAGGTCCAGGGGGGCTCGGTGGCGATCTCCTCTTCCGTCGCGCCCATCAGTTCGGCGACCTCCCGGTCGCTCATGGCGTCGATCTCGGCGATGGACATGCGGGCCAGGCGCTCAGCCAGCGCCGGGCCGGGGTCGCTGGCCCTGCTGCGGGGCTTGGTCATGGCAGATACCTCTTGGCGTTGACGGGCCGGAGCGGCATGGCGTGGAAGACCACCAGGTCACCAGCCTCGTCCGGCCGTCCGGCCAGTTCGAGCATCCGCCCGGCGGCGTCGGCGCCGATGATGAATAGACCATCGCCGGTGTCGATCACGCGCATGGCATTGGCGGCGGCATGACGGATCGCCTCGTCGCTGATGCCATGGCGCCGCGCTGACCCAGTGATCTTCACTCATGTTATGTACCACAATACCTGGTCGCGGAGGCCCCGAAACCCTCGGACGACTTCCTGGCTCGGGTAACGAATCGTCGCCTCGGTTCCCGCATGCGATCAGGTCGTGCGAGTGAGGAAGGCTTCCAGGTGCTGGCGCGTGATGATGCGGCGGCGGCCGACCTTGAGGTAGGCCAGCTTGCCGGCGCGCATCTGGTCATACAGCAGGTCGCGGGAAAGCCCGGTGATTGCCGCGGCCTCATCGACGCTGTAGGCCAGCCGCTCGTTCGGATCCGTGCTGTTCACCGGTTCCACCTTGATCATCTCGGTGCATGGCGTAGTAGGTCGCCAGGCGTAGCTGAGGATGGCAGAAACCGGGGAATCCTGCAGGCAGCAAGATCACTATCATGCTCGGCGCAGTCTCCAGACCGCAGCTGTCACCAGCCGGAGGGGTGGCCCCATCCAGGTTCGTCCTCATAGACCTCGGTCATCGTGACCTCCGCCGCGCCGTCGCCCGGCCGGTCACCGACGTCTCCATGGCACGCGCAGTCGGGGTCGTCGCACTCATCCTGCACGCCAGCGGCCGCCGCTTCCCGCGCCAGTTGCTCGAAGAAGGCCATGCGGCGCGCCGCCTCGTTCTGGTCTCTCATCAGCTCCCTGCTTCCATGTCTGGCATCTCGTACCCGGTGAGCCGTTCGATCCCAGCGCAGGGTCGTAGCTCAGGCCGGGGCGGCTGCAGGATCGCGTCGGGGTCCCGTTCTTGCCAGGGCCACGCCTGGCCGAGGAACCCGTAGTCGGGATCCTCGTCCGGGACCATGACGTTCTGCCGCTCGGCGAGCTTGTCCTGGAAGGCGCGGCGCTGCTCGGCGAGCTGGGTCACCCACTCGGGCGGCTCCGCAGGCCCGGCCTCTGGCTGCGGCTTGGTGATCTCGTCGCCGTCAGGGGCGCGGGGCTCGGCGGAGCGGAGCGACTCGATCTGCCTGTCTGGGTAGCGGCGGCGGAGCTCGGAGTCGGCCGCCACGGCTAGGCGACGCGGGCCGGCGGTGATGCGTTCCCACGCCTGCCGGTCGTCCATCGCCTCCGCCAGGCTGGCCTCGATCCGCCTGTACGCAGGCTGAAGTGCCTCGGCGGAGGCGGCCATGCGGGAGTGCCGCTCCGCGGTGTCCGGGTCGGCTTCGGCCTGGGCTTCGGCCTGGGACCGGATGGCGAGCTGGCGAGCGTCCTCAGCGGCGAGCCGGACGCCGCGCAGCTGCCGGCCGACGTGCGGCGGTGCCCACTCGGTCTCGGCCTTGTAGGTGTCGCGCATGTGCCATAGCGAGGCCTCGGGCAGGGTGCGGACGTCGACGGTGTCGGTGCGGGTAAGGGCGGCGAACCCGGCGTGCCAAGCGGCGCGCTGCTCGGGCGAGCTGCCCGCGGGCTCGGGGCCGATCGGGTCGGCCTGGTCCTCGACGCCGTACAGCTCGCGGTAGGCGCCGATCGCGCTGGCCCGCTGCTGCCAGTCCAGCCGCTCCCCCGGCTCATCGGGCACGGGCCCAAGAGCGCGCAGCGCCCACTCGGGCTGCGCCTGCACGGCGTGCTCGCCGATCCGTTCGGTCCGCTCGTCCATCGCCTCGGCGAGCCGCCTGACGTACTCCTGCCTTGCCGGGTCAGTGATCTCGGGCACCCGCTCGGTCCACGGGCTCAGCGGCAGCGGGACCAGCGGCTCGACCATCGCGCGCATCCGCGCGTCGAGCACGCTGGCCACGTCCCTGGTTCCGTCGAGGGAACGGGACCGGATCGCTGTCTGGGTGACCTCGGCCGCGTCCAGGCCGGCCAGCTCGGCGGCATTCATGGTCCGGTACAGCCAGGTGGCCTGAGGGCTGAGCTGGCCGCGCCATTCCTCCGGCAGCGCCTCCTGGACGGTCCGCTGGTAGCGCTCGCAGTCTGCCGTCTTCACCTGGTCGGCCCAACGGGCGTGCAGCAGGCCGAGGTGATCGGCCCGGACCAGGCTCTTGCGCAGGTATTCGGTCGCCGAGTCCTCGCCCGCCTCCCGGTCCAGGCAGTCGGCGAGCACCGCGGTCGGCTCCCGCGCATCTGACTCTTGCTGCCCGGCGTTGGCAGGCAGCCCGGCGCGCTCCCGGCGGAGCAGATCCGCGCGGGCCAGTTCTGGGTCAGCTCGCGTCCCGGCACCGGGGTCAGCGGCCCGGGCCTGCGTGATGACGCGCGCGCTGTTGCGCTCCCGCCCGCGGGTGAGGGCGACGTAGGCCCATTCACGCGGCTCACCGCCGCGGAACACCGCCTCGCCGCGCGCTACGGTGCCGCCCTGCCCGGTGTGGCCGGTGACCGCGTAGCCGAGATCAGTCGTGGCGAGCTTGGCCGCCGGGTAGAGCACGGGCCGCTCGGCCAATTGCTCGTCCTCCAGGATCCTGCGCACGAGTAGCCCTTCGCCAGTGACCGCGTCGACGACGAAACGGTCGCCGTTGGCGAGCGTGTGGCCGAGATCGGTGACCAGACGGTGGTCGTTTTCCCGGGCCACGATGAGGTCTCCGGCCGAAGCCCAGGCGCCGGCCGCGAGCGGTGCCGAGCGACCGCCGTCGACCAGGCCGAGGTGGATCAGGTCGTCGCGAATGATCCGGCTCAGCTCGCGGCAGTCCTCCCGGGCGTAGGCCATGAGCAGCACGTCCTCACCGGCGAGCCGGGCGACGACGTAGGCGCGCCGGGCGGCCTCGAACACCAGCCCACGGGGGCCGCCAGTGATCCGGCCGTGCTCGTCATAGGCCTCCAGCGCGCTGTTGTCGCCCTCGCGCAGCCGCAGGCTGGCCCGCTGCTCCCACTCGGCGGTGAACCGGACCGGGCAGGCCAGCTGAGTGTGGCCGAGGTGGCCTGCCAGCAGGGTCATCCCGCCGCCGCTCTCCACCGCGGCGAGCTGCTGGTGATCACCGGTGATTAGCACCTTGGCGTTGTCGCGCTCGGCCAGGCGGACGATGTCGGCCAGGTGAGTCATGGACATGGTGCTGCCCTCGTCGATGACAATCAGCGTCCGCTCCGCCAGCCGCTCCCCCGCCTCGCTCATCTGGTGCAGGAACTGGGTCGAGTTCCACGCGTTGCTGATCCCGGCCTGGGCGAGCACGTTCCGCGCGGCCTGTGAGGTGGTGATTCCGATCACCTGTCCGCCGCTGGCCTGCCACGCTCGGGCTCCGGCGGCGACCGTGTGAGTCTTGCCGGACCCGGCCGGGCCGACCCCGACCGACACCCGCCGGTCGGAGGTGAGCGCCTCGTAGATCATAGACGCCTGGTCCAGGCGCAGGCCCGCGCGCGTTTGCTGCGCTGCGTCCTGCGCGGGCTCACGCAGCACCGCGTCCAGCACGTCCGCGTCCGCGCCAAGCTGCCCGGCCAGTGCCTCCCGCCCAAGGCACGGCGCGCCGTGCCGCTGCGCGCGCTCCACCAGCGCCTCTTCCATCGACAGCTGGCCGTGCGTGGCGTACCGCTCGGTGCCGGGCGCGGTGTAGACGCTGCGCCCGTCCAGCTCGCGGCGCAGCGCCTGCGGCGCCGGCGGCCACTCCGGCGCCTCCAGGCACTTGACCCCAAAGTCCGGGCTGAGCGCCCGCTCGGTCATCGCGAGCAGCAGCCCCTGGCGCGCGTCCGGGTCCATCTGCGCGACCTCCGGGCCCATCGACCAGCCCAGCGCCTTCATCAGGTCCGAGCGCGTCCAGGTGCTGTGCTCGCGCTGCACCCGGGCCAGCGCCGCGCGGATCACCTCCTCCTGCGCGTCATGGCCCGGTGCGGCAGCATCGGGCTGCCAGTGGCCGAGCGTGGCCTCGGCGACCTCGGCGAGGCGGCCGCCAATCGTCCCGTCCCACTTCTCAACCTCGGCGTCCCAGTCGATCTGCGCGTCGTCCTTGGACTTGCGCGAGTAGTCGCGCGCGGTGTGCCGGATGAACAGCATCTCCCGCGCTGTCGGCTCGCGGCCGAACCGAAGTTCCCACTGCACCGCGAGCTGCCTCTCCTTCGCGTCAACCTGCCGGGTGCGCGTAGAGAACGCGTCCTTCCACTCCTGCGTCACACCAGCGATCTCGTTGCCCATGCCGTCCGCGCGGCGCACCCAGCGCACGCCGAACTCCCGCGCCAGCGCCGGCTCGGTGTACGCGGCCACCACCGCGGACATCGCGCCCAGGTGACCCCGGATGCGCATCGTGTCCAGCGCCCGCCACTTCCCGTCCGACTCGGTCAGCGCCATCCGGGCCCACAGGTTATGACTGTGATCGTGCGGCTCGCCCTTGCGATTGGTGCCCTGCAGCCATGTGGTCACGACCGGCAGCGCCCGCTCCCACCGGCCCGGCTCGACTCCGTCGACGCGCTTGCCGTGGTAGCCGGTGCGGGTCCAGCCGGCCATCTCCTGCATGTACTCCAGCCCGCGCCGATTGCCCTCCTGGAGGATCTCCTGCCAGCGCGCCTCCCGGGCAGCCCACAGCACAGCCGCATGCTCGTTCCCGGCCAGCCGGGCCTGCCGCTCGTTCTCCCTGATCGCCGCGTGCACCACCGAGATCGTCTTGTCATGGCTCGCGGTCACATCCGTATAAGACGGTGACCGTCGGGTCTGTTGCGCTGCCTCCCGCTCCAGCTCGATCCGCCGCTCCACGGTCGCGTGTGGCTCGCCCGCCAGCAGCCGCGCCAAAATGTCCTTCGTTTTGGCGTAACCGCCGGGCGCGCGGCCCATCCGCTCCCCCGTCACCGGGTGAACCTGTTGGTAGACCGCCAGGAACGGCGCCGCCTCCACCACCTGGCCGTCGGCGAAACCGAGCGCCTGCGCGCCCTTGCCGAACCAGCGGCCCGGCGCCTCCCCCGCCTGCGCCGCGTTGATGTAGTAGCCGCCGACAGTCCGCTCGGCCGCCGCCTGCGCCGCCTGGCCTTTGAGCATGTAGCCAGGGTCGAACCCCGACTCGGCGCTCACCCGGACAGCCACCTTGGCGGTTCCTCCTCCGGCGCACGGCGCGGACCATGATCGTTGGTAATGCAAGGCTCGTAGCGACACTTCGGGCCTGAGGACAGGATGCGACACGGCGCGGACAAAAGGTGGCAAGCAAGATCGGCAAACGGGACAGCAGGCAGGAAACGGACAGGACAGCAAGGCCAGAGAAAGGCCAAAAAACGGTACGGAAAATGACGCACCTACACGGCGGTCAGCGACGGCCCGGACTGCCGCCTGTACTGTGCAGGGAATGGCCCGCGTCCGGTCCGGGCAGGCTCCCGCTTGGCCCTTGGTTTCTGACCGGAGGGGTGCAGAGCTTTCGACGCTGACCGGAGGGGTGCAGAGTTTCCGACGCTCAAGGGTGGGTCCTGAAGATCATTTCTGCGAGACGGTTGTAAATGATCTTCGGGTGCCCTTGACGGCGGAGGGGCACCCCCGGACCCTGAGCGGGTCATCCCCGGACCCGACCCCAGCCAGTGCTCTTGCACCCCGCAGAGGGCTGACGGTGTCCTGCACGGCCAGGCCCAGTGTGCCGCCGATCAGGACGCTATTGACACGGTCAGCGCCCCCCGGCGATGGTCAGGAACTGATATCAAGACGGGCTGGACACTCCGGCCTGAGCGCAGCAGCGGTGGCCGCCGGGGGTATCTGGACGTTCAGCCGCAGGCCTTCGGCTGCCGTTCGCCGAAGGCGTATTGGTGCCATTCTTGGGATGTCGGTGGTCCCACGTAGGCGCAAAGCGCGGAATAGGCGTGCGTGAGTAGCGATACTTGCAACACCTGCACGGTGCCCGCTACGACGTCGGAGGCGGCCAGCAGCGTGCCGTCGCGGCTGAATGCCACCGAGGGCACGCCGTGGGCGCTGGCGTGGAGGGTCGCGCCGATGGGCTGGCCGGTGGCGGCGTTCCATAGCCGCACGGTGCCGTCGATGCCGCCGCTGGCCAGCAGCTTGCCGTCGGGGCTGAATGCCACCGAGGTCGCGCCGTGCTGGGCGCGGGTCTCGAGGGGCGCGCCGACGGGCTGGCCGGTGGCGGGGTTCCATAGCCGCACCGAGCCGTCGAGGCCGGCGCTGGCCAGCAGCCTGCCGCTAGGGCTGAACGCCACCCCCATCACGAGGTTGTGCGCGCTGGCGTGGAGGGGCGCGCCGATCGGCTGGCCAGTGGCCGGGTTCCATAGCCGCACCGTGCCGTCGCCGTCGGCGCTGGCCAACAGCCTGCCGTCGCGACTGAACGCCACCCCGAGCACGCCATTGCGGGCGCTGGCGCGGAGGGGCGCGCCGACGACTTTGCCGGTGGCCGGGTTCCACAGCCGTACGGTGCCGTCGCCGTCGGCGGTGGCCAGCAGCTTGCCGTCAGGGCTGAACGCCACCCCGCCTACGCCGCCTCGGGCGCTGGCGTGGAGGGTCGCGACGGGGCGGCGGGTGGCCAGGTTCCACAGCCACACGGTGCCGTCGGCGCCGGCGCTGGCCAGCAGCTTGCCGTCGGGGCTGAACGCCAGCCCGAGCAGTCCGCCAGCACGGCCGGAGCCGGCCTGGAAGGTCGCGACGGGGCGGCCGGTGACGGAGTTCCACAGCCGCACGGTGCCGTCGGCGCCGGCGCTGGCCAGCAGCGTGCCGTCAGGGCCGAATGCCACCCCGTCGGCGCCGTTGTAGTCACTGGCGTGGAGGGGCGCGCCGACGACTTGGCCGGTGGTCGGCTTCCACAGCCGCACGGTGCCGTCGGCGCCGGCGGTGGCCAGCAGCTTGCCGTCAGGGCTGAACGCCACTCCGACCACACCGCCAACAGGGCCGGAGCCGGTCTGGAACAGCGCGCCGACGGGGTGGCCGGTGACGGGATCCCATAGCCGCACCCTGCCGTCGGCGCCGGCGGTGGCCAGCAGCTTGCCGTCAGGGCTGAACGCCACCCCGCCCACGCCGCCAGCAACGCCGGAGGCGGTCTGGAGGGTCGCGGCGGGGCGGCGGGTGGCCAGGTCCCACAAC
>Ga0318502_10000963_pt1 | contig 10045 bp, 4 predicted proteins | sample GRESIP174b1f22_FD_203291 | JGI IMG/M metagenome (GOLD analysis project Ga0318502, IMG submission 203291) | Tropical soil microbial communities from Luquillo Experimental Forest, Puerto Rico - GRE.SIPMG.174b1f22 | ecosystem: Environmental > Terrestrial > Soil > Tropical forest > Bulk soil...
GCCAGGGGTGCCGCCGGGACGGTCGGGCCACACCCCGATGTGATCGGGATCCTGGTGCAGCCGGACCCGGTCCCGCATGCCGAGCGCCTCGGTCATCTCCCGGGGGAGCTGTACCCGGCCGGCCCGGTCGAGCACCGCGTACTCGACCGCGTGCCGGGTGGCGTTGCCGTGCTCGTCGGCGGCGTCGTGCCGCAGCGTCTCGGTGCTCGTCCGGCCGTCCCGGATCGCGATCGTGCGCCGGACCTGCGCCGACACGGCAGGATCGTGGGTCACCACGAGCACGGTCACGCCCAGCTCGGTGTTCGCCGTCTGCAATGCCGCGAACACCTCGCGGGCGGTGGCGCTGTCCAGCTCGCCGGTCGGCTCGTCGGCGAGCAGCACCCGGGGATTGTTCGCCAGGGCGGTGGCGATGGCGGTGCGCTGCTGCTCGCCGCCCGACATCTGGGCCGGTTTGCGGCCCGCGCAGTCGCCCAGCCCCAGCACGTCGAGCAGGTCGCCGGCCCGGCGGGCCCGCGGCCGGTGCCCGAGCCCGGCGAACCGCATCGGCATGATCACGTTCTGCAGCGCGGTCAGGTAGGGGAGCAGGTTCCGTGAGGTCTGCTGCCAGATGAACCCGACCGTGCTGCGCCGGTAGCCCAGCCGTTCCCGTGACGTCATCGCGGCAAGGTCATGCCCGGCCACCCGGGCCCGGCCGGCGGTGGGGGCGTCCAGGCCCGCCAGGATGTTTATCAGCGTGGACTTCCCGCTGCCCGAGGCGCCGACGATCGCGGTCAGCTCGCCGTCCCCGATCAGCAGGTCCAGGCCCTGCAGGGCCTGCACCTCGATCCCGTCCGCGGCGTAGATGCGCACCAGCCGGTCGCAGATGATCAGCGCACCCTCGCCGTAGGAGGTCCGGGCGCCCTCGGCCTCGGCGCCGAGCTGGCTGAGCCCGGCGGCCGCCCTAATGTCCCCGGCCTGCTGGCCAGCGTCCACCGGCCCCGCACGGTCCGGCTGCCCGGCACGGTCCGGCTGCCCGGCACGGCCCGGCCGCTGGGCGCCGCCGGCCGGTGTTGCCGTCATGGGCGCCTCCTCCGGTTCCTTCGCCACCGCTTCATTCGTGCCACCCGCTCATTCGCCTACCCGCAGGGCCTGGGTCGTGCCGCGGCCGTGAGCCAGCCTGCCCTGCACGATGAGCGCCAGCCAGGCCAGCAGTACCAGCCCGGCCGCGGTGGCCAAGATCGCAACCAGGTTCGCGTGCAGCGGCACGGTCACCGGCACGCCAGTGAACGCCGCGAGGTTCACCGCAGGGCCGACCAGTGGCACCAGGGCAAACGCGCAGGCCGCTCCGCCCACCGCGGCCGCGGCGATCGCCGGGAGGGTCTCCAGCACCGTGATGCGCCGCGACTGGGACGGCCTCAGGCCCATGGTGGCCAGCCGGGCCAGCGTGAGCTCCCGTGACCGGGCACTGAGCACCAGCGCAAGCGCGAGCACCAGCAGGCTCAGCCCGGCCGCCGCGGCGGCACCCTGGGCGAACGTGACGAACCCGCCGTGCGGCAGCGGCGCGCGGGAAAGCGAGGCCAGCACGGCGGAGCGCAGGGTGACATGGGCCCCGGGCACCTCCCGGTGGGCCGTGCGCAGCAGCGCCGCCGTGTTCAGGTGCTGGCCGGCGATCGCCATCACGGTCGCCGGCGGCGGGTGCGCCCCCAGGGCCCACTGCGGCATCACGGCGAACTGGCCGCCCGGCGTCACCCCGATAAAGCTGGCCAGGCTGCCCGCCACCCGCAGCCGCATGGTCCGGCCGGCCACGTACAGGCCGGATCCGTTGCCGAGGATGTCCCGTCCGGCCGGCGACACCAGCGCGGGCACCCGCGTGCCCGCTCCGAGCGCGGCACCAGGCCCGCCGGGCCTGGCCAGCGCGGCCGCGGGGAACGGGGGCAGCGGCATGGCCGCGGTCAGCCTGGCGTAGCTGCGCGGATCGACGATCACCACCAGCAGGCCCAGGCCCTGGCCGGACGTGCCCGCGGCCGCCGAGGCCGCGGCGGCGCGCTGCACCCCGGGCACCCCGGCGATCGCCCGCTGGGCGGCGGGCGTGATTCCCGGGCCGGCCACCGGCGCGGTGACGACCGCGTCGGCCCCGGTGATCCGCCAGGACGCCGCCACGTCCGCGGCGGCCACCGCGCTGCGGGCCATTGCGGCGAAGGCGATCACGGCGAACGCCAGCACCAGCGCGAAGGCGGGCAGCACGCCTGCCTGAGCTGCCGCGCTGCCGCGCGCGAGCCCGACGATCATGACCACCCCGCGGCGCCGCCCGGTCAGCCGGGTGAGCCAGCGCAGCAGGACCGGGTACCCGCGCATCACCAGCAGTGCCGCCGGTATCGCCACCAGCACCGGCGCCGCGGCGGTGAACAGGTCGGTGCTGCCCGGCGGCGGCAGTCCCTGCTGGCGCAGGATGACCAGCCCGCCGGCCGCGGCGCAGACCAGCACGACGTCGGCCACCCACCGCCGCGCCGCAACCAGCCGGCGGCGGGCCACGGGCGCGGTCCCGGCGTCGGCGGCCACCCGGCGGGTCCGGTGCCACCACGCGGCCAGCACCGGGGGGCCAGCCAGCGCGGCCGCGGTGATCAGGCCCGCCAGCCACCAGGACAGCACCGACATGGGTCCCGGGGTCATCGCGATGGCTGCGGCGACCGCGACGGCCGCGGCCGGCAGCACCGCGATGGCGCCGCCGCGCAGGGCCACCAGGGTGACCTGCCGCAGCGCCGCCCCGCGGGCCCGCATCATCGAGTACTCCCGGTTCCGGTGCAGGGTGACCAGCCGGGCGCCGAGCAGCACCACCAACGCGCCGAGCACGGCCAGGCTGACGAACAGCATCGAGAGCACCCGCTGCACCGCGTCGTCGGTCGCCACGAATGGCGGGAGAACGAGGCCCAGCCCGTTGCTGAGGCTGACCACCAACGGGCTGGCCACGTCCTCCGCGCGCGCCAGGGCCGAGCTGACCGAGCTGGCCACCTGCAGGTAGGACGTGGCCCGCAGCTTGCTGTCCAGGCTGGCGGCCTCGTCGGCGGTCACCCCGCCCAGGCTGAGCGGGAAGCTCCACAGGGCGTGCAGCGGTTGCGCGTCCAGGCGCCGCTGCAGGACCTGCACCTCGGCCGGGCCGACGAATGCGGCGTTGGTCCAGAACGGTGCGGCGTCCGCGCGCAGCTGGGTCAGTTGCGGCGCGGCGGCGATCGGGTCGACGGTCCAGAACGCCGAGGCCGGGCCCACCGGCCGGACGATCCCAGTGACCACCAGCGTCTGGCCGGCCGTCCCGAGCCGGGAGCCGACATGCACGCCGAGCCGGGCTGCGGTGGCCGCGGTGACCGCGACCTGGAACGTAGCGGAACCGCCGTGGGCCTGCATGGTGGCCGGCAGGGTGCCCGCCACCAGGACCGACTGGCTGGGCAGCGTGCTGCGGTAGAGCAGCTCGATCACCGGCCCCGCGGTGTGTGCCAGCCCGGGCCCGCTGGCCCCGGACAGCGCGCTGGCCCCGGCGGCGAGCCCCGACCACTGCGCCCGCGGCGCGCTGAGCGGCAGCCCCTCCCGGCGCAGCCGGGCGGCGAGCTGGACCCTGGCGATCTCCAGCTGCGCGGCGCTCAGCGGCGCGACGCCGAGCCCGGACAGGTCGCCGTCGGCCAGCACCGTCTGCTGTATCGCCGTCGCGGCCCGGAAGGCCTGCTGCAGCACCGCGGTGCGGTAGCCCAGGCTCGCTCGCGGCACGGCGACCGCGACGAACGTACAGACCAGCACCAGCAGGGCGAGCGTGGCGCTGGCCGCCGCCCCGGTGCCGGTCACCGCCGACCAGCCCGCGCTGCCCCGGCGCCAAAGCCCGCGCCGTGGAGCTCGCACCCGGCCCGTTCCCGGTGCCGGGGCTTGGCGCGGCGCGCTCACGTTGACTCCCCGGCGCGCAGCTGGGCGGCGGGGTCCGGGCGGTAGACGGCGGCTGCCGCGGCGGTGATAACCGGCACGGCCGCGACCGCCAGCGCCAGCAGCGCCGTCCAGCCCAGCGGGATCACCACCCGCACCGGCGGGAACGCCGCTGCCGCCCCGTCGGTCAGCGTGACCGCGGGAACCAGCAGGCGGGCCAGGCCCACGCCGATCAGCGCACCGGCCAGCGCGGCGGGCACGCTGAGCATGAGCTGCTCCAGGCACAGCTGGCGGGTCCGGGCGGCCCGGCCGAGGCCGAGCGCGGCGAGCAGGGCGTCCTGCAGGCGGCGCTCGGTGACGGCGGCCACCACGCAGACGACGAACCCGATGCCCGCCAGCACGGCCGCTGCCACCGCGATCACCACCAGCGCCAGCTGGGGGACGTTCGGCAGCGGCTCGCCGAGCAGCACCGCCGCCGACCCGGCCCAGGTTGCCACGCTGGCCCCGGGCGGCAGGGCCGGCCGGACATTGTGGGCCGTCCGCAGCCACCACTGGTTCACCGGCACCGCCGGCTGGGTCTGCGCGGCGAGCACGCCCTGCAGCGAGGGCTGGTCCACGATCACCGCGGGTGCCGCGCTCCCGGCGCCCGGGAAGGCCCGGATCATCGCCACCAGCCGCATCGGCACGGTGGCGTTGCCGACGGGCACCTGGACCACCTCGCCGAGATGGCTGTTGGCGGCCGCGAAAAAGGCGCGGCTGGCGATGGCCGGCAATGGCGCGGCCGGGTACCCGGCGGTGAGGGAGAGTTGCCCGGCGATGGGCAGCGGCACCACCCCGGCCTCCTGGATGAGCAGCCCGGTACCGACGCTGAAGGTCAGCGTCGCCGTGCCCGCCCGCCAGGCCCGGACGGCGGGCTTGACCCCGAACGCGTGCAGATCGGCGAGCCCGGCCGCGTCCGCCGCGGCGTGCCACCCGGTGAGCACGCCGGCCCCGGCCAACGGCGCGGAGAAGGCCCCGCGGGCGCGGTCGGCGACCGCCACGGCGGCCACATGCAGGGTGGCGCGGGCCGAGGCGACCCGGTCCTCGACGCTCTTGGCCGCCGCCGTGGCGAGCGCTGCCGCCGGGAACGAGGGCATCTGGTAGCTCAGGGACAGGCCGAGCAGCCGCAGCGGGTAGCGCGGCTCACCCCGGCCAGGGCCGGCGGCGAGATCGGCCGCCAGCCGGTGCGCCCGGCCGTCGGCGGGCAGGCTCCCCGCCGGGACCTGGTACACGATGCCCCAGCCGTCCTGGACGGACAGGCTCACCGGCAGTGCGCCGAGCCGGGTGCCACGTGGCGGGCTGACCGTGGCGGTGACCGCTATCTGGTCCGGCCGGCCGGGGAGAGCCAGGCCGGGACCCGGCCGGGCCGGGCTGATCCGCCGCCACAGCACCGACAGGGGCGGCCCGGCCAGGTCCGGCCGGAGCAGCACCGTGGCCGCCGCGTCTCTGGCGTTCAGTGCGTAGACGTCGAACCCGCTGTTGAAGGTGCTGACCGGCATCGCGCCGAGCACGCCGGGGGCGCGGGCGAGCAGGTCGGCGCGGGCCAGCGGGAGCGGCGCGGCCAGGCTCACCCGGACGTCGGCGCCGGTCGCGAAGGCGGCCTGGTCGAGCTGGGACTGCCGCCAGGTCTGATGCTGGGCGAGGACCAGGGTGCCGGTGCCCACGGCCAGGACGACGAGCAGGATCGGGCCGCCCTGGCGCGCCGGCCGCCTGCTCACCTGCCAGCTGGCCAGGGCGGCGGCGAGGTGCCTGCGGTGGGCGCTTAGCCGGTCGAGCACCCGGGCCGCCGCAGGCAGCGCCCGCAGCGGCAGCATGGCGAGCCCGGCCAGGGCGAGGACCGGGGCGACGGCGAGCACCGGGTCGATGCCCAGGCTCCCACCCGACAGCCGGGGCACCGCCGAATACCTGCGCAGCTCCCAGAACGCCACCACGCCCAGGGCGAGCAGGGCCGCGTCCAGGCCGGCCCGGGCGGCGGTGGCAAGCGTGGCCTGCCTGCCGCGACGCAGCCTGGCGGCGGCCGGGTTCACCGGGCGCAGCGCGGGCCGGACCACGACGATGATGACCAGCACCGCGATGGCGGCGGCGGGCCACCAGGCACCGCCGGCCAGGCCCTGGCGCATCGTTGCGGGCAGGCCGCCGCCCGTCTGGTGCGAGAGCCCGCTGGCCGACATCAGCAGCGCCGCGAGATAGCAGCCCAGCACTGTCCCGGCGGCCACCCCGACCACGGTGAGCAGGGCTGCCTCGGCGAAAGAGACCCGGCCGAGCTGCCCGCGGGCGACCCCTCGCGCGGACAGCAGCGCGTTCTCCTCCTCCCGCTGGGTGGCCAGCAACCGGGCGGCCAGCGCGGCAGCGGCGGTGGCCAGCAGGATCAGCTGCAGCGAGCCGATCAGCAGCAGGGACCTGGCCACCACCAGGCTGCTGCCGAGCGCGGACAGGGTCTGCGGCAACGTGGTGGCCGCCTGCAGGTTGCTCAGATCCTGCCGGGTCTGCAGGGACAGCATCAGCCTGCCGAGCCGGGCCCCCAGCGCGGCGGTCTCGCTGGGCGCGATGCTCGCCGTGTCCACGGTGACCAGCCAGGACGCCTGGCCGGTGGTGAGCTTGCCGGGCCCGAGCGCGGCCGGGGCCACCAGCATGGGGCCATAGGTGACGAACACGCCCTGCACCAGCGTGCCCGAGGTGCCGAGCAGGCTGAGCCGCCAGTACGGGGCCGCCGGGTCCCGCGGCCGCCATAGCCCGGCCACCCGGAGCCTGGCCCGGGTTCCGGTGATGCTGTCGGGCAGCGTGAGCAGCTGTCCCACGGTGAAGTGCAGCAGGGCGGCCGTGCTGGCCGGCAACGCCACCGGGATCGGCTGGCCGGGACGGGGGGGCCCGGGCCAGCGTCCCGCGGTCAGCTCGGCGTGCCCGGTAAACCCGTCGAGCGCGGCGGCTTGAAGCGCGGGGGCCTGGGTCTGGCCCCGGGACTTGGGCAGCGCGAGCTGGTCCGACCACCGGCCGCTGATCATCTGGAAGCCGGTGTGGCCGAGCGCGGCGGCGAGCGAGTCGTGGATGACCCTCGCGTCGGCGTCGGCCTTGGCGGCGCCGAACTGGCCGCTGATCTCGATCGTGGCGTCCGCCACGTTCGCCAGCTGCCGGTGCTCGGCCACGGGAAGCGCCCTGGCGCCGAAACTGGCCAGGGCTACGGTGACCATCGTCGAGGTCAGGATGGCCAGCATCAGGCCGGCCGGGAGCAGCCCGGCCCATCTCATCCGGCGCAGCACGAACGATGCCCGGGCCCTGCGGGCCTTCTCCCGCTGATCCGGCGCTGGCAGCGGGCGGTCTGCGCGCTGGCCCAGGCTCATGCTGCCGACGCTACGCACCGCCGGCCCGATCACCAGTACGGGGCGGGAATGGTTACCCGTTTGGCGCGCAATCGTTGCCGACGCAGCGTCGCCGTCCCGGTACCGTCCGGCAGCGCCGGGCCGCGCCCGGTTCCAGCGCGGGACCCGTCCCGGCTGCGGCGGGGCCATCGCGCACCCCGCGCCGGCGGCGTGGCCTGCCGGCCGCGCGGGCTGCCCTAGACTTGGCCGCCGTAGCTGCTTGTCGCGTGGCTGGCGCCGCACCGCCGGGCGGCTCGCAGCCGACCACAGCCGACGTGCCGCGCAAGCGACCAGCGCGCAGGCGACCAGGGAGTGACGCCGCCGTGAAGACCGATGTCGAGGAGCTCAGCCCGACCCGGGTCAAGCTGACCATCGAGGTTCCCTTCGAGGAGCTGAAGCCCAGCCTCGACAAGGCCTACCGCGAGGTGAGCAGGCAGGTCCGGATCCCCGGGTTCCGGCCCGGTCACGTCCCGCCGCGGATCATCGACCAGCGGCTGGGCCGGGGTGCGGTGCTCGAGCAGGCGATCAACGACGCGGTCCCCCAGCTGTACGGCAAGGCGCTGGAGGACAGCGAGATCCGCGCCCTCGGCCAGCCGGACCTGGAGATCACCAAGCTGGACGACGGGGAGCAGCTCGCCTTTACCGCCGAGGTGGACGTCCGGCCCAGGTTCGAGCTGCCCGACCTGTCCGCTATCGCGGTCACGGTGGAGAACGCCGAGGTCGGCCCGGACGAGGTCGAGGAGTACCTCAGCGACCTGCGGGAGCGGTTCGCCTCGCTCAGGGGCGTGGACCGGCCCGCCGCCGAGGGCGACTTCGTGTCGATCGACTTGTCCGCGTCGGTCGGCGGCAAGCTGGTCGAGGACGCGCAGGCCAGCGGCCTGTCGTATCAGGTGGGCGGCGGCACCCTGCTGGATGGCCTCGACGAGACCCTGACCGGCATGTCCGCGGGCGACTCGACCAGTTTCACCGCTGAGCTGGCCGGCGGCGACCATGCGGGGGAGCAGGCCGACGTCTCGGTGACCGTGCACAGTGTCAAGGTCAAGGAACTGCCCGAACTCGACGACGAGTTCGCGCAGTCGGCCAGCGAGTACGACACGCTCGGCGAGTTCCGGGCCGGCACCCGCGGGCGGCTGGAGGGCGTCAAGCGGCTCGCGCAGGTGGGCCAGGCCCGGGACCGGGCGCTGGAGGCCGTGCTCTCCCGGCTCGACATCCCGCTGCCGGACCGGCTGGTCTCGGCCGAGGTCGAGGGACGGCAGCGGTCGCTTGATGAGCAGCTGGAGCGGTCCGGCACCACCATGGAGGCCTACCTGGAGGCACGCGGCATCGGCGAGCCGGACCTGCAGGCCGAGATCACCGCCGACGCGCGCCAGTCGGTCAAGGCCGGCTTCGTGCTGGACGAACTGGCCAGCGCCAACGACATGACGGTGGAACAGGAAGAGCTCAACGCCTACCTCGTGGAACAGGCTTACCGTCTCGGCGTGCCGCCGGACCGGCTGGCCAAGGAGATCGTGGACCGTGGCCAGCTCGGCATGGCCATGGGCGAGGTGCTGCGCGGCAAGGCGCTGCGGTTCCTCACCGAGCAGGTGAAGGTCACCGACGAGGCCGGCCGCCCGGTGGATATCAAGGCGGCCGCCGCACTCGGCACCGGCGGCGAAGACGGCGAGGACGGCGAGGCCGGCGGTGCGGACGGCGAAAGCGGCGACCAGGCGGGAGGCGGGAACGAGGCCGCGGTCGAGGACGGGAGCGGCGGGGACTGACCGAAGCGACTAGCCGGGCCGGGGCCTGGCCATCGTCGTGCGCCGACAGCGAACAGGCCGTCACCCGGGACGTTTGACCTCCACGCCAGCGTTAAGGTCACTGACAACGGCCCGGTGAACATACCGGCGGCAACCGTGGGCGATACCCGGGCAAAACGGGCGCCAGCGGACGACGACATGGTCGGGAGAAGACTGTGGGCACAGCGCGGCACAGCGCAGGAACAAGGAGGGGCACCGTGAGCGACGCGGCGCGGCGCGCGGAGGCGGTCAGGGGCGGCATCGCGGGCGTGGCACCCAGCGACGGGCAGGTCGCGGAGATCCTGGCGCGCACCGCGGAGGCTCCGCTGCTGCCGCTGGGCGATCAGCTCTTCCAGCGGCTGCTGCGGCACCGGATCGTGTTCCTCGGCCAGCAGGTGGACGACGACATCGCCAACCGGATCTGCGCCGAGCTGGTGCTGCTCGCCGCCGAGGATGCGCACAGCGACATCAGCCTCTACATCAACTCGCCCGGCGGCTCGGTCAGCGCGGGCCTGGCCATCTACGACGTGATGCAGTACGTGCCGAACGACGTCGCCACCTATGCGATGGGCATGGCGGCATCGATGGGCCAGTTCCTGCTCTGCGCTGGCGCCCCCGGCAAGCGGTACGCCCTGCCGCACGCGCAGATCCTGATGCACCAGCCCTCCGGGGGGATCGGCGGCACCGCCTCCGACATCAGGATCCAGGCCGAGCAGATGATCTACATCAAGCGCACGCTGGCCGAGCGCATCGCTGCCCACACCGGGCAGAGTGTGGAGCAGATCGAGGAAGACTCCGACCGTGACCGCTGGTTCACCGCCGACGAGGCCAAGGACTACGGCTTCGTGGACCAGGTGGTCCGCAACGCGGTCGAGGTCCCCTCGGCCGGGCCAGTCTCCTAAAGCACCGGACCGGAGCGGAGGAACCTACCGTGAGCACAACCCACCGGCCGCTGGCCCAGGCCCGCCTGACCGGAGCCGCCAGGGACGGCCT